>Ga0079224_100008976_pt1 | contig 13588 bp, 9 predicted proteins | sample Stecom2015_FD_80414 | JGI IMG/M metagenome (GOLD analysis project Ga0079224, IMG submission 80414) | Agricultural soil microbial communities from Utah to study Nitrogen management - Steer compost 2015 | ecosystem: Environmental > Terrestrial > Soil > Agricultural land | place: USA: Utah... | reverse complement strand
CTGAAGGGGGCCGGGGGGTCGTTCACCCAGGCGGACGGCCTGGTCACTGTGGCCGCGCTGTGCGCTCTGGCGCTGGTGGTGGGGATCGCGGCGGTCGCTCCGCGGCTGACCCCGCTGCTGCCGGGGGTGGCCGGGCTGAGCCTGCTGGGCGCCAGCGCGGTGGCGGTGGTGCGCCCGGCGCTGGCCGAGCGGGTGCCGGGGTTCGTCCCGGGCACGGAGGGCGCGCTGCTGCTCGCGCAGCTGGGCGTGTTCCTTCCGGTGGCCGTGGTGCTGGTGATCCCGCTGCTGGTCCCCTCACGATGGGTGTCCGACGACCCGGCGGGGGTGACCGAGGAGGAGTACTTCGACGGCCTCTACGACGAGGACTACGAGGAGGACCCGGCCCCGGCTCCGCGGGGGCGCCGCCGTCACGCGGCGTGAGAGCGGCCGGGGCGGTTCTGCGGGCCCGGTGGGGCGGTCGGCCGTGGGAGCGGGGCCCGCGGCGGGTTCGCGCCGCCGGAGGCGGCGGTGGGCGACGGCGAGGGGCGGCGGCATCCGGATCGGACGCCGCCGCCCCTCGGTGCGGTTCAGCGGGTCAGCGCCAGCGCGGGCCCCAGGCCGAGCTCTTGGAGACGCCGGGCGGCAGCGGGGGCATCTTGGGGGCGGCCGGGCGGCGGGGCTCCTCGTCCTCCTCCTGTGCGGCGGCCTCGTCGTAGGCGGCGAGCATCTCCGGGGTGAGCACGGGGATCTGCTCGGTGACCGGCGGGTAGGCCTGCCAGTCGTCGGAGGAGGCGAAGGCGGGGGTGCGCTCCTGGGCGGCCAGGGGGCGCTCGGTGTGGCCGCCGCGGGGGGTGGCGTGGGCGTCCGCGCCGCGGAGGGCCTCGCCCGGGTCGCCGTCCGGGGCGCCGCCGGCGGGGGTCTCCTCGGGGTGCGGCTCCTCGGCCTCCTCGGGCCGGGGCTGCTGTTGCGGGGCGGCGGGGGCGGCGTCCTCGGTGGTGGTGTCCTCGGCGGGGCCGGCGGCCGGGGCGTGGGCGTCCTGCTCGGCGTCCTTGCCCTGGGGGTCGTCCTGGGGGGCCTGCTCGTCGTGGCCGGTGCGCTGGGCTTGGGTGTGCGGCTCGGGCAGGGGCAGGGGGGCCGCCTCGGCCCCGGCGGGCTCCTCGGCGGTCTCGCCGGCGGCCGCCTCGGGCGGGTCCGGCAGGCCGGCCTCGGAGGCGGGGGCCCCGTGCGGGTCGGCGAGGGGCGCCTCGGCGGGGGCGGGTCCGCTCTCCCCGGCGGATGCGGGCGCGTCCGCGCCGTCGCCGTCTGCGGGGCCGGCCTGGACGGGGCCGGGGTCGGCGGGGGCGACCCGCGGGAAGGCCCCGGAGGAGCTCTGGGCGGGGGCGGCCCGGCGCCACCAGCGCTGCAGCTCCTCCCCGGTGATCTCGTGGGCGACCTCCAGCCACCCGGTGACGTGGGGGTGGCGGCGGCCGGGGTTCCAGGAGCGGGGGTAGGGCTGCTCGGCCAGGACGAGGACGTGCTCGCCGTCGTAGGTGGGGATGTCGGCGGGCACGCCGTCGTTCCACACCCAGGAGCCGTCCAGGGCGAGCAGGTTCCACCAGCCGCGGACCGGGCCGGCCTGGGGGTCGGGGTCGGAGTCGCGGAAGGCGGCGGTCCAGCGCGGGTCGGGGCGGTGGCCGGGCAGGCCCTGGCCCTCCGGGCCGACCAGGGCGTCGGCGGGCAGGGTGTGCAGCTGGAAGTTGTCGCCGATGCCTTCGAAGAACACCTGGAAGCCGCGGCCGGTGGCGCGGTCCAGGACCAGGGCGGAGGTGGCGCCGGTCATCCGCAGCAGGGCGCGCAGGTCGTCGAATTCGGGCAGGGTGCCGGAGAGCTGGTTGGCGATGGCGATGAGTTCGGCGCTGAGGGTGGCGTCGCCGCGGACCGCGGCGCGGACGCGGTGGTCGCCGAGCATGGTGGCGGCGGCCAGGGCGTGGCGGCGGATGGTCCACCAGCAGATGGTGGCGGTGGCGGCGGTGTCGCCGAGGCGGGCCGCGACGCGCTGCTCGGCTTCGGCGGTGACCTCGTCGGGGTCGGGCGGGGCGCCGGGGCCGGTGGCGTTCCAGGCGTGCAGGAAGACGGTGGCGCCCTGGCCCATGGTGCGCAGCAGGCGCACGACGGTGGTGCCGGTGTCGCCGGGCATGGTTCCGCATTCGACCAGTGCGCCGGCGACGACGCACAGGTCGGCGGTGATGCCGGGGCCGGTGTGTGCGCCTTGCAGCAGGGTGCCCAGGGCCTCCAGCGCCAGTTCCCGTTCTTCGGTGGGGACCTGGTGGGCCCCGCTGTAGACGCGGTGCACGGCGTCGGGGAAGCGGCGGGTGTCGGAGGCGACGGAGGCGTCGATCAGCTCCTGGAAGGCAGCGCGAAACTCATCGATCACTCGGGCATCCTTCCATAAAACAGACACGGGACGGTCACAGGCCGAGCCGGGTCACGGCGTTGTCTTCCAGGGGGTTCGCGGTGCGGATGTAGGCGTGGACGGTGCGCGGGTTGGTCCAGCGGCCCTGGCGCATGATCTCGCGGTCGGCTGCGCCGGCGAGGGCGGCCTGGGTGGCGAAGCCGGCGCGCAGCGAGTGGCCGCCGAAGGCGTCGGGGTCCAGGCCGGCGCGGCGCGCGTAGCGTTTGACGAGTTCGGCGACGGCCCGCCCGGACATGGGGCGGGCGGCGATGCGGCCGTGCCGGTCGATGGGCGGGAAGAGCGGGCGGGCGGTGCCGTCGGCCAGGCCGGTGGGGGCGGCGGTGTGGCAGCGGTGGGGTGCGCGGGGGTCGGTGGGGGGCGGGGTGTCCTCCAGGGCGGTGCGCAGGGCGGGCGGGCCGCCGTCGCGGTGGGCGGTGAGCAGGTCGGCCCAGTCGGCGTAGGCGCACACCGGGCAGGTGGGGCGGCGGGTGCCGCGGGGCAGGGCGACCTGCTGGGCGTGGCGGGCCTCCTGGTCGGTCTTGGTGGCGTTGAGGCGCAGGAGGAGCATCGGGTCGCCGGTGCGGGGGTCGGTGTCCAGGGCGGTGTCGTCGAAGGTGAGGGCGGCCAGTTCGCTGCGGCGCAGGGCGCCGGCGAATCCGCACAGCAGGAGCAGGGTGTCGCGGGCGCGGGCGGCGCCGGTGGGGTGGCCGGCCTCGGGGCGCTGCTCCAGCAGGGTGGTCAGGGTGTGCAGCAGGACGGGGCGTTTGCGGCGGGGGGCGGTGCGGCGGCTGCGGCGGATGCCGCGCAGGGTGGTGCGGACGACGTCGGTGCGGGTGGGCGAGGCAAGGCCGTGGGCGGCGTGCACGGCGGCGATGGCGGCGGCCTTGCGTTCCAGGGTGGAGGGTGACAGGGCCCAGCGGTCGGGGTCGTCGTCGCGGACGGTGTCGGCGGCCGCGGCGAGGTAGACGGCGACGTCGACGGGGTCGGCGGGCAGGCTGGTGCGGTTCTCGGCGGCGCACCAGGCGGAGAAGGCGGTCCAGTCGGAGCGGTAGGCGCGCAGGGTGTTGGGCGATTGGGCGGCCGACAGGTAGCGGGCCAGGGCGTGGGCCTGCTCGTCGTCGAAGCGGGCGCGGACGCCGGCCAGGGCGCGGGTGTCGATGAGGACGCTGGTGGTGACCTGGGTGAGGCGGGTCTTGACCTCTGCGGGCACGGCCAAGGCGCCGGTCTCGGCCTCGGGGTGCGTGCCGGGGTCCTCGGGGGTGCCGGTGGTCTCGTGCGTCGTTTCGCCCACGGTGCACCATGATGGCCCATCCGCGGGGTGGGGCGGTGCAGGCGGGGCGGGGCGGGTGTGTCCGGATCAGCCCAGTCCGCCGCGGAGCGCGTCGAGGAGTTGGGCCGGTGAGCCCAGGGAGAACAGGGCGATGGCGGAGGCGGTGGTGGCCAGGGCGAACATGGCGGCGGCGATCCTGCGGCGCAGCAGGGCGGCGGTGACGGCGCCGGCGGCGGGCACGGCCAGGGCGCACACGATGAGTCCGAGCAGGTAGAGGGCGGTGGTGTGCAGGGCGTCGGGGGCGGGGTCGGTCTCGCCCATCAGGGCGAGGCCTTCGGCGAGGATGAGGACGAAGAACAGGGCGGAGCCGATGAGCCACAGCGCGGTCAGGCCGCTCCACAGGGCGATGGGCCAGCGGGGCGGGCCGTCCAGCGGGACGGGGGTGCGGCGCCGGGGGGTCTCGGCCGCCGATTCGCCGTCCCGCCGGTCGCGGTGTGGGGTCGGGGCGGTGCGGGGCCCGGCGGGCCGGGTGCGCTTGTTCTTGTTCTTCTTCTTCGGCGACATGGTGTTCTTCCCTGGGCGGGCCGGCGGCCGCGGGGTGCCCGCGGCGGTCTCGGGCGTCCGGGCGCCCCGAGCTCTTGCGCCGGGTCAGGCGGGGCCGGGGGCCAGGTGGATGACGGCGATGTAGATGAGCGGCCAGGCGAGCAGGGCCAGGCACCACAGGGCGGCGCGGCGGTCGCCGGCGACGGTGGTGACGGCGGCGGCCAGCAGCGGCAGCCCGACGGAGGCGGCGAAGCCGAGGGTGTACCACTCGGCGGCGGAGTCGTCGCCGGCGGAGATGGCGTTGAGGTAGCCGATGGGGCCCAGGACGAGGGCGGCGACGGCCAGGACCGCTGCGACGATGCGGATGCCCGCGGGGTGGCGGGTGTTGGTGGTGCCGCCGTCGGGGCGGCCGCCGTTGTCAGCCGGTGGCACGGTTCGCGTTCCCTTCGGGTGCTCGTCGGGGCGCGGGGGACGTCGGTTGTGGTGCGGGTGTGTCCAGCACGGTGACGCGTGTGCCTTTCAGCCGGTTCGGCGGGAGGTGCAATGGGGGCGGGCCGCGTTCGCGGTCTGCGGTGCAAGGCATGCTACCGCCGTTGGGGGCCGTTCGGTCCGGTGGCGGGCTGTGTCCCGGCGCACCCGGGGCGGGGTTTCAGCCGGCGGCGTGGAATTCGGGGGCGGTGAGCCCCAGGACCGCGGTGTCGTGGTGGCGGCCGGCGAAGAATTCGCGGTCGCGCAGCAGGCCTTCCCGGGTGAAGCCGAGGCGCAGGTGCAGGGCGAGGGAGGCGGTGTTGCCGGCGAGGATGTGGGCTTCGCACTTGTGGTGGCGGCGCTCGCCGAACATGTAGCCCAGCAGCAGGCGCAGGGCCTGGGTGGCGTGGCCGCTGCGGCGGTGGGCGGCGGTGACGGCGATGCCGTGCTGGAACAGGCCGGTGCGGGGGTCGGCGCGGTCGACGGAGACGGCGCCGACGGGGCGGCCGTCCAGGGTCTCGATGACCAGGCGGAAGGTGTCTCCGTCGGGGTCGGCGGCGGCCTGTTCGGCGGTCCAGGCCCGGTAGCCCTCTTCGGAGCGGGGCGGGTGGGCGGCGTCGAGGCCGCGCTGCAGGGCGGTGTCGGTGTCCATCTCCTGGAACAGGCGCCAGTCGCCGGGTTCCACGCCGCGCAGCCGGGTGGTGCGCCCTGTCCATAGCCGGTCCATGGGGGCAGTCCAGCAGGGGCCGGTGCGGGGCGTCCAGTGGTTTTCCCGGTGCGCCCTGGCCGCCTGGGGTGCGGGCCGCTCCCTCGCCCCGGTGTCTCTCCCCCCGGGGTCAGCCGCCGGGGTGCAGGGCGTCGTCGAGGATCCGCCCGGGGCGGGCCCACAGCAGGGAGCCGCCGGCGTGGGGGTCGGTGTGCAGGCGGGCGGCGGGGATGCGCGAGGCCAGGGTGCGGCAGTGGTCGGGCGAGTGGGCGCGGTCGTGGGCGCCGTAGTGGATGGAGACGGGGACGGCGATGCGATCCAGGTCGAGGTTCCAGGGGGACATGGCCAGCACGGTGTCGGCGGGGTAGCCGGGCGGGCCGCCTGCGATGCCCTCCTCGAGGGCGGCGCGGAACATCCGCCGGAAGCCGGGGTCGGTGTAGACGGGGGCGTCGCAGGGCGGGTGGGAGCCCAGGACCATGTCGAAGAGGCCGTCGGCGGTGTATTCGGCGAAGGTGCGGGCGGCCTGTTCGGGGTCGGTGGCCACCGTGTCCAGCAGGTTCTGGAAGTGGGCGGGCAGCAGGGGGCGCAGGGGGGGGTGGGCGGCCTCGTCGGCGGGTGAGGCCAGGACGAGGCGGGTGGCGGCGCCGTGCAGGGCGGCGGCCAGGGCGAAGGGGGCGCCTTGGGAGTTGGCGACGGTGGGGGCCGGCCCGCCGGTGAGGGCGTGGGCCAGGCGGGTGAGGTCGGCGCCGACGCTGCGCAGGGTCTTTTCCGGGTCGGGGGTGGAGGCGCCCAGGCCGGGCCGGTCGATGGAGATGAGCCGGATGCGGCGGCGGTGCGGCAGGGGCCCGCCGAAGCTCATCCGCCGCCCGCTGGCGGCGCCGGGCACGAACAGCACGGGGGCGCCGTCGGGGTCGCCGTATTCGGCGTAGGCAAGGGTGCGGCCGTCGGGCAGCGGCAGGGAGCCGGTCGCGGCCGGGGCGGTGTCGTGGTGCACGGCGGGAAGGCTAGCGGGAGGTGCGGGGGCGGCGCCAGTCTTTTTCCCGCGCCGGTGCCGGTCGGCGGCTCGGGCTCCGGCGGGGAACGGGGAGGCGCGGGGTCGGGCTTTCCACCTCTCCCCCGCGTGGGCAGGGTTCGGGCGCCGGGGCGGGTGGGGCCGCGGGCCGGGGGCGCGCTTCGCCGTCGGCGGCCCGGCGGGCGCCGTCCGGGGCGGGTGGGGCCGGCGGCGGGCGGAAGAGGGGGCGCCCCGCAGGGGCCCGGTTGAGGGCGGCGGGCGGGTCAGGCGGTCGGGGGCCACGGTTCGGCGCGGTCGCACAGGCCGGCGAAGCCGGCGAGGACGCGCAGGTCGCCGATGCTGCGGGGGGTGGCGGCGAGCAGGTCCGGGGAGTAGACGAGGGCGGCGACGAGCTGGGCGCGGGACAGGGCGACGTTGAGCCGGTTGCGGGAGAGCACGAAGTCCAGCCCGCGGGTGAGGTCGGCCGAGGAGGAGGCGGTCATCGAGCAGATGACGGCGGGGGCCTCCTGGCCCTGGAAGCGGTCGACGGTGCCCACCCGCACCCCGTCCAGGCCGGCCTGGGACAGGGCGCGGCGCAGGGCGCGCACCTGCATGTTGTAGGGGGCCACGACCAGGACGTCTTCGGCGGTGAGCTCGCGGGAGGCGGTGGCGCCGGGTTCGGTGACGGTGCGGCCGATGAGGTGGGCGGCGATCGCGACGACCTGTTCGACCTCTTCGGGGCTGTGGGTGGTGCGGCCCTGGTGGGCGACGGGGCGGGCGTACAGGCCGGCGGGGACGCCGTCGATGCGGCGCTGGGCGGCGGAGGGGTGGGCGTGCAGCATGCCGCGGTAGGACAGCTCGGAGACGGGGGCGCACACGGCGGGGTGCATGCGGCGGGTGCGGTCCAGGAAGTAGCCCAGGGCGGGGTCGATGATCTCGGCGTCGCCGACGAGGTGTTCCAGGGCGGAGGCTGCGGCGCCTTCGCCGTGGGAGCCCTGGACGACCTGGGGCAGCTGCTGGGGGTCGCCGAGCAGGACGAGGTTGCGGGCGGCGGTGGAGGTGGCGAGGGTGTCGGCCAGGGAGAACTGGCCGGCTTCGTCGATGATGAGGACGTCGAAGGGGTCGGCGGCCAGGGCCTCGTTGGCGAAGTTCCAGGCGGTGCCGCCGACGAGGTGGCCGGCGCCGGTGCTGGTGCGCCAGGCGGCCAGGGCCTTGACGCTGGAGGGCTGCTCCCAGGGGGCGTCGGGGTCGGCTTTGCGGCCCGAGGGGCGTTTGGCGCAGGGCAGGTCGGTGCCGTTGCGGCGGGCGGCGGCCAGGGCGGCGCGCAGCACGTTCTCCACGGCCTTGTGGCTGGTGGAGCAGACCCCGATGGTGTGGCCGCGTTCGGCGAGGTCGCAGATGAGGCGGGCGGCGAGGTAGGTCTTGCCGGCGCCGGGCGGGCCCTGGACGGCGAGGTAGGAGCCGTCGAGCAGGTGGACGGCGCGGATGGCGGCGGCGACGGTGTCGGGGGCGCCGTCCGCGCCGGGGTGGTCGGCGGGGTCGGGCAGGGGTGCGCCGCCGGCCAGGCGGGGGCGGGCGCGGCGCAGCAGGTCCAGGCCGGGGCCGGTGGGCAGGGACGGCAGGTCGGGCAGGGCGGATTCGGTCAGCGACCACAGGGCGGCGTCTTTGGGGGTGGAGCGCACCGGGGCGCCGGGCAGGGCGGCGGCGGGGGCGCGGGCGTAGGTGTCGGCGGGGTCGCTGGTCTCGGTGAGGGTGAGGGTGTCGGCGGTGGCGGCGGTGACCTCGGCGTCGACGGCGTCGGAGGGCTGGCCGGGCGGGCCGGGGTAGAGCAGGCGGATCTTGTCGCCGGTGGTGAAGGGGTGGGGGCGGGCGGGGTCGGCGCGCAGTTCCACTTCGCGGCGGGCTTTGCGCTGGCGGCCGGTGGGTTCCTGCCAGTCGCCGGTGCGCACCCGCACGGGCACCAGGCAGTCGTTGTCGGTTTCGAGTTCTTCCAGGGGGGCCGACAGGCGGCGGAAGAAGTCCCACCAGGAGGGGTTCTCCTCGCGGCGGTAGTAGCCGGCGAGGGAGGCCAGCAGGGCGCGGGCGGCCTGGGCGGGGGTGCGGTCGGCGGGGTCGGGGGCGATCCCGTCCAGGAGGGGGCCGGTGAGGGCGCGCAGCCGGGCTTCGGCCTCTTCGCGGGCCCGGCGGCGTTCGGCGGCGCGTTCGTCGGCGTCTTCGGGGGCGGTTTCGCCCTGGTGGGCGGGGCGGGCGGTGATGCCGTGGTCGGCGCGCAGTTCTTCGAGCCAGTCGCGCAGGCGGGCGGTGGAGTCGCAGTCGTCGCGGTTGTAGTCGGCGATCTCGTCGAGGATCTTGGCGGCGCGCAGCCGGTCGCCTTCGGCGGCGGCGGCGAGGTGTTCGGCGTAGGCGTCGATGCTGGAGGCGGCGGTGGTGACGCCGCCGGTGCGGCCGGCGTCCAGGTAGAGGGGTTCGAGGTATTTGATGGAGTAGGAGCGCTGGGAGACCCGCAGGCTCTTTTTGACCACGGTGAACAGGTCGACGAGGCGGCGGTGGCGCAGCAGGTCGTCGACTTCGGTCTCGCGGGTGCCGAATTCGGCGGCCAGGAGTTTGAGCCGGTCGGCCTCGTAGGAGGCGTAGTGGTAGATGTGCGCGCCGGGGTCGCGGTCGATGCGTTCGGTGGCGAAGTCGATGAAGGCTTCGAAGGCCTGCTTCTCCTGGGTGCGGTCGTGGGCCCAGAAGGCGTGGAAGCGTTCGGCGCCGGCCTCGTCGGCGGCGACGGCGCCGAAGAGGTATTCCAGGCCGCGTTCGCCGGAGCCGCCGTGGTAGGGGTAGCCCTCCATGTCGAAGAAGACGTCGCCGGGGCTGGGGGCGGGCAGGGAGGCCAGGCCGTCGGGTGAGTGGACTTCTGCGATGACCGAGCCCTGGGGGTCGGCGTCGGTGCGGGTGGCGTCCTGGCGGACCTGGAGTGCGGCCTGGGAGCGCAGCCGGTCGTAGGAGTGGCGGGGCAGGGTGGCGGGGCGGTCGTCGTCGCCGGCGGCGGCCAGGGCGTCGATGGTGGTCAGGCCGGCGTCGGCGAGTTTGCGGGCCTGGTCGGTGCGGATGCCGGCGACCAGGGAGAGGTGGCGGGCGGCGGTGCGGCCTTCGGTGCACAGGGCGGCGTAGCCGCAGCCGTCGCAGGCGGGGCGGGGTTCGCCCCACAGCGGGGCGGGCAGGTGCAGGTCGCCGGTGTCGAGGGGGCGGCCCTGGGGGGTGGTGAGGCGGGTGGTGAGGCGCCGGGTGAGGGTGTGCAGCAGGGGGGTGAATTCGGCGGCGCGGTGGGTGTGGGTGGTGCCGTCGCCGGTGATCAGGTGCATGTGCTCGGGGGCGGGTGCGCCGGTGTCGGTGAGGGCGCGGGCGTAGGCGGCCAGCTGCAGGACGGCGGAGGGGCCGGGGCGGCGGGCGAGTTTGGTGTCGTGGGGTTCGTAGCGGCGGGGGTCGGCGCCGGGGACGGGGCGGCCGGTGGCGGGGTCGACGGCGGTGCTGATCAGGAAGTCGGCGCGGCCGTGGAAGGCGATGCCGTCGGCCAGGCGGTGGTAGAAGACGCCCTGGTAGATGACGGGGGTGCCGTCGGCCATGGCCCGGGTGGTGGCCTGGGCGGCGCGGAGCATGTCGGTGTGGGTGGGGTGCGGGTCGTCGATGGCGGCGACGCCGTCCTCACCGAAGAGGGTGCGCAGCCGGTCCAGTTCGGCGCGTTCGTGTTCGTGGCCGTGCTGGGCGACGAGGGGGTCGATGTCGGCGGGGGCGGGGGCGCCGGGCAGTTTCGCGGCCAGCGCGGTCTTCAGGGCGCTGCGGTGGTCGCACTCCATGGCGTCGACCAGGTCGGTGGGTGAGATGACCCAGCCCGCCTCGTTGCGGAACACGTGAGGCGCCCCTTTCCCGCCCGTCTCTGTTTTCCCTGCCGTTGCGGCTCGTGGGGCATTGTGCCACCACCGGGGGGCACCGGGGGCGGTCTTGGGGGTGTCCGCGCGGGTGCGGCCCCGGGGCGGGCGCCCCGGGGCCGCGTGAGGGGGGCGGGTCAGCCCACGACCTGCCATTCGACGTCGACGACGCCCTGGCCGGAGCTGGCGATGGTCTCGAAGGAGGCGGTGGACAGGTCCAGGCAGCGGCCGGCGACGAAGGGGCCGCGGTCGTTGATGGTGACGGTGACCGATTTGCCGTTGGCGGGGTTGGTGACCTCGACCTGGGTGCCGAAGGGCAGTTCCTTGTGGGCGGCGGTCATGGCGCTGGGGTCGAAGGTCTCGCCGCTGGCGGTGAGCTGGCCTTCGCCGTACATGGAGGCCTGGCAGGTGCCGCCCTGGCCGCCGCCGGAGGAGCCGGAGTCGGAGGAGGCGTCGCCGCCGGAGGAGTCGGAGTCCTCGGCGGGGGCCTGCTGGGGCTCCTCTTCCTTTTCCTGCTTCTCGGTCTTCTCGGTCTGGGCGGCGGCGGTGGCGCTGGCCTGCTGGGTGGCGCCCTGGGCGGCCTGGTCGCGCTGGTCGGCGGCGTCCTGGCGGGCCTTGCCGGTGTCGGCGGGGGCCTGCTCGGCGCCGGCCTGCTCGGCCGCGGCGGTCTGGGCGGGCGGGAGGGCGGCCGCGGAGGCGAGGTCCTCGGGCTGGGCGCCGCCGGTGACGGCTGCGGCGGTGGCGGTGCCGCCGGCGATGACGGCGGCGCCCGCGACGGCGGTGGCGGCCAGTGCGCGCTTGGACTTCATGCGCTGAAGGAGGGAGCTGCGGGAAGGCGTGTGGTTGCCCACGGAGAATCGTCCTTCGAACGGGGATCACGAGATCGGCTGCGCGGGGTTCGGCTCGCCGGGAGGGGTGGGCCGGGCGCTCGTCTCGGCGGCGCAGCGGGCCGCCCGGGTCCAGGGGCGGCGGGTATGGGCTGGTCAGAGCCACAGGGGTGTGGTCGGCCAGCGGATGCGACCCTAAATCATCACGGGTCGGTAACGGAAACTGAAACCCGGGGTTTGTGTGTCATGTCACACTTGCCGGGGGTGGGCGGGATGCGGCCGGCGGCGGGTGGAGCGCCTGCTCCGCAGGGGTTTCGGGGGGTTTCCGGGGGTGCGGACGGGGCCGGTGGGAAGAGCGGGTGCGGCCGCGCGCCTCCGGGGAGGGTCGAGCACGGGTAGCGGGTTGCGCGGGCCGGCGCAAAGACACCGGCAAGGAGGGCCCGGTGCACCGGGGCGGCCGGGGGCGCCCGGCTCCGATCCGGCCGGGCCGGCGGTGTCCGCGCGGCGGACACCGCCGGGCGGTTCGGCCGGAGCTCGGGACCGGCACGCGATCGGCCCTTCGGGACGGGCCCGGCGGGGCCCGGCCGGGGGGACCGCCCGGATCCGGCGCCGTCGTCCCGCCTGTCGGCGTGCCTTCGGCGGTGCGCGTTCGTAGCCTGCCGGCCATGACGACACAGACGGCCCAAGACCCGCGTCCGATGCTCGCCCGGGCACTCGACCAAGCCGAGCGGCAGGTCGCGGCGGTGCGCCCCGATGAGCTGGGCCACCCCGCCCCCTGCGCCGATTACGACGTCCGCGCGCTGCTCGGGCATGTGCTCTCGGTGCTGTACAAGCTCGCCCGCGCCGGCACCGGCGGCGACGCGCGCGGCGTCCCCGATGTGACCGAGGGCGTGGCCGACGACGGGTGGGCGGGCGCGTTCGCTTCGGCCCGCGGCGAGGTCGAGCGGGTGCGGGCCGACGACGGGCTCCTGGACCGGATGGTGCAGCTGCCGTGGGCCGCGCTGCCCGGCCGGGACGCCCTGGAGGCCTACACCGCCGAGTTCACGGCCCACTCCTGGGACCTCGCGCACGCCACCGGGCGGCTCGCCGGACTCGACCCCGGCCTCGCCGCGCAGGCGCTCGAAGCGTTCTCGGAGTTCGCGCCGCCGGAGGAGCGCAGCGAGCAGGGTCGGTTCAGCCCGGTCGTAGCGGTGCCCGAGGGCGCCGACGTCTACACCCGGCTGGCCGCCTACCTGGGACGCCGACCGTAGCCGGTGGCACTCGGGGCGGCAGGGCCTGCGCCTCGGCCGAGGGGCTCGGGTGGCCTTCAGGGCCGGTCCGGCCATGGGCGGTGGGGCCGGCGGCGCCGCCCTCTCGGAGCCTGTCGGGCATCCGGCCGTCCGGAGCGTTCGATAGCGGAGTCGCCCCGCGCCCCCTGTTGAATCCCGCCCCCGCGCCCTTCCCTGGGCTCGCCCCGGGTCGGCTTCATCACGGGTGGGCGCGGGGCGGATCAGGCGCCCGGGCGCATACCCGGCAGGCTCTCAGCGGGCCGCTCGGGACCCCGACCGCCGCCCCCCCGATGCCGGAGTCCTCCTTCTTCGGGGCCCGGGCCCCGCCGGAAGGCGGTCTGGGAACGCCTCTACCGGCCCGCCGGGTCGGCGCCCTGCCGTGCCGGTGGCGCCTTGGGCGGCGGATCCGCCGGCGGGCGGCCGCGGCGGGGCGGCAGGCCCTCGGGGAACAGGCGGGCGGCGGGGTCGGGCAGGTCGACGCCGTTGAGGGCGGCCGCCGCCCGGGACAGGGCCGGGGTGTCCAGGTGGCCGCCGGTGGCGCGGATCGCCGCGCGCAGCGCCTGCACCACGTCGGCGCCGCAGGCCAGGGCGGCGTAGTGGGCGGCCACCGCAGGGGTGCGGGACTGCCCCGCCGCGCAGTGCAGCAGCACCCGCTTGCCCTCCGCGCGCAGCCCGGCCAGGGCCGAGGCGGCCTCGTCCAGCACGAAGTGCAGGTTGAGGTTGGCGTTCTCGGCGTCGGCCAGCCACACCTCGACCCGGTCGCGGGGTGGCAGCCAGGAGGGGGTTTCGCCGGGGCCGAGCCGGTTGAGGGAGACGACCGCGTCCACCTCGGGGGCCGAGCGCAGGTAGGACAGGTTGCCCAGGACCACCCCGGGGTCGTGCGGGTGCGGGGTGTGGAAGGGCTGCTCGATGGAGGGGTGGGCGCCGGTGTGCAGGCCGTCGCTCTCCGGCCAGGCTCCGGGGGCGCTGCCGCGGGCCAGCACGACGGCGCGGGTGATCAGCGGGCGCGGCGGGGTGATGTCGGTCAGGCGCCGCTGGGCCTGCAGCGGGATGCCGGAGACGCCCCAGCGGGCGCCGGCCATCGCGCCGGCGTACATCGCGGCCTCGTCGCCGGCGGCGGCGTAGGCCCGCCACACCGCCTCGACCAGCTGGGAGCAGGGGAACACGGCGCGGGCGGGCTCCAGGGCGGGG
>Ga0079224_100008975_pt1 | contig 13588 bp, 12 predicted proteins | sample Stecom2015_FD_80414 | JGI IMG/M metagenome (GOLD analysis project Ga0079224, IMG submission 80414) | Agricultural soil microbial communities from Utah to study Nitrogen management - Steer compost 2015 | ecosystem: Environmental > Terrestrial > Soil > Agricultural land | place: USA: Utah... | reverse complement strand
GTGCCGGTCGATCAGGTGCAGCGTTACGAGGAGTCGCTGTTCGCGTTCCTCGAGAACCGTCACCCTGGCGTCCTCACGGGCATCGCCGACAAGAAGGTCATGGACGATGACACGAAGGCGTCGCTCGAGGGTGCGCTGAAGGAATTCAACAAGGAGTTCGCGGCCGCGCCCGCGGCGGTGTAGCGGATGCCTTCGCTTCTCGACCTTCGCCGTCGTATCCGCGCGGTCAAATCGACGCAGCAGATCACCAAGGCCATGAAGATGGTCTCGGCCTCGAAGCTGCGCCGTTCGCAGGAGCGGCTCATCGCGGCGCGCCCGTTCGCGACGGAGATGCTGCGCGTGCTCAACGGCCTGGCGGCGCGCGTCGAACCCGGCGCGCATCCGCTGCTCGAGGCGCGTGACGCGTCGACGGCACCGGCGATGGTGATCGTCATCACGGCCGATCGCGGGCTGGCGGGCAGCTTCAACGCCAACGTCGTGAAGGCGGCCAGCGGCTTCATTGCGAAGGACGCCGGCGGCGAAGTGGCGCTCGGCCTCGTCGGCCGCAAGGGCCGTGACTTCTTCGTCAAGCGCGGGTTCGACGTGCGCTACGAGGCGGTCAACATCTTCCAGCGTGTGCAGTACGACGATGCGCGGAAGATTGCCGAGTCGGCGATCGATGAGTTCACGCAGGGCCGCGTCAGCAGCGTGTATCTCATCTACAACGAGTTCAAGTCGATCATCTCGCAGCGGGTCGTCGTCGAGAAGCTGCTGCCGATTCCGCGGCTCGAGTTCGAGCCGGGCGAGACGCAGACCGACTATCTGTTCGAGCCGGGTCCCGAAGCGATTCTCGGATCGCTGCTGCCGCGCCACGTCGAGACGCAGATCTGGCGCGCGCTGCTCGAGGCGGCGGCGGCCGAACACGCCGCGCGCATGACGGCCATGGACGCCGCCACGCGCAACTCGTCGGAAATTCTCGACAGCCTGACGCTCTACATGAACAAGGTTCGTCAGGCGGCCATCACGCGCGAGATCATCGAAGTCGTATCCGGCGCTGAAGCTCTGTAGAACACGAACACAGAACACAGAATCAGGACTAGACATGGCAGTCGCTACTGAAACGCAGGCGAAGCAGAAGGTCGGCAAGGTCGTTCAGGTCATCGGACCGGTCGTCGACATCGAGTACGAGGGCGGGCTCCCGGAGATCTACAACGCCGTGCGCGTGGTCTCGGACGAGGGCGCGGCCGAAGCGGTCGACATCGTCTGCGAGGTCGAGCAGCACCTCGGCGAGAACCGCGTGCGCGCGGTCGCGATGAAGCCGACCGACGGGCTGCAGCGGGGCATGCGTGCCATCGACTCGGGCGCGCCGATCTCGATGCCGGTCGGTCCCGAAACGCTCGGACGCGTGATGAACGTACTCGGCGAGCCGGTCGACTTCCCCGACCGCCCCGTCGCCTCGGCGCAGACGATGCCGATTCACCGCGCGGCGCCGTCGCTCGAGGAGCAGTCGACCGAACTGAAGATGTTCGAGACCGGCATCAAGGTCATCGACCTGCTCGAGCCGTACCTGCAGGGCGGCAAGATCGGGCTGTTCGGCGGCGCCGGCGTCGGCAAGACCGTCATCATCATGGAGCTCATCCACAACATCGCCATGAAGCACGGCGGTGTGTCGGTGTTCGCGGGCGTCGGCGAGCGCACGCGCGAAGGCAACGACCTGTGGCTCGAGTTCCAGGAGAGCGGCGTCATCAACCTCGACGATCAGACGAAGTCGCGTGCCGCGCTCGTCTACGGCCAGATGACGGAGCCGCCGGGCGCGCGCTTGCGCGTGGCGCTGTCGGGCCTGACGGTCGCCGAGTACTTCCGCGACGTCGAGAACAAGGACGTGCTCCTGTTCGTCGACAACATCTTCCGCTTCACGCAGGCCGGTTCCGAAGTCTCGGCGCTGCTCGGCCGCATGCCGTCGGCCGTCGGCTACCAGCCGACGCTGCTGTCCGAGATGGGCCAGCTCCAGGAGCGCATCACGTCGACGCACAAGGGATCGATCACGTCGGTCCAGGCCATCTACGTGCCCGCCGACGACTACACCGACCCGGCGCCGGCGACGACGTTCGCGCACCTCGACGCGACGACGAACCTGTCGCGGTCGATCGCCGAGCTGGGCATCTACCCCGCCGTCGATCCGCTGGCGTCGACCTCGCGCATTCTCGACCCGCGCGTCATCGGCGACGAGCACTACAACGTCGCGCGCCAGGTCAAGCAGGTGCTGCAGCGCTACAAGGACCTGCAGGACATCATCGCGATTCTCGGCATCGACGAGCTGTCGGAAGAGGACAAGGCCTCGGTCGCGCGTGCGCGCAAGATTCAGCGCTTCCTCTCGCAGCCGTTCTTCGTCGGCGAGCAGTTCACCGGCATCAAAGGCCAGTACGTGCCGATTGCCGAGACCGTGCGCGGCTTCAAGGAAATCGTCGAAGGCAAGCACGATCACATCGCCGAGCAGGACTTCTACATGGCCGGCACGATCGACGAGGTCGTCGAGCGCGCGGCGCAGCGCGCGAAGGCCTGACGCATGGCAGGCATTCCCTCGGCCCTCCATCTCGACATCGTCACGCCCGAGGAGACGCTCGTGCGTGACGACGTCGACGAGGTCGTGGTACCCGGCGAAGAGGGCTACCTCGGCGTGCTGCCCGGGCACACGCCGCTGGTGGCGACGCTCAAACAGGGCGCGCTCTGGTACCGGAAGGGCGCCGAGCGCAAGGAGATCGAAATCGCCGGCGGCTTCGTCGAGGTGCTGCCCGATCGCGTGACGATCCTTGCCGAGGCCGGCGCATCGGCGCCGAAGGCCTGAGCACTCCCTTGCGGCTCTCCTGGGCGGTCGCGACGCACCCGGGCCTGAAGCGCGAGTCGAACGAAGACGCGTACGCGTCGCGGCCTGACCTGGGCCTGTTCGTCGTCGCCGACGGCATGGGCGGTCACGCCGCCGGCGAGGTCGCCTCGAAGGCTGCGGCCGAAACCATCGAGGCGTTTGCCGACGACACGCGCGCCCGCGACCTGAATCGCACCTGGCCGTTTCCTCTCGAGCCGCACCTTTCGGTCGACGGAAACCGTCTCAAAGCCGCCTTTCGTCTGGCAAACCGGAATGTCTCCGAGCGCGTGGCGACCGCACAGGAACTGCGCGGCATGGCGACCACCGCGTCGGCCGTGCTGCTGAGCACGACGCCCGATGGCGGCGCGTCGGCGGCCATCGGACATGTCGGCGACAGCCGCGTCTATCTGTGCCGTGCGGGCCAACTGCGCCAGCTGACCGACGACCACTCGTGGGTGGGTGAGCAGGTCCGCGCGGGCGCCATGAGTGACGAGGACGCGCGCCGGCATCCCTGGCGCAACGTCGTCACGCGGGCGATCTCCGGCGGCGCCGACCCTGAGGTCGATGTTCTTGAAGTCGGACTCGAGCCGGGTGACCGGCTGCTGCTCTGCAGCGACGGCCTGTGCGGCGTTGTCGCCGCGGAGGTTCTGGCGGCCATCGCCTGCGACGGTCCCGTCGAGTCCGCCTGTAACCGCTTGATCGACGCGGCCAACGACGCCGGCGGCCCCGACAACATCACGGCGATCCTGGTGCAAATCGATGGGGAAATGCCGGACGATCCGCCGGTAACATAGCCACCGTGCTTGCGAACCTTCGTCAGCTTCCGCGCTACCGCGGCCTCATCCAGACGCTGGTCGTGCGCGAGCTCAAAGCGCGGTATCGGGGATCGGTACTCGGATATCTCTGGTCGTTCATCAATCCGCTCCTGCTGCTGCTGATCTATTCGTTCGTCTTCACGGTCGTTATTCCGAACCGTGACGAACGCGCCCAACCCTACGCGCTGTTCATGTTCTGCGGCATCCTGCCGTGGACGTGGTTCTCGGCCTCGCTCAGCGAGGCGTCGAACTCGCTCATCGCCAACGGCAATCTGATCAAGAAGGTGCTCTTCCCTGCCGAAGTGCTGCCCATCGTCAGCGTGCTGGCGAACATGGTGCACTTCTTCCTCGGCCTGCCGATTCTGGCGTTCTTCCTGATCTGGTATCAGAAGCCGATTCACGCCAGCGAGCTGATCTGGTTCCCGGTTGTCGTGTTCGTACAGCTGCTGTTCACGACGGGACTGGCGTTGATTCTGGCAGCGCTGACGGTGCACTTTCGCGACATCAAGGACATCCTGGCCAACGTCCTGACGTTGTGGTTCTTCGCCACGCCCATCATCTACACGTGGATGATGATGGAGCAGTACATGGGGTACCTCAACTGGAACCCCTTCACGCACCTCGCGATCTCCTATCAGGAAATCCTCTTCTTCGATGGGCCGTTCGGTCACTGGAAGTGGCTGCTCGCGATCGGCGCGGGGTCGGTCGTCCTCTGCACCGTCGGTTACTGGCTGTTCGACCGGTTGCGCGACTCGTTTGCGGAGGTGGTGTGATGCCTTCGCCCGCCATCGAACTCGCGAACGTCACGAAGGTCTACCGCCGCTACGGCGCCCGGAACTTCTCGACGCTGAAGAGCGCGTTGCTCAACCGCAGCGTGCTTCGTGATCTCAGACCGTCCGAGTCGTTCTCGGCCGTGAAGGACCTCTCGTTCGCCGTACCCACGGGATCGACGTTCGGCGTCATGGGGCGCAACGGATCGGGCAAGAGCACCGCGCTGAAGCTGGTGGCCGGCATCACGAAGCCGACCAGCGGTACGGTCAGCGTCAATGGCCGCATCTCGGCGCTCATCGAACTGGGCGCGGGCTTCCATCCCGAGATCTCCGGGCGAGAGAACGTCTTCATCAACGGCATCATGCTCGGGCTCACTCGCCGTGAAATCTCCAGGCGCTTCGACGAGATCGTCGACTTCGCCGAGATGGCCGACTTCATCGACGCACCGGTCAAGACCTACTCGTCGGGCATGTACATGCGCCTCGGGTTTGCCGTCGCCATTCACGTCGACCCCGACGTTCTGCTCGTCGACGAGGTGCTGGCGGTCGGCGACGAAGGCTTCACGCACAAGTGTCTCGACAAGTTCGCCGAGTTCAAGCGCCGCGGCCGCACGGTGCTCCTGGTCACACATTCGCTCGATCTGATCGAGAAGTTCTGCGACGAGGCCATCTGGCTCGACGCGGGCGAGAAGAAGGCCGAGGGAGATCCGAAGCGCGTCGTGGGCGCTTACCTGGCCGCCGTCGAAAAGTCGGAAGAAGCGCACCTTGCCGCGACGGATGCCCGCGCCCGGGAATCGGTGGCTGAGGTCGGGCCGGCGCCGCAGGAGCCGGTGCCCGCACAGGAGGTCGCCGAGACTGCCGCGGCCGACAGCGGGCCGTCCGACATGTTCCAGGCCGACGCAGGGCGCTGGGGTTCGAGAGAGGTCGAAATCACCGGCGTCGAGTTGTGCGGACCAGACGGGTCGCCGGCCCACGTCTTTCAGTCGGGCGATGCGATGAGCGTCCGGATGCGCGTGTCGGCGACGCGTCCCGTCGAAGACTGCGTGTTCGGCATCGGCATCTTCAACGTCGAGGGCGTCTGCTGCTACGGCACGAATACGCAGCTCGAGGGCTTCGCGTCGCAGCCGTTCTCAGGCGAAGGCGAAGTCTGCTTCGACATCGAGCGTCTGGATCTCGTGCCCGGCACCTACAAGCTCGACGTCGCGGCGCACAACGAAGACGGGTATCAGTTCGACTACCACCGTCTGCTCTACTCCTTCCGCGTGAAGAGCCGCCTGCACGATACCGGCATCTACCGACCACGCCATGCCTGGCGCTTCTCTGGCGCGCTGTCGGTCACGAAGTCCTCGACGTCGTTCGCGTATGATGGCGTCGACACCGATGAGCCCGAAGGCTGACAGGCGGGGAAGAGACCGGTTCGGGTTCCCGGACGCCCTTCCGGCGTACTACTGCCTCGGCCTCGCCGCAGTCGTCATGGCGATCGACTTCGCGATCGGCACACGGCTGGAGTTCCCGTCGATCTTTGCCCTTCCCGTGTTCTACGCCGCCTGGTACGGCGGCCTGAAATGGGGCCTCCCGCTCTCGTTCATCCAGCTGTTCCATGTCGTCACGGTGGTAGTCCATGGCGGCAGCGAGGCCGCGATCTTCGATGCGACGGTCGCCGCGTCGATCCGGGTCATCGTCGTGAGTGCCATCGCCTGGTGGATTTCAGGCCTGCGCGACGATCAGAAGAAACTGTCGCGCGAGGTCGAGCTGCTCGAGGGCCTGCTCCCCATCTGCAGCTACTGCAAGCGCATCCGTGATGACGATGGCGACTGGCAGCCGCTGGAGAAGTACATCGGCGACCGATCGGACGCGACCTTCACGCACGGCGTCTGCCAGAGCTGTCTCGAAACCGAGCTCGCGCAGGATTCCCACCGCCGCGCCGGCTGAATCCCGCAAAGCGGCCACCCAGTACGCTACGATCGACAGTTCGGGTCGTGGCGACGAACAGCACCAGCAGCCTGACGCTGCGCGCACACCTCAAGGGCGCGCTCTCGCGCGCGGGGATACGTGTGTCTGCCGGGCGCCTGTCGGGCCTCACCCCGGCCGCTCGGGCTCTGGCCCTGGCCGCGTTTGCGGTCGAGCGCGCGCCCGTGGTGGTCGTCACTGCCAGTGACGCCGACCTGGAAACGGCCGTGTCCGACGCGCGGTTCTTTCTCGGTGCGCTGACTGGTCTGTCAGACGCCGACCTCGACAGCACGGTCCTTCCCTATCCTTCGCTCGAGGTCGATCCCTACCGCGGCATGTCCCCGCACCTCGACGTCGTCTCGGCGCGTGCCCGCGTACTGCACGCGCTGGCATCGGGCGCCGCACGCATCGTAGTAGCGTCCGCGAGAGCGCTCCTGCCTCGCGTCAGTGCGCCAGAGCTGATGCTGGGCACCGCGTTCGATCTTCATCCAGGGTCGGAGATCGATCCGACCGAGCTCACGGCCCGACTGGCCGAAGCGGGCTTCACGCCGGCGGATCCGGTCGACCAGCCCGGCGAGTTCTCGCGCCGAGGCGGTGTGCTCGACGTGTTTCCCGCCGCCGATACCGAGCCGGCGCGCCTCGAGTTCATCGGCGACGCCATCGAGTCGATCCGGCGTTTCGATCCCGGCACGCAGCGATCGACCGGTGAGATCGAACGCCTCGTCATCGTGCCGATGCGCGACACGCTGCCGCGGCCAGGAACTGACGGCACGGACGATGACCTCGATCGCAGCGCGGCGTTCTTCGACTACGTTGCCGGCGCGCGCCTTGTGGTCGTCGAGCCGACGGACGTCGAGAAGCAGGGCGCCGCGCATGCAGCGCAGATCGTGGCGAGCCATGAAGACGCGGTGCGCCGTGGCCGCACGGTTCCCGATCCAGACGCGCTCATCGTGCCGTGGACCGCAATCGCCGAGCGCCTGCACACCGCGACCGTGCTCGAGCAGCTGGCGATCGACGAGGAAGGCGGAGACGCCACTCACGTCGCCGTGCAGCCTGCCGCCGAGTTCCAGGGGCGCATTCCCGACTGGGTCGAGGATCTGCGCAAAGCGCACGAGCGTGGCGAGACGACGATCTTCATTGCGAACACCAGGGGTCGTGCCGAGCGCACGCTCGAACTGCTGGCCGACTACGACGTCCGAGCCGAGACGCTCGAGGGCGCCGAACAGACCGTCCACGCAGGCGTGCTCGTCGGCGTCGGCACGCTGTCGAAAGGTTTCCGCCTTCCCGCGGCGTCGCTGCAGCTCTACGCCGAAACCGACGTCTTCGACGAGGAGCGGCGCGCACACGAGCGGCGCAAGTCTGCCGCGCGCACCTTCCTCTCGGACTTCCGCGACCTCAAGGTCGGCGATCTCGTCGTCCACGTCGACCACGGTATCGGGCGCTTCGTCGGGCTCAGGAAGATGCAGGTCGGTACCGAGCCGGTCGAGTTCATGGAGCTGCGCTACGCGGGCGACGACAAACTGTTCGTCCCCGTCGAGCGACTCGACCTCGTGCAGAAGTACACGGGTGGCGCGCATCCGTCGCTCGATCGGCTCGGCGGCACGACGTGGGAGAAGGCCAAGACGCGCGTCAAGAAGGCCATGCGCGACATGGCCGAAGAGCTGCTGAAGCTCTACGCCGAGCGGAAAGCCGTGCCCGGGCACGCCTACGCGCCCGACTCGCACTGGCAGGAAGAGTTCAACGACGCGTTCGAGTACGACCTCACGCCCGACCAGGCGACGGCCATTGCCGACATCACGCGCGACATGGAAGCGCCTACGCCGATGGACCGCCTCCTGTGCGGTGACGTCGGCTACGGCAAGACCGAAGTCGCGATGCGCGCGGCGTTCAAGGCCGTGATGGACGGCAAGCAGGTCGCGTTTCTCGCGCCCACGACCGTGCTCGCATCACAGCATCTCAAGACGCTGCGCGAGCGCTTCGGCGGCTTTCCGGTGACCATCGATCTGGTCAGCCGCTTCCGCACGAAGCAGGAGCAGAAAGCCACGCTTGCCGCGCTCGCCGACGGCAAAGTCGACATCATCGTCGGCACGCACCGCCTGCTGTCGACGGACGTCGTCTTCCGCGACCTGGGCCTGCTCGTGGTCGACGAAGAGCAGCGCTTTGGCGTGTCGCACAAAGAGAAGATCAAGCAGCTGCGCAAGAAGGTCGACGTGCTCACGATGACGGCGACGCCGATTCCGCGGACGCTGAACATGTCGCTTGCCGGCATTCGCGACATGTCGGTCATCGAGACGCCGCCGCGCGATCGCATGGCCATTCAGACGCAGGTCGTGAAGTTCGATCAACCGGTGATCTCACGCGCGATTCGACACGAGATGGAGCGCGGCGGCCAGGTGTACTTCGTCCACAACCGCGTCGAGTCGATCTACTCGATTGCGAGTCTCATTACGCGCCTCGTGCCCGAGGCGCGCGTGGTCGTGGGACACGGCCAGATGCCGGAGGACGAACTCGAGAAGGTCATGCTCGATTTCGTGAACCGGAAGTACGACGTGCTGGTGTCGACGACGATCATCGAGAACGGGCTGGACATCCCGAATGCCAACACGATGATCGTCAATCGTGCCGACCGGTACGGACTGGCGCAGCTCTATCAGCTGCGCGGGCGCGTCGGACGATCGGACCGGCGCGCGTACGCGTATCTGATGATTCCGCCGGAAGAAACCCTGTCGGCCGTCGCGCGCAAGCGGCTCGCGGCGATTCGCGAGTTCAGCGACCTTGGCAGCGGATTCCGCATTGCCGCGCTCGATCTCGAGATCCGCGGTGCGGGAAACCTGCTGGGCGGCGAGCAGAGCGGCCACATCGAGGCCGTGGGCTTCGACATGTACATGAAGCTGCTCGAAGAGGCCGTGCGCGAGCTGAAGGGCGAGGAGATCGAAGACGACCGCCGCGCGGCGATCAACCTGAACATCGATCTGAAGATCGACGAAGCGTACATCCCCGACATGAACCAGCGCCTGTCGATCTATCGCCGCATGGCCTCGGCGCGCGATGAGGCGGCGCTCGATCGGATCGTGAGCGAGGTCAGAGATCGCTACGGCCCGCCGCCGGCGTCAATCGAGACGCTGGCCGATTACGGCCGTCTGCGCGTGCGGGCCGAGCGCCTTGGCGTCGAGTCGGTCGATCGCGAGGGCGACGTGCTGGCCGTGAAGTTCAGGAACGATGCGAGGATCGAGCCTTCGCAGCTCATGCGGCTGGTGCAGGGCCGGCCCGACCTCAAGCTCGTGCCGCCGGGTATTCTGCGCCTCGAGCGCGCCCCCGCGACACGGCCGCCGGCGCCTGCGGCACGTCCTTCTCAAGTACCGGCTGTGCCCGGCGCGTCGACCGTGCGCCCCGGCCGAGCGGCGCGGACGACGAAGCCGGTCGAGGACACGTCCGCGTCGTGGTGGACGAGCCGGGCCACGGCCGGCGCGGTGACGCCCGGCTTCAGCCGCGAGGCCATTCTGAGGCCGGCAAAGGTGGATCCGAGGGCGCCCGGCGGGCTGTTCGACCGACTTGGCGGCCTCCTCGACGACCTCAGCCGTTCCGCCGGGCTGGACGTTGGTTCCGTGTAAAATATTGACAGTCTGAAAGTTACCGTTATGAGACGAGCCCTAGTAGTGGCCGTGGCTGCCGCGATCCTGTCGACGCCCGCTGCCGGTCAGGAAATCATCGAGCAGATCCTGGTCAAGGTGAATGGCGAGATTCTGACCAAGACCGACCTCGAAGCGCGCCAGATTCAGGCGCTGCGCGATCCGTCCAGCGGCATCGATCCATCGACCCTGCAGAGCGACGATGCGATGCAGGCGGCGCTGCGCGAGGTCACGCCGCGCATTCTGAGCGACGCCATCGACGAAATGCTGCTGCTGCAGCGCGGGCGCGAGCTTGGATACCGGATCACCGACGAGCAGTTCAACCGCACCATCGACGAGATCATGAAGCAGAACGAGATCGAGACGCGCGAGGCGTTCGAGCAGGCGCTCGAAGGTGAGGGCATGACGCTCGATCAGTTCCGCCGGATGTTCGAGCGTAACGTCATCGTGCAGCAGGTCGTGCGGTCAGAGGTGATGTCGCGCATCTCGCTGACCGAGCAGGAAGCCAAGGACTACTACGCCGAGCATCCGGAAGAGTTCACGCCGCCGCCGACCGTGACCCTGCGCGAAATCTTCGTGCCGGTTGCGTCTGAGGAACGCGAAGGCGGCGCGTCGTTCAGCGTTGCCTCCGACGAGCAGGCGGCCACGCGCATTCGTGACGCGCGCGCCCGCATTGCCGCCGGTGAGCCGTTCGAAACCCTCGTCGCCGAGATTTCCGAGGCCGGGTCGAAGGCCAACGGCGGTCTCATCGGGCCCATTCGTCGCAACGAGTTGTCGTCTTCGCTGCAGCGCGTGCTGGAAGGGTTGCGCCCAGGCGACGTGTCTGAGCCCATTCGCACGCCGCGCGGCTACCAATTGATCAAACTCGAGGCTGCCAGCGAGCCTGCGCCGACGCCCTACGACGAGGTGCGCGACCTCATCGCCGACAAGGTAGCCGGCGAGAAAACGGACAGCGAGCGCGGCAAGTTGATCGAGCGGCTGCGTGAGCACGCGTTGATCGAGTGGAAGAACGCGGAACTTCAGCGGCTGTACGAGGCGTATGTCGCCACGAGCGCGGGAGCGGCTACCGGAGCGTTCTGATGAACGACGCGTCGCCCTGGTTCGCCATCTGGACGCGTTCGCGTCACGAGCAGGTCGTTCGCGAGCAGCTCGACCGGAAGGGCCTGGAGACGTTCCTGCCGACGATCACCCGCTGGAGCCGCTGGAAGGATCGGAAGAAGCAGATTACCTGGCCCCTGTTTCCCGGTTACTGCTTCGCGCGGTTCGATGCGGCCGATCGTCTGCCCGTTCTCAAGTGCGCGGGCGTCGTCAGCATCGTCTCGTTCGATGGCCAGCCCGCGCCCATTCCTGAAGCGGAAATCGCGGGCATCCGCACACTCGTCGACAGCGATCTGGCCTACGATCCCTGCCCCCTCATCAACGAAGGGGACATGGTTGAAGTCAGGCACGGTCCGCTCAAAGGCGTCGTCGGCCGCCTGGTGCGCAAGGGCGCCCACGCGCGCCTCGTGCTGTCGGTCGAACTGATCGGCCAGGGAGTCAGCGTCGAAGTCGATGCGGCTGATGTGCGGAGATACTGAAGCGGAATGCAGTCACAATTCGCCCTCGCGCCGATGGCCGGGATGACCGACACGGCCTTTCGACGGCTCGTCAAGCGCCGCGGGGGGTGTGGTCTGGTCGTGACCGAGATGGTGAGCTCCGAAGGGCTCGTGCGGGGCATCGATCGCACGCTCGAGTACGCCGAGTACACCGAGGAAGAGCGTCCGGTGGCGATTCAGATCTTCGGCGGCGATCCCGCCAGGATGGCCGAGGCGGCGCGCATTGTCGAAGGCATGGGCGCCGATGCCGTCGACATCAACATGGGCTGCCCCGTGCCGAAGATCGCGAAGCACAATGCAGGCTGCAGCCTCATGCGTGAGCCTGAACATGCCGCGTCGATCATCAGGGCGATGTCCGGTGCCGTGAAGATACCGGTGACGGTGAAGATGCGCGCGGGCTGGAACGAGTCCGAGGTCAACGCGCCGACGCTGGCCAGGATGGCCGAAGACGCGGGCGCCAGGGCCGTCACGGTGCACGGCCGTACGGCTGCGCAATCCTATTCGGGATTCTCGGATTGGGAACTCATCGACCGTGTGGCCGATGCCTTGTCGATTCCGGTCTACGGCAGCGGCGATTGTGTTGAGGCCGAACAGATGGTCGAGCGGCTGCGCACGACGCGCGTGGCCGGCGTGATGGTCGGCCGGGGCGCGCTGCGCAATCCCTGGATCTTCGAGCAGGCGCGGGCCATCATCGACGGACGTGAGCCTCGCGAGATCACGATGGCCGAGCGCGGCCGCTTCCTGCTCGAGTACATCGATCTGCTGCTCGCCGAACGCGTCGACGAAGACGAAGGCTTCCGTCACTCGGCGCCCGGCCACACTGCCGCGACGCCGGTCGACACCACCGCCCGCGGGCGCCGCAAGTGGGTGATCAACAAGCTGCGCGCACTCAACGCGTGGTACACGAAGGGCATTGAAGGCGGGTCGCAGCTTCGGGTTGCGATCAACTCAGCTGAGTCGATCGATCAGCTGCGCGAGATCATCATCGGCTTCTTCGGGGTCGAGGCCGGCGCCGAGACGGCAGGCCCGGCGAGGTAGGGGCAGGCCTCAGGGCCTACAGTTTCTCCAGTCCTTCAGGTACTTCCGCTACATCGAAGTCGTACGCTTCAGCCGCCGCGCTGAACTGATAGAACCCCATAGCAAGCCGGTCGTGCGCCGGGTGTGCGAGGTACGTCTCGAGGTCGGCTTGCGAGTCGAACTCGAACAGTGCGATGTAGGGGAAGTCCCGCGCAAGCGCGTCATACGGTCGGCCAGTCACAGCCCGGGTACCGACTCTGAATCGCCGGATGACGGGAATCGACGCCTGCGCCTCTCGCAGCGCGTCGATCAGCTGTACGCGGTCGCCGGCCGGCAGATCCGGCTTCGGCGTGAACAGGACGACGTGGAGGATCATCGCCCGCCTCGATTGCCGGGCCCCCGTCCGCCTGGCCCGCGACCTCCTGGTCCTCGGCCTCCTGGTCCGCGGCCTCCACCCGATCCGCGGCTTCCACCAGGCCCACGACCGCCACCGGGCCCACGAGTCCCGACGGGTTTTCGCGGCCCCCGTGACCCACCCGGCCCGCGTTGTCCACCAAACCCGCCAGGCCCACGCCCGCCGCCGAACCCACGCGCCCCACCGGGCTTGCGCGCGCCACTGGGCCCCCGTCCGCCACCAGGCCCCCGTCCGCCACCGGGCCCACCAGGCCCACTCGACCTACCTGACTTGTTATCGCCAAATGGATCGCGGTCACCGTAGGACTTCCGATCGTCAAACGGTTTGCGATCACCGCCTGGCCGCCGGTCGCGAAACGGCTTGCGCTCGCCTTCCTTTTCCTTGGGCCGTTCGGCAAAGGGATCGAAGTCTGCCCGCGGTGGCCGCCGCTGCTGCTTCTTGAAGCGCGCGCGCTTCTGGTCGCGTGTCAGCTGATACTTCGCACGCGGATCGCGGTGATCGCCGCCAGGCCGCCACTCACGCGGTCGTCGCTCGCGCGGCTTCCGCCGATCTTCG
>Ga0079224_100008974_pt1 | contig 13589 bp, 11 predicted proteins | sample Stecom2015_FD_80414 | JGI IMG/M metagenome (GOLD analysis project Ga0079224, IMG submission 80414) | Agricultural soil microbial communities from Utah to study Nitrogen management - Steer compost 2015 | ecosystem: Environmental > Terrestrial > Soil > Agricultural land | place: USA: Utah... | reverse complement strand
GCCGTTCGACGATGCGTTGGCCGCGCTGGACGAGACGCTTGCGGCGGGGCTGTGGGATACCTGGGCACAGTGGGCTGTGTCGGACGAAGCCAACCGCGCCGCCGCGTGGACGCTCTATGAGGAACCGGCGCCAACGCCCACCACCGCGCCGACCGTAACGCCAAGCGCCACGCCGCGCCTGACCCGCACGCCAAGCCCGGCGCCCACGCTCACAGCGCCAACCGGACCGGATGTGACGCCGACGTTGCTCGGCAACGTTGCGCCGCAGGTGATCGTCGGGCAGGCGCCGACCGAGGTATCCGTTACGCGGACCAACACGCCGTTGCCACCGGGCAGCCTGCCGAGCGCCACGCCGCGCCCGGCGCCGCAAGCGCCCACTGAACCTAGCGAGACGCGCGTGGATGAAACCGAAACGCTCGGCGTGGTTTTGCTGGCGTCCGGCGGCGCGCTGCTGCTGATCGCGATCGGCCTGCTGCTCCGGCAGCGATAAGGCAAGCGGTTAACCTTTAGCGAGAACCAATACCAACGACCCGGATGCTATTGCATGCTTGCGGGAAGAACAGAATTGGGATTGCGGCATCGTTTTTGGCTAATGGCTATTATGCACTTTGCGCGGGAAATCGGACGACTGAGTGTAGGGACGGACCAAGCTCCACCCGTGGTTACCCATGATTGGTCGACAGCGGGCGCAGCAAGCTGCACCCCTACGATAAGCGCGGGCTTTAATGCCTGATCTGTCTTGTCAAAGCGCATGACACACTTTAGTTGCTAACCGCTAATCGCTAACTGCTAACCGTTGATACCGAGGTGTACTGTGAAGAAAGCGATCTACGACTTTTCGTTTGACGAGCTGAGCGCGCTGATCAGCGTGTGGGGCTTGCCGGGCTATCGCGCGCGGCAGCTTTGGGAGTGGCTGTACGTCCGCAAAGTGACCGACTTCGACGCGATGACCAGCCTGCCCGCCGAGCTGCGCGCCCGCCTGGCGGACGAGTTCGTTCTCAGCCGCCTGGAGCAAACCGCCGAGTTGCTGTCCAACGACGGGCAGACGGTCAAGCGGCTGTTGCGCCTGCCGGACGGCCAGATGATCGAAAGCGTGCTGATGGAATACGACGACCAGCGCCGCACCGCGTGCATCAGCACGCAGGCCGGGTGCGCGATGGGCTGCGTCTTCTGCGCGACCGGGCAGATGGGCTTTGGGCGGCACCTGACCGCCGGAGAGATCGTCGAGCAAGCGCTGATCTTCGCGCGCCAGCTTGAAGCGGAAGGCGAGCGCTTGAGCAACATCGTGCTGATGGGTATGGGCGAGCCGTTCCACAACTATGACAACACGCTGGAAGCGATCCGCCGCCTGAACGATGAGCACGGGCTGAATATCGGCCAGCGCCACATCACCGTCAGCACCGTCGGCCTCGTCCCGGCAATTCGCCAGTTCGCCGAGGAAGGCTTGCAGGTCAAGCTGGCGATCAGCCTGCACGCCGCAACCGACGAGGAACGTGGCAAGCTGCTGCCAATCAACCGGCGCTGGCCGCTGCGCGACCTGATGGACGCCGTGCGCGACTACATCGAACAGACCGGGCGGCGCGTCACGTTCGAGTGGGCGCTGATTGCAGGGGAGAACGACACGCCAGAGCAAGCCGAGCGCCTCGGCAAGCTGCTGACCGGGCTGAAGGCGCACGTCAACCTGATCCCGCTCAATCCGACCCAGCAGTACGAGGGCCGTCCCTCGGACCCGGCGCGTGTGGCCGAGTTCCAGCGCATCCTGACGCACCATCGCGTGCCGAGTACGGTCCGCGTGCGGCGCGGGATCGACATCCAGGCAGGGTGCGGGCAGTTAAAGGCCGACGTGCAACGACGCACAGCGCGGTCGGTTCCGGTGATGGACGAGGACGAGGAATGAAGATCGACGTGCGCTTTCTAGCGAGCCTGCGAAACACCGCGGGGCGCGATATCTACACGCTTGAGCTGCCGCCGGGCGCAACGCTGGACGACGCCATTGAACGCCTGCTGCGCGAGCTTCCGGCCCTGAGCGAGCACGTGCGGATGTGGCATCTCGCGGTCAACGGGACGCACGCCGCGCCAGACGCGGTTTTGCAGCCGGGCGACCGCATCTCGATCTTCCCGTATATCGCCGGCGGCTAGACCGGGATGCGGAAGCCGAACAGGCTCCCCTGGCCCGGCTCGCTATCCACGTACACCCGCCCGTTGTGATAGCTCACCGCCGCTTTGACCACCGCGAGGCCGAGGCCAAAACCGGGGAAATCATCCGCAGCCGTCTCCACACGGTAGAACGGCTCAAAGAGCTGGCCCTGCTCGTCTGGCGAGATCCCGATCCCGCGATCTTCCACCTCGATCGAGACACATTTCTCCGCGCCATATTCCTTCTGCCGCGCGCGCACGACGATTTGCCCGCCATCCGGCGAATACTTGATCGCGTTGGCAATCAGGTTGGAGAGCGCGCGCTCCAGCCGGACGGGGTCACCACGTCCATCGGGTAGCGGCGCCGGAGCGTCAACCACCAGCGTGCAGCGGCTCTCAGCCAGGTCCGCCTGAACCGACTCCACCGCCTGCGCGATCAGATCGCTCCACACAATCGGCTGCGCCAGCCGGTGCTGCTGTTCGATGCGTTCCAGCGAGAGGAGATCGGAGATAATGTGCTGCATCTGCCCGGCAGCCTCTGCCGCCTGATGCAGAAAGCGCGCGCGCCGCTCAGGCGATAGCGTCTCGAAGCGGCGCTCGATCACGTCCAGATACGCCTGGAGCCGCGTCAGCGGGCTGCGCAAGTCATGCGAGGCGAGCCGGATCATCTCCGACTTCACGCGCTCTAGCTCGCGCACTTCGCTGAACAGCAGCGCCTGCTCAAATGCGATCGCGGCCTGGCTAGCCAGCGCGCGGCACGTCTGCAAATCAGCCAGCGCGAAGCGGTGCGCCGGGTCATCGAGTAGCAGCGCCACGCCAAGAGGGCGCGCCCGGCTGAACACCGGTACAACGACCAGTTCGTGCGTCGTTTCGAGGCCGCGCGCGTCCCCGAATGCCTCGCGCACCTGATCGGCAGTGTAGCGCACAACCTCGTGCTGCTCGATCACCGGCTCCAGCAGCGGTGAGTTGAAATCCAGCCGGTCACCACGCTGCCAGAAACACCCGTCTTCGTGCGCAACCTCCGGCCAGACGGCCTGCACCACACCGGTCCGCGCTGCTGGATCAAAGTTGCAGATCGCCGCGCTGGTCGAGCGAGTCAGGCGGGTCATCTGCTCGGCGAAGCGCTGCAAGATCACGTCGAGGTCGAGCGACGAGAGAATCGATTGGCTGGCGTTGTAAAGCGCATCCACCTGATCCAGCCGCGCCGCCAGTTCGATCGCCTGAGCGCGCTGCTGCTCGTAGAGCCGCACGTTCTCAAAGGCGATCCCGGCCTGCTGCGCGAACGGTAGTAGCATCCGCACGTGCTGGTCATTGAAATAATGCGGCGTGACAGAGTCAAGCGCGAACAAGCCAACTGCTTCACCCAACACCAGGATCGGCACCCCCAGCCAGCTCCGCACATGGCGCGAGCCGGGCGTATCCTTCCACACGGCGCTATGCCGCACGTCCGGCACGACCAGCGGCGTGCGATGCGTGACAAGATAGCGAATGTATGATGACTGGCTGAGCGGAAACTGGACCGTGCAGACGTCTTCGACCGATACGCCGAACGCGTCGTGGCCGATGCAATGCACGATCCGCGCCACGCCATCGTTGATCAACATTACGTTCGCAGAGTCAAATGGCACGATACGCTGCGCTTGATTCAGCAGCCGCGCCAGCATTTCGTCGAGATCAAGCGTCGAGGTCAGGACCGCGCCCATTTCGCGAAGCGTGTCGGCAACCGCGCGTTCGTGGCGCAGCTTCCGCTCGATTTGCTCGCGCTGGTTGGCAGCGCCGATGCTGGCCGCCAGCGTCTGGAGCGCGCTGCTTTCCTCGCGCGACCACAACCGGCCCGCGTGGAAATCGCACAGCCCGATGAAGCCCCACAGGCTGACATCAATGAAGATCGGCGCGATGATCAGCGACCGCGCCGTCACCTGCTCAAACAACGCGTGCAGCTCTGGCAGCGTGTCGGGCGTGCCATGCACCGTTTCGTACCGCTCAAGCCGCGCGAAAAACCCTTCCAGGCCGCATTGATGCACGGCAAACTGTTGCGGGAAATCAACCGGCTGTGACTCGTCACCATTGCGCGACCAGCGCTGCTGCCGAACGAACAGCGTATCCTGCTCCTCTGGCGACGCGACAACCTGAAACACCGCGACGCAATCTGTATCAGACGCTTCGCCAATGATCGCCAGCGCCTCGCGTACCGTCCGGTCATAGCTGCCGGGCTGCATCAAGCGATTCGTCGCGTTGGCAACCCCTTGCAGCAGCGCATCCCGCCGGAACTCTTTCCCGCTCGCCGGGGGCGCGTCGCTCGTTCCGTCGTCCGCCAGCCGGAGATCGATGATCAGCGCAGAGCTGCCATTGAGCCGGGCCGGGTGCGCGGTGATCTCGACGGCAATGGCTATGCCACCGGCTGCTTTCACCGTTTCGCGCAGGCGCCGTACCTGACCGTCGCGCAGGTGAAGCAGCGCTTGTTCCAGGCGAGCGCGCTCATCTGGCAGAAAGAAATCGCCCAGCGTGCGCTCGGCCAGCGTAGGCGCCGAACAGCCAGTGAACTGCTCGGCAGCCTCGTTCGCATACAGGATCTGCAGCGTGGCCCGGTCGAGCACCATCAACGCGGAGGATAACCCGTGAAAGACATCGTCATGATGGCGCGATGTGTTCATCATGCAACCCGCTTATCTCACCCCAAATTACCATCTTGTCGCGCCGCAAAGCGGGGCCACCCCCACACCAGCGTGCCAGCGAGCGCCAGCCCCACCAGCGCCGCCAGCCCTGTCTCTGGAAACCACGCCGGATCGCCTGCGATCGCGGCGGGCCCGCTCAGTTGCAAATGAAAACCGCCTTCAAAACTATAGGCCGCCAGGTTCCACCCCAGGTGCAGCGCAAACGGCAGCGCGAGCCGGCGTCCGCTGCGCTCATAGGCTGCACCGAAGACCGCGCCCATCACCGTCAGGTTCAACAGCGCCACCGGGATCAAGCCCCCCGGAACGTCCTGGTAAATCAGATTGGGTAAATGGAACAGCCCGAATAATCCCGCCGCAGCCGCCAGGCCGCGCCCTGAGCCGAGCCGGTCGATCAGCAACGCCTGGATCACGCCGCGAAAAGCCAGTTCTTCGAATCCGGCGACCAGCACTTGCTGCCCGCCCATAATCAGCAAAAAACGTCCAAACGCCGCGCGCGGCTCTCCCAGCGCGGCCCAATCGACCGCCAACAGAATCGCCATCACCGCGCCGACCGCGGTAGCCGCCCAGATGACGCCAAGCACAATCCCGCGGAGCGCGCCGAACCCGGCGGGCCACCCCAACGCCCGGATGCGCCGTCCGCTGAGCAGCCATACGGCGACCGCACCCAGCGGCATTCCGGCATAATACACCAGGAATGCAACCGTGCCGAATCCATCCACGAGCATTGTTGCAAGTCCGCCAAGCAGCAGCGCGTAGTACGCGTATAGCCACTGCAATCGCATGACTTATCGAGTCTTCATTTGCCGATCGAAAGGGTGAGGCTGGCCTAATCCCATGCTGTCAAGTATACCCCGCCAGCGGTCACAGACCAGTTACAAACCATCTTGGCAGGGGGACCGAAACACGCGCCCGTTGGAAATGCGGCGAAAAACCGCTATATTCGTAGGGAGTGGCACGCTCCGCACCCCCGACGCTCGCCGCATGACCGCCACACGACACCCGATTGGAACAGCTTATGAAGGTACAATTTCTCTTTTGGGAAGACTGCCCCTCGCACCCCGAAGCCTGGGACCGACTGCACGATGTGCTGCGCGAGCTAGGCGTCGAAGTCGAGGTGGAACGCATTGAGGTCACGACTGAGGAAGCGGCGCAGCGCTGGCATTTCGCTGGATCGCCCACGATCCTGGTGAATGGCAAGGATATCGATGCCCAACCGGACGCGCCCGCGCGCCTGACCTGCCGCCTGTATTTTCATGAGAACGGGCGCCCGTCGCCGCTGCCCTCGCGCGAGATGATCATCCGCGCGATCAATGCGGCGCGCGCCAACCGCAATGCTTCGCAGAAAGGATAATCCCATGCTTGAGATCGGACAGAAAGCCCCGGATTTTGCCCTGCCCGGCGTGGACGGGCAGACACACCGCCTGAGTGACCTGCTGCGCGATCACCGCGCCGTCGCCGTGATCTTTAGCTGCAACCACTGCCCGTATGTCCGCGCGTGGGAAGGGCGTATGGTTGACCTTCAGCGCGTGTATGGCGCGCGTGACGTGGCGCTGGTCGCGATCAACCCCAACGACGCGGAACGCTATCCCGATGACAGCTTCGACGCGATGAAGCAGCGCGCCCAGGACGAAGGGTTCAACTTCCGCTATCTGCACGACGAAAGCCAGGAGATCGCTCGCGCCTATGGGGCGGAGCGCACGCCGCACGTCTACCTGCTGGACAGCGACGGCATCCTGCGCTTCCGTGGCGCGATCGATGACAACTATGAAGACCCTGACGCCGTGCAGCACACCTATCTGCGCGACGCGCTGGACGCCGTCCTGGCCGGAGACTCCCCTGCGGTCGAGACAACACCGGCGGTCGGCTGTACAATTAAGTGGCGTGCGTAGCGTCTGACAGCGCGCCGGGTGAGCGGCCCGCATCTGGCGCGATCAGTCGCACGCCGCACGTATTTTATCCTGCCTGTCACACACATCTACACAAGGAGCGTGCGCCGCATGAGCTACCAGCATATCGTCGTCCCCACTGAAGGCGAGAAAATCACCTGCCTGGGCGACACGCAGTGCGTGCCCGATCATCCGATCATTGCCTTCATCGAAGGCGACGGCATCGGGCGCGACATCATGACCGCATCGAAGCGTATCTGGGACGCAGCTGTCGAGAAAGCCTATGGCGGCGCGCGCCAGATCGCCTGGATGGAGATCTACGCCGGGGAGAAGGCTGCCGGGCTGTATGACGGCGACTATATGCCCGCCGAGACGTTCGACGCCCTGCGCGAGTTCGTGGTCGGGATCAAAGGTCCGCTGACCACGCCGGTCGGCGGCGGCTTCCGCAGCCTGAACGTGACGCTGCGCCAGGAGCTTGACCTGTACGCCTGCATTCGCCCGGTGAAGTGGTACGAGGGCGTGCCCAGCCCGGTGAAGCATCCCGAAGCGGTCGATGTCGTGATCTTCCGCGAGAACACCGAAGACGTGTACGCGGGGATCGAGTACGCCGCCGGAACGCCCGAAAACGACAAGCTGGCGAAGTTCCTGCGCGAAGAACTGGGCGCGGAGTTCTTCGACGGCAGCGGGCTGGGGATCAAGCCGATCAGCGCCTTCGGGACCAAGCGCCTGATGCGCGCCGCGCTGCGCTTCACTATCGAGCGGGGCCGCAAAAGCATCACCATCGTGCACAAGGGCAACATCCAGAAGTTCACCGAGGGCGCCTTCCGCAACTGGTGCTACGAGGTCGCGCGGGAGGAATTTCCGGAACAGACGATCACCGAGGACGAGCTGTGGGACCAGTACAACGGCCACGCGCCCGAAGGCAAGATCGTGATCAAGGATCGCATCGCGGACATCATGTTCCAGCATATGCTGTTACGCCCGACTGAGTTCGACGTGGTGATCGCGCCGAACCTCAACGGCGATTATCTGAGCGACGCGATTGCGGCGGAAGTCGGCGGCGTGGGCATCGCGCCCGGCGCGAACATCGGCGATCAGGTCGCGTTGTTCGAGGCGACCCACGGCACCGCGCCGAAGTACACCGATCAGGACAAGGTCAACCCCGGCTCGCTGATGTTCAGCGGCGTGATGATGCTGGAATGGCTCGGCTGGTGGGAAGCGGCAGAGATGATCGCCAGCGCCTACGAGAAAACGCTGGACCAGAAAATTGTGACGTATGACTTTGCGCGGCAGATGACGAACGCGAATGAGGTCAGCACCAGCGCGTTCGCGACCGCGCTGATCCGCAACATGGGGGAATAAGCAATTAGCGGTTAGCGATTGGCGATTAGCGAGAACCATAGCGGGCACAGCCGGACAGCCGAGCAGCAGACCGCACGCGCTATGTTCCCGCTCTATTTTGGCTAACTGCTAACGGCTAACCGCTCCCTTAGCAAAGGAGATGTACGATGGAATACACCTATCTTGGACGCACCGGGTTGCAGGTCAGCCGCCTGTGCCTGGGCACGATGAACTTCGGCCCGTTCACAACAGAGTCGGACTCGTATGCGATCATGGATCGCGCGCTGGAGTTGGGCATCAACTTCTTCGACACGGCGAACGTCTATGGCCGCAAGCAGGGCGAAGGCGTCACCGAGCAGATCATCGGGCGCTGGTGGGCGCAGGGCGGCGGTCGCCGCGAGAAAGTCGTGCTGGCGACGAAAGTCTATGGCACGATGGGCGACTGGCCGAACGAGTCGAAGCTCTCTGCGTTGCACATAAAGCGTGCGTGCGAAAGCAGCCTCAAGCGCCTGCAGACCGACCACATCGACCTCTATCAGATGCATCACATCGACCGCAACACGCCCTGGGAAGAGATCTGGCAGGCGATGGAGCAACTAGTGCAAGAGGGCAAAGTGCTCTACGTCGGCAGCAGCAACTTCGCGGGCTGGCACATCACGCAAGCCAACGAACTCGCCAAGCAGCGGCACTTCATGGGGCTGGTGTCAGAGCAGAGCCTCTACAACCTCGCGGCGCGCACAATCGAGATGGAAGTGATCCCGGCGTGCGAAGCGTATGGTGTCGGCATCATTCCATGGAGCCCGCTCGCCGGGGGTATGATCGCGGGCGCGCTGAAGAAAGCGGAAGAAGGCCGCCGCACCGAGAGCCACGTTCAGGAGCGGATCGAAAAGCTCCGCCCGCAGCTTGAGAAGTGGGAAGCGTGGTGCGACGAGCGCAGCGAGCATCCGGCAGATGTCGCGCTGGCGTGGCTGCTACACCAACCGGCGGTCACCGCGCCGATCATCGGCCCGCGCACCATGGACCAACTCACCGGCAGCACGCGCGCGCTTGAGATCAAGCTCAGCGAGGACGACCTCAAGGCGCTTGACGAGATCTGGCCCGGCCCCGGCGGCCCGGCACCCGAAGCGTACGCGTGGTAGGCTATCGGCAACAAAAGTAACGACAGTACAGCAAAAAGCAGCGGTGTGCAGTGCGCTCACTTCCCCGCTGCTTTTTTGTTGTTCTTGGCTGTTCTTGCTGCGGTTCGCTTCAACGAACCGGCGTGTTTTCCTCGGAGCCGCTGCGCGAGCGTTCGACCTCTCCGGCGGATTGCGCGGCGACGTTTTGACGCTCGCGGCGTTCTTCGCGCAGCATAGCGAACGCCAGCAGCCCTACCCCGACCACGATACACACATCCGCTACGTTGAACACCGGGAAGTAGCGCACGTGCAGGAAGTCGATCACCGCGAAATCAAGCCGCACGCGGTCGATCACGTTGCCCAGCGCGCCGCCCAGTTGCAGGCCGAGCGCGGTGCGGACCAGCCACGTCCCGCGAGGAAGTTGCCGGTAGAAGTAGAGGATCACCAGCACAATGACAGCGGCGATCACCAGGAAGACCTGCCCACGTCCGGAGAACATCCCGAAGGCCGCGCCGCTGTTGCGGACGTGCGTAAAACGAAACACCTGCGCGATGAAGTCCACCGGCATCCACGACTCACCGCGCGCCAGATGCGCGACGACATACGCCTTGCTCGCCTGATCAAGCGCGATCGCCACAGCGGCCACGATGCCAAGAAACAGCCAGTGGCGAAGCGTTGTGCCAGGGGCCGCCGCAGGGGGGTGCGAATCGGTCACTGCACCATCCCGGCGTGATAGTCGCGCTGTTCGGCGCATCGCAGACAGAAACGCGTGTACGGGATCGCTTCCAGGCGGGCAATATCGATCTCCTGCCCGCAGTTCTCGCAGATGCCGTATGTCCCGGCCTCATAGCGCGCCAACGCGTCTTCGACATCACGCAGCCTGCCCTGAGCCGCCTGATAGGCCGATTGGTTGACCGTCTGGTCCAGCACTTCAGTTGCGTCATCTGCTGGGTGGTTGGTGTAGCCGGTCCCCCCCTCTTCGAGGTCCGCCAGCGTGTCCATATCGGCGATCTGCTCTTGAAGCTCTCCCCGCAGCGCGATCAACTCGGTATATAACTCATCTTTGGTGGTGACCATGCGCCCCTCAGCCTCTTCCCATCCTGCCTGGACGTTGAGAGCCGCGCATGCCGCACGGCTCTCCCGATTGTAGCCAAGTCAACGCAGTCGGTCCAGATCAGAGAGTCCTGGGCTGGACGCGCCGCACGCCGATCACGACGTCTTCGCCGTCGATCTCGAACGCCTCGCTGTACGCGCCGTCTTCTGGCGGCGCCTCGGCCAGCGCATCGGCCAGCGTCTCGGCCTGGATGTAGTCGGCGTGCGCCTGGACTGCTACGCGGACCTGCTCGCCCGCCTGATAGCTCACGGTGATGCGATCGCTGATCTCGAAGTCGGCATCTTTGCGCAGCGTCTGCACGCGGCGCACGAACTCGCGCGCCAGCCCCTCGCGGATCAGTTCATCCGTCAATTCCGTCTTCAGCGCGGCGAGGTAGCCATAGTCTTCCGCGACGGCGTAGCCGCCCGCGGCTTCCTGCTGCACCTCAACCTGCTCTGGCGTCACGGTGTAGCGCTGCCCGTCCACCTCGACGGTGACATCCTCGCCCGCCAGCAACACCTTCGCCCAGCGCTCGACGTCGTCTGGCGCGCCCTCGCGCAGCGCGCGCTGCACCTTCGGGAAGTCACCCTTCAGCGCGCGGCCCAGCACCTGCGGCAGCGGGTTCAGCTTGTAGCTGACCATCTCCTCGGCGGACGCGGCGACGCGCACCTGCTTGACGTTCAGCTCTTCCGCGATGGTGCTTTCCAGCGCCTCGACCACCGGGCGCTCAGCGTCCGAGCGCACCACAAAGACCGCTTCGGCGAGCGGCTGGCGCACCTTGAGATTGGCGCTGTTGCGCGCTGCGTGCCCCAGGCTGACCAGCCGCTGCGCCAGTCGCATGTCGTCCATCAGCTTCGCGTCAATCAGCGCTTCGTCCCACTCCGGCCAGAACGCGAGGTGCACGCTCTCCGGCGCGCTGTCGTCTTGCTGCGCAACGAGGTTGCGATACAACGCCTCGGCCATGAACGGCATCGTCGGCGCGAGCAACTTGCCAACCGTCACCAAACACTCGTACAGCGTCTGGTAGGCAGCCTGCTTATCCGCATCGCTCTCGCCCTTCCAGAAGCGGCGGCGCGAGCGGCGCAGATACCAGTTGCTCAGCCGGTCCACGAACTGCTCGATCGGGCGCGTGGTGGCGGGCACGTCATAGCGCTCGTAGGCATCGGTGACGTCCCGCGTCAGGCTGTGCAACTCGCTGAGAATCCAGCGATCCAGCGGGTCGCGCTGCTCGACCGGCACGCGCTCCGACGCCGGATCGAACCCGTCGAGGTTGGCGTAGGTCACGAAGAAGCTGTAGACGTTCCACAGCGTCAGCGTGAAGCTGCGCACGACCTCGCCGACCAGCTCGACCGAGAAGCGGCGCGGTTCGCCGGGCGGCCCGGCGGTGTACATATACCAGCGGAAGGCGTCCGCGCCGTACTTGTCCAGCACGCTCCACGGCTCGACGATGTTGCCGAGGCTCTTGGACATTTTGCGCCCCTGCTCGTCGAGGATGTGCCCCAGGCAGATTACGTTCTTGAAGTCGGTCTGTCCAAAGAGCATCGTGCTGATCGCATGCTGGCTGTAGAACCAGCCGCGCGTCTGGTCGACCGCCTCGCAGATGTAGTCCGCCGGAAACTGGTCCTTGAACATGTCCTCGTTCTTGAACGGGTAGCCCCACTGCGCGACCGGCATCGAGCCACTGTCGAACCAGACATCGATCAGTTCCGGCACGCGGCGCATCGTCCCGCCGCACTTCTCGCACGGGAACGTCACCTCGTCCACATACGGGCGGTGAAGGTCCAGCGCCGACTGGTCCTCGCCCGAAAGCTCGCTGAGTTCCGCCACGCTGCCCACGCAGTGCATATGGTCGCAGTCTTTGTTCTCGCAGCGCCAGACGGGCAGCGGCGTGCCCCAATAGCGCTCGCGGCCCAGCGCCCAGTCGCGCAGGTCTTCGAGCCAGTTGCCGAAGCGACCGTCCTTGATGTGCGCAGGAACCCAGTTGATCGTCTGGTTCTGCGCGATCAACTCGTCGCGATAGCGCGTCGTGGCGAGGTACCACGTCGAGCGCGCGTAATACAGCAGCGGCGTGTGACAGCGCCAGCAGAACGGGTAGTTGTGGACGTAGCGCTCCACTTTGTACAGCAGCCCGCGCTCTTTCAACTCGTTCGTGATCAGCGGATCAGCGTCTTTGACCCACATCTGCGCCCAGGGTGTGACCTCAGCGATGAACGAGCCGGTCTCGTCAACGGTTTGCAGGATCGGCAGGCCGTGCTCGCGGCCCACGTCCATGTCGTCCGCGCCGAAGGCGGGCGCGATGTGCACCAGGCCCGAGCCATCTTCCATGCTGACAAAGTCGCCATGGACCACGTAGGCGTAATCCTGCTCGACCGGCAGGAAGCGGTACAGCGGCTCGTAGTGCATGCCGAGCAAGTCCTCGCCGCGCATCGTCTCGACGACGGTGTACTGCTCGCGGTCTTCAAGCGCCTTGTCGAGTAGCGCCTCAGCCAGGATCAGCCGCTCGGTCCCCTCACCGCTGGCGGCTGGCCCCTCGACCGTAACGTAGGTCGCGCGCCGGTTGGCAGCCAGCGCAACATTGCCGGGCAGCGTCCAGGGCGTGGTTGTCCACACCAGGAAGAACGTGCCGGGCTGGTCTTTCACCGGGAAGCGCACGAACACGCTCGGATCGGCCACTTCCTCATAGCCCTGTGCGACCTCGTGACTGCTCAGCGGCGTGCCACAGCGCGCGCAGTAGGGCACAACCTTGAAGCCCTCGTACAGCAGGTTGTCGTCCCAGAACTGGCGCAGGATCCACCACACGCTCTGGATGTATTCGTTCTTGTAGGTGACATACGCCTCGTCGAGATCGACCCAGAACGCGATCCGCTCGGTGAGCTGCTCCCACTCTTGGATGTAGCGGAAGACGCTCTCGCGGCACTTCTCGTTGTACCGCGCGATGCCGTATTCTTCGATCTCGTGCTTGTGCGTGAAGCCCAGCTCTTTCTCGACCTCGATCTCGACTGGCAGGCCGTGCGTGTCCCAGCCGCCTTTGCGCAGGACGTATTTGCCGCGCATGGTGTGATAGCGCGGGAACATATCCTTGAAAGCGCGCGCCAGGACGTGGTGCGTACCGGGGCGACCGTTCGCGGTCGGCGGTCCCTCGTAGAAGACCCAACGCGGCGCGTCTTTGCGCTCGTCCATCGAGCGATGGAAGATATCGCGCTCGCGCCAGAAATCGAGCTGCCCCTTTTCTAGCGCGGTGATGTCAAGCCGTGGCGTGACAGGTTCGAACATGCATGCCTCCGTGAAATTCAGCAGTCAGCGGTTAGCCATTAGTGGTTAGCGAAGTGCTACGCAGGCT
>Ga0079224_100008973_pt1 | contig 13589 bp, 15 predicted proteins | sample Stecom2015_FD_80414 | JGI IMG/M metagenome (GOLD analysis project Ga0079224, IMG submission 80414) | Agricultural soil microbial communities from Utah to study Nitrogen management - Steer compost 2015 | ecosystem: Environmental > Terrestrial > Soil > Agricultural land | place: USA: Utah... | reverse complement strand
TCGGGCTCGTGCTCGACGTGCTGCGCTCGCTGGGCGCCGAGGTCGACCGCCAGATCACGCAGGGAACCGAGCTGACGGAGGTGCGCTCATGACCGTCTCCGCCTCGCTCGTCGTCGTGATGGCCGTGCTCTACGCGCTCGGCGTCTACTCGATGCTCGAGCGCAGCCTGACTCGCGTGCTCATCGGCTTCCTGCTGCTGGGCAACGCGACGAACCTGCTGCTGCTCATCGTCATGGGCTTCCCGGGCGTCTCGCCCTTCCACGGCGAAGAGGGGGCCACGAGCGATCCGCTGCCGCAGGCGCTCATGCTCACGGCGATCGTCATCACCTTCGCCGTCAGCGCCTTCCTCCTCGCGCTCATCTACCGCTCCTGGCAGCTGGGCGAGGCCGACACGGTCGTGGACGACGAGGTCGACATCGCGCTGCGCGAGCGCGCGGAGGAGACCGAGGACGTGCTCGACGTCGAGGAGGAGGACGCCGAGGAAGAGGACGAGGAGACGACAGACTTCGCCGACGGGGCCGTGGATCCCGTGACCGCAGTGACAGACGTCGTCCGCGACGACAGGAAGGAGGACCGCTCGTGAGCCTACTCGTGCCGCTCTTCGTGATCCTCCCGCTCCTCGGCGCCGCCTTCACGCTGCTGCTCGGCCACCGCAACCGCGCCCAGGTCGCCGTCTCGGTCGTGACGCTGACCGCGACGTTCGTGCTCGCGGTCGTCATGCTCGTCGCGGTCGACCTCGGCACGCCGCTCGCCGTCTCTGTCGGCGGGTGGCCGCTGCCGTTCGGCATCGTGCTGTACGTCGACCGCCTCGCGGCCATGCTCGTCGCGGTCTCGAGTGTCGTGCTGCTCGCGGTCCTGCTCTTCTCGATCGGGCAGGGTGCCGCCGACGGCGATGAGGACACGCCGATCTCGATCTTCCACCCGTCGTACCTGCTGCTCGCGGCCGGCATCTTCGACGCGTTCATCGCGGGCGACCTGTTCAACCTCTACGTCGGCTTCGAGATCCTGCTCGTCGCGTCGTACGTGCTCATCACGCTCGGATCCACCGAGTCGCGCATCCGCACGGGCACGGTCTACATCGTCGTCTCGCTCGTGTCGAGCATCATCTTCCTCTCGGCGATCGCCGTGATCTACGGCGCGCTCGGCACCGTCAACATGGCGCAGATCGCCGAGCGCATGGACGAGATCCCGCCCAACGTGCAGATGATGCTGCACATCCTGCTGCTGCTCGGCTTCGCCATCAAGGCGGCCGTGTTCCCGCTGTCGTTCTGGCTGCCCGACTCGTATCCGACCGCGCCCGCGCCCGTCACGGCCGTGTTCGCAGGCCTGCTGACGAAGGTCGGCGTGTACGCCATCATCCGCACCGAGACCCAGATGTTCGGCGCGAGCGACCTCAACGTCGTGCTCGCGATCGTCGCGGTCGCGACCATGGTCGTCGGGATCCTCGGCGCCATCGCGCAGGCCGAGCTGAAACGGATCCTGTCGTTCACGCTCGTGAGCCACGTCGGCTACATGATCTTCGGCATCGCGATCGCGACCGAGGCGGCCGTCGGCGCGACCGTGTACTACATGGTCCACCACATCGTCGTGCAGACGACGCTGTTCCTCGCGGTGGGCCTCATCGAGCGCTTCGCGGGATCCACGTCGATCATCCGCGTGAAGGGCCTCATGAAGGCGTCGCCGCTCATCGCGGCGCTGTACTTCATCCCCGCCCTCAACCTCGGCGGCCTGCCGCCCTTCTCGGGCTTCATCGGCAAGTTCGCGCTGTTCGACGCGGCCGTCGACGTCAACACCCCGATCATGTGGGTCGCGATCGCGGCGGGCGTGCTGACCTCGCTGCTCACGCTGTACGCCCTCATGCGCGCCTGGAACCTCGCGTTCTGGCGCGCCAAGGACGACTCGGCCGACGCCGAGACCGAGGCCCGCTTCGGCTATCTCGTCGCGGCGCCGGCCGCCGACGAGCAGGGCGAGCGGCGCGCGATCCCGCGCGTCATGACGGGCGCGGCGCTCGGCATGGTCGCGGTGACGATCGGCCTCACGGTGTTCGCGGGGCCGCTGTACGAGGTGTGCGAGCGCATCGGCGAATCGCTGCTGCAGCCGATCTCGCTCGTCGAGCTCGAGAGCGTGGAGCAGGGATCATGAGCCTTCGCACCAAGCTTCGGCACCTGTGGACGCAGCTGCCGTTCTTCCTGTGGCTGATCGTGCTGTGGATGCTGCTGTGGGGCCAGTTCACGGTGCTCGCGGCCGTGACGGGGCTCGCCGTCGCGATCGTCGTGACGAACGTGTTCCGGCTGCCGGCCGCCGAACTCACGGGGCGCGTCAACGTGGTCTGGCTTGTGTTCGACGTGCTGCGCTTCCTCGCCGAGCTCGTCTCGGGCGCCGTGCAGGTCGCGTGGCAGGCGATCACGCCGGGCCAGCCCTCGGCCGCGATCGTCCGCGCGCCGCTGCGCATCGACGACGACCTCATCATGACCCACGTCGGGGTCGTGCTCTCGCTCGTGCCGGGCAGCACCGTCATCGAGGCCGACCGCTCGCACCGCGTGCTCTTCCTGCACTCGATCGGGGTGCGTTCGGCAGAGGACGTCGTGAAGGTGCGCGAGAGCGCGCTCAAGTGGGAGGCGCGCATCGTGCGCGCCGTCGGATCCCGTGCCGAGCTGCAGCAGATCCGCGACGGCGTCGACACGTTCGCCGAGCGGCTCGATCGCGGCGAGGTCACCGTGCGGCGCAAGGAGGAGGAGTCGGCATGATCGAAACCGTGCTCATCGTCGCCATCGCGGCCGTCTTCGCGGTCGCGGCGATCCTCGCCATCATCCGCATGGTGATCGGTCCCTCGATCCTCGACCGCGCGATCGCGAGCGACGTGCTGCTGTCGGAGGTGCTGTGCATCATGGGCGCCGAGGCCGTCATCAACCAGCACACGTTCACGCTGCCGATCATGCTCATGATTGCGGCCACCGGCATCCTCGGCACGGTCGTCGTAGCGCGCTTTGTCGCCCGCCGAGATCGCGCACAGCCGCAGCAGGGGGGTGCGTCATGACGATCGAGATCGTCGCGCTCGTGCTCGTGCTTGTCGGCGCGATCCTCTGCCTGACCGCCGCGATCGGCCTGCTGCGCTTCCCCGACGTGCCCTCGCGCCTGCACGCCGCGACGAAGCCGCAGGTGCTCGGCATGCTCGTGATCTCGGTCGGCGTCGCGCTCGCGCTGCAGACGTGGGCGGTCGTCGCCTTCCTCGTGCCGGTCGTGCTGATCCAGCTCGCTTCCGCCCCGATCTCGGCGCACATGGTCGCGCGCCAGGCGTATCGAAACGGCAGCGTCAGCTCCGACCACGTCGTGCTCGACGAGCTCGCCGACGACATCGACGCGCAGCACGACTCGGGCTGAGCCGCCTGCATCCGTAGGGTGGGGGCATGCGCCTCGCCCGAACGATCCTCGGCGCCGCCCTCCTCGCGGCGGTCGCCCTCGCGATCCCCGCGCCCGCGTCGGCGCAGGATCCCGCGGCATCCGTTTCGGCCGACGCCGACGACTTCCGCTTCTCGAGTCTCGACGTCGTCTACGAGCTGTCGCGCGACGAGGAGGGCGCAGGCACCGTCACGGTGACCGAGACGTTCGTCGCCGAGTTCCCATACGAAGATCAGAATCACGGCATCCGCCGCGTGATCCCGACGTCCGAGCGTGGGGCGCCGCTTCACCCCGAGGTCGTCTCGATCACCGACGAGACGGGAGCGCCCCGCGCGGTCGAGACCGAGACCGAGGACGGCATGATGACGATCACGTCGCGCGCCGATGAGTTCGTCCACGGCCTGCAGACCTACGTGCTCACCTACACGCTCGAGAACGTCGCGAGCGAGCGCGACAACGGCCTCGACGAGTTCTACTGGGACGTCAACGGCGACCAGTGGGCGCAGGAGTTCGGGCGCGTGAGCGCCGAGATCGTCGTGGACCCCGAGCTCGACGACGCGCTCACGGGCACGGCCGCCTGCTATGCGGGAGCCGCCGGATCCACCGACCAGTGCGACATCATGCAGTCGGCCGACGCGTCGGGCCGCACGGTGTTCCGCTCGCGGGTGGACGGCATGGATCCGCACGAGGTCATGACGGTCGCGATCGGCTTCGAGCGCGGCACGTTCACGCCGTTCGACGCATCGCCCCTCGCCTCGGGCTGGGCGCTCGGGCAGATCGGCGCCGCCGCACTCGGCGTCGGAGCCGTCGTCTGGGCCGCGATCGTGCGGCGCCGCCACCTGCGCGACGCGGCCGGCCGGCCCACCGTGATCGCCGAGTTCGAGCCGCCGGCGGGGTGGGACGCGCTGCGCTCGGCCGTGCTGCTCAGCAAGACGACGCAGGCGATCCCCGCCGAGCTGCTCGAGCAGGCGGTCGCCGGATCCGTGCGGATCCTCGAGACCGACGAGAAGAAGAAGGGGATGTTCTCGGGCGGAAAGCGGCTCTCGGCGCAGCTCATCGACCCCGATCGCGCCGACGAGAACGGGCGCGCCGTGCTGCTCGGCCTGTTCCCGGCGCTGCGGCCCGGCGACGTGTTCGAGTTCCACGGCACGAGCACGCGGTTCGCGAAGGTCTCGCAGGAGGTGCTCGCCGAGGCGGCGAAGAACATCGCCCCCGCGTATCGGCGCGTGCCGAAGGGCGCCGTCGCATGGCCGATCGTCGCGGCGTCGATCGCCGCCCTCACCTGCGTCGGCCTCGGCATCGGCGCCCTCGTGACGTACGTCAACCCCGCGCTGCCCGTGATCCTGCTCATCGCAGGCGTCGCCCTCGGCTTCGTCGCGGTCGTGCTCGTCGCCCGCAAGCCTCTCTCGAGCGAGGGCGCGGAGGCGCGCGACCACCTGAAGGGCCTCAAGACGTTCATGGAGTGGGCCGAGCGCGATCGGATCCGCGCCCTGCAGTCGCGCGAGGGCGCCGAGCGGGTGTCGATCGACGCGTCGGACGGCGCCCAGGTGCTGCGCCTGTACGAGAAGCTGCTGCCGTTCGCGGTCATCTTCGGCCTGGAGGAGCGCTGGGCCGCCGACCTGGCCGAGCGCTACGACGGCGGATCCCCCGACTGGTACGCCGGCACGGGCCCCTTCGTGCCGACGGCCTTCGCGGCGAGCGTCGGGTCGCTGACCGAGAGCGCCTCGACGAGCTCGTCGAGCGGCGGCGGATCCACGGGCGGCGGCTCGGCCGGCGGAGGCGGCGGCGGGGGAGGGGGCGGCGGCGTCTGATCGGCGTCATGCCCCTTCGGTACAGTGTTGCGGTGCGCACGTCGGAACGGATCGGCTGATGGCGCTCTCGCGCCCCGAGATCGGCGTCCTCATGCGCGTGCGCACGGCTGCGCCGACGTTGGGGCCGAGCGAGCGCCGCGTCGCCACGGTCGTGCTCGATCGCCCCGATGAGGTGACGGGCTGGTCGACGGCCGAGCTCGCGGCCGCGGCCGAGACGTCGACGGCGACCGTGATCCGGGCGTGCCAGAGCCTCGGCTTCCGGGGCTTCCAGCACCTGCGCCTCGAGCTGGCTCGCGCGACGCCGCTCGCGGCCCGCGACAGGGAGGACGCGGTCGCGAGCACGTTCGACGACGCCGTGGAGGCGATCCGCCTCGCGCAGGAGAGCGTCGATCTCGAGCGCGTCGAGGCGCTCGCGCGCAGCATCCGCGCCGCGGGACGGGTCGTGCTCGTGAGCAACGGCTTCTCGGGCCCGCCGCTGCAGGACTTCGCGATGCGGCTCAGCACGCGGGGGCGGTCCGTCGAGGCGCCCGTCGACGCGCTCGCGCAGCAGTTCGCGGCGCACACCCTCGCGCCGGGCGACCTGTGCCTCGCGCTCAGCTACTCGGGCGCCAACGTGCAGACCCTGCGGGCGTGCGCAGCCGCGTCGAACCGCGGCGCCGAGGTCGCGGTCATCACGAGCTACGTCCGTTCGCCCATCGGCCGGCTCGCAGACCTCGTCGTCGCGACGGGACCGGCCGGCGAGCGACACGACATCGATCCGTTCTTCGCGCGCCTCGGGCACACGGTCGTGCTGCACGCGCTCCACGCGGCGCTCGCGCCCGACGCCCTCGAGGCCGACATCGCCGAGATGCGGCACGTCATCGCCGACGCGCTCGCCGACGACTGAACTCGGCCGTCACCGGGCGGATCCGATCCGTTCACCTTCGCGTTGCGATGCCGCCACCTCGGGCCGTCACACTCCTCGTGTAATCACGTTTCACGCGTGATGTAACGCACGTAACGAGAGGGGCGCCGAGGGGTGCAGCAGGTCGCGATCGATGGGCTCTTCAACGTGCGCGCCACGGGATCCGACGCGCCCTGGCTCGTGCGCTCGGGCGCGACCGAGGGCATCACGCGGCGCGGCGCCGACGAGCTGCGCCGCCTCGGCGTCTCGGTCGTCGTCGACCTGCGCGAGCCCGACGAGGCGGGCGTCGTCGCCCACGGGATCCGCGTGCTGCCCGTGCCCGTCTACGGCACGCCGCCGCCGCGCGCGGGGCGCATCGAGGACATCTACGCCGGCCTGCTGCGCGAGAGGGGCGGTGCGCTCGCGCGCGCCGTCGCGCACATCGCAGGCGCCGAGCGAGCCGCTCTCGTGCACTGCACGGCGGGCAAGGACCGCACGGGACTCGTGATCGCGCTCGCGCGCGGTGCTGCGGGCGCGAGCGACGACGAGATCGTCGACGACTACGCAGCGTCCGCGGCCGAGGTCCGAGCGGCGCGCGAGGAGGCGGCGCAGCGCATGGCACACAGCGCGACGGGGGACGAGCGCGCCGAGATCCTGCGCCTGCACCTCGAGAGCCCGCCCGAGGCGATCGCGCACGCGCTGTCGATCGTCGCCGAGCGCGGCGGTGCGGCGGCCTACCTCGCGGCGCACGGCGTCACGGGCGCGCAGCTCGACGCCCTCCGGCGCAAGCACGAGGCCGCGCGATGAGCCGCGAGACGGGGCGCCTCACGGTCCTGCACCTCAGCGACGTGCACGTCACGCGCTCGGGCCGGCTGTACGGCCGCGTCGACGGCGCCGCGCGGCTGGCCGCCGTCGCCCAGTACGTGCGCGACGCGGGCATCACGCCCGAGGCCGTCGTCGTGACGGGCGACCTCATCGAGCGCGGCAACGCCGACGCATACGACATCGTGCGGCGCGGCCTCGACGAGCTCGAGCGCGCCGCGGGATGTCCCGTCTTCACGGTGCTCGGTAACCACGACGACGCCGACGCTGCGCGGATCCTTCGCGGCCACGAGCGGGGGCACGCCCGGGTCGCGCTGCTCGACGACCTGCGCCTTCTGCTCCTCGACTCGTCGTCGGGTGCGCTCGGCCGCGAGCAGATCGCGTGGGCGCGGGACGCGCTGCGCGAACCGCACGGATCCGGCACGATCGTCGCCCTGCACCACCCGCCCGTCGCATCGCCCATGCCGACGCTCGCGCGGGCGGGGCTGCGCGACGGCGATGACCTGCTCGACGCGCTCGCGGGATCCGATGTGCGCGCTGTGCTCGCGGGTCACTTCCACCACCCGATGTCGGCGACGCTGCGCGGCACCCCCGTCTCGGTCGGGCCGTCGCTCGCCTATCACCAGGTGATGGATGCGGGCCCCGACTGCGTCAGCGGGCACGACCAGGCCATGTTCTCGCTCGTGCACCTCGTGCCGGGCGGCGTCGCCGCCACGAGCGTGAGCCTCGACTCTCCCGATCCCCTCTTCACCTCCCGCATCGCCTGATCACACACCAGAACGGACACCATGAAGACCCTGCGCAGAACCCTTCCCCTCGTCGCCGCCGGCCTCACGGTCGCCGCGCTCGCCGGATGCTCGTCGACCGCCGCCTCGCCCGAATCGTCGAGCGAGGGCGAGCCGTCGACGCTCACGGTGTACACCTCGGAGCCCCAGGAGAAGATCGACGAGCTCGTCGCCGCGTTCGGGGAGCAGCACCCGGACATCGAGGTCGAGGTCTTCCGCGCGGGCACGGGCGACCTCACGACGCGCATCGCGACCGAGCGCGAGGCGGGCGAGATCCAGGCCGACGTGCTGCTCGCGGCCGACGCCGCGACGTTCGAGGACTACGCGGCCGACGACCTCCTCGCCGAGTACCTCCCGGCCGACGTCGACGCCCTGAACCCCGACGTCGTCGACCCCGAGGGCTTCTACGTCGGCACGCGCATCATCCCGACCGTCATCGCCTACAACACGACGATGATCGAGGAGCCGCCGGCCTCGTGGCAGGACCTGACCGACCCCGAGTACGCCGACCAGATCGTCATGCCGAACCCCGACGTGTCGGGCGCTGCGGCCTACAACGCGGCCGTGTGGGCGACGACCCCCGAGCTGGGCGACGCCTGGCTCGAGGCCCTCGCGAAGAACGCTCCCGTCATCGCCGACAGCAACGGCCCCACCTCGCAGGCCGTCGCGACGGGCGCACAGCCCGTCGGCATCGTCGTCGACTACCTCGTGCGCGAACTCGCCGCGCAGGGGTCCCCGATCGACGTCTCGTACCCGAGCGAGGGCGTCCCGTACGTCTCGCAGCCCGCCGGCATCCTCGCCGACACCGACGAGGAGGAGGCCGCGCAGGCGTTCGTCGACTTCCTCGTGAGCGAGGAGGGGCAGCAGATCGCGGTCGAGCAGTCGTACCTGCCCGTGCGCTCCGACGTCGGCACCCCCGAGGGCGCCCCGTCGATGGACGAGATCGAGATCCTCTCGCCCGACCTCGAGACGGTGCAGGGCGCGCAGGACGCCGCGGTCGAGACCTTCCGCGATCTCTTCCTCTGATCCGCATGGCGACGGCAGACGCCCTCACCGCGGGCCCGGCGACGCGCCGGGCCCGCGGCCTGCCGGGCGCAGACGGCGTCGGCGCCGTCACGATCGCGCTGTGGATCGCGTGCGGGTTCTTCGTGCTGCTGCCGATCGCCGCGCTCGCGGTGCTCGCGGGGGACGGCCGTCAGCTCGGCGTGCTCCTGCAGGGAGACGTCGTCGAGGCGGCGGTCAACAGCGCCGTTTCGGCAGTCTCGTCGGCACTGCTCGCCGTCGCCCTCGGCACCGCGTTCGCGCTCCTGCTCGATCGCACCGACGTCCCGGGACGCAGGGGCCTGCGACTCCTCGCGCTCAGCCCGCTGCTCATGCCGCCCTTCGTCGGCGCGATCGCGTGGCTGGGCATCGCGGGTCCGACGAGCCCTGTCAACCTCGCCTGGCGCGAGGCGTTCGGCGCGCCGCTGTGGTCGATCTACGGCGCCGACGGCGTGATCCTGCTCCTCACGATCCACAGCTACCCCATTGTCATGCTCGTCGTCTCCGCGGCGCTGAAGCGGATCCCCTCCGACCTCGAGCAGGCCGCGCGCGTGAGCGGGGCCGGACCCGTGCGCGCCGTGCTCGGCGTGACCCTGCCGCTCCTGCGCCCCGCGCTGCTGTCGTCGTTCGTGCTCGTCGCGGTGGGCAACCTCGCCGACTTCGGGATCCCGTCGATCATCGGCCTGCCCGAGCGCTACGTCACGCTCGCGACGCTCGTGTACCGCTACCTGCAGTCGGGCACGGTCGACGAGCCGCTCGCGATCGTCGCGACGATCGGCATCGTCGTGCTCGTCGTCGCGCTCGTCGGGCTGCTCATCGACGCGCTCGTCGGGCGCAGGGGGTGGGAGCTCGACGCGTCGGCCGCCGCCCCGCAGCCGATCCCGCTGCACGGCGCGCGCTGGCCCGTCGGTGCCGCGATGTGGCTCGTCGTCCTGATCCTCACGATCCTGCCGCTCGTCGCGCTGCTCATGCAGGCGATCCTGCGCGCGCCCGGCGTGCCGGTCACGTGGGAGAACCTCACGCTCGACCACCTCCGCACGGCGCTCACCTCGGAGACCGCGCTGACCGGCGCCGCGAACTCCGACATGCTGGCGGCGCTCGCCGCCGTCGTCTGCGGCGCGCTCGGGCTCGGCATCGGCGTCGTCGTGACGCGCGCCCGCAGCCGCGCGACGCAGGGCCTCGCGGCCGTCGCGACCCTGCCGCAGGCCGTGCCGGGCATCGTCATCGCGGTCGCGTGGCTCATCCTCGCGCCCCGCCTCGGCCTCTTCAACACGCCCTGGCTCATCCTCGCCGCCTACGTCACGTCGTTCACGGCGCTCGTCGTGCAGGCCGTGACGGCGCCGCTCTCGGCCACGCCGTCGAGCGCCGAGGAGGCAGCGCGCATCGCGGGCGCGGGCAGGCTGCGCGCGCTCGTCGACATCTCGTGTCGCATGGCGCTGCCGGCGGCCGCCGCGGGCGCCGTGCTCGTCGCGGTCACGGCCGTGCGCGAGCTGACGCTCTCGGTGCTGCTGCTCTCGCCCGGCAGCCAGACGCTCGGCGTCGCCATCTTCAGCTTCCAGCAGGCGGGCGCCTTCAGCACGGCCGCCGCCTGGTCTCTCGTCGTCGCCGTGTTCGGCCTCGCCTTCGTCGGGCTCGTGACCCGGCGCCGCTCCTGAAAGGGGATCCCGTGGCCTCAGTCACCCTCGAATCCGTCTCCGTCCGCTTCCGCGGCGGCGCCGTCGGCCTCGACGACGTCGACCTGCGCGCCGCCGACGGCGAGTTCCTGGCGCTCGTCGGCCCGTCCGGATCCGGCAAGACGACGCTGCTGCGCAGCATCGCGGGCTTCCTGCGCCCCGCGGCGGGCCGGATCCGCATCGGCGACCGCGTCGTCGCCGACGCGGGCCGCGCGGATCCGCCCGAGGCGCGCGGCCTCGGCATGGTGTTCCAGCAGCACGCCGTCTGGCCGCACTGGAACGTGGGGCGCAATGTCGAGTACCCGCTCCGCCGGGCCGGCGTGGCGCGCGCCGAGCGCCGTGCCCGCGTGGCCGAGACGCTCGAGCTCGTGGGCCTCGCGGGCGCCGAGCGGCGGGATCCCGCGACCCTCTCGGGCGGGCAGCGGCAGCGCATCGCGCTCGCACGCGCCCTCGTCGCGCGCCCGCAGGTGCTCCTGCTCGACGAGGCGCTGTCGGCCCTCGATGAGCCGCTGCGCGACCGGCTGCGCCTCGAGCTGCACACCCTCACGCGCGAGCTGGGGCTCACCGTGATCCACGTCACGCACGACCGCTCGGAGGCGCTCGCGCTCGCCGACCGCGTCGCCGTGCTCGATGCGGGACGCGTGCAGCAGATCGGCGCGCCCGAGGAGCTGCTGCAGGCGCCCGGCAGCCCCTTCGTCGCGCGGTTCCTGCAGGACGCGACGATCGTCGACGGCGCCGTGCGCGCGGGCACCTTCCGTGCCGAGGGCCACCCGCTGACGGCGCCGTGCGGCCCGATGTCCGACGGCGCGGCGCGCCTCGCCGTCACGCCCGACGCCGTGCGCGTCACGCCCGACGCGGAGGGCGACGCGAGCGTGCGATCCGCGCTGTTCGCGCCCGGCGGCAGCGACCTCGTGATCGACTGGGCCGGCATCGCCATGCGCGCGCGGTCGGCAGATCGGCATCGCGTGGGGGATCGCGTGCGCGTGCGCGTCGAGGGCGCCCGCGTGTTCGCGGGAGCCGCCGCGTGACGCTCGCGCTCGTGCGACACGGCCGCACCGAGTGGAACCGGCGCCGCCTCATGCAGGGCAGGTCCGAGATCCCCCTCGATGCGTACGGCCGAGACCAGGCCGACGCCGCCGGCCGAGCGCTCGGCGTCGCGATGTGGGACCGAATCGTCGCCTCGCCGCTCGCCCGCGCCCGCGAGACCGCGGTGATCGTCGCGGCGCACCTGGGCGGCCCCGAGGTCGAGCTCGATGCGCGGCTCACGGAGCGCGACTACGGCGCGGCAGAGGGGATCCCCGTCGCGGAGGCGCACGAGCGCTGGCCGGGGCAGGACTACCCGGGCGCGGAGGCGCTCGCCGACGCCGCCGCGCGAGGCGGGGCCGCGATGCGCGACCTCGTCGAGCGCGGCGGCAGCTCGGTCGTCGTCGGCCACGGCACGACGCTGCGCGCGAGCATCTCCTCCCTCACGGGGGAGGAGTGCCCGCGCATCCTCAACGGCGAGATCGTGCTGCTCGAGCAGGCGGGCGGCGGGTTCCGCGCCCGTCGCCTCGCCTGAGTCAGCCGGCGAACGCCCGGGCGACTGCCTCGTTCGCGATCTCGCCCGCGCGCACATTGAGCCCCTTCGCGAGGGCAGGATCGGCGCTCGCCGCGGCGTCCCAGCCCAGGTCGGCGATGCGCGCGACGTACGGCAGGGTCACGTTCGTGAGGGCGTGCGTCGACGTCGCGGGTACGGCGCCCGGCATGTTGGCGACGCAGTAGAACAGGGTGTCGTGCACGCCGAACGTGGGGTCGTCGTGCGTCGTCGGGTGCGATCCCTCGAAGCAGCCGCCCTGGTCGATCGCGATGTCGACGAGCACCGAGCCGGGCTTCATCGTGCGCACCATGTCGTCGGTCACGAGCTTGGGCGCCGCGGCGCCCGGGATGAGCACGGATCCGATCACGAGGTCGGCGTCGGCGAGCGACTCCGCGATCGCGTACCTCGTCGAGTGGCGCGTGATGAGCCCGTTGCCGTAGCGCGCCTCGAGCTCGGTGAGCCGCGGGATGTCGACGTCGATGACGGTCACGCGCGCGCCCAGGCCGAGCGCGTTCGCGGCCGCGTTCTCTCCCGCCACGCCGCCGCCGATGACGACGACATTTGCGCGCGGAACCCCGGGGATCCCGCCGAGGAGCGCACCGCGGCCGCCGTGCGGGCGCATGAGGTGGTACGAGCCGACGACGATCGACAGGCGGCCCGCGACCTCGCTCATGGGCGTGAGCAGCGGCAGGGAGCGGTCGTCGCGCTGCACCGTCTCGTAGGCGACCGCGGTCGTGCCCGCGTCGAGCAGGGCCTGCGTCAGCGGCTGGTCGGCGGCCAGGTGCAGGTAAGCGAAGACCGTGAGGTCGGGCCGGAGGTGGCGGTACTCGCTCGCCACGGGCTCCTTGACCTTGACGAGCAGCTCTGCTGCCGCCCACGTCTCCTCCGCCGTGTCGAGGATCGTCGCGCCGGCGGCGGCGAACTCCTCGTCGGCGATGCGGGATCCCTCGCCCGCGCCCGCCTGCACGAACAGGGTGTGTCCGCGGTGCGTGAGCGCGTCCACGCCGGCCGGGGTGATGGCGACGCGGTTCTCGTTGTTCTTGACCTCGGTGGGGATGGCGATCCTCATCGATGACCTCCTTGTCATGCTCCCGGGCGGCGCGGTCACGTCGTCGTGCGGCCGAAGCGGGCTCTCGGATCCAGCATGGCATCGGACGCTTACGATCGGCTCATGGGATCGGCGGGGAAGCACGGCGGGAAGACGAAGCGCCCCGTGGCCGCGGACGCGGAGGAAGACAAGAAGGGCAAGAAGCGGAAGAAGGCCGAGAAGGCCGCCCGCAAGCACAAGAAAGCCGACAAGAAGGGCCCGAAGAAGAAGTGCTGTGCGTCGAAGCCGCGCTGCACCCGGTGCCCGATCCGCATGCTTGCGGAGGGACGCCTCGACCCCGCCGTCGCGCGCGAGCTCTTCCGCATCGAGCGCAACCGCGCGCAGGCGAAGAAGGCCGGCGTGCGCGTGCCCGCGGAAACGGGCTGAGAGCGAGCGGCGCCCTCAGCCCGTGAGGCTCACGCGGATTCCGCGGGAGCCTCGCCGCCCTCGACCATCCAGGTGACGCCGAACGGGTCGACGACCTGGCTGAACCACGATCCCCACGGCGACGG
>Ga0079224_100008972_pt1 | contig 13590 bp, 12 predicted proteins | sample Stecom2015_FD_80414 | JGI IMG/M metagenome (GOLD analysis project Ga0079224, IMG submission 80414) | Agricultural soil microbial communities from Utah to study Nitrogen management - Steer compost 2015 | ecosystem: Environmental > Terrestrial > Soil > Agricultural land | place: USA: Utah... | reverse complement strand
CGGCAGGTCAGCGATGCGCTTGGCCGGGAGGTTTGCTGCAACATCCAGCTTCTTGCGCCGGACGATTCCCATGTCGATGACGGTCTGGCGTGCTTCGGCGAAGAAGCCGAAGTCTGCCGGCGTCAAACCGTTGTCCTCCAGCGCCTCCATCAGCGCGGCCGTCGGCTTCTCGCCGTCGATCCACCCCAGGAACTGCCAGATGGCGCGGAAGTCGTCGATGTCGTTGATCAGCGGGGTGCCGGTCAGTGCCATCAGCAGCGGGTCCCCGGCTCGGCTGCGGATGCGGTCCGCGATCCGCAGCACGTGCTGGGACCGTTGAGACTTCTTGTTCTTGATGTAGTGCGCCTCGTCCACGATCATGCCGCGGAATCCGAGATCGCCCAGCCAACCGATGTGCCGATCGAGGATCTCGTAGTTGACGACGACGATGTCGGCGAAGCCGTCGATCGTCTCGCCGTCGCCGTGAACGACGGTGGCGCGACGGCCGGGGGTCCACATCGCCGCCTCGCGGGCCCAACTCGTCTTGACGACGTTGGGGACGACGACGAGCAGCGGGTAGGCGTTCGCCGCCTGCGCCGCGAGCAAGGCCTGTGCCGTCTTGCCGAGGCCGGGCTCGTCTGCGAGGAGGAACGTGCGGTGGCCGGTCGCCGCGGCGGCGACCACCCGTGCCTGGTGCTCCATGAGCTCGAGACCGTCCGGCGCCCGGACGAACGTCGGTTCCGGCAGGTCCATGCATGAGGACTCCCCGCCGCGTTCGAACGCCGTCAGCAAGGGGCCCAACAGGTCCCATCCGGCCAGTCGGCGCGGCCGCGTCTGTCGCTTCTGCGCGGCCGAGAAGTCCGGCGCGAGGAACGGATTGGCCAGCTGCCGTGAGGCCACCGACGGCGGTACCACCTGCTGCTGGCGGGCGGCGGACGCCTCGGCGGGCTCCTCCTCGGGTTCCTCGGCGGGGACCTCCATGCCGGCCTCGCGCAGCATCTCCTCCTTGAGGGCACGTGCGGCGTCGGTGACGGTCGCCTGCTCGTCCAGCAGGCCGAGGAGCGAGGTGTCGCGGGCGGCCGTCTTGGCGAGGATGGTGGCGATGCCGTCGAGGCGCTTGAGCTCCTCGGCGCGACGGGACTCGGCCAGCGAGGTGTCTGCCTTCACTCGCGCGCGCTCTTCCTGCATGAGGAGCCCGGCCACCTGGAACTTGGTCCGCACCGAGGGCCGGACCCGGCGGCGCTGCACGGCCGCCTCGACCTCGCGCGAGACGCGCGCCAGCACGGGCATGATGCCGTCCTCGTCGCTGTGGCGCGTGCGCCGCTGATTACTGCGATTCGTGCCGCGGGCACGACCGTCGGCGGTCGCGCCCGATCGGCGTCGGGCTCCCTGAGCCAAAGGCATCCTCCACACTCGCGTCTGGGCCGCGCCCGTGCCGTTCAGCCGGCACGATCCGCCGACCCGGACGGCTGTACCGCCGTCCTGGACGTGCGCTGGACGCGGATCTTCGCGAGATCGACGCGTGAGCCTCGAACGTACGCCCGCCGGAACCGCGCCCTCGCAGCGAGGGCGCGGTTCGCCGGGGTGCACCAGCGCTCGTCGACCGGGCAACATCTCCTCGCCCGGATGTATTCCACTGTACCCGTCCCGGCGCGGCGGCATCGCAGGACGTTTCCGGCGGTTCGGGAGGTTCGGCTACGCGAAGGGGTTGATCGCCCGGGTGGGGACCTCGATGAGGTGCGGACCGTCGTCGGCGACGGCGTCGGTGAGCAGCTGCCGCAGCTCGTCCCGGCCGTCGGCACGGTGCCCGGCGACGCCGTAACCCGCTGCGAGTGAGACGAAGTCGATGCCGGGCACGTCGATGCCGGGCGCGCCGGTGACTCCCATGTGCTCGGTGAAGGACTGCAGTGCCTGGTAGTTGCCGTTGACCAGGACGACGAACGTCACCGGCACGCGGTACCGGGCCGCCGACCACAGGGCGGTGATGGCGTAGCTCGCGGAGCCGTCGCCGATCAACGCGACGACCGGACGGTCCGGTTCGGCGAGCTGGACGCCGACGGCGGCGCCCATCCCCCAGCCGAGGCCACCCGCGGCGGGGAAGTAGTAGCTGCCTGGCCGGTGGAGGTCGAGGTGGTCCCACACCAGCGCCGTCGTCGACGTCGACTCCTTGACGTAGACGACGTTCTCGGGGGTGACCTCGTCCACCGTGGCGAGGACCACGGCAGGGTCGAGCGGCGCCTCCTGCTCGCCTCCCGGCACGCCCGGCAGCGGGCGCGCCGGCGGACCCGGGCGGTCGGCCTGCCGCACCGACCGGGCCAGTGCCTGCAGTGCGGCGCCCACGTCCGAGACGACGGAGAGTCCGATCGGTGCCCGGGCCGCCTCCGCGGGATCGTCGGTGAGATGGACCAGCCGTGCACCCTCGGGCAGGTACTGCCCGGGGTCGTACTGGTGGTACCGGAAGACCGGGGCGCCGGCGACGAGTACGACGTCGTGTCCCGCGAGCAGGCGGGTCACCGCGCCGATGGCGGCCGGCAGGGCGCCGCGGAAGAGCGGGTGCCGGGTCGGGAACGGACAGCGCGACGGAGAGGGAGCGATCCACACCGGTGCCTGCAGTCGCTCGGCGAGGATAACGGCGTCCTCGTTGGCGCCGGCGGCGTCCACCGCGGCACCGAGCACCAGGACCGGCGACGTCGCGCCGTCGAGCATCGCGGTCAGATCGTCGAGCTGTCCGGGCGTGAGGGCCCCGGCGGACGTGACGGTCCGCTGGGTCAGGTGCGCGACGTCCGCACCGGCCTCGGTCTGCCAGTCGTCCAGCGGCACGGAGACGTAGACCGGGCCGGTCGGCGGTGTCCCGGCCGTGTGCACCGCCTGCGAGATCGTGCGGGGTACGTCTGCGGCGCAAAGCGGTTCGGCGCTCCACTTCACCAGTGGTCGCGGCAGCAGCGGCGCGTCCCTGTTGGCGAGCATCACCTCGGTCCCCACCTGGGAACGGACCTGCTGACCCGCGGTGACCACGAGCGGGGTGTGCGCGTTGGCGGAGTCGGTGAGCACGCCCATGGCGTTGCCGGTACCGGCGGCGGCGTGCAGGTTGACGAACGCCGGCCGGCCCGTGGCCTGCGCGTAGCCGTCCGCCATGCCGAGCACCACGCCCTCGTGCAGGCCGAGGAGGTAACGGAAGTCGCTCGGCATGTCGTCGAGAAACGTCAGTTCGTTCGAGCCAGGGTTGCCGAAGATCGTCGTCAACCCGTGCGCGCGCAGGATCTCGTAGGTCGCCTCGCGAACGTCCATGGCACCTCCTCGTGGTGGTGCGAGCGTATTGAGGCCGAGGCTGCGGCGTCCAAACGGCTGCGCCGTGCGCGGAGCACCGTCGCCACCGACGTCGGACTCGGGCATGATCGGACGAACATGCAGGCATTCGTGGTCACGGCCCCCGGACGGGCCGGCATCGAGGAGGTGGAGCCGCCGGTGGCGGTTCCGGGTGAGGCCGTGGTCGAGGTCGCCCGTGCCGGTGTGTGCGGGACTGACGTGGAGTTCTTCACCGGCCAGATGCAGTATCTCCACGACGGGCACGCGGCGTACCCGATGCGGTTGGGGCACGAATGGTGCGGCACCGTCGTCGACGTCGGGGACGGCGTCGCCCGGGCGTGGCTGGGTCGCCGGGTCACCGGTGACACCATGCTCGGCTGCGGCAGCTGCCGACGGTGCGGCAACGGCCGGCAGCACCTGTGCGCGCACCGCACGGAGCTCGGCATCCGCGGTGGACGCCCCGGAGCGCTGGCCGAACGGGTGGCGGTCCCTGCGGCCGCGCTGCATGTCCTGCCCGAGACGCTCGACGACATCACCGGGGCCATGGTCGAGCCGGGCGGCAACGCGCTTCGCGCCGTGCGGGCCGCCGCGGTGGGTGAGGGCGACCGGCTGCTGGTGATGGGGCCGGGCACCATCGGTCTGCTGGCGGCGATGTTCGCCCGCGCGAGAGGCGCCGAGGTGCACCTCCTCGGACTCCCCGGACCGGCCACCGAGTTCGCCCGGACGTTGGGCTTCGACGGCGTGTGGACGGCAGCCGAGCTGCCGGACCTGCGCTGGGACGCGATCATCGACGCCTCGACGTCGCCGGACCTGCCGGCCCGGGCGGCGGAACTCGTCGAACCCGGTGGAAGGATCGTCTGCGTCGGTCTGTCGGGGACGCCGAGCCTGGTGGATTCACGCGTGTTCGTGCTCGCCGACGTGACCGTGGTCGGCATCCTCAGTGCCTCCCCCGCTCTCGGGGCCGTGATCGAGGCGTACGCGGGCGGTGAGGTCGACCCTCGCGTGCTGGTTGCGACGTCCGTCGGGCTCGACGGCGTCACGGGTGTCCTTGCCGGTGACCGCCCGCCCGGTGCCGGCACCGGGCCGAAAATCCACGTCACTGTGTCGTGAAGTCGCTGCACTGTGCGATGAGGTCGCAGCGGCCCGTGCAGCGCGGTGCGGACGCGCCGATCTCGCCGTGCGGGCCTGCCGGGCCGATGCTAGACACGAAGCATGTCTCAGGCGCAGCCGTTCCAGCCCAATCTGCAGCCCGACGAGGAGCGCGGCATCCCAGCCGCCGACCCCGGACCTGGTGCACCGCCGACGGCCCCGGGGTTCGGCGAGGGCTACGAGCCCGGTGACTTCGACGACGACCAGGCCCCGGCGGACGGCGGGGCAGCCGCCGAACGGACCGGCGTCGACGACGAGGACCTCGACGACCCGAACCTGTTCAACCCGCCGGACCCGGAAGAGGTCGGACCGGACGAGGAGTAGGCGGGCCGGTCCGGGACGTACGGGCCTCTGCGCGAGACGACACCACGAAACCCGAACCCTCACACTGAGGGTTCGGGCTGTCAACGATGTCCCGACACTTCACACCGGTCGGGCTGGCGGGATTTGAACCCACGACCCCTTGACCCCCAGTCAAGTGCGCTACCAAGCTGCGCCACAGCCCGTGACCCGTCCGGCTGACGCCGAAACGGCCTGCTCGATGTTACCCCAGCGCGGCGGACGCCCTCGAATCGACGTGCTGTGACGACGGGCACGGCTGATGCGTCTCCGAACTGGCACACCCGGGATGCGTCGCCGCGTCAGGCGGGCGCTGCATGATCGCGTTCCAGCCGGTGCTTCTCCGCGGCGACCACGCCCAGGGTGGCCAGGGCGAGAAGGAGACAGGCGGTGGCCGGCCAGGGGGCGATCCGGAAGAGACCGACCTGGGTGATCAGCAGGTTCACGAGCACGCCGCGACGCAACCATTGGAAGGCCGCGTCCCGGTCCGGCCGGAGTATCGTCCAGCCGCGCACGCAGGCGGCCAGCGACAGCACCACGGAGGCGGCGACGACGATTTCCGCCCACACCGGTCCGGCGCCGAACGTGGCGGCCGCCGTGGTCGCGGTTCCGGCGGCGATGAGAACCAGCAGGACGGACGTGACCACGCTCGCTCGCCGCTCGGTGGCTGCCGCCTGGAAGAGACGGCGCAGGCGATACACCGCGGCGGTCACGGGATCGGGGACCTCGTCCTCGTCGGGCGGGATCGCCGCGAGCAACGCCTCGACCTCGGCACGTCCGCGTGCGTGCGCACCTCGGGCGAGCAGGTCTTCCGCCGTCGCCCGTCGCTGTGCCGACAGGCCACCTGCGACGCCAGCCACCGCGTGGTCGGCCGCGGCGGCGACGTACTCGGTTCCGTGGTGCGGGCGGCGACCGTGCAACGCGTCGACCGCGACCATGAGCACGACGACCGTGGCGTACATGATCATCGGTGCCGGTGCGAAGAAGTAGTCGTTGTCCGAGGTGAGGAACTTGCCCACCTCGTCGATGAACAGGCCGAAGCCCACACCACCGATGAACGCGACCCACGGCCGCACCAGCGGACCGGCGAAGGACAGCGCGAGGACGACCGCCACCGCCATGAGCAGCCCGCCCCACAGCACGTGCGCGACGTGCAGGGAGTCCCCACCGACCTGCGGGAAGCCGGTGGCAGCCAGGAGAGCCCGGGTCACGGCGACGGTCAGCACGGTCACCACGACGAAGGTCAGGATGTTCTCCGTGGCCCGCGGTGTCCGTGGCAACCCCCATCTCAGCAGGCGGTGCCGCGGGTTCCTCGCGCTCATCGCCGCCGCCGTCGCTCCCGCACCCGGACGCTGATCTCGATGGGCGTGCCGGTGAACTCGAACTGCTCACGCAACCGGTTCTCGATGAACCGGCGGTAACCGGCCTCGATGAACCCGGTGGCAAAGATGACGAATCGCGGCGGCCGGCTCGACGGCTGCGTGGCGAACAGGATCCGCGGCTGCTTGCCGCCGCGGACGGGATGCGGATGTGCCGCGGTGAGCTCGCCGAGGAACGCGTTCAGGCGCCCGGTCGGAATACGGGTGTCCCACGAGGACAGTGCGGTCTCCAGCGCCCGGGTGAGACGGTTCGTGTGCCACCCGGTCCGCGCCGAGAGGTTGACGCGCGGCGCCCACTGCACCTGGACGAGGTCCAGATCGATCTCCCGCTCGAGGTAGGGTCGCCGGTCCTCATCCATGAGGTCCCACTTGTTGTAGGCGATCACCAGGGCCCGGCCGGCGTCGATGACCTGCTGGATGACCCGGGTGTCCTGCTCCGTCAGGGGCACGGATGCGTCGATGAGCACGACGCCGACCTCGGCCTTCTCGAGCGCCGCGCGAGTGCGCAAGGACGCGTAGAAGTCGGCGCCGTGGGTCTGATGCACCCGACGCCGGATGCCGGCCGTGTCGACGAACCACCAGGGCGTGCCGTCCAGCTCCACCAGTTCGTCCACCGGGTCGCGGGTGGTCCCGGCGACCTCGTCGACCACCACGCGCTCGCTGCCCGCGAGCGTGTTGAGCAACGAGGACTTGCCCACGTTCGGTCGGCCGACCAGCGCCACGCGTCGCGGACCGCCCGTCGCGATCGTCTCTGCGACGGCCGAGACCTCGGGCAGCACTCGCATCGCCTCGTCGAGGACGTCACCACTCCCCCGCCCGTGCAACGCCGAGACGGGCCAGGGCTGACCGAGCCCGAGCGACCAGAGCGAGGCGGCGTCCGCCTCCTGCGCCGGGGAGTCGACCTTGTTGGCCACCAGCACGACGGGCTTGCCCGAGCGGCGGAGCAGGCGCACCACCTGCTCGTCGGTCGCCGTCGGGCCCACGACGGCGTCGACGACGAACATCACTGCGTCGGACATGCGGATCGCGACCTCCGCCTGCTGCGCCACCGAGGCGTCCAGGCCGGCCACATCGACCTCCCAGCCGCCGGTGTCGACGAGCGTGAACTCCCGTCCGGCCCACTCGGCCGGGTAACTGACCCGGTCGCGAGTCACCCCGGGCGTGTCCTGGACAACAGCTTCCCGGCGACCCAGCACCCGGTTGACGAGCGTCGACTTGCCCACGTTCGGGCGCCCGACGACGGCGAGTACCGGCAGGGGCGCGACGGCGTGGTCGTCGGGTTCGGCGTCGCCGGCCTCGAGCAGGGCGAGATCCTCCTCCTCGAGGACGTAGTCCTCGAGGCCGGCGCGCAAGGCCTCGGCGTGCCGCTCGTCGCTTCCGGTGCCGGCCGGAGCAGGGTTCTCGGTGTTCATCCGCCGATTGTCTCAGCCAGGGCCGTCGGGTCCGCACCGTCCTGTCGGGCGAATTCAGCCGCCGAGACCGAGCTCACTGTCCGCGGGCAGATCCACCCCGGTCATCGCGATCGCCTGCTCGACGTGGGCCTTCATCCCCTCCCCGATGGCGGTCATCGCGGTAGCCATCGCCTGTCGCCCGGTGAGGTCACTGACCTCGAGCCGGATCGGCTCACCGAGCACCACGTGCAGGCGGCTGCGCGGGCCGGGCACGTGGCCGCGCTTGTCCCCGGTCCGGCGCGTGCCGAGGATGGCTGCGGGGACCACCGGAGCGCGTGACTGGAGCGCAAGCCAGGCGACCCCCGCCCGGACCGAGGAGACGTCGCCCCTGCCGCGCGTGCCTTCGGGGAAGATCCCGACGACCCGTCCCTCCTCGAGCATCTGCTTGCCGACAGTCAGGGCGGCGCGCCCGGACTTCCGGTCCACCGGGATCTGCCCGGCCCACGTCATGAGGAATCCGATCGTGGAGTCGAAGAACTCCTGCTTGACGAGGATGTGGCTGCCCCGCGGCAGCGCACCGTGCAGCAACGGGCCGTCGATGATGCCGGTGTGGTTCGAGGCCACGATGGCCGGGCCGGAGGCCGGCAGATGGTCCGCACCGTGTACACGGGTGTTCCACCACACGTGGTCGAGGAACCATCCCACACGGCGGGACCATGTCGGGCCCCAGCGGTAGATGTCCTCGGCGCGGACACGTTGGCCACGGCTCGGCTCGGTCATCGCCGTCCTTCCTGGGTCGAGGTGATCACGGACAGCACGGCGGCCACCGTCTCCTCGATGCCCAGGGCGCTGGAGTCGATGGTCACCACGCCATCGGCGGCGGTGTGGAACGAGGAGACGGTCGAATCGTCGGCGTCGCGTCGCAGCACCTCGTCGCGGGTCGCGGCGAGGGCGGTCTCGTCCGCGGCGCCGTGCCGTTCGCGGGCGCGGCGAGCCAGCCGGGCCTGTTCGTCCGCGACAAGCAGGATGCGCACGTCCGCGTCCGGAGCCACAACCGTGGTGATGTCCCGGCCCTCGGCCACCACGCCCGGGCCGGCGGCGACGGCGGTGGCGATGAGGTCGCGCTGGCGGCGCTTGAGCTCGGTACGCACCTCGAGGTTGGTGGCCACCTTGGACACGACGGCAGTCAGCCCGGCCTCTCGGATCGCGGCCGTGATGTCGACGCCGTCGCAGATGACGCCCGGCGCGGCCGGGTCGGTCACCATCCGCAACGGCATCCGGCGCACCGCGTCCGCAGCGGCCGGCTGATCATCCAGCTCGGCGCCCGAGCGCCGGCACCACCAGGTCGCCGCCCGGTACATCGCGCCGGTGTCCAGGTAGTCCATGCCCAGCCGACCGGCCACCTCCCGCGAGACGGTCGACTTACCCGACCCGGACGGCCCGTCGACCGCGACGACGACGCCCCGTCGGGTGTCCACGTTCTCCACTGATCTCCTCCTGCGGCGCCGTGCGCCTGTTCGATCTCTCCTCGGTGCGGTCAGTCCCGTCCGCTGGGCTCGCGCCTCAGCGTGCGACGAGGCGCCAGCCCTTCTCGGTGAGTGCCTCCTCCAACGGTGCGGCCGCGGAGGGCAGGACCGAGACCACCGCCAGCCCGACGCGTTGGCCGGCGGAGTGCTCGAGCTGCACGTCCTCGATGTTGATCCCTGCCTCGCCGACGTCCCCGAAGAGCCGGGCCAGCGCGCCCGGTTCGTCCGGGATGAGGACGGTGACCTCGGCGTAGCGGCGCGGCGCTCCCCCGTGCTTACCCGGGATGCGGCTGACCCCGCTGTTGCCGGCTGCGACGACGGCCGCGAGCGGGCCGGTCGAGCCCGGTGCGTCCGGCCCGTCGGCGGCCGCCCTCTCCAGCGCCGCGAGCACGGTGTCGATCTCGGCCCGCATCTCGCGCAACGCGTGAGCGACCGGTCCCGCGTTGCCGACCAGGATCGTCGCCCACAGCTGCGGGTCGGAGGCGGCGATGCGGGTGACGTCGCGCAGCCCCTGTCCGGCAAGGCCCAGCGCCGACTCCGGTGCTCCGCGCAACCGGGACGCCACCAGCGAGGCGGCCAGTTGCGGCAGGTGCGAGACTAGGGCGACGGCGTCGTCGTGCTCGGCCGCACCGAGCGTGAGCGGCGCACCGCCGACGTCGGCCGCCAGCTGACGCACGGCGAGAACCGCGTCGGCACGCGAGGACTCGAGCGGGACGATGACCCAGGGCCGTCCCGCGAACAGGTCGCCGTGGGCGGCCGCCGCTCCGGAACGCTCCCGGCCCGCCATGGGATGGGAACCGACGTACCGCGCCGCATTCTCGCCGGCCTTCTGCACGATCTCGGCGACCACCGGCACCTTCACGCTGGCGACGTCGGTCACTACCGCCTCGGGGTGCGCGTGGAGCTGCTCGCGGACCACCTCGGCGGTGACGTCGGGCGGGGCGGCGACCACGACGAGCGCCGGTTCCGGGCCGCCCGGGCACGCAGGCGTCCCGGCGCCGAGGTCGCGCGCCAGTGCCAGGGCGGACGGCGAACTGTCGGCGAGTTGGACTCGAACTCCGGCGGCACTGAGCGCGAGGCCGAGACTGGCCCCGAGCAGTCCGGTGCCGACGATCTTCACCGGGCCGACGGTGGCGACGGGATTCTCGGGGAGGCTCACAGGTCCACGGCCTTCATCAGGGCGCCCAGTTCCCGTCCGGCCACCGGTCGCGTCCGGCCCTCCTTGAGGGTGCCGAGCGTGACCGGGCCGATCCGGGTGCGGGACAGACGCGTGACGGGATGCCCCACCTCGGCCAGCAGCCGGCGCACGATGTGGTTGCGCCCTTCATGGAGGGTGATCTCCACGAGTGACGCGCCGCCGGCGGTGTCCTTGACCGTGAACCTGTCGACCGTGACGGGGCCGTCCTCGAGTTCGATCCCGCGCGCGAGCCGCTTACCCAGGCCGCGCGGGACCTGCCCCTCGACGGCGGCGAGGTACGTCTTGAGCACCTCGTAGGACGGGTGCGCGAGCCGGTGAGCCAGCTCGCCGTCGTTCGTCAGCAGGATCAGGCCCGAGGTCTCGGCGTCGAGGCGGCCGACGTGGAAGAGACGCTCCGGACGGTCGGCGACGAACTGGGCGAGGGAGGGCCGCCCGCGCTCGTCCTTCATCGTTGAGACGACACCCACCGGCTTGTTGAGTGCGAGGGTGACGAGTGAGTCGTCCAGTTGCACCCGCATGTCGTCCACCCGGATCACCGCACGATCCGGATCCACGCGTGTGCCGAGTTCGGTCACCACGCGGCCGTCGACACTGACCCGACCGGCCGTGATCAGGCCCTCGCAGGCGCGCCGTGACCCGAGGCCGGCGCCGGCGAGCACCTTCTGCAGGCGCACGCCCTCGTCGGCGCGTTCGCTCATCGCAGCTCTCCGTCGTCCAAGGTGGCCGTGTCTGGCAGGTACGGGGCGAGCGGCGGCAGGTCCTCGAGGGAGGACAGACCGAGCCGCTCGAGGAAGTACCCGGACGTGCGGTAGCGCATCGCTCCGCCGTCCTCGTCCGTGCCGGCCTCCTCGATCAGGCCCCGTGCCAGCAGGGTACGCACGACGCCGTCGACGTTCACGCCACGGATCGCTGCGATCCTGCCCCGGGTGACCGGCTGACGGTACGCGATGACGGCGAGCGTCTCCAACGACGCCTGGGTCAGCCGCGCCGTCTGCCCGTCGACGACGAACGTCCCGACGACGTCGGCGTAGCGCGGGGCGCTGTAGATGCGCCATCCGCCGCCGACCTCGCGCAGGTCGAAACCGCGCGGCCGGCCACCACGCTCGCCGCGGTAGTCGGCGGCCAGCTCGGCGAGCAGCTCGGTCACCTGGCCGGTGGGCAGGCCGAGCGCCGAGGCCAGTTGGGCAGCCGGCACCGGTTCGTCGACGACCATGAGAATCGCCTCCAGGGCTCCGAGCTGCTCCTCGGGCATGGCGTCGTCGGGAACCGGCTCGTACTGCGGCTGCTCGTGCTGGGCGTCAGTCATGACTCTCCTCGGCGTCGGTCGGCTCGGCCGGTGGCCCAGCCTCGGCGTCACCGGTCCCGTCGGCGGCATCGGCCTCGTCGTCGTCGATCTCCACGTCACCCTCGTCCTGCCCGGTCCACCGGATCGTCAGCTCCCCCAACGCCTCCGCCTGGTCGAACGAGACGGCCTGCTGCCGGTACAGCTCGAGCAGCGCCAGAAAGCGGCTCACTACGTGCGCCAGTGTCGGCGCGTCCTCGGTCAGCGTCCGGAAGCTGGCCCGGCGGTAGCGCCGCAACCGGTCGACGAGCAGGGCTGCCTGCTCGCGTACCGGCACCACGGGGTTGTGCAGGTGCGAGATCTCGACCTCCGGCTCGCCCGGTTTCGGGGCCAGCGCCCGGGCGGCGAGGCGGGCGAGGTCGTCGGGGGTGACCTGCATGACCAGCTCGGGCAGCAGCGCGGCGAACTGCGGTTCCAGGGACACACTGCGCGGATACGTCCGGGCGCCTGTCTCCCACTGCTGCGCCAGGGACCCGGCGACCTCCTTGAACGCGCGGTACTGCAGCAGACGCGCGAACAACAGGTCGCGAGCCTCGAGGAGTTCGAGATCCTCCTCGTCCTCGACCGTTCCGCGGGGCAGCAGACGCGCCGCCTTGAGATCGAGCAAGGTCGCGCCGATGACGAGGAACTCGCTGGCCTGGGCGAGGTTCCAGTCGGTCTGCGCGCTGATGTAGGCGATGAACTCGTCCGTCACCTGCGCCAGGGCGACCTCGGTGATGTCGAGGCGATGCTTGGCGATCAGCGAGAGCAGCAGATCGAACGGCCCCTCGAAGTTCTCGAGCGTGACCGCGAACTCGCCGAGCGGCCGCGACCCGGCGGCCGTGGCGTCGGCATCCGACGCGGCCACAGCGCCAGACTCGGGCATGGCGTTCTCAGGCGGCGTCGCCGCGGGCGACCAGTTCGCGAGCGAGACGGCGGTAGGCCTCGGCCCCCGGGTGGTTGGGGGCGTAGGAGGTGATGGGCTCGGTCGCGACGGATGCGTCCGGGAACTTCACGGTCCGGGAGATCAACGTGGTGAAGACGGTGTCCCCGAACGCCTCGCGGATGCGGTCCAGTACCTCGCGCGAGTGCAGGGTCCGTAGGTCGACCATGGTCGCGAGGATGCCGTCGATGCGCAGGCGCGGGTTGATCCGCTCCTGGACCCGTTCGATGCTCTCGACGAGCAGGGCGACGCCGCGCAGCGCGAAGAACTCGGCCTCCAGCGGGATGATGACGCCGTGTGCCGCGGTCAGCGCGTTGACCGTCAGCAGCCCCAACGAGGGTTGGCAGTCGATGAGGACGACGTCGTAGTCGTCCAGGATCGGTCGGAGCACCCGGGCCAGCGCCTGCTCGCGGGCCACCTCGCTGACCAGCTGGACCTCGGCCGCGGACAGGTCGATGTTCGCCGGCGCCAGGTCGAGTCCGTCGATCCCGGTGGACATGATGATGTCGCGGATGTCCGACTTCGGTTCCATCAGCAGGTTGTAGATGGTCCGGTCGAGCTCGTGGGCGTTCACCCCGAGGCCGGCCGACGCCGCGCCCTGCGGATCGAAGTCGACGAGGAGGACCTTGCGGCCGTAGTCCGCCAGGGCGGCACCCAGATTGATGGTGGTCGTGGTCTTGCCGACCCCGCCCTTCTGGTTGCACATCGCGATGACGCGAGCGGGGCCGTGACTGCTCAGCGGCGCGGGCACCGGGAAGTCGGCGGACTCCGGTGCGCCGCCCCCTCCCGCGGCCCCGACGGCGTCCTCGGAGATCAGACTGGCCTGATCCGGCTGCTCACTGCTCACCGCCGATACGGTAGTCGACCGCTCGGCACGGCCCTAACACCGCCCACGCGCGTCGCCGTTCCGTCCCGCCCCGATGTGCCAACTCGTCAACCCTGTGCCGAGTCGTCAACCCTGTGCCGAGTGGTCATAGATGTGCCGACCGGTCAACGACGTGCGGCCCGGTCCACGATGTCGGTCCGTAGGCCGCGCGCCATCTCAATCTCCTCGCCGAT
>Ga0079224_100008971_pt1 | contig 13590 bp, 3 predicted proteins | sample Stecom2015_FD_80414 | JGI IMG/M metagenome (GOLD analysis project Ga0079224, IMG submission 80414) | Agricultural soil microbial communities from Utah to study Nitrogen management - Steer compost 2015 | ecosystem: Environmental > Terrestrial > Soil > Agricultural land | place: USA: Utah... | reverse complement strand
TAATTTTTGAATACTAGTTTTATGTATTAATCCAAGAAAGCCTGAAGTATAATATTGGTAAAGCATATCGCCATATAAAATCTCTTCACCCATTTCATGAGCAATTGTTGATAATTCCATCAATTTATGATTCTTCACATATTTCAACCAATATGATTGTCAATTAAAAATTGAATTTCGAATATCATCGAGTGAACGAAGAGACAATTCAAAATCAATAACTTCTTTTCAAAGATCATCTCGTCAAGGAAAGTTGCTTTGTCGAACAATCGGAATATTATAAAAACGAGTTATATCTGATATTTGTTCTGATAAAAATAACAACTCAGGATTTACATTTTCTTTATTCAAAACATTTCTATAAATAACAGGTAACTGCTCTAAATAAAAAACAAAATCTTGTGGACTATCTGATATAACAAAATTGCTTTGTAAGAATTTTTGAATAGTTCAATAATTCTCTGATCAAAATCCCTCATGTAATTCCATTTGAGGAAAAATATGATAACGCAATCGCAACAATCGTTGACGTTCCTCTGATTCTAGTGGATGTATATTTTTAGTCAAATCCATTAAAGTAACATGATCTATTATATTAACAGCATCTGTTTTTCCAGTTTTTAAATTATTGTTATCCACAACATTGTTATGCGCAGTTACAAACTCAATTATATCTTTTTCCTCTGAAATGTAATTTACCTCAGAATTGACACCAAACAAATCTTTCATAATATCTTTAACAATATAAATCGGATTGAAAGATACACGAGGTCCAGCTTTAGGAATTTCCTCTGATTTGTTAAAAATTTGAGCATGCAACAATCCTGGACGGTTTTCTCCTCGCTTTTCTAAATGATCAAAAATTTCTGCTAAAAACCTAGAATCATAAGTATTTTCCAAAAACCCTAAAACCTTTTTATCAACTAAAGAAGTATCCACTGCCGTAGACCTTGAGGGAATAAAATCAGTTTCTTCTTTTAAAATTATGTTATTTAAAGATTCATCCGTAATTTTGCTTCGCTCATATAAATCTATTAACCATTCTTCACCTTTCTCATTTGTATTAATATATGTATATAAATTTTTTAAAAACGATATTGGATTTTCTGCTATAAAATTATTATTATATAATTCAGGATATTCCAATAAAAACTTATCAAAAATGTCTTGATTTGCCGGAAGATAATCAGAAATAAACTGTTGTGAATCATATAACTGTAGAATAGCTGTGCTAAATTTAGCATTTTCAATATTTTTTTGTATAACATTATGATTTTCAACATGCTGTAAAAAAACTTTAGCCATATTTTCAGCATACTCTTCCAAGGTCATATAACGGTATAAAGAATCCATCATACCGTTCATTGAATATCACCATCCAGTATTAACAGTAGCAAATACTAGAATAGGATATAAAAGTAAGTCCAAGAAACGAAGTCCTATAAAAAGAGGATCCAACGCAAATTCTGGACTTTGCATCTCATCATCCCTTTTTGGCATTTTTCTATATTTTTTAACAACAAAAGATTCTGGATCAAATGGTAAATTGTCTTCCGAATTTAAGGTTTTTAAGTCTCGCTTGATTAACTCATTTAAAGCAAAACCACCTTTTAATGGTACATTTCTTGCTTGTGGTAAAGAATGATATTCATAACGCTTATTCATATCATTATATTTTAACCACTCTATTAAAAACTGTCGTTTAGCTGTTTTTTGACTTTCAGATAACAACTTATGTTCGTAACCTCGTTGTACACTTACTTTAAAAACAGCTATTTTGTAATCACGTTTAAAATCTCTAACACGTTGATGACCAAATCATTTACCTAACACTGGTAGATTTCGAACAAACTCACGCGTACCATAACCAAATTGCTCATACAATTCTCGTTCCTCTAATTGAAGATTAACAGCTCGTCGCCTTCTACTCTCATCTCGAAACCACAACTCTGTATGATCTCAAAATTGACCAAAAGAAGTCATTTCTTCAAATTTACTTTTATTTTTCATCAATTCAAAAGAAGGATCAATCATTTCTTGAACTTCTTCCTCTGTAATTTTTTTTTCATAAAAATCAGCATAAGTTTCCCAAAATGCATTTTTTGTTTTAGCAAATCCAACCTCATTTCAAACCACATTAATTATTGGTTCAAAAAGACTACCTTTTAAAAATCATGAGATATAAAATTTATTTTTATAGTATTGAATCACATGTTTTTTTACCATATCATTCAAAATCATATAGTAATATCCTTGCAAATTCAATGGAGTTTCTCTTATTCTCATTTGTGGAAACTCAACAATCTCCTCTACAGGCATTCAAACCTCTAATGATTGTCTTAATTCTAAAGGCATGTTTACCTCATCGGAACATAAACGTTCACTAAATAGTAACGTATAAACATCTAAAGGCAATCTTTGGTAGACAGGATGTGATTCAAAAAGATCTACATTCTTAAATCAAGCCTGCTCTGGAATTAAAGGATCTCTACAAGTATCATTAAAAATCCGATAAGAATAGCTTCATAATATACAACATCACATAAAAATATAATAATATAATGTAGCATAAAAAATTGACAAACCACCTATAGGATCTAATGCATTCTTTAATGTTGGAAACAACTCATCAATTACAGCTATAAAAATATCTATCATATAAAAGAAACCATTTCACACTACCACAAGAAATTTGAAATAACACAAAAAAATGGTAATCAATAATAAACTAAACTCCTTTAATATCAAATAAAAAAAAGGCATATATTTAATAAAAACAAAACCACAATAACTAGCAGTTTTAAAAATAAAAATTACAGGAAAAATCAAAAAATACGCACAATGTAAACATATTGTATACATTGTAAAAACAGGTGCTATCAAAAACAATACAACAACACAAAAAAGCTCCCAAACTACATAAACAACACCACTTAACAAAGAATATGCCTCAAACTTATCCATTATTCACAAATAAAATGAAGCTATAAATTCAATCATAGGATAGAAAAATTCATTTACCGGATAAACTCAAAATCATAATACGGCATCAACAAAAACGTTAAAAATAAAACTAGAACACCATCATAATACTTTAACAATAAATATAACAACACTTTTTACACAAGTAATTAAGAATAAAGGTAAAAAAATCACAAATTTAATTAAGCAATATATACCATAAATAAAATAAAAAAACGGAACTAATATCACATAATAAATAGCATTTAAATAAAACCAGACCATTATCTGGCCTATATATAAAACAACATCTGTCAAAATAACATCTTCAAAAAATAAATTCTTTAATAAATAAATAGAATCAACAATCCAACTAAACATTGTCAACAAACAATCAGCAATACATAACACAAAATATATTAAAGTTCAAAAACATGTGATAAAAAACTTTAATATATACATTAAATATAATTGTATCATAAAATAAAGAACACTTACAACATCCAATATAAAATCAATTTGAGTTTTAATAAAAAAAATTAAAGACTTTGTACAATCCATAAAAATTCCGTAATCTTCCATACAAACACATAAATCAATATAACATATTAAAAATTTATAATTTAAAAAATAACATACAATATCTACAATATTTAAAACCAAAAGTTCAAACGAAACATAAAAATAAAAAAAATAAAGCAAAAAAGCATTAAACCCATAGTATATAAAAATGACACTTTGCCATAGCACCGACAAATACATATTGTACAAAATAAAATCTCAAAAATTAAAAATATAAACACAAATATCAACACAAACTAAACGAAAAATTTCATTCATCACAGAAGAATCTATAAAACAAAACGAACCTAAAGTAACACCTCATTTTAAAAGAATCCAAAAAAGTAATATTGTATATGTTATACACTCAAAATAAATTTTGGAAACAAAAACTAAGACAGTTGTTTGAAACATTCATAATCCTCTTAAAAAATTCCACCCAGCCTCTTCATGTAAACCAATATGATTTAAACAAAATAAGAATACTGAATACAAATCTAATGTCACCAAAACATCATAAGATAGCGATTGTAAAACATAATAATAAAAAAACGCCTCATAAAACTCACGGAAAAGATTACCTGATGTTAAATCGAGATTAGATAACACCGATATAAAAAGGGATCCTAATATAACAATAATATATTTTAATACCGAATAGACTCAAGAAAATAAAATAACCCAAAATTTTAATGAAATTATGTTAACAATACCAAAAAAAAATAACAACAAACCAAAAATTGATCAAAAATTTCCAAAAAAACCTATTGTATAAAAAAAATATCTAATATGTCAATACAATAAAAAAGCATTTCATTTAAAAGAATATCAACGATACATTAGAAAAAAAAAATCTACTGTAAGATCATGTACAGGGCGGCCTTTAAAAACAAAAGAATTTTTTTGTTGTGAATTAAATACTCTTTCATCTCTCAAAGGATTCAATTCTAAACTAACACTCGAAAATTTTTCTATTCAATATAAATTATGAACAAAAATATTTTTAACGCGACGTGGTAACATTCTCGAAATTTGAAATCTTCGCAAACTTTTTAAAGTTTTTTGTTGATTTTTATTTTGTTTTTTTGCAGAACTTGCTTTTTCCTCTAAAAAATTACTTAACATTTGTTCCTCTTCATACAAACTATGAAATGAGGAAGATCCAGCAACATTTTCTTCTGAAGTCACTGTTCCTCTTAAACTTAAATCAATAGTTTTAATTAATTTTGCTAAATCAGTTAAAACAAAATCATAAATATAAACTCAATATCTCTTTGATAAGACACTATATTCTTTTACAAAATATTTTGAAATAGAATATAATGAAGTCTCTTTTTGATCTCTTAATAAGATTTTCAACAAATAAGAATTAGTTATATGTTCTACATATTTTTTAAAATAATATTGAACAGAGATATTCAAATAAAAATCTAACATAGACTTTTGAAATACAACAAAATATTTTGTTGTATTTTTATCTAACAGATCCAAGTTTACAAACGAATCTAAAACAAATATTTGAAATAATTTATAGAAAGAATTATAAAAAACAGATGGTGATAAAACAAATAAATATCTAAATATGTATGTTCATAGAAAAACTCCCACTTTGTTAAAAGTTGAAAGTAAATTTAAATCAGCATTTAAATTAACGTTTCCTTCTTTTTTAGCTTTTTTAAAAAGTCCAATGTCATAATTTATCTTTTTTTCAAAAACAGATACAGAAAATATAGACCAAATTTTCTTTTCAAAAAGATATATTAATTGTTTATAATGAGAAAAAAAAAAATCAAAAAAATATTGGACTAATAATTTTTCAAAAAAAAAAACTTTTGTGCGCTTAGCATTTAAAAAGCAAGACTTGCTTGAAACCAAATTAACAGGATTTGATATCAAACCTTTTAACAGAACACAGCTAATAAGATCAGTATAAACTGAAAAAGTATTTTTAACCCTATCTATTGATAAAATATCAAAAATACCATTATTTTCTTCTTCAATATTTCTTGTATTGTACAATTTCCTTATTAAGACTCACAATAAAGCACTTCTTCTTTTATTCAAAAATACATGATCAAATTGTGAAACGAATTGATTAAAAAAATTTGAAGTTTTTTTAATTTCTTCTCCTTGATCTCGTTTAATAAAACTATCATTAGCTAAACCTAAGACTTTAACACGTTCTACAAAAAAAAGACAAAATTTTCCAAAAAAAACAATGTCAAGATTCTTTGAACAAACATTTTTTTTTAATGTATTTAGTTTTGAAGAATTTTCCTTTAAAACTTTATATCGTAATCCTACACCTAACGATTTTCTGTTAAAACAGATATCATTAGTTTTATTCTTATAGAATATATTATAAAAGCCCATTGTATTTATAAAATTATTTGAACGATCACGTTTAAATTTTGGAGATACTGTATTTTTCATATCAGACAAATATAAAGCACATAATACTTTTTGAGCTGAACCTTGTATAATATCAGTTTGATTCTGCCTACTCAATTCTTCTAAACATGGAACAATATCTTGAGTTTGATGTCTAAAAAAAAAATTTCTTTGTATTAAATTCCATTTTAATTTTGATAAAGAATTCAATCCTTCTTGTTTTTTCTTTTGATATTGATAAAATCGTTGTTGTAAAGCATCCTCACGTTTTGGAAATGCAAATAAAAATGGCACAATTACTTTCAAACCAATTAACACTAGATTTATAAAGAAATAACAAATATAAAACACAAAAAAATTGATCGGCAAATAAAAAAATGACATAAATACAAACTTCAAAGAAGAACAAATTTTCATTATAAATCTGTTGTAAAACAAAAATCAAACTCATTTTACAAGGATTCTTGATTTTTCAACAACAAGATAAATACGATCAAATCAAAAAAATTTTTTTGAAAATTTAAAAAAGAAAGGAATCTTCTTTAAACCTGTTTCATGTTTAATAGAAATATTTCACCAGTATTTTTTTACAAAATATTTTCAAATAAAAAAATTAACCATTCAATTTTCTATAGGAGATAAATATCTGTAGTGATTTTTAAACCCTACAATTTTACCATTTTGTAAAGAACTCTGTTTATAAAATTCTTTAGAAAGTTTGTCTATATAATTACAAAATACAAAAAACTCACATAAAGGTAAAAATAACTTTACTAAAACCTCAAAACAAGTATTTTTAACAGCATGTCATAAAAAAAATAAACATTTAAAAAAATATTTATTTCACAATAATTTATAAAAAACAACAATACAAAAATCATACACCATAAAAAAAATAAAAAAAAATAAAAAAAATAGCTTCTCAATAAGAATACCAACATAACCTAAAAAATATACCAAAACATAAGAACCTTCTGATCTAACAATATCAAACTTATAAAGAAAGAAATCACGATATTTCTCAGTATATAACAAGCTTCGTATAAAGCTTACATTATTTACATGAACATATTGCACAAAATATAGTAAAACTTGTAAACTATATGTTATAAAAAACGTAAATAGCTTACCTCCAAAAACAACATATTTCAAGAAAAAATATGAACTAAAGAACACTTTAAAAAAGAACTTTCAAATATCTACAAGACAAAAAATAATTACTTTAATCAACCAAGATCCTTTTCAACTTAAATCTACTGTTTCAAAATAACGAAGAATTTGAAAGAAATTATATGAAAAATTTGAAATATTATAAAAAAATGATCCAAATAATTCTCCCATTAGTAGAAACAAAACATAATTTAGTTGACTAAGAAAAGAAAAAATCAACGGTAATTTAAATGAAAAAAACCCAAAAGAATTGGACATGTTGTCTTTAGGCCATTGTATAACTTCTTGTTTATCTGACATTTTAACTTGTCGTACTACTAGATTACTACGATCAAATGATTTCTCGAATCTATTTTTAAAAAAATTGTTTGACGTTTTCACAACATATTCCCTATTCATTTTTAGAAATCGTTGATGTTTTATAAAAAAGAAAATTGTACTTCAAAAGACAAAAGGCAACGTACCTTCTTTAAAAAAACTATAAATTAGTTTAATAGGACGTTTAAATTGAACCTTATACAATTTTTTTTCTTCCTCCGAAACTAAATTGTTAATTAAAACAGGTTCAGCCATATTTAATCAATTTGTATTTACTAACAAATCAAAAGCCCGATTAGATGCTTTAATATTGTGTTTTAACATTATCTTATGTTGTATTTCAGACGAATCACCTTTATCCGAGGTTTGTTGCATAATTTTTCTCAAATTTATAAGGTTATTAAAATTTTCAGGAGAAACAAATCAATTTAATAACTCAAGAATAAAAGATGCTTCAACCTTTGAAGTTGACAAACTTCTAGGGCTATTATACAAATTACTCAACAGTGCATTTAATAAACCATCCGAAGACGAAAATATAAGAGATCCTGAAGAATTTATTCTTTTGTTACTTAAACTTAAAGAATGAAAACCAGGTATTTTTTTCAATTCTTGTGTATAATGATCTATAAAAGTTAAAAACCTTACATTATTAAGATTTAACAATAAAAGCAGTAAAGAAAATTTGTTACCAGTTATCTTACTCTCTTTTTTTTCAGATAACAAACTATAGTTTGTTATCTGAAAAAAAAGAGAAGTTAAATAAATATTTAAGACATTTAATAAAACTACAAATATCTCTATTGCCTCAAAAAAATAAAAATAAGTATAATTAAATAAAATTGAGAATCCTTTTTGAAAGGATACACACACAAAATATAAAACAACACAAAATAAACAAAAAAGCAAACAATAAATATAAAGGTTTGCTAAAATAAAAAAGAAAAGAAGATAAAATGCAATAATCACATAAAAAAAATATAAATAGATTATAAAACTAGAAGTTTTTGAAAAAGTTCAAAACGATTCAAATTTACCCTTATAAAAAACATTTTCAGCTCATTTTCACGTTTTATAAAAAAAAAAAAAAAGAAGTCTCCAAATAATTCACATCCGTATAACCCATTTAAAAATACACAATTGAATAGAAAAAGAAAAAAACAATTTTTCAAATGACAAGATAATCTGAAATCCAACGTACCTATAAAATCATTTAATAAACGACTTAAAATACCAAAAAAAATTTCTTTGTTTTAAAAACAATCCTACCTTATTTTGACTAATCTTTTTGGCTAGCAAACAAGAATAAGAATATACATATAATAAAACAACGACAAAAATAGTATATGTTATATTAAAGCTAAAAAACATCATCAGTCCCATTGATGATAGAAAAAAAATTAAAAATTTTCACAATAATGAACCAAACTTTTTTAAGATTCTATACAAACCCATAACTTAACTTTATTTTATATCTATTATTGTTTTATTAAAATTTAAATATAAGTTTAGAAGATTTAACATAACAAATAAACTGCTATTCTGTTTTATTTGAAAAAAAAAGTAATTATTATTATATATATATATTAACTTGATAACTTCAATCCTAAAAAACACTCTAGCATGAAACACAAACAACCATTGTAAAAACTTAAAAGCGGGCAAATACACTTCCCTACCAACAAATCATCAAAATACAATTTTTAAAAAACCAACTGCTGTTTTCACTTGCATAAAAAAGAATTTAACAAGAATATAATGATATAAAAGATGCCTCTTTTTATAATCAACACTTCGCTAAAGAATCGATAATAGAGAAACCATAAAAAACAAACTAAATTATAATTTTTCCAATTATCGATCTATTTCTCCAAAAACAATATCCAATGTTCCTATTATAGTTACTAAATCAGGCAACATTACTCCACGAGACATTGCTGGTAACGCTTGCAAGTGAAAAAAACCAGGAGCTCTTATTCGACATCTATCGGGTTTAGATGTGCCATTAGATATTAAATGAACACCGAATTCTCCCTTTGGAGATTCTACTGGAATATAAACTTCATTTTGCGGTACTAATACACCTTCACTATATAACTTAAAATGATGTATAAGAGATTCCATAGAGTACTTTAAAAAACTCCGAGATGGTGCAACAAATTTTGCATTTTGCAATTTGTAAAAACTAAAAATATCTGAATCCACCTTTAACACTTCTGTATGAGAAAGACGCTCCAATGCTTGAAAAATGATTTTAACACTCTGTCTCATTTCTTCCATCCTTAATAAATAACGATCATAACTATCCCCAAACCGACCTACTGGTACAGCAAAATCCAAATATTCATAACCATCATAAGGTAAAGCACGACGCAAATCTCAACAAACTCCTACTGACCTTAACATAACACCCGAGAAAGCATTTTCTAAAGCAAATTCCTTTGAAATAGCACCTACTCCAACAAGCCTTTGTTTCCATATACGATTACCAGATAATAAATCTTCAATTTCATTAATTCTGTGCATAAATTGTACTGAAAATTCATATATATCATCAAGTAAACCCAAAGGAAGATCTGCCATCACACCACCAGGTCGAATATAATTTGCATGAAAACGTGCACCAGAAACTCGCTCATAAAACTCCATTAATTTCTCTCGTTCTTCAAAACCTCACAACATAGGCGTTAAAGCACCAACATCAATTGCATGAGTTGTGACAGCCAACAAATGATTTAATAATCTAGTTAACTCACAAAACAAGACTCTAATCATTTTAGCACGGAAAGGTACTTCAATAGCTAACAAACTTTCAACGGCTAAAGAAAAGGCATGTTCTTGCGCCATCATAGAAACATAATCCAATCTATCAAAATATGGTAAGCCTTGCATATACGTTTTATATTCTAATAATTTTTCTGTACCACGATGAAGTAATCCAATATGAGGATCAGCATTAACTAAATACTCTCCATCTAATTCCAATACCAAACGCAAAACACCATGAGCAGCCGGATGCTGTGGTCCAAAATTTAAAGTTAAATTTACTATATGTTTAAAAAAATTAGCACTTAACGAATCATTATTAACTAAAAAGTTGTCTCTATTTGAAATATTTGAAAATACATTGTTTGATGGTGTATGTAAATTTCTTATTATATTTCGAGACATATCATTATTATAACGACGACAATGTCAATGTATAGAACCTAAATAGACTATGTTATTAAAATAACGTATTTGTTGACAACTTCATACTCTCAATCCAGCACAATATCTGGAGTTATAAAATGCATTATTCATCAGTACTAAAATAGATCTATTTTGATGGTATATATCTTTGAATTTATTTGTTTTTTGTAAACAACTAAATAAATCATTTTTCAAACCAAGCTTTACATTGTTTATTAGTGTCTTATTCACAAGAATCATAACTGAATTTATAAGGGTGATACTCCATCTAATGGAAAAAATTTACTCAAAAAGATTGTTGTATAATCCTTTTGAAAAACCATCCCCAATTAAATCTACTTTCATGCAACTATTCGAATACAAACCTGAATTAAATGTGTGAAATAAAAGAGAAAAACCAACTACTGCATCATTTCGACTTAAACTCTTAATTGAAGTTGTAATTTCAGAAACTAGAAATTTTGTTAACCAAAACAATTGTCTCAAGTTTTGCATTTTTAAAGCTAAAAATGTAAAAAAATAAAAAATATGAGAACACGGATGAAAACAATTAGAAATAAAGGTATTATTATAATACATTATGTTGTTATTATTAAATTTCTCTTTTCTCTCATTTAAAGAAAAAACAAAAATATGTCGTTTAAATAAAATTAACACTTCATTATATTTTTGAAAAAAAAATTCATTAGTCAAACTTAATAATGTGAAAAAAAAAAATTCACTAGTTAAGTCTGTATATATAGCATTATGATTTCTCAAATATTCTTTAGTAGTATTTGAACTAGCAAACACGTTACGAACTTTAAAATTTCTTAAAACATTAGCTTCTAAGTTCGCTTTAGTAATTGTATTCGCCAAAACACCCATAAAATCAATACTACCACCTCCTTTTGTTTTAAAATTCATTAAACCTTCCGACACGCTCAAAGTAATCGATTGATTTCATGGATTTGAAAAATCAAATGCCCTCATTTCTTGTGCAAATTCTACAGGTTCAAAAACAATCCGTTTTAAACTATCATTATATCGAACTTCCACAAATCCTGTAAGAGGAAATTCTTTTCTTAGAGGATGCCCTAAAAAACCATAATCCGTTAAAATACGACGTAAATCTTTATTTCCCAAAAAAACTACACCCAACATATCTCAACATTCTCTTTCTACTCAGCAGGCACTTGTAAAAATATCCATAATAGATGTCATAATGAAACTATCCTTTAACACTACACGAAACAAATATCTAGTATTCGTTTTCTCTGAAATACAATTATACATTAAAATCACATTTTTAGTTTTGTAAAAAGTCTCTCTGCCAAACAAATCTGAAAATAAATTCACTGAAAACAAAGAACTTTTCTTCAAAAATAATAAAAAATTATGAAAATACCATCAGTCCTTTATAAGGAATTCTACAAAATGTTCTCTAACTAAAACACCTGCTAAATACTTTTTAACCAATGGAAGCATTGTATTTTCTAATAACATAGATGAACCACTTAATAAAACCATTTCTTTTTTCGTCCAATCAATTCGTAAATAATCTCAAACATTACAAAATAGACTTAAGTATAAACTCACCTTGTAATCTTGTTGATAAAAAAAAGAAGTTTTTCGTTCTTCCCTAAAAACATTTCGATAAATTTGACAAGGTGAAGTATATGAACATAAAGTTAAAATATCATTGTCAAGTGAAAAAAATCTACTTTTATATATATCCATAAAATTAAAAGTATTATTAAAAAGATCACAACCGTTAGTTTGGTTTATCACATATCTTTTACTAATCATATCATCACACTATATATTATCTCCTTATCATTACACTATCAAAAAAACACAAAAAAATGAATGATTAGAGGCTATTAGCATTTTTATCAATCCATAGCTCCTGTCAATCATTCATAAATATAACCCACTACTATTATAAAAAAAAAACAAAACATCACTCAAAAACAAGCCATATCACCACCATTTTTAGAAAAAGTCACCACTCATGGAAATAAAAAAACAATTTCAACATCAAAGACTATAAACAAGATTGCTGTTAAATAAAATTTTATTTCTATTTTATTACGTGCATCACCACTAGGTGAAAAGCCACATTCATACGCAGAAACCTTCTCATCATCTGACCAACGTGGTATAAAAACCACAGATAGTAAATACAAAATAACTGCAATAAGAATACAAAGTATTATGTATATTGAAAAAAAAAAATATTCCGAAAAAAACATATGTTTTGTTGTAGTACCTAACCCTAATATATATATATGGTCAATAATAAAAAATAAAAACAATGAAAAAAGCATGTATAAAAAACGATATGAACAAATTTAGTCAAAAATTATACATACTACACCTATTTCTACTCTTTCTTCCTTTAGGAAATTTTAGAAAAGGATGCCTGCGGTGGCAGGATTCGAACCTGCGCATCTCGATGCCAAAAACCGACGCCTTACCACTTGGCTACACCGCAGACTAAACCTTTTTTTTATTTTTTTATAATGAAATTTTAAAGTTTTTAAATCAATACTCAAAATAAAACGGTGCATTTGTATTTATTTTATTCATAAAACCCCAGCCGTTAATATAATGTTAATGAATGATCCTGAATGGACTCGAACCACTAACCATGCATTTATCAGGTACACGCTTTACCTATTGATCTACAGGATCGTCTATCAATTATATATTTATTTATATACAACTGAGGTAACATTTTTATTTCTTGTTAGTTTATTTTTTTTATCTTTCTATTTATTCTTACATATATTTTTTTTAAAATAAGTTTAATATAACGTCAGATTTTCTATTCTCTATTTATTTATATATATATCTTTCTGATAATGATAATGTATTTATAATTTCCTTTATAAAAAAAAAAAAAACCTCATTAATTTCTTTTTTAACTTTTTTTTTTTTTTTATAATTTTTTTATTTTTATTTTAAAAATTTATATTATTTATTTATTATTATTTTTTTTATAATAATATTTTA
>Ga0079224_100008968_pt1 | contig 13593 bp, 9 predicted proteins | sample Stecom2015_FD_80414 | JGI IMG/M metagenome (GOLD analysis project Ga0079224, IMG submission 80414) | Agricultural soil microbial communities from Utah to study Nitrogen management - Steer compost 2015 | ecosystem: Environmental > Terrestrial > Soil > Agricultural land | place: USA: Utah... | reverse complement strand
TCCTCACGGGGTATGCACACAGGTGTGGGACCCATCACGATTCAGCGCGTCTACGACCACCAGCCCGCCGAGGGCGCCGTCTTCCTGGTCGACCGGGTATGGCCGCGCGGCGTCCGCAAGGACAGTCTGCGCCTCGACGGCTGGCTGCGCGACGTCGCCCCGTCGAACGAGCTACGCCAGTGGTTCGGCCACCGCCCCGAACGCTTCGCCGAGTTCACCGACCGCTACCGGGCCGAACTCGACGCCGCCCGGGAAGCCCTGCGCCCCCTCCTCGACGCCGCAGCCGCCGGCCCGGTGACCCTCCTCTACTCGGCCAAGGACACCGAACACAACCAGGCCGTCGTCCTCCGCGACTACCTGCTGGAGCACCCCGGCTAGCCGATCAGACCAACACCGGGCGCCGCCTTGGTCCTGTTCGACGATGCCCGCCCCAGGGCCCGGGCGGACACTCGCGACATGATCACACGTCTGTTATGCGTCCTCATCATGGTCGCGGGCGCGCTCGCGGCACCGGGGTCGGCCGCCACCGCCGCCACCGGCTATTCGGCCACCATCCGCTACACCGAGTACGGCATCCCGCACATCACCGCCGACGGCTACGGCGACGTCGGGTTCGGCCAGGGCTACGCCATGGCCCGGGACAACCTGTGCACGCTCGCCAACGGCTACGTGACCGTGCGCGGCGAGCGGTCGCTGTTCTTCGGACCGGACGGGGACGCCTTCGGGGTGGACTCCGAGCCGCTGCACGTGCCCGGCGCCAACGTGTACTCCACGGCCCGGAACAACCTCGACAGCGACGTCTACGTCCGCGGCCTGTTCGCCGGCGGGGTGCTCGCCGATCTGCTCGCCAAGCCGTACCCGCTGGGCTCGCGCGAAGAGGTCAAGGAGATCATGCGCGGCTACGTGGCCGGCTACAACAAGGCCGTCGCCGAGGGCGGCATCACCGACACCCGGTGCGCGGGCGAGCCGTGGGTGCGCGCCATCAGCGAGGAGGACGCCTGGAAGTACGTCTACGTCAGGCTCATGTACGCCGGCCTGGGGCAGGCGGCCATGGGCATCGCCCAGGCCGACGGGGAACACGGCACCGGCTCGCCGGTCGCGCCGAGCGAGGAGGTGGCGTCCGGCGCGGCCCGGAAGATGCTGCGGGAGCGGCAGCTCGGCAGCAACGCGGTCGCGGCCGGCGGCGACCTCTCGGCGCACGGACGCGGCCTGCTGCTGGGCAACCCGCACTTCCCCTGGCACGACGGGCTGCGATTCTGGCAGTCGCACCTGACCATCCCCGGTGAGCTGAACGTGTCGGGCGCTTCGCTGCTCGGCCTGCCGGGTATCCAGATCGGCTACACCGCCGGGGTGGCGTGGAGCCACACGGTCAGCGCCGCCTACCCGTTCGTCGTCTACGACCTGAAGACAGTGCCGGGCACCCCCACCTCCTACTACGTGGACGGCCAGGTCGAGCAGATGACCAGCCGGGACATCGAGGTGCCGGTACCGGGCGGCAGCACGGTGACCCGAAGGATCTGGTACAGCCGGTACGGTCCGGTCACCACCCAGGTGGGACCGCTGCCGCTGCCGTGGGGCGGGCTGCTGGCCTTCAGCGTCGCCGACGCCAACGTGACGAACCTGCGGGCGGTCAACGCCTGGTTCGACTTCAACCACGCGCAGAGCACCGCCGACCTGGACCGGGCGCTCCGCGACAACCAGGGCATCCCGTGGGTGAACACGATCGCCGCCGACTCCGCCGGCGACGCCTACTTCGCCGACATCCAGGTGGTGCCGAACATCTCCGATGCCCAGCTGGCCGACTGCGTCACCGTGCTCGGCCAGGTGACCGCGCTGTACAACCTGACGGTGCTGGACGGCACCCGCACCGCCTGCCTGCCCGGGGACGACCCGGACGCGATCGTGCCCGGCATCTTCGGGCCGGGCAACCAGCCGTCGAAGACCGTGCGCACGTACGTGCAGAACTCCAACGACAGCCCCTGGCTCGTCAACCACTACCCGGGCGACCGGTTCACCACGCTGCCGAAGGCGATGGTCAAGACGGACGTCGCGCAGGACCTGCGGTCCCGGTACGCGCTGACCACCATCCCCGGGATGGGGCAGCTCACCAGGGCCGATCTGGAGGAGCTGCTGTTCTCCAACCGGGTGTACGCGGCCGAGCTGACCAGGGACGACGTGGTGGCGATGTGCCGGAGCATGCCGTTCGGGTTCGCCCCGTCGGCCAAGGGGCCGATCGCGGTCGGCGACTCCTGCGACGTGCTGGAAGACTGGGACCTGCGCAACGACCCCGACAGCTGCGGCGCCCTGCTGTTCCAGCGGTTCTGGGAGCGCGCCACGATCGGCGCCACGCTGCCCGAGCACGCGATCAAGAACCCTTGGCTGACGCCGTTCTCCGCGGCCGACCCGATCGGCACGCCCAGCGGCCTGAACATCACGCCAGGGCACCGCATCGACTTCGGCAACGCGCTGCAGGATCTCAAGGGCGCGGGGATCCCGTACGGCGCGAAGTTCGGCGACCACCACTCCGTGACCCGCAACGGGGTGAAGATCGCCATCCACGGCGGCGGCGGGTCGACCGGTGGCGTCTACAACCTGAACATCTCCGAGTGGGACCCGGCCGCCGGGTACGCGGAGATGCTGCACGGCTCCAGTTATGTCCATGCGGTGTCGTTCGACGGCGGCTCCTGCCCTGACGTGCGCGGCTTCCTGGCGTACTCGCAGTCCGAGAACCCGGCCTCGCCGCACTATGCCGACCAGACGGCCGAGTTCGCCGCCAAGCGGTGGATCACCCAGCGCTTCTGCGAGGCGGACATCCTGGCGTCGCCCGGGCTGCGGACGGTCACCGTGACCGGTTAGCGCAGCCTGGGGACCGACTCCAGCAGGGTCCGGGTGTACGGGTCCCGTGGCGAGCCCATCACCTCGTCCACTGGGCCCTCCTCGACGACCCGTCCCTCGCTCATCACCGCCACCCGGTCGCTCACGTACCGGACGACGGCCAGGTTGTGCGAGATGAACAGCAGCGTGAGGCCCAGCTCGCGCTGGATGTCCTTGACCAGGTTGAGCACCATCCCCTGCACGGACACGTCGAGCGCCGAGGTGATCTCGTCGGCGATCACCACCTCGGGGCGGGCGGCCAGCGCCCTCGCCAGCGCCACCCGCTGCCGCTGTCCCCCGGACAGGTGGCCCGGAAGCCGCTGAGCGTGCGCGGCCTCCAGCCCGACGAGATCCAGAAACCGCGCCACCTCCGCCGCAGCTGCCCCGGGAGGACGCGCGGACGGCCGGGCGAAGAGGCGGCGCCGGGGCAGGGCTTCGGTGATGGCCGCACCGACCGTCATGCGCGGGTCCAGCGAGGAGTACGGGTCCTGGAAGACGAGCTGGACGGCCCGCCGGCGGCCCGGCACGACATGGCCGGCGGCGAGCGGCACCAAGCCGACCGCCGACCGCGCGAGCGTCGACTTGCCGCAGCCGGACTCGCCGACCAGGCCCACCACGGTGCCCGAGGGCACCTCCAGGTCCACACCGCGCACGATCTCCTTGGCCTGCCTGCCGCGCCCCAGCCGCACCCGGACACCGTGGAACTCCAGCGCCGTCACCGCTCGCTCCCTTCCTCCATGACCGTCACCGACTGCCCGGCAACCGGATGCCAGCAACGGACCCCGTTCTCGTCACCCCTCACTCCCTTTCTCCGCGACCGTCACCGACTCCCCGGCAACCGGATGCCAGCAACGGACCCCGTTCTCAAGCGGTGGAGGGGAGGCATGGCAGCGGGAGTCTGCGAGCGGGCAGCGGGGGGCGAACGCGCAGCCGGGCAGGCGTTCCGCCGGTGACGGCATCCTGCCCGGAATCGTGGCCAGCGGCTGCGACCGGTCGGCCGCCATGTCCGGCACCGAGGCCAGCAGCGCCCGCGTGTACGGGTGAGCCGGCCCAGCCCGCAGGCGCTCCACGGTCAGATCCTCGACGATGACGCCCGCGTACATGACCAGAACCCGCGAGCAGAGCTGACCCACCACGGCGAGGTCGTGCGAGATGAGCAGGATGGCCGCCCCGGAACGGTCGCTGACCTCGCGGAGCAGGTCCAGGATCTGCTTCTGTACGGTCACGTCCAGCGCGGTCGTCGGCTCGTCGGCGATGATCACGCGCGGGCTGCCCATCAGTCCCATCGCGATCATGGCCCGCTGCCGCATGCCGCCCGACAGCTCGTGCGGGTACTGCCGGACGACCCGGGCCGCGGCGGCGATGTGCACGTCGGTGAGCCGGGTCACGGCCCGTTCCCAGGCGGCCTTGCGGGACAGCCGCCCGTGCACGCGGGCCACCTCGGCGAGCTGGGTGCCGACCCGCAGCGCCGGGTTGAGCGAGGTCATCGGGTCCTGGAACACCATCGCCGTCTCGCCGGAGCTGATCGTGCCGTGCACCACGCCGGGCGGCTCGATCAGCCCGGCGACGGCCAGTGCGGTGAGCGACTTGCCGGAGCCGGACTCGCCTACCAGGCCGACCCGCTCGCCCGGCTCGAGGCTGAACGACACGCCCTTGACCGGTTCGGCGTCGCCGTACGCGACCCGCAGGTCCTCGACGGTGAGGGCGTCGCCGGGGGCCGGGCGGGCGGAGCGGCCGGCCGCGGGGGCGGCGGTGGCCCGCCCGCCGAACACCTGGGCGGCGAACTCGCCCAGCACGTTGAACGCCAGCCCGGCGAGCGCCACGGCGGCGCCGGGCGCGAGCGCGGCGGCCGGGTTGAGGTAGACGCGGTTGAGTCCTTCGTTGAGCAGCAGCCCCCAGTCGTAGTCGGGCGCCTGCACGCCCAGTCCGAGGAACGACAGCGCGGCGAAGGCCAGCAGCGCGCCGCCCGCGCCGAGCGTGGCCTGGACGATGAGCGGCTCTCCGATGTTCGGCAGGATGTGCCGGAACAGCATCCGCACCCGGCCCACCCCGAGCACCCGGGCCGCGGCGACGAAGTCCCGCCCGGCCACCGAGGCGGCCAGCGTCTGCGTGAGCCGGGCGAACGCCGGCACGCTCGCCAGCCCGATGGCCAGCGCCGCCGAGGTGCCGCCGCTGCCCAGCACCACGGCGAGCACCAGTGCGATCAGCAGCCCGGGGAAGGCCACCACGAGCCCGATGAAGCCGCTGATCAGCCGCCCTGCCCGGCGGCCGAGCACAGCTGGCAGCCCGCCGATCACGAGGCCGCCGCCGACCGCGATCGCGGTGGCGAGCAGCGCCAGCCCGACGGTGAGCCGGGAGGCCACCATGACGCGGGCGAGCACGTCCCGGCCGAGCCCGTCGGTGCCGACCAGGTGCTCGGCGGAGGGCCCCTGGTTGAGCGCCATCGTGTCGGTGCGCACCGCCTCGCCGGCCCAGATGATCGGTCCGAGCACGACCATGAACAGCAGGAACGCCAGCGAGGCGACCGCCGCGAAGCCCAGCGGGGTGCGCAGCCTGCGCATGTCAGTCCTCTCGGATCGTGGAACGGGGGTCGAGCTTGCCGAGGGCCACGTCGACCGCGAGGTTCACCAGCAGCACGGCCCCGCCGTAGATGAGCACCACGCCCTGCACGACCGGGTAGTCCTTGGCCTTGATCGCCTCCACCATCGCGTCGCCGAGGCCGGGCCAGGCGAACACGTTCTCCACCAGCACGCTTCCGGCGATCAGCCCGGAGATGAGGAGACCGCCGATGGTGAGCGCACCGGTGAGCAGGTTCGGCAGCGCGTGCCGCAGGTGGATCAGCCGGGCGGGCAGCCGTTTGGCCCGCGCGGTGCGCAGGTAGTCGGACGAGAGGACGCCGAGCCCTTCCACCCGGACGATCCGGGCGAGCGCGGCGGCCGGTCCGGCGGCCAGTGCCAGCGCGGGCAGCACGTAGTGTTCGGGCCCCATCGCCCCGGTGACGTCCGCGACCGGCAGCAGTTCCAGTGTGACGGCGAACACCACGATCAGCGCCACCGCGAGCAGGAACTCCGGCACCACGGCGAGGAGACCGCTCACCCCGGTGAACACCAGCTCCAGGCCGCGCCGCCGGCCGCCCCTGGTCCACGCGGCGAGCGCCATCCCGACCGGGACCGCGGTGACCATCACGACCGCGAACGCCACCAGCGCCAGCAGCGCGGTGTACGGCAGCCGGTCGGCGATGGTCTGGGCCACCGGCAGCCCGGACACCATCGACTGGCCCAGCTCCCCGGTGAACAGGCCGGTCACGTAGCGTCCGTACTGCTCCCAGATGGGCAAATCCAGGCCGAGCTCGGCGGTACGGGCGGCGATCAGCTCCGGTGAGGCGGTGACGCCCAGCGCGGCCCTGACCGGATCGCCGGGGATGACGTGCACCATCCCGAACGTGGCGGTCACCAGCAGGGCCAGCGAGAGCAGGAAGCGCATCAGGCGCCTGCCCAGGTAAGCGGCCCAGGGATGACTCGTCTGGATGGCCATGGCGGGCATCCTGTCAGCCGCCTCCCCTGGGGGAATCGTGGGATTCGCCCAGAGATGGAACCCCGATATGTCAGGTGTCACAAGGACTCGTCGATATCCACCGGGATATTTCGTGGCTTCGTCGGATCCCACGATGACCACTTCTCGCCACGGGACCACGCTGGCCCGTATCCGCAACACTTGGATGGGAGACGATATGCGCGCTCGCCTGCTCGGGCTGCTGTGCGCGGTGGCCCTGACGTCCGCGGCGTGCGGGACCTCCGGGTCCGGCGAGGAGCCCGCGCCCGCGGGCACGGGCCGCTACGCCGAGAGCGCCACGTTCACGATGGCCATCCTGGAACCCGGCGACCTGAACCCGCTGATGACCGCCCTGTCCGAACCCCGGCAGGTCGCCTCCTTCCTGTACGACACGCTCGTCTCGTACCAGGACGACGGCACGGTCCTGCCCGGCCTGGCCACCGAGTGGCAGGACACGGCCACGTCGGTGGAGTTCACCCTGGCCAAGGGCGTCACCTGCGCCGACGGCTCGCCGCTGACGGCCGGGGACGTGGCCGGTAGCGTGAACTTCATCGCGGACGAGGCCAACTCGTCCCAGCTCCGCGGCCTGTACGTGCCCGCCGACATGAAGGCCACCGCGGACGAGGCGGCCGGCAAGGTGACGATGACGGTGGAGACGCCGGATCCGTTCCTGCTGCGCAGGCTGTCGTCGGTGTTCATCGTCTGCGGCAAGGGGCTGACCGACCCCGACGGGCTTAAGGCCGGCAAGCACGGCACCGGCCTCTACCAGATCACCGAGTCCGTGGCCGACGACCACTACACGATGACCCGGCGCCCCGAGTACACGTGGGGCCCGGGCGGGGTCACCGCCGAGGAGCCGGGCCTGCCGGAGCAGGTCGTGCTCAAGGTGGTCAAGAACGAGACCACCGCGGCGAACCTGCTCCTGGGCAACCAGCTCAACGCGGCCGCCGTGATCGGCCCCGACCGGGCGCGGCTGGACCAGAAGCAGCTGTTCAAGAGCGAGATCCGGCTCATGTTCGGCGAGTACACGTTCAACCAGGCCGAGGGCCGGCCCACCCGGGACGAGAGAGTGCGGCAGGCGCTGACCGCGGCACTGGACCTGGACGAGCTCGCCAGGGTGGCGACCGGCGGCACCGGTGTCCGGCCGGACGGGCTGAGCATGCAGCCGCGGATCTGCCCGGACGTGACCACCACGGCGCTGCCCGCGCACGACCCGGCCAGGGCGGCGGCCCTGCTGGACGAGGCCGGCTGGGTCAAGGGCGCCGACGGCGTCCGGGCCAAGGACGGCGAGAAGCTGGAGGTCACCTTCCTCTACCTGACCGAGCACGGCGACCCCGGCAAGTCGGCGGCGGAGCTGATCAAGCAGAAGTGGACGGAGCTGGGCGTGCCCACCGAGCTGTCGCAGATCCCCAGTTCTCAGCTCGGCGGCGTGAACGACGGCTCCACCGACTGGGACGCCGGGTGGATCCAGGTGAACGTGCCGCTGCCCAGCATGATCGTGCCCTTCCTGTCCGGTGAGGGCCCGCCCAAGGGCGCCAACTGGTCGTCCATTCAGAACGCCGACTACGACCGGCTGGTGGCGGAGGCCGCCGGGACCACCGGCGACGAGAGCTGCGCCGCGTGGAACGACGCGGAGAAGGCGCTGTTCGCCAAGGCGGACATCGTGCCCTTCGCCGACATGACCAGCCCGCTGTACGGCAACGGCGCGGAGTTCGGCCGCCTGGGCGGCGCGTTCGCGCCGAGCACCATCCGCATGGTGAACAAGTAGGACGGAGGAGCGCCGTGCCTTCAGAGAAGGGCGCGGCGCCTTCGTCATGAGTACAGGCGTAACTGCAGGGCCATGGCCAGCCTGGCATCCGGGTCGGCCAGGTCCAGCCCGGAGATCGCGGCCAGCCGGCGCAGCCGGTAGCGGAACGTGTTCTGGTGCACCCGGACAACCTGGGCGGCGGCTTGCACGTTACCCAGGCAGTCCAGATACGCCTTGAGCGTGGCGACCAGATCCGTGCCGTGCTCGGCGTCGTACGCGACCAGCTTCTGGTACGGGCCGGCGGGCGGTTGCTCCTCGGCCGCCACCAGGTCGCCGAGCTGCAGCAGCAGCGACTCGAAGTACACCTCGGTGTACGAGGCGGCCACCCCGGACGCACCCCGCGCCCGCAGCACGCGCAGCGCCCGGGCCGCGTCCGCCCGTGACCTGCCCACCTCGGCCAGGGTGCCCACCAGCCGGCCCACGCCGATCGCGGCGGGGAAGCGCCGGCCGGTCCGCGCCAGGAAGCTCTCGGCCACCTTTACCGCCCGCTGCTCGGCGTCGGCCCCCTGCGCGTGCAGCGGCAGGACCGCGTACGCGATGCCGCCGACGAGGGCCGCGGCGGCGTGCGGGTGCATGGCGCCGACGTGCAGCGCCAGCGCGTCGCAGAACCGCTGCCGCTCCCCCTCCCGCCCGGCCGCGTCCTCGAAAGCGCTCTCGTCCAGCCCCGCGGCCAGCACGCAGACCCGCTCGGTGGCGATGCCCAGCCGGGCGGCCGCGTCGGCGGCGTCCCGGCCGCCCTCCAGCACCGTGGAGAGCAGGTCGGCGCGGAGCCTCCGCTGCGCGTCCGCGCCGGCCCGCTGCCGCAGCAGGTGCAGTGCCACGATCTTGGCGGCGTCGCCGAACGCCCGCCGCCGGTGCTCGGGGAGCGGCCCCGGCACGGTCGCCCACATCGAGCCGAGGATCTCGTCACCGGCCCGCACCGCGATCGCGGTGCGGGGCAGCATGCCGCCGCCCAGGTCGAAGAAGATCGGATCGCGGCTCTGGTAGAGCTCGCGGTAGACGCCGCGTTCCTCCTGCATCCGCTGGTATTTCTCGGGCACCTTGCGCCCGAGCACGGTCTCCACCCGGGCCTGGTCGGACTCGTCTTGGCGGCCAGAGAAGGCGAGCACCCGCGACGACCGGTCCTCGATCGTGATCGGCGCGTCGAGCAGCTCGCACACCGCGTTCGCCAGCGTGAACAGGTCATCGGCGATCTCCGCCGGGTCTCCAGGGTCGCCCACGTCGCCCTCGGCGAGCAGCGACCGGAGCAGAGCGGCCACCTGCGCCCAGGACGCGGCCCTGGTCAGGCCGAGCAGCACCACCCCGGTCTCCAGCACCTTGGCGCGCACCGCCTCGTCCACCGCGACCGGGGACTTGACCACCAGGCCGGCGGCGCCGGCGGCGCCGAGCGCCGACAGCAGCGCGCAGATCCGGTCGCCGCCTTCCACTCCCACGCCGAGCAGTATCGTGCCCGGCGGCACCTCCGGGTCGTCCAGCGGGTCGTAGATCTGCACCGTGGACACCTGGACCTCCACGTCGCCCGCGGAGGCGACGACTTCCAGCAGCGTGGAGCCGAGGTCGTCAAGTATGCGGCCGAGAGTCGTCAACCCGAGTCCCATCCCCCAGGACATACCAGCCGTCCCGGGCCACGTCGACTATCACCAGCCCCGCTTCCCAGGCGGTGAGCAGCGCCTCGCGCACGGCGTACCGCCAGCGCCGGGCGGTCGCGGGCGACTCGGCGCGCAGCCGCTCCACGTCACGCGGCATCGCCACCGCCAGCCGCATGCCCGGCTCCGGCTTCGCGCCGGTGCGCACCGGTTCCTCGCCGTCCCGGTCCAGCAGGACCAGCGCGCGGGCCAGGTCCGGCTCCGGCCGCGGGCCCGGCTCGGCCGCCAGGTCCCACTCGACGTAGATGCGGTCGGTGGCCTCGCCCGCGTTGATCGCGTCGCGCATGGCGCCGTAGAAGTTCGGCAGGTACGCACCGGCTCGGGCGCCCAGCTTGTGGAAGTTGAGGTAGGCGTTCCTGCTGACCAGCGGGTCGAACGTCCACGACACCTGGTGGACGCCCCGGGCCAGCGCCCACGCTCGCTGGTGCTTCTTGAGCGCGTATCCAGTACCGCCGCGGGCATCGGGCAGCACGCCGGTGATGTGCGAGTGCAGGTGGCCGTCGGCGGCGAAGAAGCCGACCGAGACGCCGATCAGCTCGCCGCCGGACCGGGCGCCCGCCACGTACCCGCCGACGTGCGCGATGGTACGGATCAGCCCCGCCTCCAGGATCTCCCTGCGCCAGATCCTCCCGATCAGTTCGGCGCCCCTCTGGTGCTCGTCGATCGCGGTCAGCTCGGCGACGGAGAGCGTCACGAGACCTTGGGGGTCGAACGTACGCCGAAGTACAGGTACGGCGTGCCGTCGGGCAGCCTGTAGAAGGCTCCGCGGGCCCAGACCCGGTCGCCGGGCCGCCGGGCCAGGAAACCGCCGCCGTCGCCCGGCACGAGGTCGAAGTGCAGAGGCGGCTGCAGGTCGGCGAGTTCACCGATGTTCTCGTACGTGAGACGCCCGTTCCCGACCGTGAGCCGGACGCCCGTACGCTCGTAGACGCCCTCGTACGAATCGAGACCACCTCCCGCCGGAGGGCCGGGCGCGGGCGGCGCCGGCGGCCGGAGCCCGCACAGCTTCGGGAACAGGCCGCGGGCCACGGCCTGGATGAGGCCGTCGCTGTCGCCGCCGTTGCACAGCAGGGCGACGACGGTGCCGAGGTCGGGCACCACCCAGAGCATGGCGGCCTGCCCGATCGTGTTGCCGCCGTGCAGCCAGACAGGTGCGCCGTCCCAGGCGTCGACGATCCAGCCGAGCCCCCAGTGGCTGCCGTAGACGTGGCAGGGCGGCTCGACTCGGGGCCGTGCCATGGCCTCGACGCTCGCCCGGTCCAGCACCCTGGCCTCCAGAAAGCTGCGGCCGAAGCGCACCAGGTCGGCGGCGGTGGAGCAGATCTGGCCCGCCGGGCTGTTGGAGCGTGGCATGGCCCAGGTGGGTGTGGGCTCGCCGGCCTCGCCCAGGTGGCCGGTGGCGCTGCGGAAGCGCAGCACGTCCTCCGGCAGCGTCCAGGTGTGGGTGAGCCCGAGCGGTTCGATCAGCTGCTCGCGCAGCGCCGCGTCCCACACCTGGCCGGTGACCACCTCGATCACGCGACCGGCCACGGAGAACGCGCCGTTGCTGTAGGAGTGGGTGACGCCGACCGGGTGGGTCAGCGGCCGCGCGGCGAGCGCGGTGACGTACGCGGACAGGCAGTCGTCGCCGCGCCCCGTGTCGTGGAAGAAGTCCCCGTCGAGGCCGCTGGTGTGGCAGAGCAGGTGCTCGATCCGGATGCCGTGCCCGATCTCGGGCAGTACGTCGGCGACCGGGGTGTCCAGCGACAGTTCACCCCGCTCGGCCAGGAGCATGATCTGGGCCGTCGTCCAGATCTTGGTCACCGAGCCGATCTGGAACAGGGATTCGGGCGTCACCTCCACTCCAGTGCTCCGGTTGAGCAGCCCGGCCGCCTCCTGGTGGATCTCGCCCCCGTGCCAGTAGGCCAAGGAAGCCCCGGGCACCCGGAACTCCTCGATCAGTTCAGCCAGCCTCTTGGTCATGCCCGCACGCTAGGCGGTGGTCCGTACGGCGCTCATCGTCGTTTCGCACCAACAGGAGTCACCCTCTTGGGTCGGTCATCACAAGATATCCAGACTTTTCACGTGTTGGGTGGTCGTTATGATCGATCTGGTGTTGCGGGGCGGGACCGTGCACGACGGGCTCGGCTCCCCGGGCGTGACCGCCGACGTGGCGATCGATGGGGGCCGGGTGGTCGCCGTCGGCGGGGACCCGGGCGCCGCCCGGCGGGTGCTGGACGTGACCGGACTGATCGTGGCTCCCGGCTTCGTGGACGCGCACGCCCACTCGGACCTGGTGCCGCTGATGCCGGAGCCGCAGCCGTTCAAGCTGCTGCAGGGCGTCACCACGGAGATCAACGGCAACTGCGGCTTCTCGTACGCGCCGGACGCGACCGGGATCGAGGAGCTGACCGGCGAGCCGGTGCCGGACTGGACGTTCGCCGAGTATCTGGCGGCGATCTCCCAAGCGGGGCCCGCCAACCACGTGGCGACGCTGGTCGGCCACTCGACGCTGCGCGGCGCGGTGGCGGGTTTCCGCCCGGAGCTGCGCCCCGGCGAGCTGGCGCGGATGTGCGAGCTGGCCGCCGAGGCGTTCGAGGCCGGGGCGTGCGGGCTGTCCAGCGGACTCATCTACCCGCCCGGCAGCTACGGCGACACCGAAGAGCTCGTCGAGCTGGCCCGGGTCGCGCACCGCTACGGCGTCCCGTACGCCACACACCTGCGCGACGAGGGCTCGGCGCTGGGCCGGGCGCTGGACGAGGCGATCGAGATCGCCCGCAGGGCCCGGGTCCGGCTGCAGGTGTCGCACTGCAAGGTCGCCGGGAGACGCAACCACGGCGGAGCCGGGATACTGCTGGACAAGCTGCGCGAGGCCCGCGTGTCGGGAGTGGACGTGCGCGGCGACCAGTACCCGTACACGGCCGGGTCGACCGTCCTGGCGGCGCTGCTGCCCCCGTCGGCGATGGCTGGCGGCGACGTGCGCGAACTGCTCGGCTCCCCCGCGGAGCGGGCCCGGCTGCGGGCCGTCGCCGAAGCGGGCGGCACCGGCGCCGGCCTGTGGCAGGACTCCACCCCGGCCGGCGTCCTGGTCACCTCGCACGCCGGCGGCTCGGCCGCCGGGCGCTCGCTGGCCGACCTGGCCGGCGGCGGCGACCCGTGGGAGACGCTCTGCGACCTGGTGGCCGCGGATCCGGCCGCGCAGATGGTCGTCGAGCTGATGGCCGAGGAGGACGTGGTCGAGATCATGGGCGACCCGCTGATCGGCATCGGCTCGGACAACGGCCCGCCTGTCGGCCTGGAGCATCCCCGCACGTGGGGGTGCTTCCCCCGCTTCCTGGGCGAATACGTACGGGAACGCGGGGTGGTCGGCTGGCCCGAGGCGATCAGGAAGGCGACCTCGGCCACCGCGGACCAGTTCGGGCTGCGCGGGCGCGGCTGGCTGGGCGTGGGAGCGTACGCGGACGTCTGCGTCTTCGACCCTGCCGAGGTGGGCCACGCGGGCAGCTACGCCGCCCCGGACGCCCGGCCGTCCGGAGTCACGCACGTCTTGCTGGAAGGGCAGGTGGTGGTGGATTCCACAGAGTTCACCGGCGAGCGCCGCGGCCGCGTCCTGCGGGCATGACAACGATATTCAAACGGAGTGCGGAGGGCCCGTTGTGCGGCGGGGATGATCGGGTAAGTCTGCTGCCATGCCCGAAGCGCGCGACGACGGAACGTTACTGAGCGGACGCTACC
>Ga0079224_100008967_pt1 | contig 13593 bp, 12 predicted proteins | sample Stecom2015_FD_80414 | JGI IMG/M metagenome (GOLD analysis project Ga0079224, IMG submission 80414) | Agricultural soil microbial communities from Utah to study Nitrogen management - Steer compost 2015 | ecosystem: Environmental > Terrestrial > Soil > Agricultural land | place: USA: Utah... | reverse complement strand
GGAGAGCCATGCACGCGACGAAGCAGCCGGAGACTCACGCCTCCGGCTGCTTCATGAGGCTGCCTTCAGCGGCTACTTGACCCCGCCGACGAAGTCGAACTCGACGCCTACGTTGAAGACGCTTCCCCGCAGGCGCATGGTGGCGTTGCTGCAATCCGTATTGTTGGAGGCGGGCGCTCCGGTGACCTCGGCGACGAGATCCGTCTGTCCCCAATCCTCGAAGACGATGCGCCACTGGCAAACAGGGTCCGCGGGGACACAGGTGGCGCCGTCAGTGGGGCGGACCAGGAGGCGGTTCCAGGTGAACCCGAAACCATCCAGGTTCGTCTCGGAGGCCTTCGCGACGGTGCCCTTCGTTCCGTTCGCACGCGTTGCCGAGAAGCTGGAGTTCGCGAGCTGCAACCGGTTCAGGTTCAGGTCGAGGAAGGAGGCCCAGATCTGGGTGGAGGTCTCTCTCTCGAGGCCCTCGCCGTTGGCGCAGGCACCGGCGAACTGCAGAGGCTCGGTATCGCCGGAGTACTCCGAGGCGGCGTGGGACCACCGCAGATCCGGGTACCCGGTGAAGAGGATGCGCGTCTCGGTCCAGATGGTGGTGTCCGAGTCCCACATCCCGTTGGGGCCGTCCCAGCGCCCGTTGGCGGGAGCCTGGTCGACGTACCGCTCGCCCGGGTCCCAGACGCCGTTGTCATTCGAGTCGACGAAGGGTTCGCCCTGGTCGATGAACTGCTCGCCGGGATCCCACGTCCCGTTGCTGTTGGCGTCGTCGAAGAACTCCTCTCCGCGCACCGAAGCCATGAGGGTCACGAAGCCGTCGCGCGGGTTCCGGATCAGCGCAAAGTCCTCACCGGAAGGCTCCGCCATGCGCGGCCTCGGAAGCTGGTTCGGATCCGCCTCGAGCGGCGCCACATCCACCGGTGGGTAGCTGCCGCCGAGCGTCGACAGCTTGAAGGTCCCGACGCCTTCGTTGGCGTTGTTGCCGGTCGGCGAATAGGCGGTGGTCGAGGTGGAGGCCGGGACGGAGCCTGCCTCGACGAGGAGGCTGACCGGCGTCCCCGTTCCCACCGGGTTGCCGTGGCGGTCCACCACCTTCACCGTGCAGTCGATGCTGAACTGCCGGGGATCGGAGAGCGGCGTGTTGGCGAAGGTCGCGATGTTCTTGTGCGTGCACGTCAGCGCAAAGCCCTGATTCGACGGCTTGGCGCCGCGGATTCCAATGGAGTCGCTGGTGGTGGAGACCAGCCCATCGATCACGACAGCACGGACCGCGAACACACCGGTGGTCGGTCCCGCGACGACGTTGGCGGTCGCGTTTCCAGCGGCATCGGTCACCGCGGTCGGGCTGACGGTCGTCTCCGCGGGAGGGTTGGTGATCGAGAACTGAACCGGAATCCCGGCGGCGGGACGCCCCTGGGCATCCTTCACGTTGAAGGTGACGTTCGCGGTCTCGTTGAAGCCCGAGCTGCGGATCCCCATCACCGTGCAGTTGCTGCCTCCACACTTGGTTCCGGTGTGGGTGATGGACGCGACCTCGAGGAAGTTCACCGTGGTCTGCGTCGAGGTCTGACGGGCCTCAACCTTCACCTGCGCGGACCCTGGGTTCCCGTCGTCGATCAGCACCGCCCTCGCGACGCCATGGGCATCGGTGACCAGCTCCAGCGTCCGGGTCATGGCAGAGGCGGCGTTCTCACCCAGGTAACCGGCCGTCGTCGTGACGGTGACCGGCTCCCCTTCCACAGGCTGGTCGCCATTCGCGGTGTCGATCACGGTCACGGTCAGGTCCGAGGACGCGCCGAGGCCGAGGTAGAGGTTGGGGCGCGATGCAGTGAGGGTCACCCGCGTGATGGCGGCGAGGTCGACGAACGACACCGACGTCTGGGCGGCGACCTGCCGCGAGGTTGCGGAGATCTGCGCGACACCTGCAGCACCCCCGTCGACCACGACCGCAACCGCTTTGCCGTGCGCGTCGGTGGTCAGCTCGACCGTCCGGGTCGTCGCCGAGGCTGCATCCGCACCCACGAACCCGGCGCTGGTCGTGAAGGTGACCGCCTCTCCGGCGAGCGGCGTCTTCCCGCTGGACGTGTCCATGACGGTGGCGGTCAGGACCGAGGCGTCGCCGGTCTTGATGTAGATGGGGTCCTTGGACTTGGTGAGCGTCACCTCGGTGATGGAGGCGAGGTCGACGAAGTTCACCGAGGTCTCCGCCGTGGCCTGACGGGCCTCGACCGACACCAGCGCGACGCCGGCGACGTTGCCGTCCACCAGCACCGCGGTGGCCACACCCTCGCCGTTCGTCATCGCGGTCACGCTACGGGTCGTCGCGGTCGCGGCAGTGGCGCCAACGGATCCGGCAGAGGTGGTGAAGGTGACCTGCTCGCCGGCGAGGGGCTTGCTGCCGTCGGCGGTGTCGACCACCGTCGCGGTCAGGACCGAGGCCTCCTCCCGCCCGAGGTACAGCGTGCTCGGAGACGCCGAGACGGCCACCTGGGTGATGCTTGCGTAATCAACGAAAGAGACCGAGGTGTGCGTGGTGACCTGCCGGGCGTTGGCCGACACCTGCGCGGCCCCGGCCGTTCCGTCTTCCACCAGAACGACGCTGGCGATGCCCTGACCGTTCGTCGTCACCGACACCGATTGCGACGTCGCGGTGGCCGCGTTGACGCCAAGGAAGCCGCGGTCGGTGGTGAAGGTGACCTTCTCGTCGACCACCGGGGCGTCGTCGTTGGCCGCATCGGTGACGGTCGCGGTCAACTCGGAGCTCTGGCCCACGCGCAGGTAGACCGTGTCCACGGAGGCGCTGAGGGCGAGGTCGACGACGATGCCGTCATCCACCTCATCCGGCTGGGCGTTCCCGACATCCACGTGGGTGTAGCCCACCGTGGTTCCCCACTGGGCGGACAGCCGGAGGCGGCCCTTGCACCCCGAATCCGCCGCGACATCACAGGCGAACGAGGCGCTGGCGCGTGAGCTGCCATCCAACGCAACCGTGACCGATGGTCCCTCTCCATTGAAGGAGCCCGCCGGCGCGGTGAAGGTGACGCTTCCGGTGGCGGCGACTCCGGTTCCCTGGTTCACCGTGACGCTGATCGTGGTGCTCTCTCCCCGGTCGTTGATGGCGGCAGGCTGGGTCGAAACCTGGACCTGAACGGGAGGTGTCTCGCCGCCCGGCTCGCACCCGGCAAGCGTCAGGGCGAGGAGCAGTCCGGAGAGGAGGGGCGGGCGGGGGTGACGGAGTCGGAACATGACCTTCGGTGGCTGGAGAAACGTCGGCAACGGTCCCTCCCAGACGCCGCGACGGCCCGGCCCCTGACAGCAGCGCCCTCAACCCGCTCCGGCATGGGCGGGCGAGCGGGCCGGCGCTGGACCTTCTGCCTGCTTCTCGGGAGCAGCGACGGCCTGCGACCGCTTCGGGCCTGCCAATCCGCCCGGTGCGCGCGACCTCAGCGGCGGACATCCACCGATCCCGCCACCGGAGCTCATGGAGCCCGCTCTTCTGATGCACCTGCAGCTCCCCACGCTTGCGGCGGCAGGGGCCCGATGTGACCAGGCGACGATGGGTGAACCGCAGGAGGCGGGAGTACGGACTCCCGGGGGACGCTCTCAGTTCAACTGAGACGTCTTCTCGATCAGCTGCTCACGTGCCTTTCTCAGGCCGCAGGCATCGGGTGCATCGGGGGTGAGCTCGAGGCAGCGCTCCACGTCCCGCAGTGCCGCCTTGAACGCACCCAGCTTGGCGCACAGCTGTGCGCGGGTCCGCAGCTCTCCGGGGTGATCCGGGGCGAGCGTGAGCATCAGCTCCACCACCCCGAGCGCGCGCTCAACGTCGTGGTCCTTGAGGTACACGCGTCGCAGGTTCGAGAGCACCCGCCAGGTGATCTGCTCCACGGTGGCCGGGGCCAACAGGGCGGGGCAGAGCTCCAGGTCGGGCGCCATCCGCGACAGCAGGGTCTCCAGGGCCTCGGTGTCCAGGGAGTGCCCGCCGTGGAAGGGATCCAGGACGAAGAGTTCGCTGCCCTCGCGCGCCCCGATCAGGAAGTGGCCCGGAAAGTTGATGCCGAAGATGTCCACGCCGACTCGCCGGCCCACCTCGATGTAGAGACAGCCGAGGGTGATGGGGAGCCCGCGCCGGCGTTGCAGGACCTGCTGGAGGAAGCTGTTCTCGGGGCAGAAGTAGCGCTCCCGGTCTCCGGTGAAACCCTCCTCACGGGAGAGCACGTCGCGCAGGGCCGAGAGCTGCAGGTTCAGGGGGGCCGTCGTCGACGACGATCCACACCCCTTCTCCCGGACGCGTTCGGCGAGCGCGTCCAGCTCCTTCAGGACCGGTTCTTCCTCCAGCTCCGGCTGCTCCAGGGTCGCGACCGACAGCAGGGCCAGATCCAACCGCGGAGGTGTCTCGCTGAGCGCGCGTAGCAGCCGGCGCTTGGCCGCGGCGGGTGCCTCGCAGGGACAGGGCGCTTCGGGGCGGGATCTCACGGCCGGGTCCTCCAGCAGGGGATCATCGTCTCGGCTCCGGGAGCGGTGGTTCCGGCGGCATCAGACGCTGACGGAACTCCGCCCGCACTGCCATCTGTGCGGCCAGCAGTCCGTTGAGCATCCCGTCCTCATACTCGAACGTGGGGTGCTCCTTGAGCTCCGGGAAGTCATACGGATTCCGCAGGTCCTCTTCCGACAGGTACGGCAAAGCCTCCCGGGCCAGCCTCAGAACCTTCTGGTGCTGGTGGGTCACCATCTCCTGGAGCAGGGCGTCCGCGATGTTCATGAAGGCCGCTGCCTGCTCCGGTGCCAGTTCCTGCGTCGACTCCGAACTCATCTTCTCTCCCTACGTCACCCGGGCCGCCGCCTCGAAAGTGGATTCCGCGCGACCGCATCCGGCTTGAGCAAAGCCGACCCCCCATGTGTGCTCGCGTGGCGGGGTCGACGCCACGCTTTCATCCTGCTGCCCCTCATGGGCCGTGCGCCACGTCTCCCGACCGGGGGGCAGGCGGGGAGTCGTCGCGCAGCAGGGACGCCCGTGTTCAAGGGTTCACCATCGCCCCAGCGGACACCAGCTTCAACGCAAAGCGGGCGCTGACTGCCCGTCCCACTTCGCCGCCGCGAGCAGCGCGGCAATGGAAGGAAGCTCTGCATGGCCTACGGTGTCGCTGAAGATCCCGGTCTCTCTCCCGCCACCCAGCTCGACGCAGTCGAATATCCGGTGTGGCGTGACCTGCTGGTCCAGATCGCCGCCGACAATGGCGCCTCGGTGGACGTCATCAACCTGTTCAAGTGCCTGCCCAAGGGACGCTACACCTCGAAGGACGAGGTCATGCGCGACCTGGGCGAGGCGTCGCGGCGCGCGGCGATGAGCAACCAGAACCCCTACCCGGAGCGGGACCGCAGCGATCTCGGACGTGAGGCCTTCGGGGAACAGGAGGGTTGAGGCGCCGTGGGCGCTGTCCCAAGCTCCCGAGGCGGAAGGTTCCCCGAAAGAGAGAGAGGATGGCGCATGACCACGCCCGGAAGGCGCATCGAAGACCCACAGGAGATCCTGCGCGTGGCCCGTGACGCCAAGCGGGTCGCCGTGCTCGGCATCAAGACCGAGGCGCAGCGGGGCCAGCCCGCCTTCGACGTCGCCCGCTCGCTGCAGGACACCGGCATGGAGATCCACCCGGTGCCCGTCTACTACCCCGAGGTCACCACGATCCTCGGCCAACCGGTGGTCCGACGGGTGGTGGATGTGCCGGGACCTCCGGTGGACATCGTGGACGTGTTCCGCCGACCGAACGACATCCCGCAGCACGTGGACGACCTCATCGCCGCCAAGCCGAAGGTGGTGTGGTTCCAGCTGGGGATCCGCAATGAAGAGGCCGCGGACCGGCTGGTGGCAGCGGGCATCGACGTCATCCAGAACCGGTGCCTGATCGTTGAGCGGGTGAAGGCGGGACAGCTCGACTGAGGTCGCGGTCTCTCTCGGAGAGCGCGCCGCGTCCTTCCCCATGAGCGGGAAGACGCCTCAGAGCAGCTCGAAGGCCTCGGGAGGGCGGCTGAGCGCCCGGGAGGCGGAGAGTCGCGCCTGGTCCAGGGCCGCGAACCCGGCCTCGAGCGAGGAGGGCGACACCGGCGGGAGCACGCTGATCACCGTGTAGACCTTCACGCCCCGCGCCTTGAGGACCTCGAGCTGCAGGCGGAAGTGGTCGCGCCGCAGCCCCAGGACGGCCGAGTTGAGGCCGCGGGCATACGCCATGGGACCGTGCAGATCCGCGCGCGTCCGGCTGGGGAGGTAGTGCACCAGGATGGCGTCCAGGTCGGCACCGGCCTCACTCTCCGCGAGCGCCATGACCGGCGCCTTGTCCATGATGCCGCCGTCCCAGTACTGGTCGCCGCCCAGCTTCACCGCGCGGAAGAGGCCGGGGTAGGCGGAGCTGGCGTGGAGCGGGGGGATCAACGGGCCGCTGGTGAAGGCGGTGGGGACGCCCTGGGTGATGTTGCTGGCGACCACCACCAGGGGATGCTCCAGCTGCTCGAAGGTGTGCACCGGGAGCGTGGACTGGAGCAGCGTGCGCAGCCGCTCTCCCTTGAGCATCCCGGTGAGCCCGAAGCCACGGGTCTGCCGCACCGCCCCGATGGGGTCCGGATCCCAGAACTCATGGCGCTTGCGCTGGAGGGTGGTCTCCTCGATCTCCGGGATCGACATCCCCGCCGCCGCGAAGGCCGCCACCAGGGCGCCCGCGCTCGTCCCCGCATACGCGGAGGGCTGGAGCCCGGCCCCCGCCAGTCCCTTGAGGAAACCGGCGTGACCATAGAAGCCGAAGAATCCGGCGGAGAGGACCAGGCCGAAGCGGCGGCCCTCGAGCAGCGATTGCAGAGACGGTGAAGACATGAAGTCCCAGCCCATAAGCCAGCGCGTGACGCGCCGCAACGACCTGACCGGTTGGCAGGCTTGCGTGGGGTTCGCATATCGAAGTATGTCGATTTCTCGATATGGAGTCCCTCTCGCAAAGCTTCCGCGCCCTCGGCGATCCCACCCGGCTCCGGGTCCTGCGGCTGCTCTCCGAGGCCTCCCTCAACGTCTCGGAGCTGGTGTCCCTGGTGGGGGTGGCCCAGTCCTCGGTGAGCCACCACCTGGCCAAGCTCCGCGCCCTGGGGCTGGTGCGTGACGAGCGGCAGGGCGGCTTCACCTACGCGTCGCTGGCCCTCGACGAGAAGGATCCCCGCTGGCCCCTGGTGGAGCTCGCGCGTTCGGCCGAGGACCCCCACGGCGATCTGGCGCGGCTGGCGGATCTGCTCCGCGCACGTGAGGACCGGGTGGCCCTCAATGAGCGGCTGCTCGAGCCCGGGCAGAGCTGGTTTCTCTGGGCCGATGCGCTCGCCTCGCTGCTGCCGGCCCTGGACGTCAGCGACTTCGGCTGTGGCAGCGGCCTGTTCTCGACCGCCATCGCCCGCTGGGCCAGGCACGTGCACGCCATCGATCAGGATCCCCGGGCCCTGGATGCCGCGCGCGCCCGTGCCGCGCGGGAAGGACGGGACAACCTCACCTTCCTGCGCGAGGACCTTCACCAGCTCTCCCTGCCCGACGCCTCGCAGGACCTGGTGGTGATCTCCCAGTCCCTGCACCACGTGGAGAATCCATCGGCCGTGCTGCGCGAGGCCCACCGGATCCTCCGGACAGGTGGACGGCTCACCCTGCTCGAGCTCTTTCCCCACAGCGAACAGTGGGTGGTCGATCGGCTTGGGCATCGCCATCTCGGGTTCGACCCCGATCGTCTCAGTGCTGAGCTTGAAGGGCTCGGCTTCTCCCGGCTCGAGCGGCGCACCCATGCGCGCGACGCCTCGGCCCATTTCCGAGTCTTTCTGCTGACCGGAGTCCGTTCATGACCACCACGCCCCCCACCACCGACGAGGCCGACCCCGTCTCTGTCTCCCGTGCCGACCGTGTGTCTGCGCTGCAGGAGGCAATGAAGACGCGGGTGCTGGTGCTCGATGGCGCCATGGGGACGCTGCTCCAGGATGCCGAGCTCGGGCCGGACGACTTCGGCGGCGAGACCTATGAGGGCTGCAACGAGCAGCTGGTCTTCACCCGTCCGGAGCTCATCCAGAGGATCCACACCGACTATCTGCGCGCCGGCGCCGACATCACCGAGACCAACACCTTCGGTGCCACCCCCTTGGTGCTCGCCGAGTACGGCCTCCAGGACACCGCCTACGAGCAGAACCGGATCGCCGCCCAGCTCGCCCGTGCCGCTGCTGCCGAGGTGGAAGCGGAGGATGGACGTCCCCGCTGGGTCGCCGGTTCCATGGGCCCCACCACCCGCGCCATCTCGGTGACCGGTGGGGTGACGTTCGACGCCCTCATCGATGGGTTCGAACTCCAGGCCGCAGGGCTGCTCGCCGGTGGGGCCGACTACCTGCTCATCGAGACCGCGCAGGACACCCGCAACGTGAAGGCCGCGCTGCTGGGGATCGAACGGGCGTTCGAGAAGGCCGGCGCACGCATCCCGGTGGCGGTGAGCGGCACCATCGAACCCATGGGGACGATGCTGGCCGGCCAGTCGGTGGAGGCGCTCGCGGCGTCACTGGAGCACACCGACCTGCTCTACCTGGGCCTCAACTGTGCGACCGGGCCGGAGTTCATGACCGACCACCTGCGGGGCCTCGCGGAGCACGCGCGCTGGCCGGTGTCGTGCGTGCCCAACGCCGGGCTTCCGGACGAGAACGGCCGCTATCTCGAGACGCCGGAGGGCCTCGCCCGGGTGGTGCGCGGCTTCGTGGAGCGCGGCTGGGTGGGCGTGGTCGGTGGATGTTGCGGAACCCATCAGGGACACGTTCGGGCGCTCGCCGAGGCGGTGAAGGCGCTGCGGCCCGCGGAGCGGAAGGTCCCGCGTCGCTCGACGCTCTCCGGGATCGATCTGCTGGAGGTCACCGACGAGCTGCGCCCGGTCATCGTGGGGGAGCGGACGAACGTCATCGGCAGCCGCAGGTTCAAGGAGCTCATCATCGATGGCGCCTTCGAGGACGCCGCGGAGATCGCGCGGGCCCAGGTGAAGAAGGGGGCGCAGATCATCGACGTGTGCCTGGCCAACCCCGACCGCGACGAGCTCGCCGACATGGAGCGCTTCCTCGAGGCGCTCAACGGCAAGGTCCGCGTCCCGCTGATGATCGACTCCACCGATCCGGCGGTCATCGAGCTGGCCCTCACCCATTCCCAGGGCAAGGCGATCATCAACTCGGTGAACCTCGAGGATGGTGAGGAGCGCTTCGAGCAGGTGGCCCCCCTGGCGCGGCGCTACGGCGCGGCGTTGGTCGTCGGGTGTATCGACGAGGAGGGCATGGCGGTGGACCGGACGCGGAAGGTCGCGGTCGCCGTTCGCAGCCACCAGCTCCTCACGCAGAAGTACGGGATCCCCGAGGAGGACCTCTACTTCGATCCGCTCGTGTTTCCCTGCGCGAGCGGGGATGTGCAGTACGAGGGCAGCGCGGTCGAGACCATCGAGGGCGTGCGGGGCATCAAGGAAGCCCTGCCGCGATGCAAGACGGTGCTCGGCATCTCCAACGTCTCGTTCGGCCTGCCCACCGCGGGCCGCGAGGTCCTCAACAGCGTCTTTCTTCACCACGCGGTGGAGGCCGGGTTGGACCTGGCGCTGGTGAACTCGGAGAAGCTGGTGCGCTCCACGGCCCTGCCGGACGAGGAGCGGAAGCTGTCCGAGGACCTTCTCTTCAGCCGGGTGGAGGATCCCATCACCCCCTTCGCCGCACATTTCCGGGAGAAGAAGCCGGAGGTGGCGGTGAAGCCGGATCTCCCCCGCGGCGAACGCCTCACCCGCTACGTCATCGAGGGCGCGCGCGAAGGCCTCCTCGAGGATCTGGAGGCGGAGCTCGCCGAGACGGCCCCGCTCGACATCATCAATGGGCCACTCATGGAGGGCATGGATGAGGTGGGACGCCTCTTCGGCTCCAATCAGCTCATCGTCGCCGAGGTCCTGCAGAGCGCGGAGGTGATGAAGCGCGCGGTGGCCTTCCTCGAGCCCCACATGGACAAAAAGGACACCGCCTCACGCGGGACCGTCCTGCTCGCCACGGTGAAGGGCGACGTCCACGACATCGGCAAGAACCTGGTGGACATCATCTTCGCCAACAACGGCTTCAAGGTGATCGACCTCGGCATCAAGGTCCCCCCCCAGCGGCTCATCGAAGGCGTCCGCGAGCACCAGCCGGACATCATCGGGCTCTCCGGCCTGCTGGTGAAGAGCGCGCAGCAGATGGTGAGCACCGCCGAGGACCTGCGCGCGGCCGGCATCACCGTCCCCATCCTGGTCGGCGGCGCGGCGCTCTCCCGCAACTTCGTGGATCGGAAGATCGCGCCGGCCTACGGCGAGAGCACCGTGGCCTATGCCAAGGACGCCATGGAGGGGCTGGACCTCGCCAAACAGGTGGTGGATCCAGCCAGACATGCGGAGCTGCGATCGGGCCTGCAGGCGCGCCGGGCGGAGCTCAGGTCCCAGGACGCCAAGCGGCCGGCGCCCATCGCGCCCACCGGGCCGGTGTCCCCGCAGATCGTCCGCCGCCTGGAGGAACTGCCCCAGCCGCCGGATCTCGAGCGTCACGTGCTCACCGAGGTCCCCCTCGAGCAGCTCTGGAACTACATCAATCCGGTCATGCTCTATGGACGTCACCTGGGCGTGCGCGCCCCGGTGCGGCTGCTGGGGACGCCCGAGGAGAAGAAGCTCGAGGAGACCGTCGAGGGACGCAAGGCGCTGGCAGTGAAGGCGCGGGTGGATGCGGTGAAGGAGAAGCTGCGCGACATGGGCTTCCGCCCCCGCGCGGTGTTCCGCTTCTTCCGCGCCGGCAGCGAGGGCGAGTCCCTGCACCTCTTCCAGCCCGATGGCACGCCGCTGGTGCGCTGGGAGCTCCCGCGCCAGCAGAAGCAGGGAGGGGCGTGCATCGCCGACTGGGTGGCCCCGCTGGAGAACGGACGCCCGCGGGATCATGTGGCCCTCTTCGTCACCACCGCCGGCGGGGGCATCCGCGAGCAGGCCGAGCGCTACAAGGCCGAGGGGGCCTTCCTCGAGATGCACGCGCTGCAGGCCGTCGCACTGGAGACCGCTGAAGCCTTCGCCGAGTTGCTCCACACCCAGCTGCGCAGCCTCTGGGGACAGCCCGATGCACCCGAGACCACCATGCTGCAGCGCTTCCGCGCCGAGTACGCCGGCAAGCGCTACAGCTTCGGCTACCCCGCCTGTCCCGATCTCGAGCAGCAGCGCGAACTCTTCGAGGCGCTCCAGCCTTCGGACATCGGCGTGCAGCTCACCGACGGCTGCATGATGGAGCCCGAGGCCAGTGTGTCGGCGCTGGTGCTGCACCACCCGGACGCCACGTACTTCTCGGTCACCTGAGTCGGCGGTGTCGGCCCGGCCCCGGACGACGTGCGCACGCCCCGGGCCGGGTGGTCGCGCCTACTTGATGATGACGAAGGTCTGCTGGTTGAGTCCCAGCAGGCGCCCATCCTCGCCCCACAGCTCCCGGGTCTCGACCGAGTAGCCGCCGTCGGTGGCGAGCACCCGGGCGCGGTAGAAGTGGGGCGCCTCGGGATCGAGGCCCTCGAAGTCCGGGCGGGGCTGGAAGTTGAAGGCCACGGTCGCCATGGGCCGCACCTGGGACTCCCGGCTGAGGTGGGCAGGCCAGTAGGCATCGATGCAGGCGGCGACGTAGGCCGCGTCCCGCTTGGCCCCGGGGTTCTTGGGGCGCACCCAGCCCTCGACCACCGGGAGGTCGCCGGACATCGGAAGCGGTCCGGTGGGGCGGTACTCGAAGAACTGGCTGAACTCGGGGCCCAGGGGCGCCTGGACGGGCACCACCTCCACCTCGCGCCAGGGCTTCGGGGACGGAGGGGCGAGATCGACCCCATCCCGGTCGGTCATCCGCGTCCGGCCCAGCACGCCCACCGCGTGCGCGCGCAGCTCCCCCTGTTGCAGCAGCCGCACCGAGGCGGTGGTCACCGCGCTCCCTGCCCGGAGGACCTCGAGGTGGAGCGAGAGCTCCCCCGGTTCAACCGGCGCGGCGATCTCCATGGCGAGATTCCGCAGCGGGCGATCCGGTGCCACGCCTTCCAGGGCGCGCGTCAGGGTGGCCGCGACGATGCCACCGAAGAGGCCGCGGCCCTGCAGCCAGCGCTCGGGGAGGTGTGCGGTCGCGCGCTCCGCAGTCGGGTGGGTGACGGAGGTCAGCGCGTCGAAGGGACCGGTCGGATCGGGGAGGCTCATGCCCCCTCCTTTAGGAGCGGGCCGGGGCGGGTTCAATGCTTCCCGACCTCCCGCCACCCGAAGACCCGGAGAGGAAGACGCCCTCCGGCCCCCCACGCGCCCCTGTCCGTTCCGCGTCAGGGCTGATAACGAGCAGGACCATGGAACCCCTCCGTGAGGTCGGCCGCGAGGCCCCTCAGCGCCCGTGGTGGCGGCGTCACCTCACCAATGGCCTGATGGTCATCTACTGCCTGCTGCTCCTGGTCGCGGCGGGCGCCATCTTCAAGAACTGCTCGGTCTACTTCGACGCCAGGGAGTGCCTCGAAACCGGCGGCCACTGGGAGAACCAGAGCGAGACCTGCATCCCGCGCTGACGTTCGCGGACCGGAAGCCTGCTGGTTCCGGGCCTTCGGTCCCCTGACCCGGCGCGCTCGCCTCCGGGCTCAGGTGCCGGTCTTGGACTTCGCCGCGGCCTCGGCGCGGAAGCGGGCGATGGTCGCGTGGGCCTTCTCCATCGAATCGACGAACTCGGTGGGGAAGTCGGCGCGCCCGGCGAGGAACATGGTGAGGTTGATCACCTTGAGCGCCAGACGGATCGGCATCGAGGCGTTGACGTAGGCGCACCCGGAGATCCATTCCGGCTTGATCATGTTCGGGCCCTTCTCGCGCGCCTCGGCGTCGAACCCGCCCTTCATCCCGGTGAAGTCGATGATCATGTAGAAGCGCCCGCGCTCGCTGATGGAACGCAGGCGCTCGGTGAGCAGCGCAAGCGAGCTCGGTGTCCGGGACGCATGCATCAGCACCAGATCCGGCTCGGGGAACTCGAGGTAGTCACGGCTGGCGTCGTCGCTCATGCCCTCCAGTCTGGCGCAACCCATGGCCTGACCCAAGTCCCTCTGCCCGCGCGGAGCGCCCGAACGTCACGCCCTGCACCGGGCAGGCGTCACTGGCCCAGCAGCAGCTCCCGCTCGGCACGGAGCCAGTCCTGCTGCGCGTCTCCCGGCTGGCGACCGCGGGCCTCGTACAGCTCATAGGCGCGCTGGGCGATCTGCTCGTGGGTGGGGCGCAGCCGCTTGGTGGAGGTCTCGGAAGACGGAAGGGACATCTTCACCTCATTGCGGTTGCCGCGGTGGGGAGGACGGGAAGGCGAGGGGCGGCGTTGCTGCGTGGCCATGAAGTCTCCGGCGTTCACGGGGCAGCGGAAGACTGCCCGTTGAGAAAGCCGAGGAGGCCTCACCCGGGCTTCCACGCGCAGCCGCAACCGGGAGGCGTGTCTGGACCGCGACACCGCACGGCCCGCACTTTCCGACCTCGGCCGTCTTCAACTGGTCCGAAGCCAACGGATCGCCAGCTCGAGGGCTTTGGCCATCGCGGTGCTCAT
>Ga0079224_100008966_pt1 | contig 13594 bp, 11 predicted proteins | sample Stecom2015_FD_80414 | JGI IMG/M metagenome (GOLD analysis project Ga0079224, IMG submission 80414) | Agricultural soil microbial communities from Utah to study Nitrogen management - Steer compost 2015 | ecosystem: Environmental > Terrestrial > Soil > Agricultural land | place: USA: Utah... | reverse complement strand
CGCCGAGTTGGCGGGCGAACCGAAACCGGACGGGTACGGCTCCAACAACTGGGTCCTGGCCGCCTCGCGAACGGCTACCGGCGCGCCGATCCTGGCGAACGATCCCCACCTCGGCCTGCAAGCGCCTTCGCTGTGGTACTTCGCGCACCTCGTCGCTCCCGGTGTCGACGTCATCGGCGCCACGTTGCCGGGCACGCCTGCGGTGTTGCTCGGCCGCACGGACCGGCACGCCTGGGGGTTCACCAACACGGCGCCGGACGTTCAGGACTTGTTCGTGGAGCGCGTGGACCCGACGGACCCCGACCGGTACCTCACTCCCGATGGCAGCGCTCCGTTCGTGACACGGCACGAGACCATCCACGTCAAGGGCTCCGACGACGTCGAGATCGAGGTTCGCGAGACGCGCCACGGCCCGGTCATCTCGGACGTGCACGCCGGGGCGGCACGGGCGGCCGCGCTGCAGCGGCGTGACGAGACGGGAGAGGCGGGTGGGGAAGGCGTCGGAGGCGCGACGGAAGACCTGGTGGTGGCGATGCGCTGGACGGCGCTGCTGCCGGGTGACCGTAGCATCGAGGCCGTGCTCGGCATGAACACGGCGACGTCGCACGAAGCGTTCGTCGCGGCGCTCGAGCGTTTCCGCGCCCCCATGCAGAACATCGTCTACGCGGACGTGGACGGAGTGATCTCGTACCACGCACCCGGCTTGGTGCCGATCCGGCGCAGCGGCAACGGCTCGGTGCCCATGCCGGGGTGGACCGGGGAAGGGGACTGGATCGCCTACGTCCCGTTCCGGGAACTCCCGCATCTGGTCGATCCGCCGGACGGCCGCATCGTCACCGCCAACCAGCGCGTGGTGCCGGACGACTACCCGTACTACCTCACACGCGACTGGACCGTCCCGTACCGAGCCGAGCGCATCCATGACCTGCTCGACGCCCAGTCGGCCGGCACCTTGGAAGGCAGCCAACGCATGCAACTCGATCAGGTGTCGCGCATGGCCGACGAGTTCGTCCCGCTGGCGCGAAGCGCGACCGCTGGTAGCGAGGGGGCGCGGCGGATCCAAGCGCTGCTGCTCGACTGGAAGGGCGAGATGCATGCCGACGACGCCGCCCCGCTCGCGTTCGCGGCCTGGTATCGCCACTTCGCGGCGGGGCTCTACCGCGACGACCTGGGGGAGGCGTTCGACGCGTTCTTCGGGCACCGCCCACAGCTCACGCGCGGGATCCTGCGGGGCGAGCCCGATTGGTGCGACGACACCACGACACCCGCGGTGGAGAGCTGTGAGGACATCGCCGCCGTCGCTCTCGACGCGGCGTGGGCGGAACTCTCGCACGCGTACGGAGAAGACGTCACCCGCTGGCGCTGGGGCGACGCCCATCCGGCCGTTCATGATCACGACCTGTTGTCCGGGACGCCGCTGCGCTTCCTCAGTGACTTGCGGATCGGCAACGGCGGTGACGGCTTCACCGTCAATGCCGCGGGGTACCCGGCCCGCCCGGGTAGTTCGTTCGACCAGACCGCGGGACCGGGATACCGCGCGGTGTACGACTTGGCTCCGGGGGGCACCGGTGGCTTCGTGCACGGCACCGGCCAGTCCGGCAACCCGGTCTCGTTGCGGTACCGCGACTACCTCGAACGGTGGCGAGACGGCCGCATGGTGCCGCTTCGCATGGCCCGCGAGGACGTGATGGCGGACGCGATCGGGGTGCTGCGCCTGGTGCCAGGACGGCCCTGAGCGGGTCGACCGTTCCCCTCGCGGTGACGTCAACCGCTGCGACGCAGACCCTTGGGCAGAAGGCTGCGTAACGCACCGGCGGACGGCGACCGCCGGGAGGCGCCGCGGGCGTCCCCGCCAGCCGCCGATCGCCGTCCCCAACCGAGGGGGAACCCATCGACCTCGATCCGCACGAAGCGAGTGGGATCGCCCAGGGAAGCCACCTCGCGTTCGTCGAAGCGCACCTGCGCGCCGGCCAGGTAGGCGGCGACGCGGGGGTCGTCCGGAGCCAGCGACAACCGCTGCGCCACGGCGTCCGCGGGAAGCGCCATCGCGAGCGCTTGTGCCGGCTCGATTCCGGCGCTGTCGGCGTCAGCGGTCCAGCCCGTGGGGCTCCGCGACCGTCCTCGGACGCTACCGCCGGCACCGCGGCGTCCCGCGTCGGGAAGGCCCCCGCTGCGCGCCGCCGGGGGCACCGTCGCCAGGTGAAGCCCGGCACGTACGACCCGCACGCCGTGCAGCGGGGGCAGTTCCTGCGGGTACGTCAGCAACCGTCCGCCGTGCACCCCGTTCGGCTGCCACACCTCGTGCCAACCCGGAGCGAGCACCTCCGAGGCCAAACCATCCCAGGCGCGGCGCGCCGCGGCGAGGTCTTCGCCGGGGACCCGTTGCCGTGCCTTGGCGGCGCGCGCCGGACACTCCTCCTCCGCGGCAGGACCCGGTTCCTCCGTGTCGGCACGCCGTAGCGACGCCACGAAGTGCCCTTCCCCCACGCCCCGGTCGGGCCAGATGCGCGCGGTCATGGCCATGCGGGGGTCGTGCGGGTCGACCCAGTCGGGCCGGCCCGACTGCACGCCGGGAAGACGGACCTGCACCAACGTGAAGTCCGGGTGACGCGCGAGGAAGCGCACGACCGCGCCTTCGTTCTCCTCCGGCGCGAAGGTGCAGGTGGCGTAGATCAGCGTCCCGCCGGGACGCACGAGGTCCGCGGCCACGTCCAGCAGTCCGTCCTGCCGGCGGGCGCAGCCGAGCACGTGTCCTTCGCTCCAGTGACGGGCGGCATCCGGGTTCTTGCGGAACATCCCCTCGCCCGAGCAGGGGGCGTCGAGCAAGACGCGATCGAACCAGCCGGACCACGCCCGTGCGAGGCGTTCCGGGCGCTCCTGGGTGACCATGGCGTTCACGACGCCCAGCCGCTCGAGGTTGCCGAGCAGCGCTCGGGCGCGTTCCTGGTGGACGTCGTTGGCGACCAACAGCCCGTGTCCCGCCATCATGCCCGCGAGATGCGTGCTCTTCCCGCCGGGCGCTGCCGCCAGGTCGAGCACTCGGTCGCCCGGTCGCGGCGCGACCACCTCGGCCACGGCCATGGCGGCAGGGTCCTGCAGGTAGTAGACGCCGGCCTGGTGGTACGGGTGCCGACTCGGGCGCGGTGCGTCGGAAGCCGAAGCAGGCACGGACGACGCGCCTTGCGAGCCGTCAGGCGCGTTCGGCGCCAGGGCCGGGTCCGCGACCACCCGTCCGGTGGCGCACCACGGCACCGGCTCGAGCGGCCACGGCAGCCGCGCGGCGAGCGCCGCCGGCTCGCCCCGCAGGGGGTTCAGGCGGAGACCCGTGGTGGACGGCCACGCGAACGCGGCGAAGAACGCGTCCGCCTCGTGGTCCAGCAGGCCGCGCATGCGCTCGACGAAGCGTGCCGGCAGCTTCGCTTCCGCGAGGGGGTGCGGCGTCGCGTGCGCATCCGGGGGTCGCGCCGGAACCGGCGATCCGGCGTCGGGGGCCGCGTGGGAACGGCTCGGCCCGATGCTCAACTGCGCTTGCTTTCGGCCACCGTGGCGTCGAGCTGCTGGATCTCCTCGATGAAGCGGTCGACCGAGTCGAAGTCGCGGTAGACGCTCAAGAAGCGGATGTACGCCACGCGGTCGAGGTCGTGCAGGAACTGCAGCACCCGCCGCCCGATCTCTTCGCTGGCGATCTCCGGAGCCTGGATCTCGTCTTCGAACGCGTACGCGAACGTGCGCAGCTGCTTCTCGCCGATGGGGCGCTTGTTGCACGCGATCCGCAACTTGTCGAGGAGCTTGTCGGCGTCGAAGGCCTCGAGACGCCCGGAGCGCTTCCGGACCATCAAGGCTTCGAACTGGGCGCGTTCGTAGGTGGTGAAGCGCCGCAGGCACGAGGCGCACTCACGCCGTCTGCGGATCGCGGCGCCTTCGTCGGAGGAGCGGGAGTTGATGACGCGGGTGTCGTCCGCGGAGCAGTACGGACACCTCATGCGCTGCCTCGCGGCCCTCGCGTCATGGGATGCAGCGCGTCCTCGTCGTCGTCGACCGCCTCGACGTCCTCCTCGTATTCGGACGAAGCGTCGTCGTACGAGGCGTCGTCGGCTTCGAACGCCTCGAGGCGGCTCAGGTCCCCGTAGAGCGCGTAGGCGGGCTCGTGCCCGGCGGCGTACTCCTCGGTGGCGCCCGGTTGCTCGTGTTCGTCCGCCACCAGGTGCCGCAGCGCGGGCGCTCCGATCGACAGCCCGAACTCCTCGACCCAATGGTCCTCGAAGAGGGACTCGTCGTCGTCGGCTTCCGCCGCGAGCGCGTCGCCGTCGGCGGTCTCCTCGTCCCCGTTCTCGTCGTCCGGTTCGAGCTCGAACGCCTCGTCCCAGGCTTCGCCCTCGTCCTCGGGCTGGCGCATGGTCAGGTCGAGCGCGGCGCGCACCTCCGGCAGGAGCGCCTCGGCCGCGCGCGGTGGCGGCGGAAGCTCCACGTCGACGACCTGCCCGCTCACACCGGCCGACTCGGGCGAACCGAGGAAGCGGACCGCCCGCACCAGCGCCTGATCGTGGCGTGGGTCGGCCGGGACGCGCGAAGGCAGCACCAGGTTGACCCGCGGATGCGCGTAGCGGCGTCGGAACCCGTGCATCATGTCACGCAAGGCGCCGTGCACGGCGTGCATCTGGACCGCTTCCTCGACGGGCGGCGCGACGACCACCACCCAACCGCCGGCCAGCAGGCGCGCGGCTGCCTTCAGTACCAGGAAGGTCGACCGCACGTCCTCGGCCATCAACTCGAAGAACTCGCCCTCTGCGAGGTTCTCGAACGGGGTGGTGCTCACTTGGGTGGCGAGATGCACCACGCCCCCGAGCGCGCCGAAGATCTCCAGCACCTTCTGGTAGGCGGACAGGACGTCCATCTGCGTGGTCATGTCGGCCTGGATGGGGATGGCTTGGCCGCCCAGCTCTTCGAGCTCGGCCGCGGTCTTGGAAGCCAGCTCGACGTCGCGGTCGGCACACACGACGTCGTACCCCGCGCGTCCGTAGGCGAGGGCGACGGCGCGACCGAACCCCTGGCCAACGTTGGTGACCAGGACGACGCGAGCACGTTCCATTCCCGTAGGATACGACGCACGGGGGGTACCCTCAACCACGCGGCCGCAAGCGTGCGATGGTTCGCTCCACCGAGGCGCCGCTTGCGGTACAACCACTTCGCGGCGCCACCGTGCGTCGCTCGCGTCACGCGCAGCTGGCGACGTTCTGGAGGAGGGAAGCATGTTCGGACGACCCCGGAGAGCCCAAGGCGACGGCGAGCGCCGCGAACCGTTCACGTACGTGCACCGCGGCACGACGGTGGTGGGCGAACTCGACGCCGAAGGGCGGGTCCGGGTCCACGGCACCGTGCGTGGCAACGTACGGGTACGCGGCGTGCTCGAAGTCGCGGAGGCCGGCGTGGTGGAGGGGGACCGCATCGACGCTGACGAGGTCAAGATCTTGGGTCGCGTCGTCGCGACCGTGCATGCTCGTGGCAAGGTCGAGATCTGGAAAGGCGGCGAACTCGTCGGCGACGTCCGCGCGGCATCGCTCGACATCGAAGAGGGCGCGCGCTTCACGGGCCGCAGCGAGATGATGGCCGATGGCGAAGCGTCGACGCCACGCCGACCGACGACGCGTGGCCTGGCCGACCGGGCCAGGGCCGACCGTGACCCGCGTGCTGCCGCGCCGGTCGTCGGCGACGTGGCCGAAGCCGGACATGGTGCCGCTGACGGTGATGGCGACGGAAGTGGCGACGGTAAGGGCGACGCAGGCATGGCGCTGCCGGAGCGCTCGCCCGAGGTGGACGCCGCGAGCGTGGTCGTGCCGGGCGTGCCGTCGGACCGGTCCTCCTGAGCCCCGCCGTGTCCCGCGCGTAAGGCGTCTACTACCCCCTCTGGCAGTGCATGGGAGGGCCGTTGCTAGAATGGAGCGTGCCCGACCGAGCCGAACCGCGCGCGGAGGCGTCCTTGTCAGGCAGGAGACTCCATGGCGCTTGAACGTTGGTTCCGAAGGAACCGGCCCACCCGCAAGGAAGACGACAACGCCCCTGCGGGTCTGTGGCTGAAGTGTGACGGCTGCCATGCGCAGATCTACCGCAAGGACCTGGTGGCGAACGTCTACGTCTGTCCCGAGTGCGGTCACCATAGCCGCATGCCGGTCGAGGCGCGCATCGCCCTCCTGGCCGACGACGGCACGTTCGAGCGCTGGTCAGGCGGCATCGCGGCGGAGGACCCGCTCGAGTTCGTCGACACCCAGCCGTACACCGAGCGCATGCAAGCGAACCAACAGAAGCACGGGCGTCCGGATGCCATCGTCACCGGCGGCGCCGCGCTGGACGGCGAGCCGGTGGCTCTGGTCGTGATGGACTTCTTCTTCCTCGGCGGGTCGATGGGTTCGGTGGTGGGCGAGGAGATCGCCCGCGCGGCCGAGCGGGCCGCGGCCGAGGGCCGAAGCCTGGTGGCCGTGACGGCTTCCGGCGGAGCGCGCATGCAGGAAGGCGCGCTGTCGCTGATGCAGATGGCCAAGACCACCGTCGCGCTCGAGGAGCTCGCGCGCCGCAGGCTGCCCTACGTGAGCGTCCTGACGGACCCGACCACGGGCGGCGTCACGGCATCGTTCGCGACGCTGGGTGACGTCATCTTCGCGGAACCCGGCGCGCTCATCTCGTTCGCGGGACCACGCGTGATCCAGCAGACCATCCGCCAGGACCTGCCGGAGGGCTTCCAGCGCTCCGAGTTCCTGCTGCAGAAGGGCATGATCGACGACGTCGTGCACCGCAAGGAGCTGAAGGCGCGGCTCGCGTCGCTACTGCGGTCACTTCGCGGAGGGTTGCCCGAGGCCCGAGCGGAGGTGGCGCATGCCGCTACCGTTTGAGAAGCCGATCGAGGACCTGGAGGCGAAGATCCGCGACATGCGGAGCTACGCCCAGGAGCAGGAGATCGACCTCAGCGACGAGATCGACGCGCTGCAGCAGCGACTCGACCGCTTGAAGCGGGACACCTTCGAGAACCTCACGCGCTGGCAGCGCGTGCAGGTGGCCCGCGCCCCCGGCCGGCCGACGGGGATGGACTACCTGCAGGGAGCGTTCGAGGACTTCCAGGAGCTGCACGGCGACCGCACCTTGGGGGACGACCCCGCCATGGTGGCGGGCCTGGCTCGCCTGGCGGGCCACAGCGTGGTGGTGCTCGCACAGCAGAAGGGCCGGGACACCAAAGAGAACATCCACCGCAACTTCGGCATGAGCCATCCCAGCGGCTATCGCAAGGCGATGCGGATGTTCGACCTCGCCGACCGCTTCCGCCTTCCGGTCGTGACCCTCATCGACACCCCGGGGGCGTACCCGGGGCTGGCGGCAGAGGAGCAGGGCCAGGCATGGGTCATCGCCGAGAGCATCCGCCGGATGAGCCGGCTGGAGGTACCAGCCATCAGCGTCGTGATCGGCGAAGGCGGCTCCGGGGGCGCGCTCGCCATCGGCGTGGCGAACCGGGTGCTCATCCTCGAGAACGCGATCTACTCGGTGATCAGCCCGGAGTCGTGCGCCGCCATCCTGTGGCGCGACGCGGGCGAAGCGGAGCGCGCCGCCGAGGCACTGCGCTTGACGGCGCGTGACCTGATCGCCCTCGGCGTCGTCGACCGCGTCATCGACGAACCGCTCGGCGGCGCCCATGCCGCCCGGGACGAGGCCATCGCCGCCGTCCGTGACGTCCTGACCGAGGAACTTGCGATGCTGACTCCGCTCGGGCCGGAGGCGCTACGCGAGCAACGCGCGCGGCGGTTCCGCGCCCTGGGGCGCTACCGGGAAGCGGCCTGACCCGCAGGATGCCTCGGGGCCGGTTGGCCGGACGCGACGTGTCCTGAACGGCGGTGTCCCGTACGGCGGTGTCCCGTAGGCGGTGTCCCGTACGGTGCGGATGTCCCTCCGTCGCGCGGTGTGCTACGCCGTGCCGGCCGCGCGGATCGCCGCGATGCTGTCGGCCACGCTGGCGTGGCCGCCGAACACGGCGCTGCCCGCCACCAGCACGTCCGCGCCGGCAGCGACGACCTGCGGCGTGGTCTTGACCGTGACGCCGCCATCGACCTCGACGAGGCAGTTCGGGTTGATGCGGTCGCGCATGCGCCGCGCCGCTTCGATCCGCCCCAACGACGCGGGGATGAAGTCTTGCCCGCCGAAGCCGGGGTTCACGGTCATCACCAGAACGAGGTCGAGGTAAGGGAGCGCCCCTTCGAGCGCGGTCAGCGGCGTCAGCGGGTTGAACGCCAGTCCGACGCGCGTGCCGGTCTCGCGGATCCGTTGCAGGACGCGATGCAAGTGCGGCGCCACCTCGACGTGGACGGTGACGATGTCGGCGCCGGCAGCGACGAAGGCGTCGATGCATCGGTCGGGCGCTTCGACCATCAGGTGGACGTCCAGAGGGAGAGTGGTGGCGCGCTTGGCGGCCGCCACCACCATGGGCCCCATGCTGATGTTGGGAACGAAGTGCCCGTCCATGACGTCGACGTGGATCATGTCCGCGCCGCCGTGCTCGGCTTCCTCGATGGCCGCTCCGAGCCTGGTGAAGTCGGCCGCGAGGATCGACGGTGCGATCTTGAAGGTGCTCACCTGGCGGAGTATAGCAGCAGGCCGCGGCGGCCCCGGCGTCGCCCGGGAGCCGCGTGGACACGCACGTTGGCTGGCCTCGACCGGCTCCGTCACGTCGCTGACGGCCGGCGCGACGGGCCGCGCTACGATGGGCCTCTCGGAGGCAACCATGGCTGGAGACGCTTTCACCGATTACGCGCATCCCGATGTCCTGGTCGATACGGCCTGGGTCGAGGCGCATCGAGACGACCCGAACGTCCGCGTGCTCGAGGTGGACGAAGACGTCTTGCTGTACGAGCAGGGACACGTGCCGGGCGCGGTGAAACTCGATTGGCACACCGAGCTGCAGCGGCCCGACGTGCGCGATTTCGTCGACGAGGACGGCTTCCGCGCGCTGATGGAGGAGAAGGGCGTGAGCAACGACACCACCGTCGTGCTCTACGGCGACAAGTCGAACTGGTGGGCGGCGTACGCGTTCTGGTTCCTCAAGTACAACGGCCACGTCGACGTGCGGCTCATGGCCGGCGGCCGGCAGAGGTGGGTGGCGGAGGGCCGGCCGATGGAGCGCGGGGTGCCGCCTGTCACCCGGGGCTCGTATCACGTGCCGTACCGGGACGCCTCCATCCGGGCGTTCGCGGACGACGTCCTGCAGCACCTGCTCGCGGTTCGTGACGGCCGCGGGGCGCTGGTCGACGTGCGCAGCCCTCAGGAGTACAGCGGCGAGAAGCTGCACATGCCCGAGTACCCGCAGGAAGGGGCGTTGCGGGGCGGGCACATCCCCGGGGCGGCCAACGTCCCGTGGGCGCAAGCGGTGAACGAGGACGGCACCTTCCGGACGGCAGCCGAGCTGGCGGAGTTGTACCGCGGCCACGGGGTCGTGCCCGAGCGCGACGTCATCGCCTACTGCCGCATCGCCGAACGTTCGAGCCACACCTGGTTCGTGCTGAAGTACCTGCTGGGGTACCCCAAGGTGCGCAACTACGACGGTTCCTGGACCGAGTGGGGGAACATGGTCGGCGTACCGATCCGTCAGGGGAGCGAGCCGTGAGCGGGGCGTGACACGCCGAACGCGGAAGGAGCGTGGCGCCCGACTCGCGGCGCCACGCTCCTACGCTTCGGGTGCGACACGCGACGACGTCGCGCGCCACAGGGGTTCAGGTCAAGCCAACGCGGTCGCCGGCGACAGGGCCGCGGTGACCGCCCCCTCGATCTTGTCGAGTCCCTCGTCCAGTTCCTCGTCGGTCAGGTTCAGCGGCGGGAGCAAGCGGATGACGTTGCCGTAGGTGCCCGTCGACAGCAAGATCAGCCCGTTCTCGCGCGCGTGCGCCAGGACGGCTGCCACCGCCGCCCCGTTGGGTTTGTCGCTGCCGCGCTCCACGAACTCGAGGCCGATCATCGCGCCGAGGCCGCGGACCTCGCCGATCTCCGGGAAGCGTTCCGCGAGCGCGCTCAGGCGCGCACGGGCGGTATCGCCGATCTTGGTCGCGCGCTCGAGCAGGTGCTCTTCCTCGATGACGTCGATGGTCGCCAGCGCGGCGGCGCAGCTGGTGGGGTTGCCGCCGAACGTGGTGCCGAGCATGCCGGGCTTGAGCGCGTCCATGATGCTCGCCTTGCCGATCACGGCCGAGAGCGGGAAGCCCGACGACAGCGCCTTGGCGGCCGTCACCAGGTCGGGCTCGAGGTCGTAGTGATCGACCGCCCACATCTTGCCGGTGCGGCCCATGCCCGCCTGGACCTCGTCGTCGATCCACAGGGCGCCGATCTCGTCGGCGTAGGCACGGAGGCCCTCCAGGAAGTTGCGCGGGGCGGCGATGAACCCGCCTTCGCCCGCGACCGGCTCGATGACGAACGCGGCGACCTCGCTCTCGCCGATCGAGTACTTCACCTGCTCCTTGAGCGCTTGCAGCGCCCGCTCGCCGGTCTCTTCTGGCGTGCGCGCGCCCCACGGGTTGCGGAAGTGGTACGGGTACTGCGCGCGGTAGATCTCCGAGGCGCGGGTGACGAACCCGGCCTTGTACGGGTTGGGCTTGTTCGTGAGCGACATGGCCATGTAGGTGCGCCCATGGAACGCGTGCGTGAACGCAACGATGCCGGCGCGCTGGGTGACCGCCCGCGCGATCTTGACGGCGTTCTCGACCGCCTCGGCGCCGGAGTTCGCCAGGAAGGTCTTCTTCGGCGACGGTCCGGGCGCGATGGCGTTCAGGCGCTCGGCCAACCGGATGTAGGTCTCGTGCATGCCGACGGCGAAGCACAGGTGCTGGAACTCGCTCGACTGCGCGCGCACCGCCTCGAGCACCTTGGGATGCGAGTGACCCACGTTCATCACGGCGATCCCGACGGAGAAGTCGAGGTACTTGCGGCCGTCGGCGTCCCACACGTACGCGCCCTTGGCGCGCGCCGGGTAGAAGGGATGCACGCTCTCGGCGGCGGGCGTGACGGCCGCCTTGCGGCGCTCGGCCAGACTCTGGTTGCTCATGCGAACCTCCCGGTAGGCCCGCCCTTCCGTACGAAGGCGGGTAGCGGAACGGACCTTCAGTTCCGAAGTGCTGGTGACCGACGGACTTCGAATCGTAGGCAGAAGCGGTCGATTCCCATGGAATCGTAGCACGCGCGTCGCGTCGCGGCTAGGGCAGATGGACCCGTCAGGAGGCCCGCTTCGGCGGCGGTGAACGTGCGTCGGCCAGGGGTCCGCGTTGCGCCGAGCGCCGTAGCATGGACCGTGCCGGCCGACCCTCCACCCCAGCCCCACGATGCCGCGCGGACCCGCGTGGTGGTCGCCATGGGCGCAGCCCACGCCGCGCGGGCGTCGGCGTGGGCCTCGCGTCTCGGGTTGCCGGTCCGCATCGAGGACGAAGGCGGTGGGGCGGCGCCCGAGGGCATCCGGCTGGAGGTCGACGACGACGGACTCGCGCTGCGGATCGGCGACGGCCCGCTGGTGCGGGCGGACGTCCTGGCGCAGGTGCGTGCCCGGCGCACAGGCAAGGACCTGCTCGCGCGCGCGGTAGGGCGCGCTTCCCGCACGGTGGTCGACGCCACCGCCGGCCTCGGCCGCGACGGCGTGCATCTCGCGGCGATCGGCAAGCACGTCACGCTGGTCGAGCGCGTGCCGCTGGTGGCGGCGTTGGTGGAGGACGCGCTGGCGCGCGCCACGGACGCCGGTGGTGACGTCGCCGCCGTCGCCCTGCGGCTGCGGTTGGTGATCCAGGACGCCCGCGCGTACCTTCGCGCCCTCCTCGCATCGGGAGAAGCGCGCCCGGACGCGATCCTGATCGACCCGATGTACCCGGAGCGCGGCAAGACGGCGTTGCCGGGCAAGGGGATGGCGCTCTTCCGCGACCTGGTGGGCGACGACGAGGACGCGCCGGAACTCCTCGCGGTCGCGCTCCGCGTGGCCGGGCGTCGGGTCGTGGTCAAACGACCGTTGGCGGCCCCACCCCTCGCCGGTCCCGCGCCGGTGGGCGCCGTGCGAGGCAGGACCACGCGCTACGACATCCATGCTCCGCGAACCGAGTGACGGCGTGGGGTGTTCTCGGTCCCGTACCGGGTGAACGCGCCGCGACGGCCGCCCTCGTATCCTGGGTGCATCCATCGCCGCCAGGCCGGCCGACGGCGCCCGCGGGCGGACCGGCTGCCGCGGCGCGCCACGAAGAGGTGACCCATGTCGACCCACCCCGAGCAGGACGCTCCCATCTCCGGCGACGCCGCGCACCAAGGCACGACCGACCCACGCCCGATCGAACGCGTCGCCGTGGTCGGCGCGGGCATCATGGGTGGTGGCATCGCCACGCTGCTGCTGCAGCACGGCCTGCACGTGACGCTGATCGACCCCGAGGCAGGCGCCCTCGAGCGCGCCACTGCACGGATCGCGAAGCGCAACGACGAGGACGCCGTGCGCCAACGGCTGGCCCTGGCCGGCGACCTCGAGTCCGCCGTCGCGGACGTCGACTTCGCGATCGAGGCCGCGCCGGAACGGCTCGAGCTGAAACGGGAGCTGTTCCGCCGCCTCGACGGCGCGACGCCCGCCCACGCGGTGTTGGCCAGCAACACCAGCGAGCTGTCCGTCACGGCCATCGCCGGCGCGACCCGACGGCCGGAACGCGTGATCGGCATGCACTGGTTCAACCCGCCCGAACGGATGCAGCTGGTGGAGGTGGTACGTGCCGTCCAGACGTCGGACGCCACGCTCGCGAGCACCGTCGCGTTGGCCCGGCGTTGCGGCAAGACGACCGTCACGGTGATCGACCGGCAGGGCTTCGTCACGACGCGCGCGGTGGCTGCGCTGCTGCTGGAGGGGACGCGCATGCTCGAGGAAGGGGTGGCGTCGGCGCGCGACATCGACACCGCCGTCAAGCTGGGGCTGAACCATCCCATGGGCCCCCTCGAGCTCTCCGACTACATCGGCCTGGACACCATGCTGCTGATCGCCGAGTCGATGACCGAGGCGCTCGGCGAGCGCTTCCGCCCGCCGCAGACGCTGCGCAAGCTGGTCGAGGCGGGCCGGCTCGGGCGCAAGACGGGGCAGGGCTTCTACCGCTACGACGAGGACTGAGCGCCGTGGCCGCGGCCGGCGTGCGGGATCGGACGCGCCCGGAACGGCCCGCCGGGGACGGAACCGCGCGGCATGGCCGCCGCGGTTCCGAAGGTCACGCGGGCACCTGGCCCCAAGGGCGCGGGCACCTGGCCCAACGAGCGCGCACCGGGCCCAAAGAGAGCGCCCCCCGAAGGGGGCGTCTGGCTGGCCCACAGGGATTCGAACCCCGACCGACCGGACCAAAACCGGGTGTCCTGCCATTAGACGATGGGCCATCGTCCGTCACGGCGCTCGCCGTCCGTGACGGCGCTCGCGCGTCGCACCCATCCTACCCGGCCGACGGCCGGTGCGAGGCGGGCTAAGGAAGAAGCGTTGGCTGGCCCACTAGGATTCGAACCTAGACCGACGGAACCAGAATCCGTTGTCCTGCCATTAGACGATGGGCCAACGCACATGGGAGTGTACGGGGCGCGG
>Ga0079224_100008965_pt1 | contig 13596 bp, 13 predicted proteins | sample Stecom2015_FD_80414 | JGI IMG/M metagenome (GOLD analysis project Ga0079224, IMG submission 80414) | Agricultural soil microbial communities from Utah to study Nitrogen management - Steer compost 2015 | ecosystem: Environmental > Terrestrial > Soil > Agricultural land | place: USA: Utah... | reverse complement strand
GTTCTCGTTCAGCCGCTGCACGCGCTGGTTGAGGTTCATGTTGATCTGCGGCTGGCTCTGCTCGTTGAACACGTGCGGCGCCTTGGGCGACTCGAACGAGACGTCCTTGACGTAGATCTTCTCGACGCTGAACTGCGGGCCGTTGGCCTGTTCGGCCGGCACGGCGCCGCCGTTGGGGGCTTGTTCGGTCATCCTGGGACTGCTCCGGTCACGGGTCTGGGAAAGGGGCGATTATCGCACTTCGGGCTCAGCCGCGGCCCCGCGCCAGCGGCAGGTCGGCCTGGAGCCAGCCGCCGATGCCGCCTTCGAGCACGTAGACCTGCTCGAAACCGGCCTTTTTCAGCCGCTTGGCGGCATCGCTGGCGGTGAAGCCCGTCTTGCACACCAGCACCACCGGCAGCGCCTTGGCGGACGCCAGCTTCCTGTTCTCCGGGTCGAACTGGCTCATCTGCACGTTCTTCGATCCGGGGATGTGGCCCTTGTCGAAATCGACGATCGGGCGCAGGTCGACGACCAGCGCGTTCTCGCGGTTGACCAGGGCGCTGACCTGGGCCGGGCGCACGCTCTTGAACGGGCGCATCAGCCCGAGGATCTCGTTCAGGATGATGCCGCCGGTGAGGCCGGCGAAGACCAGCGACAGCATCTGGTGGCGGCCTGCGAAGGCCAGCAGTTCCTGGAAGTCCACGGCGGATCGTGCTTGGAAGGGGACGGGATTGTCGCACAGCGCCCCGCCGTGGGGGCCCCGGCGCGACCGCGCCAGGCGCGTGGCGACCGGCCGCGCTACTCGCCGTCCCAGAAATCCGGCAGGCCCGAGACGTTCCACCAGGTCCGGCGTTCGGGGTCGTAGCGCCAGCGCTCGGTGTGGCGCAGGGTGCGCTCGGCCATGGTGTGGCGGTTGATCACGCCGATCTCGATCTCGCGCAGGGCTTCGGTGTCGCTGCGCCGCGAGGACAGGTCGCGGTAGTGCGACACCTGCACCTGGCGGTAGCGCTCGAACGCCAGCTCGGTCATCGGGCTGGCCTCGCGCACGGCCGGGTCGACCAGGTTCCAGGCACCTTCGACCTGGCCCCAGCGGATCGCCGCCGACCAGTCGTACTGGACCCGGTCGAGCGCCGACATCTCCTTTCCGGTGCTAGCGCAACCCGCCAGCAGGCAGGCCAGCGCGCACGCGCCCGCCATCCAGACCGCCCGCCATTGCCGCATCGTGCCGCTCCCCGTGATGGTCGCGGCCATGCTAGGGAAGCGCCGGTGAAATGTCATCGGCGGCGGCGGGCTCAGGCCTGACGCAGGATCGCCGCATAGCGCGATCGCGACTCGGTGGCCACGCCGCCTTCGGGCAGCAGCACGTGCGCGGCCAGGCTGGCGCGGGCGCGGCCACGCCGGCGCAGGGTGTCGAGGAAGCCGTCCCAGCCCTCGTCCTCCAGCCAGGCCTCGGCCACCAGGTCGTCGCGCAGCGGGGCCAGGTAGCGCACCTGCGAGTCGGCCACGTAGACGTCGGCCGACAGCCCGGCCTGCTCGATCCTCAGCACCGCAAGGCCCCAGGCGGCGAGCGTCATCAGCGAGGCCAGGCTGCCGCCGAAGGCGCTGCCCTTGTCGTTGACGTTGGCCGCCAGCGGCGCCTCCAGGCGCACGCGGTCGCCGTGTCCGTCGGTGACGCGCAGCTGCATCGCGCGCGCCGGCGGCATGGCCAGCAGCTGCGCCTGCATCACATCGAGGGCGGAACGGGGAAGATCGGTCATCGGGCCTGGCGGGTCGTGGGGGGGGCGGCTTGCGGGGCACGGGGCCAGGCACCAAGCTGAAGACATGCCATCCCCGCCCTCCAAGCTGCGCGCATGCTACGTGATCTCGCTGCGCCCCGTCGGCCAGCACGGCTCGATGCGTCGCGCGGCGGCCGCGCACGGCGCGCGCGTGCTGGCGCTGTCGCCGTGGCGGATCGAACAGCGCGGCGATGCGGCCACGCGCGCCGCGCTGCGCGAAGCGCTGGACGCCGACGTGGTGCTGTTCACCAGTCCGGCCGCGGCGCGCGCGGCCGCGGCGCTGCGCCGCCTGCGCCGACGCGCGGGCCAGGCCTGGATCGCGGTGGGCGCGGGCACCGCGCGCGTCCTGCGTCGAGCCGGCGTGGCCGGGGTGGTGTCGCCGCAGCGCATGGACAGCGAGGGCGTGCTGGCCCTGCCGGAGCTGGCCTCGGTGCGCGGCCGCAGCGTGGCCCTGGTGACCGCACCCGGCGGCCGCGGCCTGATCGCCCCGACCCTGGCCCGGCGCGGGGCGAAGGTCCTGCGCGCGGACGTGTACGAACGGGTGCCGGTGGCGCCCTCGCCGCAGGCGCGGTCGCGCCTGCGCGACCTGGCCGCGCCGGCGTTCCTCGCGCTGGGCAGCGGCGAGGCCCTGCAGCGGCTGCTCGACGAGCTGCCGCCGGCGCTGCAGGCGCGGCTGCGGCAGGCGCGCGTGATCGCCGCCAGCGAACGGCTGGCGCGGCTGGCGCGCGCGGCCGGCTTCGACGACGTGGTGGTGGCCAGCGACGCGCAGCCGCGTTCGCTGCTGGCGGCGGCCGCGCGCAGCGGCATTCCCCGTCATGCGCCTTCGGACAGCCGCGCCGGCTGAGCGCGCGTTCAGGCACTGCACGCCGCGTCAACGCCCTGCGCGCGAGTCTGGCCGCGCGAGACGACGCCCCCAAGGAGTCCGTGATGACCCTGTTCCGCACCCTCCTGCTGTGGCTGGTCCTGGCCCTGGCTGGCGCCCTGCTGGCCCAGCTGCTGCTGGCCCAGGACCCGGGCTACGTACTGGTGCGCTGGCGCGGCTACGACTACACCACCACCGTCCTGGTCGCGGCGGCGCTGCTGTTCGCGGCCGCCTTCGTGCTGTGGCTGCTGTGGAGCCTGCTGTCGCTGCCGTTCCGGGCCTGGAGCCGGCATCGCGACGGCCGCGCCCGGGCCCGCATCGGCGACGGCTTCCAGGCCCTGCACCTGGGCCACTGGTCGCGCGCGGAAAAGCTGCTGCTGGAGGCCGCCGGCGACGAACGGGTGGAAGCAGCCGCGCGCACAGGCGCGGCCCAGGCTGCCCTGGCCCGCGGCGACGCGGCCGCGGCCCGGGCCCATCTGGACGGGTTCGGCGAGCGCCACCCGGCCGCGCGCGCGGTCGCGGCCGCGGAGCTGGCGCTGCGCGAGCAGCGGCCCACCGACGCCCTGGTCGCGCTCGACGCGCCCGCCGCCCAGCCGCTCCCGCCGCGCGGCCTGGCGCTGCGCGCCGAGGCGCTGGGCAGCAGCGGCCAGGCCGACCAGGCCTGGGGCCTGCTCGGGCCGTTGCGCCAGCAGCATGCCTGGCCCGAGGCGGTGCTGGCCGAGCGCGAGCTGGCGTGGGCGGAGGCCTCGCTGCGCGAAGCCGCCGACGCCAATGCCCTGGCCGAACGCTGGGACGCGCTCCCGCGCGCCCTGCGGACCGAGCCGGGCGTGACCGCCACCTACGCCACGCGGGCGGCGGAACTGGGCTGGGACGAGGCCGCGACCGACAGCATCGAACATGCCCTGGACGCGCGCTGGGACGAGTCCCTGGCCAGCCTGTACGGGGACCTGCCGGTGGGCCGCATCGGGCACCGCCGGGCGCGCGCCACGGCCTGGCTCAAGGCGCATCCGGCCAGCCCGGCGCTGCTGTCGAGCCTGGCCCGGTTGGCCCAGGCCGATGGCGACCCCGCCACCGCGGAGGACTACCTGCACCGCGCCCTGGCCCAGGGCGGCGGCGGCGACGCCTGGGAGGCCCTGGGCGACCGCCATGCGGCCGAAGGCGACGATGCCCGTGCCCGCCTGTGCTACGCCAACGCCCTGGCGGCCGCGCGGGGTGGGGCGGTCACCCCGCTGCCGGCGCGCGAGCTGCACCGGCAGGTCGCCGACGAGGCGGTGCTGGAGGATCGCGACCAGCACGGCGTGCCGCGGCTGCGGGAATGACGGGTCGCGCTCAGGCCGACTCGAGTTCGGTCCAGCGCGCGTAGGCGGCGTCGAGCTCGGCCTGGAGGGCCGCGAGCGCGTCGTTGGCGGCCACGATCGCGGCGCTGTCCTGGCGGTAGAAGTCCGGTGCGTTCATCTCCGCGGTACGCGCGGCGATCTCGGTCTCGAGTCGTTCGACGCGCGCGGGCAGCTGTTCGAGTTCGCGTGCTTCGCGGTAGCCGAGCTTGCGCCGCTGCGGTGCGGCTGGCGCGGGCGCCGCAGCCGCCGCTGCAGGCGCGGACGTGGCAGGCTCCGGCGCGGACGGCTGCACCGCCCTGCCCGCCGCCGGACGCTGCCGCAGCCAGTCGCCATACCCGCCCACGTATTCGCCGAGCCGGCCACCGCCCTCGAGCACCAGGGTGCTGGTGACCACGTTGTCGAGGAAGTCGCGGTCGTGGCTGACCAGCAGCAGCGTGCCGGGATAGTCGAGCAGCAGCTCTTCGAGAAGTTCCAGGGTCTCGATGTCCAGGTCGTTGGTCGGCTCGTCCATCACCAGCAGGTTGGACGGCTGCGCGAACAGCCGCGCCAGCAGCAGGCGGTTGCGCTCGCCGCCGGACAGGCGGGTGATCGGCGCGCGTGCGCGCTCGGGCGTGAACAGGAAGTCCTGCAGGTAGCCGATGACGTGCTTGCGCGCACCGTTGATCTCGACGAAATCGCGGCCCTCGGCCACGTTCTCCAGCGCGGTGCGCGATTCGTCGAGCTGGCTGCGGTGCTGGTCGAAGTAGGCGACCTGCAGGCCGGTGCCCAGCCTGACCTCGCCGCGGTCGGGCACCAGTTCGCCCAGGAGGATCCTGAGCAGGGTCGACTTGCCCGACCCGTTGGGGCCGATGATGCCGATCCGGTCGCCGCGCAGGACGGTGGTGGAGACGTCGTCCAGCAGCACGCGGTCGCCGTAGCCGTGGGTCAGGTGCCGGGCCTCGATGACCCGCTTGCCGGAGTTGCCCGCCGCGGCCGCTTCCATCTTCACGTTGCCCGACAGCTCGCGCCGCTGGGCGCGCTCGCGGCGCATCGCCTTGAGCGCGGTCACGCGCCCCTCGTTGCGGGTGCGGCGCGCCTTGATCCCCTGGCGGATCCAGACCTCCTCCTGCGCCAGCAGCTTGTCGAAGCGCGCGTTCTCCTGCGCTTCGGCGTGCAGCCGCTCCTCTCGCCGGCGCAGGTAGTTGTCGTAGTCGCCGGGCCAGCTGGTCAGTTGGCCGCGGTCGATCTCGACGATGCGCGTGGCCAGCGCGCGCAGGAAGCTGCGGTCGTGGGTGACGAACACGATGCTGCCGGCGAACTGGCGGAGGAACCCCTCGAGCCAGGCGATCGCCTCGATGTCCAGGTGGTTGGTGGGCTCGTCCAGCAGCAGGATGTCGGGATCGCGCACCAGGGCCTGCCCGAGCAGCACGCGGCGCTTCATGCCGCCGGAGAGCGCGGCGAAGTCGGCGTCCTCCGGCAGTTCGAGCCGGTCGAGGACCTGCTGCACCCGGCGGTCGAGGTCCCAGCCGTCCTGCACCTCGATCTCGGCCTGGGCCCGGCCCATGGCGTCCATGTCGCCCTCGTGCAACGCATGGTGGTAGCGCGCGAGCAGCCGTCCCAGGTCGCCCAGGCCCTGCGCGACCACGTCGAACACCGTGCCCCGGGTGCCCTGTGGCACCTCCTGGGCCATGCGCGCGACGACCACGCCGCCCTGCAGCCGGATCTCGCCGTCGTCCGGCCGCAGTTCGCCGGCCATCAGCCGCATCAGGGTGGACTTGCCGGCGCCGTTGCGGCCGACGATGCAGACCCGCTCGCCGGCCTCGATCGACAGGTCGACGCGTTCGAGCAGGAGCGGGCCGCCGACGCTGAAGTCGACGCCCTGGAACTGGAGCAGGGACATGCCCGCAATTCTACCGTTGCCGCCGCTGCCGCCCGTTGCCGACACCGTCCCCCCCTCACGACGGGCACAGGCTGGTTCCCACATCGCGCGCCGCCCCGGCGGCCGCGCGCACGGGCCGGCGTCAGCGCATCGACATCGTCGCCGGTTCGACCGGTTCGATCGCCGGCCGATGCGACACCGCCAGGGCCGCCTTCCTGCTCCGCGCCAGCACCCGCTCGATGTTTGGCATGTCGTTGGATGCGATCCAGTCCCGCGCCTGGTCGTCGGTCTTGCCATGCTGGCGCCAGCGCTCCATCAGCCGCCGCTCGAGTTCCCGGCGCGGCACGTCGATGAAGATCGACAGGTCGAACAGGCCCGCCAGCCCGGCCCAGGGCTCCTCTTCCAGCAGCAGGTAGTTGCCCTCGACCAGCACGAACTTCACGCCGGTATCGACGACGGCGGCGCCGGCCCGCGACAGTTCGAGCGAACGGTCGAAGACCGGGATGGCGACCTCCGGCTCGCGGGCGCGCAGCCGTTCGAGCAGCGCCGCGAAACCGCGGAAATCGAACGTCTCCGGCGCGCCCTTGCGCTGCCGCATGCCGCGCTGTTCCAGCACCCCGTCGTCGAAGTGGAAGCCGTCCATCGGCACCACGACGGCGCGCTCGGGCAGCGCCCCGCACAGGGCCGCCGCGATGGTCGACTTGCCGGCGCCGGGCGGGCCCGCGATGGCGACCAGCGCGCGCGGCGAGCCGGCCGCCCGCTCGACGATGGCGGCGGCGATCCTGGCGATGTCGGACATGCAGTGTTTCCCGGCTGTGTCAGGCGTCGGCGACGGACGTCGGACGTGCCGGCCATTGTGTTGCCGGCCGGCGCGAAAACTCAAACGGGGATGGATCGACCTGTCAGCCCGTCCCGGGCGCGAGCGTACCCGCCCGCGGTCAGCGCTCCAGGATCGCCACCACGCCCATGCCGCCGGCGGTGCAGATCGATACCAGGGCGCGGCCGCCGCCGCGCTCCTTGAGCTGCCTGGCGGCGGTGGCGACGATGCGCGCACCGGTGGCGGCGAACGGATGGCCCGCGGCGAGCGAGGAGCCCACCGGATTGATCCTGGCCGGGTCGATGCGCCCCAGCGGCGCGTCCAGCCCCAGGCGACTGCGGCAATAGTCCTCGCTCTCCCAGGCGCGCAGGGTGCACAGCACCTGGGCGGCGAAGGCTTCGTGGATCTCGTAGAAATCGAAGTCCTGGAGGGTGAGCCCGTTGCGTGCCAGCATTTCGGCCACCGCCACGGTCGGCGCCATCAGCAGGCCCTCGCCGTGCACGAAGTCGACCGCGGACACGTGCACGTCGCGGATCCGGCACAGCACCTCGTGGCCATGCGCGGCCGCCCATTCCTCGCTGGCCAGCAGGCAGGCCGCCGCGCCATCGGTGAGCGGGGTGGAGTTGCCGGCGGTGAGGGTGCCGCGGCCCGAGACCCGGTCGAAGGCGGGCTTGAGCGTGGCCAGCTTCTCGATCGAGGTGTCCGGGCGCAGGATGTTGTCGCGGGTCACGCCGCGGAAGCTCACCACCAGGTCGTCGAAGAAGCCGCGTTCGTAGGCCGCGGCGAGCTTGTGGTGCGAGGCGACGGCAAGTTCGTCCTGCGAGTCGCGCGAGATGTTCCATTCCTTGGCCATGTCCTCGCAGTGCTCGCCCATCGACTTGCCGGTGCGCGGCTCGGCCACGCCGGGAAAGTCGGGCTTGAGCTCGCGCAGGCGGAAGCGCCGGAACGCGCCGATCCTGTCCTTCGTGGTCCTTGCCGCATTGGCCGCCAGCAGGCGCCGGCGCAGCGACTGGCCGTAGACGATCGGTACGTCGGAGGTGGTGTCCGAACCGCCGCCGATGCCCGACTCGATCTGGCCGGTCGCGATCCTGGTCGCGATCAGGTTGATGGTGTCGAGCGAGGTGCCGCAGGCGCGCTGCATGGTGATGCCGGGAGTGAGCGCCGACAGGCCCGAGGACAGCGCCGCCTCGCGGCCGAGGTTCCAGTCCGAGGCGTGCTTGATCACCGCGCCCATCGCCACTTCGCCCAGCTGCTGCCCGTGCAGGCCGAACTTCTCCACCAGCGCGCCGAGCGTGCGCACCGACATGCCGAGGTTGCCGACATCCGCATAGGCGGTGTTCTGGCGGCAGAACGGAATGCGGACGCCGCCCAGCACGGCGACGGGACGACCTTGCAGCATCGTGGGCCTCTCGACGGTACGGGCCCGTCACCGGCGACGGGCATAATGGTCGAGTCTAACGTACCGTGGCGAATGGCCTGATGAACGAAGCGCACACCGTGGCGATCGAGAGCGTGGCCCTGCCGCCGGGAAGCGTGGCCGGGATCCTGGCGATCGAACTCGCCCACGGCACCGAACCGGCGCGGGCGGCGCTGCCCCAGGCCGAGGCGGCGCGCCTGGCCGCCTGCCTGGGCCGTGACCTGGCCGCGATCACGCCGCAGGTGCGCGCGATGGACCTGTGCCTGGGCGCCGCCCACTTCGACCCGGCCGAGGCGCTGCGCCCGGGCTGGCCCCTGCACCGGCGCCTGTCCGACCTGCTGGCGCGCGCCCCCGGCGCGGACGGCTCGCCGCGGCTGGTCGCCTTCGGCGCCGATGCCGGGGGCGACGTGCCGCAGCCGCTCCGGGCCGATCCGGCCCTGCGCGGCGGCAGCCTGCGGGTGCTGCCGTTCCTGCTGCGCGGCGACCTCGCGGTGGCCCGGGACGTAGCCGGGGTGTTCGAGGCGCAATTGCTCGATAACGGGATGGCGGCGGCCGATACCGCGCTGCTGCTGCAGGACGCGTTCGGCGCGCGGATCGAGCACGCCCGCAGCCTGACCCTGCACGACCTGCTGGCGATGGTGGCGCTGCAGTACGAGCACATCGGCCTGGCGCCGCTGTGGCCGCTGATCGAAACCGCCCTGCTGTCGCCGCACCAGGAGGCGCTGCTCGATGCCGCGCCGGAGCCGCTGCTGCGCTACGTCGACGGCGGGGTGCGGATGGCGATGTTCTCGCCGGCGGCCTGGCGCGAGCGCTACCGCCCCGGCGGCGACGACGTGGAGCGCCTGCGGCGGATGTACGACCAGTTCGAGACGCGCAAGCGGCAGCTGGCCGCGGTGCTGGGCGCGCACGGCATCGACGTGGTGTTCGTCGAGGCCGGGGCGTCGGTGGACGGGCGCACGCTGTAGCGGCCGGCCGGGAGCGGCCCGTGATCCGTCATCGGGCCACGACCGCTGCAGGCCGACGGCCGACCGCGCGACGCGGCCGGCCGGGTCGATGCCCTTACTGCGCCTGGATCACGCCGCAGGCCAGGCGTGCGCCGGCGTTGCCTGTCGGCTGGGTGGTGTAGTCGTCCGGGTCGGCGTGCACGATCACGCCCTTGCCGACGATGTCGCTGCCGCCGCCGTCACCCAGGGTCGCGCCCTGCAGCAGGCTGTCGACGGTGGCCACGCCCTCGTCGTTGGCGGTGATGTTGTCGCTGTCGCCGGCATGGTGCTCGCCTTCGCCGACCCGGCCGTGCGCACTGTCGGCCGGGTTGAAATGGCCGCCGGTGCTGGTGGTGTCCGGGGCGCTGCAGTCGCCGTGCTCGTGCACGTGGAAGCCGTGTTCGCCGCCGGCGGGCAGGCCGGTGACCTCGCCGGTGACGCGGATGCCGCCATCGACCGACGTGAACTCCAGGCGTCCCGCCACCTCGCTGCCCTCGGTGGCCACGAGCGTGGCGCTGGCCGAGGTGGCCTGGACCGGCCCGGCCGGCGCCGGGGCGGCCGGATCAGGGGCCTGCGCGTCGGCGGCGGGGGATGCGGCCGGCGCCACCGGCGGGGTCGCCGCGTCGTCGGTCCCCTGCGGCTGGCAGGCGGCCAAGGCAAGGGCAGCGGGCAGGATCAACAGCAGGGCCTGGCGCATCGGGAATCTCCTTGTACGAAAGTGCGGACCGTGGACGCTAGCGGCCGCGTCATTCACCTGCGGTGATGACGCCGCAGGCCACGCGCGCGCTGATCGCGCCGGGCGTGGCGCCCAGCACCAGCATGGCACGGCCGAGGATGTCGTTGTCGGCGCCGCCGCCGAGCACCGCGCCAGGCACGACCAGGTCGACCGTGGCCACGCCATCGGGACCGGCGACGATGCGGCCCGGCGCCTCGCCGACCGCGCCGTCCTGGCGCGCGCCGGCCAGCGGATCGTAGTAGCGGCCGGCGCTGCGCGCGTCGACCGCGCTGCAGTCGCCGCGCTCGTGGACCTGCAGGCCGTGCGAGCCGTTGCGCACCAGGCCGCCCACCTGGCCGCGCACGCGCACGCCATCGCCGGTCGCGGTCAGCAGCACGCGGCCGCTGACCAGGCTGCCGGAGGACGAGGCGAGGTTGGCGATGGCGCGCGAGACGGTGCCGCGCTGTGCGATCTCGCGCGGCGGCTCGGGCGGCGGTGGCGGCGCCGGTGCCTCCCGCGGCGCGGACGCACAGGCGGCCAGCAGCAGCACGGCGCCGGCCAGCAGCGTCGCCGGAACGGAGCGTGAGATGACGTCGATGGTCGGCTGTGGCATGGGGGAGGACGATGCGTCCGGTCGCGTGGACGCGGCGTGTCGCCGGATGGGCGCGGCGCCGCGGCGGGAACGTTCGAGCCTAACGGGGAACGCGGACCGGGCCAAGGCCGGCCGTGCCCTCGACACCCGATGCGTGGCCGGCGTCGCGGCGTCGACGCCAGGCATCCATCATCGGGGCACGGTGGCGTGGCGGGCGCCTGGCGCCCGGTCCTGGCTCCGGCCATACCGGTCCAACGTCGCGCAGGCCCGCGCACTCCGATTGGTCGACCCGGCCAACCGGACCATCCGTGCCACCACAGGATGTCGTCCCGACCGTTGCTCAGCCGCGGCGCGGACGACGGCTGGCGCCCAGCTTGCGGGTGACCGTGTTGCGGCCCAGGCCCAGGCGCGCGGCGGCCTCGGCGCGGCGCCCGCCGGTGTGTTCCAGCGCAGCCTCGAGCAGGGCATGGTCGAAGCGTTCGCGCGCGCGGGCATGGAGGTCGGCGGTACCGGCGGCCAGCTGTTCGCGGGCCCAGGCGCGCAGCGCGCCGTCCCAGTCGGCGGCGGGGCGCTCGCCGGCCTGGAACATGCCATCCAGGTCGGATGCGGTGATGGTGTCGGCCGGGGCCAGCGCGGCCAGCCGCCAGCACAGGTTCTCCAGTTCGCGCACGTTGCCGGGCCAGTCGTAGGCCAGCAGGCGCTCGGTCGCGGGCCTGGAGAAGCGCTTGGGCGGTGCGGCGAACTTCTCCGCGGCGCCATGCAGGAAGCGCTCGGCCAGCGCCGGCACGTCGCCGCGGCGCTCGCGCAGCGGCGGCAGGCGCAGGCGCACCACGTCCAGGCGGTGCAGCAGGTCGGCGCGGAAGCGGCCGGCCTGGACCAGGGCCTCGAGGTCCTGGTGGGTGGCGGCGATCACCCGCACGTCGACCCGGATCAACTCGCGCCCGCCGACCCGGAAGAACTCGTCCTCGGCCAGCACCCGCAGCAGCCGCGTCTGCAGCGCGGCCGGCATGTCGCCGATCTCGTCCAGGAACAGGGTGCCGCCATGGGCCTGTTCGAAGCGGCCGATGTGGCGCCGCGCCGCGCCAGTGAAGGCGCCGGCCTCGTGGCCGAACAGCTCGCTCTCCAGCAGTTCGGCGGGAATGGCGGCGGTGTTGAGGGCCACGAACGGCTGCCGCGCGCGCGGTGACTCGCGATGCAGCGCGCGCGCCACCAGTTCCTTGCCGGTGCCGGTCTCGCCGGTGATCAGCACCGTCAGCGGCGCCTGGGCCAGGCGGCCGATGGCGCGGAACAGCTGCCGCATCGCCGGCGAATCGCCCACCAGCACGTCGCCGGAGGGTTCGACCTCGGCGGCGGCGCCATCCTCGTGCTCGGCGCGCTCGCCCAGCACGCGCGCGGCCAGGCCCACCGCCTCGTCCAGGTCGAAGGGCTTGGACAGGAACTCGTAGGCGCCGCCGCGGAAGGCGCCGGCGGTGCTGGCCACGTCGGTATAGGCGGACATCACCACCACCGGCAGCTCCGGATGGCGCTGCTTGATCCGGTCCAGCAGCTGCAGGCCGTCGTCGCCGGGCATGCGCACGTCGGTGAACAGCAGCTGCGGCGCGGGCCGCGCATCCAGGGCCGACAGCGCCGCGTCGGCCGAGTCGAAGCCGGCCACCCGGTAGCCGGCGTCGCTGAGCGCGGTGGCGAGCACGAACCGCACCGAGCGGTCGTCGTCGACCACCCACACCGTATCGCCTTCAGCGGACATCGACTGGCCTCATTGCACGGGTTCCTGGTCGGGAGCGGGCTGCGCGTCGCCGCCGTCCTCGGCCAGCGGCAGCAGCAGGGTGAACACGGTATGGCCGGGGCGCGAACGGTAGCCCAGCGAGCCGCCGTGCTCGCGCGCCACCTGCTGGGCCATGGCCAGGCCCAGGCCGCTGCCGTCGGCGCGGCCCGACACCAGCGGCAGGAAGATCTGCTCGGCCAGCGCCTCGGGCACGCCGCGGCCGTCGTCGCCGATCTCCAGGCGCAGGGCAAGCGGATGCACCTGCTCGCCGATGCGCGCGCCGAACTCGGCGCGGGTGCGCAGGCTGACGTTGGCCGCGCCGGCCTGGATGGCGTTGCGCACCAGGTTCCACACCGCCTGGGCGAGCCGGTCCGGATCGCCGCGCAGCGGCGGCAGGCTGGGGTCGTAATCGCGCACCAGGCGCACCGCCCATCCGGCCTCCTGCTCGGCCAGGCGCACGACCTGCTCCAGCGCGCCGTGGATGTTGAGCGGCTGGTGCGGGCGCGGCGGCGCCGGCGACAGCAGCTGGTCGACCAGCTGGGTCAGGCGCTGCACTTCCGAGGCGATCAGGTCCACCAGCTCGCGCGAGTCGGCATCGCCGGCCCGGCGCGCGAGCAGCTGGGCCGCGCCGCGCAGCCCGGCCAGCGGATTACGCAGCTCGTGGGCCAGGCCCTTGAGCGCCGCCGACAGCGCCAGCGGCAGCACCCGGGCCGGATCCTCGCCGGGGAACTCGTCCACCGGATGCGCCTCGAGCAGGATCGCGCCATCGCCCTCGCGGGTCAGCCAGACGTCGGCGAAACGCGGCTCCCCGCCCAGGAAGGCCAGGGCCACGCGCCGCAGCCGGCGCGGGCCCTCGGCCTCGTCCAGCGCCTGCAGGGCCTGGTGCAGGCCGTCGCCTTCCACCTCCAGTGCCACCAGCGGCTGGTCGGGCAGGCGCTTCTGGCTGACCCCCAGCCAGCGCGCGAAGGCCTGGTTGCAGGCCGTCACCCGCCCATGCCGGTCGGCGCGCAGCACCGGCGTCACCAGTGCGTCGAACGCGGGGTCGAAGGAGGGGGGCGGGGGCATCGCACCAATATAGGGCGTGTGGCGCGGCCTGGGCAGGGCGAACCTCGACGTGCCCGCCCCCGCCCGAGGCCCGCATCCTCCTCCACGGCGTGCCCATCGGCGCGATCCGGTGCGCCGGGGCGGTTCCGGCAAGCGCGGGGCGCGGTGAAGCGGCCGCGGCGAGCGGATACCCTGCACGCATGAATCTGGTCTTCCAGGACTCCAGCGGCGTGCCGGTCGATCCGGTGACCGCGCTGTACCGGCTGGGCGGCGGTGGGCCGAGCCTGACCGCGGTGCTGGCCTCGGCCCAGGCCAGCCGGCGCAACGTGGCCCTGCTGCACGTCGACATCGACATGCTGCAGCTGGTCAACGTGAACATGGGCGAGGAGGTCGGCGACCAGGTGCTGGCGGCGGTGGCGCAGCGGCTGCGCTCGACCATGCCGGAGGAG
>Ga0079224_100008964_pt1 | contig 13597 bp, 11 predicted proteins | sample Stecom2015_FD_80414 | JGI IMG/M metagenome (GOLD analysis project Ga0079224, IMG submission 80414) | Agricultural soil microbial communities from Utah to study Nitrogen management - Steer compost 2015 | ecosystem: Environmental > Terrestrial > Soil > Agricultural land | place: USA: Utah... | reverse complement strand
TCTCGCCGCGCGAGGTCGACGAGGTGCTGATGGACCATCCGGCGGTCGCGCAGGTCGTCACGTTCGCGATCCCGCACGACAAGCTGGGCGAGGAAGTGGGCGCTGCCGTCGTGCTGCGCGAAGGTGCGACGCTGACCGAGAAGGCGCTGCGCGAGTTCGCCGCACAGCGCCTCGCCGACTTCAAGGTACCGCGCAAGGTGCTGTTCATGGCGGAGATCCCGAAGGGCGCCACCGGCAAGCTGCAACGCATCGGCCTCGCGCAGAAACTCGGCCTGGCCTGATTCGCGCGGCCGCGTCGTCGCTTACGACTGGCTCGCGTCGGGCTGCGGGCGCACCGGCAGGTCGACGAACTCGAACGGCAGGTTGCGCGCGCGCATCCAGTCGGCCACCGCCAACCCGGTTCCGGCACGCCAGGGCTTCAGGCGCTCGGGCCGCACCATCCGGTACTCGGCGAGCTCCTCCGACAGGCTCACTTGGCCGGCGGCGATCACGTGGTAGGCGATGATCAGTTCGTTCTTGCGCGTGAAGTCGTAGACGCCGATGAGCCTGGTGCGCTCGACCTCGAGGTTGGTCTCCTCCTTGACCTCGCGCACGATACCCTGCTCGGGCGTCTCGCCCGCCTCGAGGAATCCGGTGATCAGCGCGAACATCTTCGCCGGCCACGCCGCGTTGCGCGCGAGCAGGATCTCGTCGCCGACCTGCACCAGCCCTGCCACCACCGGCGCGGGATTGTTCCAGTGCGTGAACCCGCAGGCCGGGCAGGTCTTGCGCTCGCGGCCGCCGACCTCGCCCACCGTCATCGCGGTCGCGCAGCGCGGGCAGAAGCGGTAGTCGGGATGGAGCATCGCGCCAGTATAGGACCTGCCCCGCTCAGCCCTTGCGCCCGTGTTCGCCGGTCGTCGCGGCTGCATCGGCGCCGGGTCGCGGTGCCGTTTGGCCCGATCGCGCATCCGAACGCAAGCCGCGGCCCGCGTACCAGGCCCCGCCGCCGACGAGCACGGCCAGGCCCCAGAAGATCGACGCGACACCGAAGGCGCTGCCGAACGCACCGAAGGCAGTCGGCAGGAAGGTCTGCGTGCCGTTGATCAGCGTCAGGCGCAGGCCCGCCGCCTCGCCGATCCGGCCTGGCGGCGATGCGTGATGCAGCACCACCATCACCATCGGCTGCGCGGTACCGAGCCCGAGCCCGAGCGCGAACGACAGCGCCATCATCGCCGTGAGCGTCGGGAAGAACGGGTACAGCAGGTAGACGATGGTCGAGGTCGCCATCGCGGCCAGGATCAGCGGCCACTCCGCGACGCGTCGCGTGATCGCCGGCAGCGCGAGCCTCACGACGAAGGTCGCCAGTGCGAACGCGCTCAGCACCAATCCGATCTTCGACGCGGACAGTCCGATGCCGGCGCCGTACAGCGGCACCAGGAACTGGTGCACGTCCCAGGCGGAAGACAGCAGCGCCACCGACAGGTACAGGCGGCGCAGTTCGGGGGTCCCGAGCAGATCGAGCACGCGTCCCGGCGACTCCGGTCCGGGCTCCGGCGGCGTCGTCTGGGGCAGCAGCTGCGCGAACGGGAAACGCCGCAACCCGAGCCATGCGGCCAGCGGCGCCAGTGCGAGCAGCCCGAACGCGATCCGATGGCCGGTCAGGTCGATCGCCACGCCGGCCAGCGTCGGACCGATGAAGCCGGAAATCGAGAAGCCGATCGCGAGCAGGCTGAAATTGAACGTTCGGGCATCGACGCCGCCGACGACCCCCGCCGCCTTCTGGATCGCGAGGTGGAACGCCATGAACCCCAGGCCGATGGTGACGCTGGCCAGGTAGAGTCCGCCGATGTCCCACGCGAGGAACGGCACCACCACGCCGAAGCCGAGCAGCGCGCTGCCCGCGAGCATCGGCAGGCGCATGCCGACGCGGTCGATCCAGCGACCGCCTGGCACGGACAGGAACATCGGCAGCAGACCGTAGAACGACAGCAGCAGGCCGATCGCGAACGGCGACGCGCCCAGTTCGAGCGCCGCCAGCGACACCGCGACCCGGCTGCCCGACAGCGCGGTGTGATTGCAGACCGAGAACGCGACCAGCGAGCGCATCGCCGCCGCGCCGCCGAGCGGTGCGGCAGGCCGCGCATGGCGCGGGCCGCCTGGTTCCGGATTCAGGCGCGCTCCCGCACCCAGTCCGCCACGCCGGCCAGCGCGGCCGGCAACTGCGCCGGCTCGGTGCCACCGGCCTGCGCCATGTCGGGCCGGCCGCCCCCCTTGCCGCCGACCTGTCGCGCGACGAAGTTGACCAGCTCGCCGGCCTTGACCTTCGCGGTCGCGTCGGCGGTCACGCCGGCGATCAGGCTCACCTTCGCGCCGTCGACCGCGGCGAGCACGATCGCGGCGGTCTTCAGGCGATCCTTCAGCTTGTCCATCGTCTCGCGCAAGGTCGCGACGTCGGCGCCTTCGAGCGTCGCCGCCAGCACCTTCACGCCATTGACCTCGACCGCCTGGCCGGCGAGGTCGTCGCCCTGCGACGACGCCATCTTCGACTTGAGCCGCGCCAACTCCTTTTCGAGCGCCTTCGCGTGGTCGAGCATCTGGCCGATCTTCGCGCCGAGTTCGACCACAGGCGCCTTCAGCACCGCGGCGGCTTCGGCGAGCCGGCCATCGAGTTCCTGAACCCACGCCAGCGCGTTCTCGCCGGTCACCGCCTCGACGCGGCGCACGCCGGCCGCGACGCCGCCTTCGGCGACGATCTTGAACAGGCCGATGTCGCCGGTGCGGGCGACGTGCGTGCCGCCGCACAGTTCCCGAGACGAGCCGATGTCGAGCACGCGCACCGAGTCGCCGTACTTCTCGCCGAACAGCGCCATCGCGCCCGCCTTGACCGCGTCGTCGAAGCCCATCACGCGCGCGCGGGTCTCGGCGTTGGCGAGAATCTCGCGATTGACGATCGCCTCGACGCGACGGATCTCGTCCGCGGTCATCGGCGCATGGTGCGCGAAGTCGAAGCGCGTCTTCGACGCATCGACCAGCGACCCCTTCTGCTGGACGTGCGGACCGAGCACCTCGCGCAGCGCCTTGTGCATCAGGTGCGTCGCCGAGTGGTTGCGCACGGTGCGCGCCCGGCGCTCGGCATCGACGATCGCGTCGACCGTGTCGCCGACCTCGAGCGTCCCCGCGGCCAACTTGCCGTGGTGTCCGAACACCTCTGCCTGGATCTTCTGCGTGTCGGCGACCGCGAATCGGACCGCGCCGTCGGCGGCGACCAGTTCCCCTGCGTCGCCGACCTGGCCGCCCGACTCGGCATAGAAAGGCGTGTTGTCGAGCACCACGACGCCGTCCTGCCCCGCGTGCATCGCGGCCACCGAGCTCCCGCCGACGTACAGCGCGACGACGCGCGCCTTCGGCACCGTGAGCCGGTCGTAGCCGTGGAACACGGTGGCCGCCCCGTCGTAGTCGAGGCCCGCGGCCGCGCGGAACTTGCCCGCCGCCCGCGCCTGCTCGCGCTGGCGGTTCATCGCCGCATCGAAGCCCGCTTCGTCGACGACCACGCCACGCTCGCGGCACACGTCGGCGGTGAGATCGAGCGGAAAGCCGAAGGTGTCGTACAGCCTGAACGCGGTCTCGCCGTCGAGTTGGCTGCTGCCCCCCGCGAGCGCCTGCTCGAGGATCGCCATGCCGTGCTCGAGCGTCTCGCCGAAGCGCTCTTCCTCCTGCCTGAGCACCTGCGCGACCCGCTCGCGCGCTGCGACGAGCTCCGGATAGGCGTCGCCCATCACCCGCGCGAGGTCGGCGACCAGCCGGTGGAAGAACGGCTCGCGGCAGCCGAGCTTGTAGCCGTGCCGCAGGGCGCGGCGGATGATCCGGCGCAGCACGTAGCCGCGCCCCTCGTTGCCCGGAATCACGCCGTCGACGATCAGGAACGCGCACGCGCGGATGTGGTCGGCGATCACGCGCAGCGACGGCGTCGACAGGTCGGTGACGCCGGTCTCGCGCGCAGCCGCGCGAATCAGGTCCTGGAACAGGTCGATCTCGTAGTTGCTGTGCACGTGCTGCAGCACCGCGGCGATGCGCTCGAGCCCCATGCCGGTGTCGACGCACGGACGCGGCAACGGCGTCATCGTGCCCGCGGCATCGCGGTCGTATTGCATGAACACGAGGTTCCAGATCTCGATGTAGCGATCGCCGTCCGCGTCGGGCGAGCCCGGCGGCCCGCCCTCGACGCCCGGGCCGTGGTCGTAGAAGATCTCGCTGCACGGTCCGCAGGGCCCGGTGTCGGCCATCTGCCAGAAATTGTCCGACGCGTAGCGCGCGCCCTTGTTGTCGCCGATGCGCACGATGCGCTCGCGCGGCACGCGGATCTCGTTGGCCCAGATGTCGTAGGCCGCGTCGTCCTCGTGGTAGACGGTGACCCAAAGCCGGTCGGCCGGCAGCGCGTAGACCTGCGTCAGCAACTCCCACGCGAAGCCGATCGCTTCGCGCTTGAAGTAGTCGCCGAACGAGAAATTGCCGAGCATCTCGAAGAACGTGTGATGGCGCGCGGTATAGCCGACGTTCTCGAGGTCGTTGTGCTTGCCACCGGCGCGCAGGCTGCGCTGGGAACTGGTGGCGCGCTTGTAGGGTCGATGCTCGCGGCCGGTGAACACGTCCTTGAACTGCACCATGCCGCTGTTGGTGAACAGCAGCGTCGGGTCGTTGGCCGGCACCAGCGGGCTCGATGCGACGATCGTGTGCCCCTTCGACTCGAAGAAGCGCAGGAATTTCTCTCTTATCTCGGCCGACTTCATGAAGTGCCCGGTCCGTTAGGGATATGCAGCGAGTTGATTTTTCAGCGGAATTTTGGATTCTACCGAAATGCTGGCGAAACAATGGCGCGCGGCGGGCAGGCCGTTTCACGAATCGGCTCCCCGTACAATCGCGTAAGGTGGCGACCATGAAAACAGCCCTGCACGGCATTCGCGTTCTCGACCTCACCCGCGTGCTCGCCGGCCCGTGGTGCGCCCAGAACCTTGCCGACCTCGGCGCCGACGTGATCAAGGTCGAGCGCCCGGGCGCCGGCGACGACACGCGCGCCTGGGGCCCCCCGTTCCTGAGGGCGCGCGATGGCTCCGACACCTCCGACGCGGCGTACTTCCTCGCGGCGAACCGCAACAAGCGCTCGGTGGAGATCGACCTCGCGTCGCCGGCCGGCCAGAAGGCGGTGCGCGAACTCGCGCTGCGCAGCGACGTGGTGCTCGAGAACTACAAGGTCGGCCAGCTCGCGAGGTACGGCCTCGACCATGCCAGCCTCGCGGCGCTCAATCCGCGGCTGGTCTACTGCTCGGTGACCGGGTTCGGACAGACCGGGCCGTGGGCGCACCGGCCCGGATACGATTTCATCATCCAGGCGATGGGCGGACTGATGTCGATCACCGGCGAAGCGGACGACCGCCCCGGCGGCGGCCCGCAGAAGGTCGGCGTCGCGGTGTCGGACCTGATGACCGGCATGTACGCGACGCAGGCGGTGCTGGCCGCGCTGCTGCATCGCGAGCGCACCGGCGAGGGCCAGTACATCGACGTCGCGTTGCTCGACGTCCAGGTGGCGATGCTGGCGAACATGAACACGAACTTCCTCGTCAGCGGCCAGCCGCCGAAGCGCTGGGGCAACGCCCACCCGAACATCGTGCCGTACCAGGCGTTCCGGGCCGCCGACCAGTGGATCGTGGTCGCGGTCGGCAACGACGAGCAGTACCGGCGCTTCTGCGATCTCGGCGGGCGTCCCGATCTCCACAGCGACGAGCGCTTCGCGCGCAATCGCGACCGGGTTCGCAACCGCGAGACGCTGGTGCCGCTGCTCGCATCGATGATCGCCGGGCGCCCCGCCGCCTGGTGGCTCGACGAACTCGAACGCGCGGGTGTGCCCTGCGGCCCGATCAACGACCTCGCGCAGGTGTTCGACAACGAGCAGGTGCGCGCCCGCGGGCTGCGCATCGAGCTCGAGCGCGACGACGCGGGGCGCGTGCCGCTGGTCGGAAGCCCGCTGAAGATGAGCGAGACGCCTCCCAGCTACCGGCTGGCGCCGCCGCGGCTGGGCGAGCACACCGAGCAGGTCCTGCGCGAGCTGCTCGGCTACGACGCGGAGGCCATCGCGGCGGTGCGCGGCAGCCCCGCCGGCTGACGCTGCCGGTATGATCGTCGCCGACACCCGCACCAGGAGTACCTCGATGACTTTCCGGTTCGTGCTCTCGGCGACGCGCCGCCGCCTCGTCGCTTTCGGCGCGGCATCGATGGTCGGCGCACTCGGCACGATCGCCTCGCCGGCCGCGGCCCAGGCCTGGCCCGCGCGACCGATCCGCTTCGTCGTACCCTACCCGCCCGGCGGGCCGCTCGACCAGGTGGCGCGTGCGCTGGCCGAAAAGCTGCGCGAGCCGCTCGGCCAGCCGGTGGTGGTCGAGAACCGGCCCGGCGCAGGCGGCAACATCGGCGCCGACCTCGTGGCGAAGGCCGCGCCCGACGGCTACGCGATCGTCATGGGCGCGGTGGCGACGCACGCGATCAACCCGTACCTGTACGCGAAGATGCCCTACGACGCGAACCGGGACTTCACGGCGATCACGCGCGTCGCCACCGTCCCGAACGTGCTGGTGCTCAACCCGCAGACGGCCGAGCGGCTCGGCATCGGCAGCCTCGGCGACCTGATCGCCTACGCGCGCAGGAACCCCGGCAAGCTCAACTACGCGTCGGGCGGCAACGGCAGCGCGGGCCACCTGGCCGGCGAGCTGCTCGAGGCGCAGGCCGGCGTCAGCATGGTGCACATCCCGTACGGCGGCGCGGCGCCCGCCCAGCTCGGGCTGCTGGCCGGGCAGACCGACCTGATGTTCGACAACCTGGCGTCGGCCACGCCGCAGATCCGCGCCGGCAAGCTCAAGGCCTTCGCCGTCACGACCGCGCAGCGCAGCGGCTTCTTTCCCGAGTTGCCGACCGTCGCCGAGAGCGGCCTGAAGGACTTCGACATCAGCACCTGGTTCGGCGTCTTCGCTCCGGCCGGCACGCCAGCGCCGATCGTCGACCGCCTGAACGCCGAGTTCACGAAGGCGCTGTCCGCCGCAGACATCCGCGAGCGGCTCGCAAGGATGGGCGCCGAGCCTTCGCCGATGAGCCCCGAAGCGTTCGCGACCTTCGTGCGCGCCGAGCAGGCCAAGTACGAGCGGGTCGTCAAGGCGGCCGGGGCCCGCATCAACTAGGATCATCAGGAGAAGTGGAATTCCCGGATGGCGCCGCCGTGACGCCCCCACTACCATAGCGGACTGCCGTGCCACGCACTCCGGGATACACCGGAGGCGCGGATGCGCGTGACAATTCGAACGACGGAGACGGCGCCGATGCGCATCCGCAATCACCGCGACTTCTGGTCGGGGATCATGTTCCTGGTGCTCGGGGCACTGTTCGTGATCTTCTCGCAGGCCTACCAGCTGGGCACGCCGGCGCGGATGGGTCCCGGGTTCTTCCCGACGATGCTGGGCGTACTGATGGCGCTGCTCGGGGCGGCGATCGCCTGGCAGGCGATCGCGACTGGCAGCAGGCAGGAGCGGGTCGGCAGCATAGGCTGGCGCGAGCTGTTCCTCGTCCTGGTCGCGGTGGGTGTGTTCGCGGCCACGCTGCCGTACCTGGGGATGGTGGTCGCGATCACGCTGCTGATCGCGATCTCGGCGACCGCCAGCCACGAGTTCCGCTGGAAGGAGACGCTGGTGTCGATCGTCGTGCTGCTGGTGATGGCCGAGCTGGTGTTCGTCAAGGGCCTCGAGCTGCAGTTCCCCGTCTGGCCGAAGTTCCTCACCCAGTAGCCACCAGGCGCCACGAACATGGAGCTGCTTTCGAACCTTGGGCTGGGGCTGGCCACCGCGCTGACGTTCACCAACATCTTCTACTGCTTCATCGGCGTGCTGCTCGGCACGCTGATCGGCGTGCTGCCCGGCATCGGGCCGCTGGCGACGATCGCCATGCTGCTGCCGATCACCTACAAGCTCAGCGACCCGACGACGGCGCTGATCATGCTGGCGGGCATCTACTACGGCGCGCAGTACGGTGGCTCGACCACTGCGATCCTGGTCAACCTGCCCGGCGAGATCTCGTCGGTGGTCACGACGCTCGACGGTTACCAGATGGCACGAAACGGCCGCCCGGGTCCGGCGCTGGCGATCGCTGCGATCGGCTCGTTCTTCGCGGGCACCGTGGCGACGCTGCTGATCGCCGGCTTCGCGCCGCCGCTGGCGGAGGTGGCGTTCAAGTTCGGCCCCGCCGAGTACTTCTCGCTGATGGTGCTGGGACTGATCGCGGCGGTCGTGCTCGCACACGGCTCGATCCTCAAGGCGCTGGCGATGGTGGTGTTCGGGCTGCTGATCGGCATGGTCGGCACCGACGTCAACTCCGGGGTGGCGCGCTTCTCGTTCGACATCCCCGAGCTCACCGACGGGATCGAACTGGCGGCGGTGGCGATGGGGATCTTCGGGTTCGGCGAGATCATCGCCAACCTCGAGCAGCGCGAGAACCGCGAGGTCTTCACGAAGAAGGTCGGGCGCCTGCTGCCGAGCATGGCCGAGTTCAGGGCGTCGATCGCCCCGATCCTGCGCGGCACGGCGCTCGGTTCGTTCCTCGGCATCCTGCCCGGCGGCGGCGCGGTGCTGTCGTCGTTCACGTCCTATGCGATCGAGAAGAAGATCTCGAAGACGCCCGAGCGCTTCGGCAAGGGCGCGATCGAAGGCGTGGCGGGACCCGAAGCGGCCAACAACGCCGGCTCGCAGACCTCGTTCATCCCGATGCTCACGCTGGGCATCCCGACCAACGCAGTGATGGCGCTGATGGTCGCGGGGATGATGATCCACAACATCCAGCCGGGCCCGCAGGTGATGACCAGCAACCCGGAGCTGTTCTGGGGACTGATCGCGTCGATGTGGGTCGGCAACCTGATTCTGGTGATCCTGAACCTGCCGTTGATCGGGCTGTGGATCCGGTTGCTCACGGTGCCCTACCGGGTGCTCTACCCGGCGATCCTGCTGTTCTGCTGCGTGGGCGCGTACTCGATCAACAACAACGTCTTCGACGTTTTCGTCACGATCCCGTTCGCGATCCTGGGCTACGCGTTCCGCAAGCTCGACTGCGAGCCGGCGCCGCTGCTGCTCGGCCTGGTGCTGGGCAAGCTGATGGAGGAGTACCTGCGCCGCGCAATGACGATCTCGCGTGGCGACTGGTCGGTGTTCGTCACCCGGCCGCTGTCGGCCACGCTGCTGGCGATCGCGGTCGTGCTGCTGGTGATCGTGTTCCTGCCGGCCATCGCGAAGAAGCGCGACGAAGCCTTTGCCGAGGAAGAGACCTGAGGGAGCCGGTTCCGTGCTCGTCCCGTCGCCCGCGGTTCTGGCCTTCGACGTCTTCGGCACGGTCGTCGACTGGTACGGATCGATCGAGCGCGAGATCGACGCGCTGGCCCTCGGCATCGACGCCGGCGCGTTCGCCCTGGCCTGGCGCACCGGCTACAAGCCGGCCATGGCTCGCGTACGCAGCGGCGAACTCGGCTGGACGAAAATCGACGTGCTGCACCGAATGATCCTCGACGAGATCATCGACCGGTTCGGCGTCGGAGACCGGCTCGACGAGGCGGCACGCCGCAGGCTGAACCTGGCCTGGCACCGTCTCGACCCCTGGCCCGACGTGATCGAGGGGCTCGGAAGGCTCAGGCGCCGCTTCATGCTGTGCACACTGTCGAACGGAAACCTCGGTCTGCTCGCCGACATGGCCAAGCGCGCGGGGCTGCCGTGGGACCTGATCCTGTCGGCCGAGGTGTTCCGGCACTACAAGCCCGACCGCGAGGCCTACCTCGGCGTGTGCGAGGTCTTCGACATCGCGCCCACGGACATGATGATGGTCGCCGCGCACCACGACGACCTGGAAGCCGCGCGCGCTTGCGGCTGCCTGACCGCGCACGTCGAGCGACCACGCGAGTACGGGCCGACGGTGAACAAGGACGTTTCGCCGCGCCCCGGCAACGACCTGCACGCGACCGACCTGATCGACCTGGCACGGCAGCTGGGCTGCTGACGCAATGACCACTGCTTTCGACTGGTCGATCCGGTATCCGGGCGCGCGATCGCCGGTGTTCGCGCGCAACGTCGTCGCGACCTCGCAGCCGCTGGCGGCGCAGGCCGGTCTGCGCATGTTGCTCCGGGGCGGCAATGCGGTCGACGCCGCGGTGGCGGCAGCCGCTGCGCTGACGGTCGTCGAACCGGTGTCCTGCGGGCTGGGCAGCGACGCCTTCGCGATCGCCTGGGACGGCCAGGCGCTTCACGGGCTGAACGCGTCGGGTCCCGCACCGGCAGCGTGGGATCCGGGCTATTTCCGCCGCAGGCACGGGGACGCGATGCCGATGCGCGGCTGGGACAGCGTCACCGTTCCCGGCGCGATCGCCGGATGGGCCGCGTTGCACGCGAGACTGGGAATGCTGCCGTTCGCCGAACTGTTCGAGCCGGCAATCGAACTGGCCGAGCGCGGCTTCGGCGTGACGCCGATCGTGCACCGCAAGTGGGCCGCGCAGGCGCCGCTGCTGAAGGAGATCCCCGGTTTCGCGCAGGCGTTCCTGCCCCGGGGCCGCGTACCGGACATCGGCGAGCGATTCGTCTTCGCCGACGCCGGCGCAACGCTGCGGCGCATCGCCGCGACGCGCGGTCGCGACTTCTACGAAGGCGAGACCGCGGCGGCGATCGTCGCGCACGCACGCGCGCATGGCGGCGCCATGACGCTCGACGACCTGCGCGCTTTCGCGCCCCGCTGGTGCGGCACCCTCTCGAAGGACTACCGCGGCTACACGCTGCACGAGATCCCGCCGAACGGCCAGGGCATCGCCGCGCTGATGGCGCTCGGCATGTTGTCGAACTTCGACCTCGCGTCGCTCGCGCCCGACTCCGCCGAGTCGCGGCACCTGCAGATCGAGGCGATGAAGGCGGCGTTCGCCGACGTCTACCGATGGGTGGGCGATCCGCAGGCGATGACCGAAGTGACCGCATCGCACTTGCTCGACGACGCCTATCTCGCGCGGCGCGCCGCGCGCATCCGGCGTGACCGTGCGACCGAATTCGGGCACGGCCTGCCGCCGGCCGGCGGGACGATCTACCTGAGCACCGTGGACGAACGCGGCAACATGGTGTCTTTCATCCAGTCGAACTACATGGGCTTCGGCTCGGGCGTGGTCGTGCCCGGGGTCGGCGTGTCGCTGCAGAACCGCGGGCACGGCTTCGTGCTCGAAGACGGACACCCGAACTGCGTGGCGCCCGGCAAGCTGCCGTTCCAGACGATCATCCCGGCGTTCCTGACCAGGGACGGCAGGCCGCAGATGGCGTTCGGCGTGATGGGCGGCAACATGCAGCCGCAAGGCCACGTGCAGACGCTGGTGCGCATGCTCGATCACCGGCAGCACCCGCAGGCGGCCTGCGACGCGCCGCGATGGAAGGTCGGTCGCGGATTGTCCGTCGACGTCGAGTCGACGATGGAGCCCGATGTCGTCGACGAGTTGAGGCGGCGCGGCCACCGGATCGAAGGGGTCGCCGATCCCTACATGGACTTCGGCGCTGGCCAGTTCATCTGGCGGCTGGACGAGGGCGCCGACGATGCCGGTCGCGTCGGCGCCGGCTACGTCGCAGCGAGCGACGGTCGCCGCGACGGCGCCGCGGTCGGCTTCTGAGCAACCCCGGCAAAGCATCCCGACCCGATTTCCATTATCGTCACGTGTGCCGCGAGTCGGGACCTCGCTCGCGGCGCCTGCGATGCCGCGTCGGCGAGCGACGCCACCGGCATCTCCCGATCGAGGTATGCGCAGATGACGAACAAGCACTACGAACCGGTCGCGTCGCACAAGGTCGCCTTCCTCGGCCTCGGCGTGATGGGCTATCCGATGGCCGGCCACCTGAGGCGCGCCGGCCACATGGTCACGGTGTACAACCGCACCGCGTCGAAGGCCGACCAGTGGGCCGGTGAATTCGCACCCGGGGGCGCCGGCGGCACCACCGCCGCCACGCCTCGTCAGGCGGCGCACGACGCCGACATCGTCTTCGCCTGCGTCGGCAACGACGACGACCTGCGATCGGTCGTGCTCGGCGAGCATGGCGCGTTCGCGGGCATGAAGCCCGGCGCGGCCTTCGTCGACCACACCACGGCGTCGGCCTCGGTCGCGCGCGAGCTTCACGAGATGGCGAAGCAGCGCGACCTGCACTTCGTCGACGCGCCGGTCTCCGGCGGCCAGGCGGGCGCGGTCAACGGCTTGCTGACCGTCATGTGCGGCGGCGAGCAACCGGTGTTCGACCGTATCCGGCCAGTCGCGATGGCCTTCTCGCGCGCCTGCACGCTGGTCGGCGGCCCCGGGGCCGGCCAGCTCGCCAAGATGGTCAACCAGATCTGCATCGGTGGACTGGTGCAGGGGCTCGCCGAGGGCATCGCCTTCGGCATCGCCGCCGGCCTCGACATGAAACTGGTGCTCGAAGTCATCGGCAAGGGCGCCGCGCAGTCCTGGCAGATGGACAACCGTGGCACGACCATGGTCGACGACAAGTTCGATTTCGGTTTCGCGGTCGACTGGATGCGCAAGGACCTCGGCTTGTGCCTGGACGAGGCGAAGCGCAATGGCGCCCCGTTGCCGGTGACCGCGCTGGTCGATCAGTTCTACGGCGATGTGCAACGCATGGGCGGCGGCCGCTGGGACACGTCGAGCCTGATCCGGCGGCTGCGCAGGACCCCATGAGCGGGCCGGCGCCGGAGGCGCCGCCCTCCAGTTCGACGACAACCCACCCACGCAAGGATCCTCGATGGCCTACCAGACCACCGCCTCCGGGCTGCAATACGACGACGTCACGCCGGGCACCGGCAACGAAGCGCACGCCGGCCAGCACGTTCGCGTGCACTACACCGGCTGGCTCTACGAAAACGGCCAGGCCGGCCGCAAGTTCGATTCGAGCAAGGACCGCGGCGAGCCGTTCTCGTTCCCGCTGGGCGCGGGCCACGTGATCCGGGGCTGGGACGAAGGCGTGGCCGGGATGAAGGTGGGCGGCACGCGCCGGCTGGTGATTCCGCCGCAGCTGGGCTACGGCGCGCGCGGTGCCGGCGGGGTGATCCCGCCGAACGCGACGCTGCTGTTCGAGGTGGAACTGCTGGGGACCTGAGGCGACGCGCACTGCCATGAGTGATTCCGCGCCCGGTTCGCCACGCCTTGCCGCAACGGGCAACTTCATCCGCGCGGCCATCGACGAAGACCTGCGCCTCGAGAAGTACGTCGACCGCAGGTGGGGCGGCGAGCCCGGCCCGGCGGAGCGGCACCGCGACGCCCTGCCGGACCCGGCGGCGATCCGCACCCGCTTCCCGCCCGAGCCGAACGGCTACCTGCACGTCGGTCACGCCAAGTCGATCTGCCTGAATTTCGAGCTGGCGCGCGACTACGGCGGGCGCTGCCACCTGCGCTTCGACGACACCAATCCGGAGAAGGAGGAACAGGAGTACGTCGACTCGATCGTCGATGCCGTGCGCTGGCTCGGCTTCGAGTGGCGCGACGAGCAGGAAGACAACCTGTACTACGCCAGCGACTACTTCGACGACTTCTACC
>Ga0079224_100008963_pt1 | contig 13598 bp, 14 predicted proteins | sample Stecom2015_FD_80414 | JGI IMG/M metagenome (GOLD analysis project Ga0079224, IMG submission 80414) | Agricultural soil microbial communities from Utah to study Nitrogen management - Steer compost 2015 | ecosystem: Environmental > Terrestrial > Soil > Agricultural land | place: USA: Utah... | reverse complement strand
TTCCAGCCCGGCACGCCCGACATGTTGGGCAGGCGGTGCGCGATGCCCTTGTGGCAGTCGATGCAGGTTTTCTCGCCGCTCAGCAGATGACGCGTGTGCATGATCGCGGCGCGGTTGGACTGCTTGGTCAGGTCCATGGAATCCTCGCTGTGGCAGTTGCGGCATTCCAGGGAATTGTTCGCCTTCAGGCGCACCCATTCATGCTGGGCCAGTTCGAGGCGCTTATCGAGAAACTTCTCCCGCGTGTTGATCGTGCCGAAGATCTTGCCCCAGACCTCCTTCGAGGCCTGCATCTTGCGCGCGATCTTGTCGGTCCAGTCATGCGGCACATGACAGTCCGGGCAGGTGGCCCGGACGCCCGAGCGGTTGGTGTAGTGGATCGTGTCCTTCAGCTCGGCGAAGACATTGTCGCGCATCTCGTGGCAGCTGACGCAGAATTCCTCGGTATTGGTCAGCTCCAGCGCGGTGTTGAAGCCGCCCCAGAACACGATGCCGGCGCCGAAACCGCAGGCAACGAGCAGCCCGAGGCTCAGGCTGGTGCTGGGACGGATCAGCGTCAGCCAGTAGGGACGCAGAAAGTCCAGAAACCGGCGGATCATCGCCGGGTCCCCGTGCCGGCGCTGCCCAGCTCCCGGCGCTGGTTGTCGATCAGGCTGTCGATATCGACGAATTCGTTGCTGACCGGAGGCGCCGCCTCGTGCTGCGGGACATGGCACTGGGTGCAGAAGTAGCGTCGCGCCGAGACCGTCGCCAGGATCTGGTCGTCACGGTCCATGAAATGCGTGATGCTGATCATCGGCGCCTGGCTCATTTCCGTCGAACGGCGGCTGTGGCAGGCCAGGCAGCGATTGGCATTGAGCGACACCTCATAGCCGCGAATGCTGTGCGGAATGACCGGGGGCTGCTCGGGGTAGTTGCGGGCGCGGCGCACGTCGTCGTTCACCTCGCGGGCAATCTGGGCCGAGTCCTTGGTCTCGCCGATCGGGGTGGGCCCGCGCAGGCCGGAAAGGTCGGCGGCGAGTGCCGTGGCGGCGGCGAGGGCAGCGGCAGCCAGGCAGGCCGCCAGAATTGTGCGTCTCACTGTTCACCTCCCTGGCCGGGCCGCACCCTCTCGATGCGCACCGCGCATTTCTTGAAGTCGGTCTGCCGCGAGATCGGATCGGTGGCGTCGAGCGTCACCTTGTTGATCAGGATGCTCTCGTCGAACCAGGGCACGTAGACTAGGCCGACCGGCGGCTTGTTGCGGCCGCGGGTCTCGACCCGGATCAGCACCTCGCCACGCCGCGAAACGATCCGGACCTCGTCGCCGCGGCGGATGCCGCGCCGCTTGGCATCATCGGGATGCATGTAGCACAGCGCCGCCGGTACCGCGCGATGCAGCTCGGGGACGCGCCTGGTCATCGAACCGGAATGCCAGTGTTCGAGAACGCGGCCTGTCACCAGCCAGGTATCGTATTCGTCGTCGGGCGGCTCGGCCGGCGGCTCGTAGGGGAAGGCGAAGATGCGCGCCTTCTTGTCCTCGAAACCGTAGAAGGCGACGCCTTCGCCCTGTTTCACATAGGGGTCATAGCCCTCGCGATAGCGCCAGCGGGTTTCCTTGCCGTCCACCACCGGCCAGCGCAGACCGCGCACCTGGTGATACTGGTCGAACGGCGCCAGGTCATGGCCATGGCCGCGGCCGAAGCTGGCATATTCCTCGAACAGGCCCTTCTGGATGTAGAAGCCGAACGCCTCGGCCTCATGATTGGCATAGCCTTCCTCGATCTCGCTGTTCGGGAAGCGGTTCACCGAACCGTTGGCGAAGAGCACCTCGTACAGGGTCTTGCCGCGATAGCCCGGATTGGCGTCGAGGGTCTCCTTCGGCCAGACCTCCTCAGTCTTGAAGCGTTTGGAGAATTCCACGATCTGCCACAGGTCGGAGCGCGCCTCGCCCGGCGCATTGACCAGCTGGTGCCAGAAATGGGTGCGCCGTTCGGCATTGCCGTAGGCGCCTTCCTTCTCCACCCACATGGCAGCCGGCAGGATCAGGTCGGCGGCCCGCGCCGTCACCGTGGGATAGGCATCCGACACGACGACGAAGTTTTCCGGATTGCGATATCCCGGCAGGGCTTCCTCCATGATATTGGCGGATGCCTGCATGTTGTTGTTGACCTGCACCCAGTAGGCGCTGAGCTTGCCGTCCCGCAGCATGCGGTTCTGCTCGACCGCATGGTAGCCCGGCTTGTCGGGAAGCAGTCCGGCGGGCAGCTTCCAGATCTTTTCCGTGATCTCGCGGTGCTTCGGATTGGTGACCAGCATGTCGGCCGGCAGCCGGTGGCTGAAGGTGCCGACCTCGCGCGCGGTGCCGCAGGCCGAAGGCTGGCCGGTCAGCGAGAAAGGACTGTTGCCCGGCTCGGCGATCTTCCCGGTCAGCAGGTGGATGTTGTAGACCATGTGGTTGGCCCAGACGCCGCGGACATGCTGGTTGAAGCCCATGGTCCAGAAGGACATCACCTTGATCTTCGGATCGGCGTAGAGCTCTGCCAGCGCCTCGAGCTGCCGCACCGGCACGTTGGTCAGCTTGGACACCTTCTCGGCGGTGTATTCGCTGACGAATTTGGCGAATTCGTCGAAGGTCATCGGCGACGAGCCGCCGGCATCCTTCCGGTTCTTAGCCCTCACCTCCAGCGCATGCTCGTCGCGCAGGCCGTAGCCGATATCGGCATTGCCGCGCCGGAAGACGGTGTGCTTGTCCACGAACTGGCGGTTCACCCGGTTGGTGGAAATGATGTAATGCGCGATGAAGTTCATGATCGCGAGATCGGTGCCGGGGAAGAAGATCACCGGCACGTCGGCGAGATCGAAGCTGCGATGCTCGAAGGTCGACAGCACCGCCACCTTGACATGCGGGTTGCTGAGTCGCCGGTCGGTCACGCGAGTCCACAGAATCGGATGCATCTCCGCCATGTTCGAGCCCCAGAGCACGAAGGCATCGGCGGCTTCGATGTCGTCATAGCAGCCCATCGGCTCGTCCATGCCGAAGGTGCGCATGAAGCCGAAGGCGGCGGAGGCCATGCAGTGGCGGGCATTCGGATCCAGGTTGTTGGAGCGGAAGCCGCCGCGCATCAGCTTGGAGGCCGCATAGCCCTCCCAGATGGTCCACTGGCCGGACCCGAACATGCCGACGGCCGTCGGGCCCTTCTCGCGCAGCACGCGCTTGAACTGCTCGGCCATCACGTCGAAGGCATGATCCCAGCTGACCGGCTGGAACTCGCCGTCCTTCGCGTAGCGGCCGTTCTTCATCCGCAGCAGCGGACGGGTCAGGCGGTCGGCGCCATACATGATCTTGGACAGGAAGTAGCCCTTGACGCAGTTCAGGCCGCGATTGACCTCGGCCTTGATGTCGCCATGGGTGGCAACCACGCGGTTGTCGCGGGTGGCGACCATTACGCTGCAGCCGGTGCCGCAGAACCGGCAGGGCGCCTTGGACCATGTCAGCCGCGCCTCATCGCCGGGAATCACGACGTTGGCGGCTTCGGCGGAAAACGGCAGGCCGGCGGCGCTTGCGGCGATGGCGGCGGCCTTGGCCTTGATCATCTGGCGACGGGTCAGCTTCATGGGCAGCCTCTCATTCGTCGGAGGACGTTTCGACCTGGTGGTAGACAAGCGTTGCAGCGAGGACGCCCTTGATCGACTGGATCGTGCCGAGATGGCTGGCGATCTCCTGCTCGCTGGCGGTCTCCAGCGTCACCACCAGTTTGCCGGCGGGAGACGTGGCGGCGATGGTGAGGCCGGGGATTCCGGCGAGCTGGTGCTGCACCTCGTCGAGCCGCATCGGATGGGCGTGAATTACGAGGCTGGAGATATGCGTTTCCAGCCGGCCGCGCAGCAGCGCCCGCCGGCGGGGATCAAAATCTGTTTCAGTGGCGGACATCGCGGATCAACCCGTCGGCGGCCCGGCAATCATCTGATAGATCCAGACGCCGAGGCCGTAACTGCCGACGATCGCAACCGCCATCGCCGGCGCAACGACGAAGGTGAGGAAGAGGAAGACGATCCACTCGCGGCGCCGGACGACCTGTTCTGGCTCCTGCGGTGTGGCTGGCACCGGCATCCGCGACCCTCCCGAGGCTTGGCCTTATCTCTGTAACCGGACCGCCATTGCAATCCGGTTGCCGCGCCGTTCCGACGAACCACGCGGCTGTCCCGATTTTACGCTTATGTCAGGGAAAAGCCAGCCCGTTACGCAGCTTCGGCCAGAGCCCTCAGTCGGTCGGGCTGCCGGATCATCACGCGGTCCGCGCTGGGCAGGCTGATGACATCCTGCTTGCGCAGCTTGGTGAAGCAGCGGCTCACGGTTTCGATGGTGAGGCCGAGATAATCCGCCGCCTCGGCCCGCGTCATCGGCAGCGATACCGGATTCGGGGCGAGGCCGCGCGCCCGGGCACGTTCGGATTGCCGCAGCAGGAAGGAGGCGATGCGCTCCATGGCGGTCTTGCGGCCGAGCAGAAGGATCTGCTCATGCGCGGTCGCCAGCTCCGTCTCCGTAACGGCAAGCAGACGCTGTTCGAGACTGGGCATTTCGGACAGCAGTTTCCGGAACTCCGCTCGCGGAAAGCGGCAGACCCTGACGTCGTTCAGCGCTTCCGCCGTCACCGTGTAGGCGGTCCGCGTATTCAGCCCCATGAAATCGCCGGCGCCGAGAAAGCCGGTGATCTGCCGGCGGCCGTCCGCCAGCGATTTGGACAGGGAAACGCTGCCGCAGGTGATGTTGTAGACGAATTCCGCCTCGTCACCCTCGCGGAAAAGAACCTGGCGGGGTTTCAGCGGAATGACGGTGGTGAGCGATGCCATCCTGAGCTGCTCTTCGGCCGAGAGCGGCGCACAGATGGTCAGGCTGCGGGCGGTGCAGGTTTCGCAGGGATCAATGGCCTTGGAGACGATGTCGCGGAAGGCTCTGCGCTGGGGCAGGGGATGAATCTCACCCATCGGAGGTCTCCGTCTGGTTTACAGACGCTCTAATGTTGTCCGACCGGTGTCCTCTGGAAAGTTGATTTCCCGTAACGCCGGTCCATGTCTGCGCGCCATGATAGCAAATCCTCGGCGGTCAGGCGTTCCCGAGCCATGGGCAATATTGTCGCATCCTCCCAGGCCATGTGCCGGCGCAGCCGTTCGGCGAAATCGGCCAGTGCGGCGCAGAGTTCCGGCCAGTCGTCCTCCGACTCATCTGCAAATGCGACGCATCGGCGGGCCAGCTCGCAGGCATGCTGGCGGTCTTCCCGGTGTTCTTCGATGAGCTGGTCGATGATGTCGTCGAGATTGTCGCCCAGCAGCAGCCGCAGCCGCAGCCGCGGCAAAATGCCCTCTTCCTCTTCCAGGATCAGGGCCGGAAACTCGCCGGTAAGATATCCCGCGATATCCTGCGCGAGGGCTTGGGTCACGGCCGGTCCGGCATTCGGCAGGGAGCGCAGGAGTGCGCAGAACATGACCAGCCCGACGCGCCGGGCAGCCAGCGCGTCGAAAGGCGATGCGGCCGTTGTCTGCGCCTGCAGGGCCTGTCCGATCGGCAGCATGCCCAGCGGGCGATCCGCCGCCGGGGTTGTCTGTTCGATGGCGTTCATGATGGTAACTGTAGCCGGCCGCCTGTATCCGGCATTGATCCGGATCAACGCTGGTGCCCTCGGAGTCTGGGATACACCCTGAATGTCGAGCTGGTCGGAATTTCTGGCAGCCTGCGCCGATCTCCTCAGTCACGGATCGATGGGCAGCTGGATAACGTATGGCACGCCGGCCGGTCTGTTCCTGCTCGGGCTGGCCGGGGGTGCGACACATTGCGCGGGGATGTGCGGTCCCTTCGTGCTGTCGCAGGCGGGTGCCCGGCTGACCTCCCTGCCGCTGGAGCGCTCGACGCGGCTGCGCCGCCTGAGCGGCATTCTTCTGCTGCCCTACCATGCCGGTCGCATGACGACGTATTCACTACTCGGCGGTATCGCGGCGGGCGCGACCGGCGGCGTTCAGCGGTATTTTGCCGATGGCTACCTGCCTGCCGTGCTGCTGGCGATCGCCGCCGGCTGGTTCCTGACAGCGGCGCTGCTGAAATCCATGCCGCGGCTGGCATCGGCGGGCGCGAGCCTGCTGGGCGGCAATCCGCGCGGTCCGCTGCCGCGCCTGTTCGCGCGGCCGGAAGGCTTCAACGGCTATCTGCTGGGCGTGCTGCTCGGCTTTCTGCCCTGTGGCCTCATCTATACCGCCCTGCTGCTGGCAGGGGCATCGGGCGACTGGCGGCTGGGCGCGGCGTCCATGGCCGCTTTCGCGGTCGGCACCATGCCGGCGCTTCTGGCCATCGGCTGGCTGGGCGCGGCCCTGGGCAACCGGCTGCGCAGCGCGCTGCGCTTCTTCCTGCCGCCGGTACTGGTGCTCAATGCCGGCCTGCTGCTGGCACTGGCCTGGCGTCTGCTGCAGGGCTAGACGCTTACGGGATTAATCAGCGGACGATATCGCGGCAGGCATGCCAGCTGGCATGGGCGACCAGCGGAAACAGCACGCCCAGGCCGACGAAGAAAGTTGCCAGTCCGACCCCGGTAAAGAACAGGATCAGCCCCGCCCACAGCGCCATTGCCTTCGGGTTGGCGATGATAGCCCGCAGGCTGGCGCCCATGGCGGAAACGACGTCGACGTCGCGGTTCAGCAGCAGCGGCAGGGAAATCGCCGAAAGGGCGAAGGTCAGCAGCGCGAAACCGGCGCCCATGGCAGTGCCGATGACCAGAAACGGCAGGTTGCGGGCCTCGATCAGGTAGAACGGGATGGCGTCCAGCGGCGGCGTACCGTCATGAAAATAAAGGACAAACCACAGAAGCGCCGTGCGCACCCAGGCAAAATGCAGCAGCAGCAGGACGATACCGAAGCTGCCGATCGCCACCGGGCGGCGCCAGCTGGTCAGCGAAATCCGCAGACCGACGGGTTCGCCCGCCTGCAGGCGCCGGCTGGTGTCGTAGAGACCGATGGCCAGCAGGGGCGCGACGAGGAGAAAGCCGCCGGCGAGCGGCAGCACGAGGTAGATCAGCCCGGCCTGCCACAGGCCGATGGCCAATGCGTAACTGATCGCGACGATGCCGGCACCGTAGCTGAGGCTGACGCGGGGGGCGCGGCACAGATCCTGCCATCCGGCCTGGAGCCAGCGCCATGGCTGGTCGTCGGGGACCCGTCGCACCGCTATCGCTTGCGCACCCACTGGAAAGTTGCCAGTCAATTCCCCGCTCATCGCGGCATTTTGACACACCGTGCGACAATTTGGCAACCTCAGACAAGACCGGCATTGACCTGCATCAATGTGAGCGATGGTCAAAGCAGGATGATGCCGGCGTGCGCCCGCAAAGGGACGATCCATTGCAAGGAACGACCATGACTGCCATTGCTGCCGGCCTGCGCTCCCGTTCGGAGCTCAGTGAGCCCTATATTGAGGACGTAATACGCGCCTTCGTGATCGCGACGGCCTTCTGGGGTATCGCGGCTTTCGCAGTCGGCGTCTATGTCGCCCTTCAGCTTGCTTTCCCGGCGCTCAATCTCGGCCTTGAATGGACGACCTTCGGCCGGCTGCGGCCTGTCCATACCTCCGCCGCCATCTTCGCCTTCGGCGGCAACGCCCTGATGGGTTCGTCGCTCTACGTCGTGCAGCGCACCTGCCGCGCCCGGCTGTTCGGCGGCGAGGCCGTGGGCTGGTTCCTGTTCTTCGGTTATCAGCTGTTCATCGTGCTGGCCGCGCTGGGCTATGTCTTCGGCATCACCCAGAGCAAGGAATACGCCGAGCCGGAATGGTATGTCGATCTCTGGCTGACGCTGGTCTGGGTCGTCTATCTGGTCGCGTATGTCGGTACGCTGATCAAGCGCGAGGAGCCGCATATCTATGTGGCGAACTGGTTCTACCTCGCCTTCATCATCACCATCGCGATGCTGCACATCGTCAACAACCTGGCAGTGCCGGTCTCACCCTTCTCGTCCAAGAGCTATTCGCTGTTTGCCGGCGTGCAGGATGCGCTGACCCAGTGGTGGTACGGCCATAATGCGGTCGGCTTCTTCCTCACCGCCGGCTTCCTGGCGATGATGTACTACTTCATCCCGAAGCAGGCGAACCGGCCGATCTATTCCTACCGGCTGTCGATCGTCCATTTCTGGTCGCTGATCTTCCTCTATATCTGGGCCGGTCCGCACCATCTGCACTACACCTCGCTGCCCGACTGGGCGGCGACGCTGGGCATGGTCTTCTCGGTCATGCTGTGGATGCCGTCCTGGGGCGGCATGATCAACGGCCTGATGACCCTGTCGGGTGCCTGGGACAAGCTGCGTACCGATCCGGCGCTGCGTTTCTCGGTCACCGCCGTCGCCTTCTACGGCATGGCCACCTTCGAGGGACCGGTGATGTCGATCCGCCAGGTCAATGCACTCAGCCACTATACCGACTGGACCGTCGGCCACGTGCATTCCGGCGCACTCGGCTGGAACGCCTTCATCACCTTCGGCATGCTCTATTACATCGTGCCGGTGCTGTGGAACCGCCAGCGACTCTATTCGCTGAAGCTGGTGTCGCTGCATTTCTGGATCGCGACGCTCGGCATCCTGCTCTACATCACCGCGATGTGGGTGTCCGGCATCATGCAGGGTCTGATGTGGCGCGCCTACGACAACCTCGGTTTCCTGCAGTACTCCTTCATCGAAACCGTTGAGGCGATGCATCCCTTCTATGTCATCCGGGCGACCGGCGGAATCCTGTTCCTGACCGGCGCGCTGCTGATGGCCTACAACCTGTGGCGCACCGCCCGCGGCGACCTGCGCGACGAACCCATCCTGCAGCCGCGGCTGCAGGTGGCGGCAGCCGAGTGAGAAGACGCATGTTCATCAAACACGCCACCATCGAGCGCAACACGATCCTGCTTGCCGCCCTGACGCTGCTGACCGTGGCGATCGGCGGCCTGGTCGAGATCGTGCCGCTGTTCACGATCGAAACCACCATCGAGCGCGTCGAGGGCATGCGCCCCTATTCGCCGCTCGAGCAGGTCGGCCGCAACATCTATGTCCGCGAGGGCTGCTATGTCTGCCACAGCCAGCAGATCCGTCCGCTGCGCGATGAGGTCGAACGCTACGGGCATTACAGCCTGGCGGCGGAAAGCATGTATGACCATCCGTTCCAGTGGGGCTCGAAGCGGACCGGCCCGGACCTCGCCCGCGTCGGCGGCAAGTATTCCAACGAGTGGCATGTTGCGCATCTGATCGACCCCCGCGCGGTGGTGCCGGAATCGATCATGCCGTCCTACGGCTTCCTCAGCCGCAAGCTGGTCGACGATTCCGACATCGCGGATCACCTGAGGGCACTGCGCGCCGTGGGCGTTCCCTACAGCGACGAGATGATCGCCGCGGCGGCGAAGGACCTGCGCGCGCAGGCCGATCCGGAGGCCGACACCGAGGAACTGCTGCAGCGCTATCCCAAGGCTCCGATCGGCGACTTCGACGGCGATCCGGCGCGGCTGACCGAGATGGACGCTCTGGTGGCCTATCTGCAGATGCTGGGCCGGCTGGTCGAGTTCGACAAGACCCAGCCCGGCGGCCTGCGCCAGTGAGGATGCCATGAGCGCACTCATCGAAAATTATCCCTGGCTGCGATCGCTCTGGACGGTCTGGTTCTTCCTGCTGTTCACCGGACTGATCGTCTGGGTCATGTGGCCGAGCCGGCGTCAGCGCTGGTCGGATTACGGCACCATTCCGCTGCGTGAGCGGCAAGAGGACTGACGATGACTGACAGAACCGAAGAACGTCCGACCGGGATCGACAACACGACTGGCCACGAATGGGACGGCATCCGGGAGCTCAACAACCCGCTGCCGAAATGGTGGCTCTACGTCTTCTATGCGACTGTGGTGTTCTCCATCGTGTGGAGCGTGCTGTACCCGAGCGTCCCGGGGCTCAACTCGTATTTTGCCGGCGTGCTCGGCTACACCCAGCGCGACGAGGTGGCTGCCGACATCGCGCGGGCCGCGGCCGGCCAGGCGGCGTTCCGCCAGAAGATCCGCGAGCTCGATGTCGCCGCCGTCAAGGCCGATCCGGAACTCAACCGCTTCTCGGTGGCGGGCGGCCGGGTGCTGTTCGCCGAGAACTGCGCGGCCTGCCACCAGGCCGGCGGCACCGGTGCGCCGGGCTATCCCAGCCTCGCCGATGACGACTGGCTGTGGGGCGGTACGCCTGCCGATATCGAGCACACCATCAGCGTCGGCATCCGTGGCCAGCATGACGAAACCCGCCAGTCGCAGATGCCGCGCTTCCTGGCCGACGGCATGCTGACGGCGCCTGAGGTCGAGGCCGTGGTCGATCACGTTCTTTCGCTGACGGGCAAGGCGCCCGCCAACGAGAAGGGTGCCCAGATCTTCGCCGAACAGTGCGCTTCCTGCCATGGCGAGGATGGCAGCGGCAACCGCGAACTCGGTGCGCCGAACCTGGCCGACCAGATCTGGCTGTATGGCGGCGACCGCGCGGCCGTGCGGCAGACCGTGGCCTATTCGCGCAACGGCGTGATGCCGGCCTGGGCCGGGCGCCTCGACGAGGCGTCGATCCGCATGCTCGCCGTGTATGTCCATGCCCTCGGAGGCGGAGAGTAGGCCGGTTGTGAACGCGAGGCCCGAAATGCCGGAGGATCGCAGTGCGCTGAAGGAGACGGACAGCGTACTCGGCATCTTTGCGCCGTCACTCTATGCCGATCGGGTCAAGGTCTATCCCCGCGCGGTGCGCGGCCGGTTCCGCAACATCAAATGGGCGGTTCTGACCTTCTGCCTGGTCATCTATTACGGATTGCCCTGGCTGCGCTGGGATCGCGGCCCGGGCGCACCCGACCAGGCGCTGCTGCTCGATATGTCGGGCCCGCGCGGCTATTTCTTCAACATCGAGATCTGGCCGCAGGAGGTCTACTACATTACCGGCCTGCTGATCGTCGGTGCGCTGGCGCTGTTTCTCGCCACCGCGCTGTTCGGCCGTGTCTGGTGCGGCTATGCCTGCCCGCAGACGGTGTGGACCGATCTCTTCATGCTGGTCGAACGCTGGATCGAAGGCGACCGTAATGCCCGTATGCGGCTCGATCGCCAGCCGACCAGCGCGGCAAAGGTCCTGCGCAAATCGGCCAAGCATGCCGTCTGGCTGCTGATTGCCGCCGCGACCGGCGGGGCCTGGATCATGTATTTTCAGGATGCGCCCACGGTGGTGCGCGAGATCTTCACCGGTTCGGCTTCAGGCGCCACCTATTTCTTCTTCGGCCTGTTCACCCTGACCACCTATGGGCTGGCCGGCTGGGCGCGCGAGCAGGTCTGCACCTATATGTGCCCCTGGCCGCGGCTGCAGGCCGCCATGCAGGACGAGCATTCGCTGATCGTCACCTATCAGGGCTGGCGGGGTGAGACGCGCGGCAAGCACAAGGCCGGCCAGTCCTGGGAAGGGCGGGGTGACTGCATCGACTGCGGCGCCTGTTTCCATGTCTGCCCGACCGGAATCGACATCCGCAACGGACCGCAGCTCGAATGCATCGGCTGTGGCCTCTGCATCGATGCCTGCGATGACGTGATGGGCAAGGTTGGACGTCCGCTGCGCCTCATCGATTTCGTCTCGCTGGAGAATCTCCAGAACCGAGCCGCGAAACGGCCGGAGCGGCTCAAGCTGCTGCGTCCGCGCACCGTCCTGTACGGTGTGCTGCTGCTTGTCGTCGCCGCGATCATGGTCGCCGCACTGCTCCTGCGCGACACGCTGGAACTGTCGGTTCAGCAGGATCGCAGCCCGCTCTATGTGACGCTGTCCGACGGCAGCCTGCGCAACGGCTATACGGTCAAGGTCTCGAACAAGACCCGGGACACCATGTCGCTGCGTCTGACCCAGGATGGCCTGTCCGGAGCCAACCTGTCGATTGCCGGCTCGCCGGACAGCCGCGATGCCCTGTCAATGGTGATCGAACCCGACTCGCTGGCGGAGTATCATGTGTTTGTCCGCCTGCCCGCCGACCGGGCCGGCCGGCAGACGACGACCTTCGATTTCGTTCTCACCGATGAGAGCGGCAGGGAAGTCGAGCGCGTCCATACCCAGTTTGCCGCTCCTGCCGGAGGACGCTGATGACCACCATGGCCGACGACCGCAGCAGCCGCTGGATTCCCTGGATTTTCGTTCTCGGCTTTGCCGTGATCATCGCGGTGAATGCGACGCTGATCGCCTTCGCCATCGAGAGTTTCAGCGGCCTCGTGGTCGAACATCCCTACCGCAAGGGGGTCGAATACTCCCAGACGCAGGAAATGCTCGACCGGCAGCGGCAGCTTGGCTGGGAGTACGAACTGCGTGCCGAGCCGCATGCCGATGGCGACGTGAATGTCGCCGTCGCCTGGCATCACGACGCCGCGCCGCTGAATGATCTGCAGGTCAGCGCGGAGTTCATCCGCCCGGTTGAGAATGCCGCGCCGCTGACGGTTTTCCTGCAGCATCGCGGCAACGGCGAATATGCCGCCTCCGTCCGCCTGCCTGCCGCCGGCCTCTGGGATGTCCGGATTACTGCCGAACGCCGTGAGGAGCGTTTCGTCGCTGCCGAACGCCTGGTACTGAGATGAACACAGCCGTTGCCTCGCTCGCCGGCAGTCCTGCCGTCGCGACAGGCAAGGCCGCGGCCCTCTGCCTGCATTGCGCCACCCCGGTCGCGACCGGTGAGCGTTTCTGCTGCACCGGCTGCGCGGGTGCGCATGCCCTGATCCGCGGGCTCGGCCTCGACAGCTACTACCAGCTGCGTGCCGCCGGGCGCCCGGTCGGCGAGATCGAGGACGAACGCATCGCCTGGGGCGAATTCGTCCAGGTCTCGGAGGGCCGCTGCCGGGCCGAGCTGATCGTCGACGGCATGCATTGCGCCGCCTGCCTCTGGCTGATCGAGCATGCCCTGCGGGCGCATCCCGCCGTGGTCAGGGCGCAGGTTTCGGCGACCACGCGCCGGCTGGTACTGGAATGGAAGGGCGATGCTGGCCTGATCGATGAACTGGCCGGAACGGTCAGCCGCCTCGGCTACCGCTGCCTGCCCCTGACCCCCGATGCGGTGGAGCAGGCGGGCATGGCGGAGGAAAAGAGCCTGCTGCGCGCCATGGGAGTGGCGGGTTTTGCCGCTGCCAACATCATGCTGCTCTCGGTCTCGGTCTGGTCCGGCCATGTCGGCGACATGGGCACCTGGACCCGCGACCTGATGCATGCCGTTTCCGCGGTGATCGCCATTCCCGCCATTGCCTATGCCGGCCTGCCATTCTTCCGGTCCGCCGCTTCCGCCCTGCGCCGGGGCCGCAGCAACATGGATGTGCCGATCTCGATCGGCGTCATTCTCGCCACCGCGGTCAGCCTGGCCGAAATGCTGCAGTCGGGCCCGCATGCCTATTTCGACGCCGCGGTCACGCTGCTCTTCTTCCTGCTGATCGGGCGGTATCTGGAAACCCGGGCTCGCGGCTATGCACGCCGCACCGCGCAGCAGCTCCTGGCCTGGACCGCCCAGCCCGTCTCGGTGGAGACCGATGCCGGCGTCGTGCAGCGGCCGGCCCAGCGTGTTGCCATCGGCGACCGTGTCGTCCTGGCGG
>Ga0079224_100008962_pt1 | contig 13598 bp, 10 predicted proteins | sample Stecom2015_FD_80414 | JGI IMG/M metagenome (GOLD analysis project Ga0079224, IMG submission 80414) | Agricultural soil microbial communities from Utah to study Nitrogen management - Steer compost 2015 | ecosystem: Environmental > Terrestrial > Soil > Agricultural land | place: USA: Utah... | reverse complement strand
GTGCCGGTCCGGCTCGCGCTCGGCCGCGCGCTGCGGCGGTAGCTCCCGGGAGCGCGCCCGCGCGCGGGAGCGCCCCCCGGGGAAAACATGAACCCGGGTTCAGATTTCTCTTTCCGTCCCCGCGACGGCGCTGGTACCCTGCCCCGCGATGCGAACCAGGACTGGCTGGGTGCTCGTCGTGTCGTGCTGGCTCTTGGCCGCGGGCTGCGGCGGCGAGGAGGGAGGCGAGCCGACCGACGTTCCGGATCGCGAGGCCTACCGCACCTGGATCAAGGTGGAGCCGCCCGGCGCGGTGTGCGGCAACGGCAGCCAGTACAAGTTCTTCGTCAACTACTCGGACGTGTCGAACGATCTGGTGGTCGCCTTCGAGCCGGGCGGCGCCTGCTGGGACTACGAGAGCTGCACCGGCAAAAGCGGCATCCGCGGCGCCGCCAACGTCGACGGCATCCCCGACGGCCACATGGACGTCGGCGGCCGGATCGTGCCGTTCTTCCAGCGCGAGTACGACGACAACTTCACGCGCGACTGGAACATGGTGTACGTGCCGTACTGCACCGGTGACGTGCACACCGGCAACGCCGAGGTGGTCTACGAGGACCCGGCCGGCGTCGACCCGCCGATCACCTTCCACCACAGCGGCCACGCCAACACCATGGCGGTCATCGAGTGGATGGCGGAGCAGTTCCCGGAGATCCCGCGGCTCCTGGTGACCGGCTGCAGCGCAGGCGGCGCCGGCGCCACGATCAACTACTACTTCCTGCGCCACGGCCTGCCCGGGGTCGAGCGGTCGTACCTCCTGGCCGACTCCGGCCCGATCTTCCCGTCCGAGGGCTACTCCGGGCCGCTGCACGACAAGGTGTACGAGTCCTGGGCGGTCGAGTCGATCCTGACCGACCTGACGGCCGGCTTCGACCCTGCCAACTTCGGCAGCGTCAACACCGCCATCGCCGGCGAGTTCCCGGACGACCGGCTGGCGGTGACCTACTTCCGGCGCGACTACAACTACTCGCTCTACTCCTACGAGCGCTTCTACGACCTGCCGCCGCCCGACGACCCGGCGTTCAAGGAGCAGATCCTCGACATGTGGTGGTCGGACACCCAGCTCCTCATGGACGTCTACGACTCGCGCGACAACCTGGCCTACTACCTGCCCTACTTTCGCTCCCTCAACGACAGCCACTGCTCCACCCTCATCAGCTACGCCGGCTCCGACATCGAGGAGCTCGACATGACCATGGAGCAGTTCGTCGCCGACCTGCTCGACGACGGCGCCCCGCTCGAGAGCTACCTCGAGAGCGTGCAGCCGGACGAGGATCTGCCCGAGCAGTAGCGCAGGCGCGCGCGGGTGACGCGAGCGGCCGCGGTCAGCGGCGGCGGCGCAGCCGCTCGGTGACGAGGTAGGCGATCAGCGAGGCGAGCAGGACGGCGGCGGCGCCGGCGAGGAGCTGGGGCGAGATGCGGTGGCGCACGCCGTAGAACAGCACCCAGGCGGACAGCGCGATGTAGGCCGCCGCCGCCGCCAGCGCCACCGGGCGCGGGCGCGGCAGGTCCGGGCGGCGCCAGCGGATGGCAAACAGGGTGGTGCAGGTGAGCGCCGAGAACAGGATGAGCAGCGCCCCGACGCTGTCGAGCGCCGAGCGGACCGAGTGCGTCCACACGATCGCGATCGACACCGCGCTCTGGAAGACGATCGAGCCGACCGGCGGACGGCCGGCGCGCGCCGCCAGCGCCCGCGGCAGAAAGCCGTCCTCGGCCATCGCGGCGTACACCCGCGGCCCGACCAGCGTCATCGCGCTCATGGCGGACAGGAACGCCAGCGCGACCGCGATCGACACGAAGCCGGCCGCCGGCCCGCCGATCAGCTTGGCGGTGACCGCGTGGGCCAGGGTGGTGGTCTGGTCGCCGATCACCGCGCCGGCGTCCTCGGGCGTGAGGTTGGCGACGAACACCCAGTTGACCAGGAGGTAGAGGCCGCCGACCGCCGCGCAGCCGAGCAGCATCGAGCGGGCGACGTCGCGCCCCGGGTCGCGGAACTCACCGGCCGCGTAGATCGCCGCGTTCCAGCCGCTGAACGCGAACGCGATCCAGAACATGTTGCCCATGAACGGCCCGATCTCGAAGCCCCCCGACCCGCCGGGCGGCCTCCAGTCGGGCCAGGAGCTCTCGCCGAGCGCCAGCCCGATCACCACGAAGCCGACCAGGAGCGCCACCTTCAGCGCGACCAGCGCGTTCTGCGACCACTTCGAGGCGACCAGGGTGACCCCGTGCGACAGCGCGAGCAGCGCGATGAAGCCGCTCGCCAGCGCGCGCGGGTACGGCACGTCGACCACCGTTCCGAGGAAGGCGGCCGCGCCGAGCGCGTTGATCGCGATCGGCGCCGAGAAGCCGATCAGGAGCGACGCCCAGCCGGCCATGTAGCCGAACGACGGGTGGATGAGCTCCGACAGGTAGCGGTACTCGCCGCCGGAGCGCGGGATCAGCCGCGCCACCTCGGCGTAGGCGCGCGCGCCGGCCAGCGCCAGGGCGAGGCCGAACAGCCAGTCGATCAGGATCCACCCGGCCGACATGGTCTGCGCCATGTAGCCGGCGCTGAGGAACACACCGGCCCCGATCATGTTGGCGGCGACCAGGCCCATCCCGGACCAGACGTCGAGCGCGCCGGCGCCTCGCCCCTGGCTCATGACCGGCGACGATAGCAGGCAGGCGAGCTACAGCCCGAGACCGGCGCCGAGCATCCCCTGCGCCATGGCGCCCAGGTGCTCGATGTCGGCCCGGCTCAGGGTCACCTTGAACGCCACATCGGCGCCGGACTGCAGCACCTCGACCCGCTTGAGCATCTCGCCGAGCTTGGGGTCGGGCATCATGCCGGCGAGCTGCTCCTTCTGATCCTTGAACTGCTCGGCGGTCCCCTCGGCGAGGTCGGCGCTGTCGAGCGCGAGCCCGACGAAGATCGCCAGCCCGTCGCCGGCCGGATCGACCGTCGCGAAGAGGCCGCGCGGCGCGCTGGACACGCCGGCGAGCTGCGAGCGCATCGCCGCCGGCACCGGCCCGGCGAGCCAGACGGCGGCCGACGTGTCGACCTTCTTCAGGTACGCCATCAGCTCCTGGTTGCTCGTGGCCCCGCCCGAGGCGGCCACCGGCGGCGCCTGGGCGTCGTCCTCGCCGGCCGTCCTCACCAGCACCACGTCCGGCGCGGTCCAGCGCGCGCTCAGCGTCATCACCTCCGACTGGTAGGTCGTGACCGGCCCGTCGTCGGTCACGGTGATGCCGCCGATCTTCGCGGCGCAGTCGGCGACCTCCTTGCGCGAGATCCCCTTCATCGCGGCGTGCAGGCCGCCCTGCCCGAGGTCCGCCCCGCTCGTCACCACGAGCTGCTCGATCTTCTCCGCCGGCACGAGGTTGCAGACCTTCTTCGCCTCGGCCAGCTCCGGGGCGGCCGCCATCCAGAGCTCGACCACCTTGCCGAAGAGCGGCGAGGTGCGCGCCGCCGGGCCGTTGATCCCGAGGACGAGCGCCGCGTCGGCCGGGAGCTGAGCCAGAAGCCCGCTCACCTCCGGGGTCAGCTTCCCGGCCGGGAGCGAGTCCTTCTTGCAGGCGGCCAGGGACAGGGCAGCGGCCAGGGCGGCCGCGAGGGGGAGGCGCAGCGAGCTCATGGGCGGAGTCTCCGGGGAACCGGTTCCGGGGCCCAACCCTAGCACCGGGGGCTCCGACGCGCCGCGGCAAATCCGCTTGCTCGCGGCACCTACCAGGTGGTAGACACATATCGTTCGACTGGTAGGGACCTCTCCGTGCCGACGTCCGAGCCGAGAGCCAGCGCCGCGACTCCCGAGCAGATCCTCTCGGCGGCCACCCGCCTGTTCTCCGCCCGCGGGGTCGGCGGCACCTCGCTAAAGGACGTCGCCGACGCGGTCGGCATCCGCAAGCAGTCCCTCCTCTATCACTTCCCGTCCAAGGAGGAGCTGCGCCAGGCGGTGCTCGAGCACCTCCTTGCCCGCTGGAACGACGTCCTGCCGCGCCTCCTCATGGCCGCCACCTCCGGCGAGGACCAGTTCGACGCGGTGCTCGCCGAGACCGTCGAGTTCTTCGCCGCCGATCCGGACCGCGCCCGCCTGCTCCTGCGCGAGCTGCTCGACCGGCCGGACCACGTGCGCGCGCTCTTGCCCACCCACGTGCGCCCGTGGGTCGAGGCGGTGAGCCGCGCCATCCGCAAGGGGATCGAGCGCGGCACCACCGCGCCGCGCGTCGACCCGGAGGCGTACGTCGTCGCCCTCATCAACCTGGTGCTCAGCACCATCGCCACCGCCGATTGCCTGACCGCCCTGGCCGATCGCCGCCGGCTCCTCGCAGAGCTGGCGCGGATCGCCAAGGCCAGCCTGCTTGCGCCCACCGCCCGGGAGGACCTCTGACCATGGCCAACTTCTTCAGCGACAACGACGACCTCCGCTTCTACTTCGACCAGGGGATCGACTGGCGCGAGATCGCCGAGATCACCGAGCGCGGCTACCGCGATCCGGACGGCCACGCCGGCCTGGAGGACGCGCTCGCCTTCTACCGCGAGATCGCCGAGATGATGGGCGAGGTGGCCGCCGAGGAGGTGGCGCCGCGCGCCGCCGAGATCGACCGCGCCGGTTCCCGCTGCGAGGACGGCGAGGCGGTGATGGCGCCGCAGCTCGAGGCGATCTTCCGCAGGCTCGCCGACATGGACATGCACCGGATGTGCGTTCCGCGCGAGCTCGGCGGCCTGAACTGCCCGATGCTGCTCTACTTCATCAGCACCGAGCTGCTCGCCCGCGCCGACGTGTCGGTGATGGCGCACTACGGCTTCCACACCGGCATCCTGATGTCGATGCTGCAGTTCTCGATCCTCGAGGGCACCACCGAGGTGGATCCGGACACCGGCGCGATCCGCCGCACCCGCTGGCAGGAGGAGATCGAGGAGATCGCCTCCGGACGCGCCTGGGGCTGCATGGACATCACCGAGCCGGACGCCGGCAGCGACATGGCGGCGCTGCGCGCGGTCGGCCGCCAGGAGCCGGACGGAAGCTGGACCGTGAGCGGCCAGAAGATCTTCATCACCTCGGGCCACGGCAAGTACCACTTCGTCATCGCGCGCACCGAGGGGCCGGAGACCGGCCTCGACGGCCTGTCGCTGTTCCTGGTGCCGACCTACCGCGAGGAGGGCGGCCAGCGGATCCGGCTCGCCACCCTCGACCGGGTGGAGGAGAAGCTCGGCCACCACGGCTCGGTGACCGCCGCGGTCACCTTCGATCGCACGCCGGCCCAGCTGGTCGGCTCGCGCGGCGAGGGCTTCCGCTGGATGCTCAAGCTCATGAACGGCGCCCGCCTCGGGGTCGGCTTCGAGAGCATCGGCCTGTGCGAGGCGGCCTACCGGCTGGCGCGCGCGTATGCCGCCGAGCGGCCGTCGATGGGCAAGACCATCGACCGGCACGAGATGATCGCCGACTACCTCGACGAGATGGCGACCGACATCCAGGGGCTCCGCGCCCTGGCCATGCACGGCGCGGTCGAGGAGGAGCTGGCGCAGAAGAAGGAGACCATGGCGCACCTGATGGCCGGGGGGGCCGAGGGGCGCGACAGGCTCCTGCGCGAGGCCAGGGCGCACAAGGCGCGCGCCCGGCGGGTCACGCCGCTCCTCAAGTACCTCGGCGCCGAGAAGGCGGTCGAGATGGCGCGCCGCTGCCTGCAGATCCACGGCGGCAACGGCTACATGACCGAGTACGGCGCCGAGAAGCTGCTGCGCGACGCCATGGTGATGCCGATCTACGAGGGGACCAGCCAGATCCAGGCGCTCATGGCGATGAAGGACACCCTCGGCGGCGTGCTGAAGAACCCGCAGGGGTTCGTGCGGCGGGTGGCGCAGGCGCGCTGGCGCTCGCTGTCGGCGCGCGACGCGCTCGAGCGGCGGGTCGCCCGCGTGCAGTCGATGTCGCTGTCGGCCCAGCAGCACCTGCTCACCCGCACCGCCGCCGACAAGGTCCGCTCGCTGAGCGGCCGGCCGCTCGGCGAGTGGCCGCGCGCGCTGAGGCAGAACTGGAACCCGAAGCGCGACTTCGCCTTCGCCATGCTGCACGCCGAGCGGCTGTGCCGGCTGATGGCGGACGCCGCGATCTGCGAGATCCTGTGGCGCCAGGCCGAGCGGCACCCGGCGCGCCGCGAGCTGCTGGAGCGCACCCTCGAGCGCGCCGAGCCGCGCTGCCGCCGCCTGCTCGACGAGATCACCACGACCGGCCACCGCCTGCTGGCGGAGCTCGCCGAGCGCAGCCGGGTCGAGCAGGAGTCGGCGGAGCGCCCGGCGGCCGCCGAGCCGGCGCCGGAGCCGATGCGCGCGGTCGGCTAGGAGGCGCGGGTGCGGCGCCGCCCGCCCGGGCCCCGCTCACCCGGGGCCCGGCGGCGCGCCTACGGCCGCGGGCAGGTCCGGTGGCCCGCCGGGTCGCGGCGGAACTCCTCGGAGCTCACCTGCGGGCACTCGTCCATGATGAGCCCGCGCAGCGCGGAGTACTCGTCCCAGGTCAGCGCCATCGGCTCGAACACCAGCGGGATGACCTCGGCGGTGGCGATCTCGTCGCGCAGGTCGTCGAGCAGCCCCTCGGCGCGGCCGGTCTGCCAGATCGCCTCGAAGTTGCCCTCGTAGGCGGCGATGAGCCCGGCGTGCTCGGGCCCGGTCAGGTGGAGCGAGTTCTCGAAGGTGGCGTGCTCGGCGTTGATCGACAGGTTGTAGCTGCCGGTCAAGAGCTCGTCGCCGTCGATGACCATGTACTTGTGGTGCATCTGCACCGCGTAGGAGTGGTCCCAGCGGTAGGAGTAAGCCTTGTAGCGCACGTCGACGCCGGCCTCGCCCACCTGGCGGCCCCACAGGAAGCTCTTGTTCTGGCAGTTCCAGCGCTGCAGGTCGGTGCTCGCCTCCGCCAGGCACTCCTCGACCGCCTGGGCCTGCGCCTGGTCGCCGGAGGCGCTGATGAACTCCTGCTGGTCGAGGTAGACGCGGATGTCAAGGTCCGGGTCGGCCTGCCGGCGGGCGATGAGCGCCTCGGCGACCGGCCGCAGCCGCAGGTGGCCGGACGCGATGTGGATCGACTCGGTCGCCCCCTCGATGGCGCGCACCCAGGCGTCGGCCACCGCGGTGCTCGAGCGATCGGTGCGGAAGGTGGTCGAGCCCTCGCGCACCTCGAAGTTGGCGGAGGTGAGCAGGACCTCGACCCCCGGGTGGTCGGGGATGCGCGAGGTCGACAGATCCGCGGTCGAGGCCACGAACGGGATCGGCTGGGCGAGCGCGAAGTCGCGCGAGTGGTTCCACATCAGGTCGAACTCGCGCTGCAGCACCATCGCGAGCTCCGGCTGGCCGGTGATGAACAGCGTGTTCTCGTCGTACACGCTGCCGCCGCCGAACGACCAGTTGCCGCTGCCGGTCACCACCGTCGCGCTGGCGGCGCGCGCGAGGTCGTCGCGCGGGCCGTCGATGATGGCGAACTTGTGGTGCATGATCTTGTTGACGTAGCGGACGTCGATGCCGAGGCGCTCGAGCCGGCCGGACCGGCTGCTGTCGCGCGCGCCGTCCGGCAGCCTGCGATCGTCGCTGGCGGTCTCGAAGATGAAGCGGATCTCGACCCCGCGCGCCACCGCGTCCTGCAGCGCGTCGGCGATGCCGGCGTCGGAGAAGCTGTACGTCCCGCTGTCGCCCGAGTGCTCTCCTTGCGAGATGCGCTGGGGCACGCGCGCGTTGTGGGTGGCGCCGGCCGGCTGCGGCGAGAAGATGGTGCTCATCTCGGCGGCGGCGGCCAGGCGCCCCTGTTCGATGGCGTGGTCGAGCAGCGCGCGCAGCGCGACCGGGCCGACGAACGGCACCCGGTCGAGCTCGGCCAGCGAGTCGAACGGATCGTCGTCGGCGGTGCCCGGCTCGCCGTCGGCGCCGTCCCGGTGCTCGACGATGTTGCCCGCCGCGGTGGCGTGCAGCCCGGCGTCGTGGTCGAGCTCGTCGCGGCCGACCGAGCGGTCGTTGACCAGCGCCAGCACCGCCAGCGCCTCCGGCGAGCCCTCGTCGATGCCGCCGTCCGCCTTGCCGTCCGGGAAGCCGGCGTCCTCGCCGTCGAGCGGGTCGTCGCCGGCGCAGCCGAGGGGCACAAGCAGGAGGACGGCGAGCGGAAGGGCGTGCGTCCGGCGCGGCATGGCCGGACGCACAGCAACCGCCGCGCCAGGGTGTCCGGGATCCCGGACACCCTCAAGCGCGCGAAACCGCGCACGGAAGGCGGCACAAGCGGCCTGGCCTGGCCAGGGCGGTAGCCACCGCCGCGCGCCCGCGTCTGCCGGTCCTGGCGGCCGCCTCTAGCCGCGGGTGGCCGGCAGGTCGTACCAGGCGGGCTTGTCGCCCTCGTGCACCTGCTTCTGGATGCCGCGGTCGAGGGTGCGGTCGAACAGGCCGACCGACACGAGGATCACCGAGCGGTCGGTCGGATCCTTCGCCAGCCGGCTGCCGCAGGTCTTGCAGAAGCTGCGGCGCACCTTCTCCGACGACTGGTACCACTGGATCGAGTCCTCGCCGGTCCAGCTCGCGTCGGCCTTCTCCACCCGCAGCATGGCGAAGAAGTTGCCGTGCATCTTCTGGCAGTCGTCGCAGTGGCAGGCGATGACACCGAACGCGTCGGCCGGCACCGACACCTTCACGGCGCCGCAGTAGCAGTGTCCCTCGAGCTTGCTCATGTCCGCTCCTTTCGAGCGGCGAGGATCAACCAGGATGGGCCGCGCCTTCAAGGGGGCGGGGCGTGGGCAGTCGCCTCGGCGGCGCGCCCGGCGCCGTGGAGAGCGGCCTCCGCCGCCTGGGCCCGCGAACCTGATCCCCGCCCTGCGCTCGAAGGCGCCCCCTCAGCCGGCGGCTCGGCGCCGAGCTCGGCGGCGCGCCGGCCCGCCCTTTGGCCCGGCGGAGCCGCCGCGGCCGATCGCCGCATGGCCACCAGCGCCGCGGCGTGGCAGGCTCCGGCCACCATGGGCCACCGCGCCTTCACCCGCTACGCCTGGGGCGTGCTCGGATTCGCGCTCCTGGCGATCCTCTGGGGCTACTTCCTGCGCATCTCGGAGTCGGGCGACGGCTGCGGCACCGACTGGCCGATGTGCCGGGCCGCCCTCGAGGCGGAGACGCCGTCCTTCTCCACGCTGGTCGAGCTCAGCCACCGGCTCTCGTCCGGGCTGGTGCTCGTCCTGGTGCTCGGGATGTTCGTCTGGGCCTACCGCGCCTACCCGCGCGGCTCGGCGGTCCGCTTCGGCGCCACCTGCGCGCTCGCGCTGACCCTGTCGGAGTCGCTTTTCGGCGCGCTCCTGGTGCTGTTCGGATGGGTGGCCGGCGACATCTCGACCGGGCGGCTCCTCATCCGCCCGTTTCACGTCACCAACACCTTCAGCCTGATGGCGGCGCTCGCGCTCACGCCGCTCTGGGCCAGCCGCGGCACCGCGCGGCGCCCCGCCCTGTCCGGCGAGGGCCTGCGGATCATGTGGCCGGCCGTGCTCGGCGCGCTGGCGCTGGCGTGGACCGGCGCGTGGACCGGGCTGGCGACCACCGCGTTCGCGCCCGCCACCCTGCAGGAGGGCCTCGATCAGTACCAGGACCCGGAGCACCTGCTCATCCCGCTCAGGCTGCTCCACCCGGTGCTCGCGGTCGGCGTCACCGCGCTCCTTTTGCGCACCGCCGCGCGGCTGCGGCGGCCCGGCGGCGATCCGCTGGCCGCCCGGCTCGGCACCGCGGTGGCGATCCTCGCCGTCGCCCAGCTCGCGGTCGGCGCCGGCACCATCCTGCTCGGCAACCCGGCCCTGGCGCGGCTCTTCCACCTGCTGGTCGCCGACGCCATCTGGATCCTCCTCATCCTGGCCGGCGCGACCACCCTCGAGCGCGCGGCGCGATCCGCCCCGGCGGTCTGATCCGCGGGCACCGACGGCGCCAGGGTCCCGCGAGGGCTCGACGCGGCCCTGCGCTGAAGAAAGATCGAAACGATTGCGGGCGGTTGAAAAAATTTCGTGCCACCTTGTCGATCGGCCAGCGGGTCCGTCGTCGCGTCCGTGAAGCGACCGGCGGTGCCGGTCCGCGATTCGACGACAGGAGGCAGTCCCATGCGTTTCATGATGATGCACAAGAACGACCCGAACACCGAGGCCGGGCTCCCGCCGCCCATGGAGCTGGTCCACGAGATGGGTGAGTTCGTCGGCGGCTACGCCAGGGCCGGCCAGCTCCTCGACGGCGGTGGCCTCGCCGGCAGCAAGACGCGCACCCGCCTGACCTTCCGCGGCGGGGAGTGCACGATCCGGCAGGGGCCGTACCGCGGCGAGCACGAGCTGCCGGCGGCGACGCTGCAGCTCAAGGTGCGCACCCGCGAGGAGGCGATCGGCTGGGCGGAGCGCTACGGCAAGATCCTCGGCGACTGCGAGCTCGAGATCGGCAAGCTCAACGAGCCGTGGGACATCGGCCTGATGCCGGAGCCGCCGGACGCCCCGCTCCAGGTGCTGCTCATCGAGAAGGCGGACGAGGCCACCGAGGGCGGCGGCCGCTCCCCGCAGACCAAGGCCGCGCTCTCTCGCCTCGAGAGCGAGATGAGGAAGGCGGGCGTGCTCATCAACACGCACCGGCTGCAGCCGAGCTCGCGGGGCAAGCGCCTGGTGTTCTCCGGCGGCGACCTGCGCGTGACCGACGGGCCGTTCGCCGAGTCCAAGGAGCTCATCGGCGGCTTCGCCGTCATGGAGCTGCCGAGCATGGACGAGGTGCTCGACGTGTGCCGGAAGTACGCCGCGATCCTCGGCGACACGCTGGAGATCGACATCCGCCTGCTCGAGCCGCAGGAGGAGGCGGCGTAGGCGGGCGGGCGCCGCGGCGGCCTGCCGGCGGCGCCTCGCCTGGGAGGACTCGCCGGCGGCATCTCGCCTGCTAGCGCATCGGCTGCACGAGCTGCACGATGTTGCCGCAGGTGTCCTTCAGCATGGCGATCTTCGACGCGGTCACGTCGGTGGGCGGCATGGTGAACTCGGCGCCGCGCTCCTTCATGCGCTCGAAGTCGGCCTGGACGTCGTCGGTGTGGAACAGGATCGCCGGCTGGCCCTGCTCGAACATCGCCTTCTGGTACTCCCTGGCCGGCGGGTTGTCGTTGCGCGCGAGCTGGAGCTGCGCGCCGTCCGGATCCTCGGGCGAGGCCACCGTGAGCCAGCGATACGGCCCCTGGGTGACGTCCGCCTTCTTCTCGAAGCCCAGCACCTCGGTATAGAAGCGCAGGGCCCTTTCCTGATCGTCCACGTACACGGTGGTCAGCTTGATCTTCATTGGGTCGTTGCTCCCTTCTTCGCGTCTGCGTGGTCAGCGGGCGCGGGCGGCCTTCGGCCGGCTGCCGACGAAGGCCGCCAGGTGCTCGCCGGTCAGGGTCGACCGCGCGGCAACCAGCTCGGCCGGGGTGCCCTCGAACACGACGCGCCCGCCGTCGTGCCCCGCGCCCGGGCCGAGGTCGATGATCCAGTCGGCGTGCGCCATCACCGCCAGGTGGTGCTCGATCACGATGACCGACTTGCCGGAGTCGACCAGCTTGTCGAGCAGCGCGAGGAGCTGCTCGAGATCCGCCAGGTGGAGGCCGGTGGTCGGCTCGTCGAGCACGTAGACGCCGCCGTCGGCGCCCATGTGGGTCGCGAGCTTCAGCCGCTGCCGCTCGCCGCCGGAGAGGGTGGTGAGCGGCTGGCCGAGGCGCAGGTAGCCGAGCCCGACGTCGGCCATGCGCCGCAGGATGGCGTGCGCGGCCGGGATGCGCGCCTTGCCGGAGCCGAAGAAATCGACCGCGGCCTCGACCGGCAGGTCGAGCACCTCGGCGATGTTGAGCCCGCCGAGGCGGTACTCCAGCACCGACGCCTGGAAGCGGCGGCCCTCGCACTCCTCGCACACCGAGCTGACGCCGGCCATCAGGCCGAGGTCGGTGTAGATGACGCCGGCGCCGTTGCAGGTGGGGCAGGCGCCCTCGGAGTTGGCGCTGAACAGGGCCGGCTTGACGCCGTTTTCCTTGGCGAACGCCTTGCGGATCGGCTCGAGCAGGCCGGTGTAGGTCGCCGGGTTGCTGCGCCGCGAGCCGCGGATGGCGGTCTGGTCGATCGAGACCACGCCCTCGCGGCCGGACACCGAGCCGTGGATCAGCGAGCTCTTGCCGGACCCGGCGACGCCGGTCACCACCACCAGCACGCCGAGCGGGATGTCGACGTCGACGTCCTTGAGGTTGTGGGTGCTGGCGCCGCGCACCTCCAGGGCTCCGGTCGGCGTCCGCACCGACCGCTTCAGGGTGGCCCGGTCGCTCAGGTGGCGCCCGGTGAGCGTGCCGCTGGTCCGCAGCCCCTCCACCGTCCCCTCGAAGACCACCTCGCCGCCGGCGGTGCCGGCGCCCGGGCCGAGGTCGACGACGTGATCGGCGATCGCGATGACCTCCGGCTTGTGCTCGACCACCAGGACGGTGTTGCCCTTGTCGCGCAGGCGCAGGAGCAGGTTGTTCATGCGCTGGATGTCGTGGGGGTGCAGCCCGGTGGTCGGCTCGTCGAAGACGTAGGTCACGTCGGTGAGCGAGGAGCCGAGGTGGCGCACCATCTTGGTGCGCTGCGCCTCGCCGCCCGACAGGGTGCCGGACGGCCGGTCCAGGCTGAGGTAGCCGAGGCCGATCTCGACGAACGAGTCGAGCGTGCGGCGCAGGGTCGCCAAGAGCGGCGCGACCGACGGCTCGTCGAGGCCGCTCAGCCACCCGGCCAGGTCGCTGATCTGCATGGCGCAGACGTCGGCGATGTTCTTGCCGTCGATGCGGGAGGAGCGGGCCGCCTCGTTGAGGCGGGTGCCGCCGCAGTCGGGGCAGGCGGTGAAGGTGACCGCCCGCTCCACGAACGCGCGGATGTGCGGCTGCAGCGCGTCGACGTCCTTGGACAGGAACGACTTCTGGATGCGCGGGACCAGCCCCTCGTGGGTGAGGTTGGCGCCGGCGACCTTGACCTTGGTCGGCTCCTGGTAGAGGAAGGCCTGGCGCTCCTTCTTGCTGTACTTGCGGATCGGCTTGTCCGGGTCGAGCCCGGCGGCGGCGAACATGCGCACGTACCAGCCGTCCGCGGTGTAGCCGGGGACGGTGATCGCGCCCTGGTTGAGCGACTTCGTGTCGTCGAAGAGCTGCGAGAGATCGATGTCGCTGACCGTCCCCATGCCCTCGCACCGCGGGCACATGCCGCCGGTGATGTTGAAGGTGACCTTCTCCGCCTTGCGGTTGCCGCGGTCGACGGAGATCGTGCCGGTGGAGCGGACCGAGGGGACGTTGAAGGAGTAGGCCGGGGGCGGGCCGATGTGCGGCTCGGCGATGCGGCTGAACAGCACCCGCAGGAGCGCGTTGGCGTCGGTCACGGTGCCGACCGTCGACCGAGAGTTCGCGCCCATCCGCTCCTGGTCGACGATGATCGCCCTCCTCAGCCCCTCGCGCACGTCGACGTCCGGCCGCGCCATCGACGGCATGAACCCCTGCACGAAGGCGCTGTACGTCTCGTTGATCAGCCGCTGGGATTCCGCCGCGATCGTCTCGAACACCAGCGACGACTTCCCTGAGCCG
>Ga0079224_100008961_pt1 | contig 13598 bp, 10 predicted proteins | sample Stecom2015_FD_80414 | JGI IMG/M metagenome (GOLD analysis project Ga0079224, IMG submission 80414) | Agricultural soil microbial communities from Utah to study Nitrogen management - Steer compost 2015 | ecosystem: Environmental > Terrestrial > Soil > Agricultural land | place: USA: Utah... | reverse complement strand
TCCTGATCCGGGTCATTTCGGCAGTGATTCCTTCACCTACACCGTCAGTGACGGCAAGGGAGGAACCGCTACTGCCTCTGTTTCAGTGACCGTAGCGGAGGTCAATGACCCGCCGGTCGCGGCCAACGACAGTGCCAGCACTCCGGAAGATCAGCCAGTCACCATTTCGGTTCTGGCTAACGACAGCGATCCGGACGGCGATACACTGACAATTGCATCCGTCAGCAAGCCTTCCAATGGAATCAGTCAAGTCTCAGGAAGCGCGGTGCGTTACCTTCCCAACAAGGATTTCAACGGGACGGATAGCTTTACCTACACCGTGTCAGACTCCAGGGGTGGTCAGGCAACGGCCTCCGTTATGGTTACAGTGACACCTGTCAATGATCCTCCGGTTGCCAGAAACGACTCGGTTTCGACCACCCGGGGAAAAGCTGTTTCGATCAGCGTACTGGACAATGACACGGATCCAGATGGAGATCCCTTGACAGTCGCTATCACGAAACAGCCCAGTAAGGGAGCCGGATCGGTCGACTCAGGCAAGATCATTTATGCTCCCAGTTCAAACTTTACGGGGCAGGACAGCCTGACCTATCAGATAACGGATGCCGAAGGGCTCTCCAGTTCGGCGGTCGTGACCATCAACGTGACCGGACCGAATAGGAATCCCGTGGCCTCTAATGACTCGGTCACGACAAAGGAAGATACTCCCTTCGATATTCCGGTTCTAGCTAACGATTCAGATCCCGACGGGGATCCGCTGACCATCGTATCCGTGACCCAGCCGTCAAATGGAAAGATTAAGTTCACGGTCGCCTCGGTACGATATGAACCGAATGCCGATTTCAATGGACTCGATCAGTTCCAGTATTCGGTCAGCGACGGAAAGAAAGGGACGGCCACAGCCACGGTCACCATTTCTGTGACGCCGGTCAATGACTCGCCACGTGCCGTCGATGACAGTTTGAAGATCCGCCAGGGGGAGTCGAACCCTCTGGACGTTCTTACCAATGATAGCGATCCCGACGGCGACCCCTTAACTGTTGTCTCGGTCAGCCAGCCCGGTCACGGCAAGGTCACAATCGCATCTGGTCGCTCCGTTCTTTACGATCCGGAACCCGGCTTTCACGGAAAGGATGCATTCACTTATTCAGTGTCCGATCCTTCTGGGTCCACCGACACGGCAACGGTCCAGGTTCACGTCATCAAAGGAGGGCCTTCAGACAAGAAACTGGTTTTCCCTGTTTCGATCAATACAGGATCCAGCAGGCTTTTCTCTGACACTTTCGTGGGAATCGGGCTTCTGAACCCCATGGAGAGCCACGAAGAAGTGTCACTTCAGAGTCTCACTTCGCAGGGAAATACGACTTCCAACGTTCAGCTCGGCAATAGCCTGCCTCCTGGAGGACAGACAGCCTTTCTGACGACTGAAGCAATGGGATTCACGCCTGGCTCGCTGGCCATGACGGCGTCTAGTGATCTGGGACCGCTGCAGGGATTCTTTATGTTCGGCTCGAATGACCTGACAAAGATGGATGGCATCGGCGGCGAACTCGAGGATGGAACCGACCTCTACCTCACTCTGGCTGAACAGGGTAGCTCGCAATCGACTCTTCTGTTCCTGTTCAACAGCAACCCGGAAGTCAGTCCACAACTGGTCATCCAACTTTTCCAAAAAGATGGAACGCTGGTTGCGAGAACAGAAGCTGTTCTGGCTCCCGAAGGCTCGTTAATGGGCACTCTGGAAGAAATCTTTCACGAAGGTCTTGAGATCGACGGCGGCTATGTCAGGGTGCAGGCAACCGATCCGATTCGAGCCTTTGAGATTCTGGCTCGCAATGAGAATTTTGCAGCAATGTCGGGACGCTTGTCAGCTCCAGCGACACGGCTCTTCTCCCCTCACTTCTTCGTGGATTACACACAGGAAGGCAGTTCACACTTGCAACTCCTGAATACTTCAAAGTCGGCAGTCGATGTCGAGATTGCGTTGCGGGATGATCACTCGGAGCTTTTGACCAAAAAGTTCGTAACGATCGCTCCCGGTCAGCTTTTTGCTGAAGATTTTCGCAGCCTCCTGGCGGGAGACGTCCTCGTCGGTCCTTCCGGGATCGTAACGGGCTTCGTTGATGTCCAGGTCATCTCGGAGATCAAAGGTGAACCCTCTTCACTGCTCGGTTCTGTCGTCTTCGAAGGGGGCGCAAACCGATCGCTTACCGCTTTGCCCTTGATGAATACGGGCTCAACGAGTTCTCTCTTCCCTCACGTGGCCCAGAGCAAAAGCGCGGCCATTTTCACCGGATTCGCCTTGCTCAACCCGGGGTCCAAAGAAGCCCAGGTCACCATCACTATCTTTGACGAAGAGGGTGGCTATCGCACCTCTAAAAACTTTACCATTGCACCATACAGTCGACATATCGATATGCTTGACGGAGCGGACTTCTTCGGCCCTGACTTTGAGCAGATCAAAGGTCATGTCCGCATTGAAAGTACAGAAGCGGTGATCACCTTCGCTATTGTCGGAGACTACCGCGGCGAATATTTCTCGGCGATCGAGGCTCAGACCTTACCCGAGGAATAAAGGATTCTTCCTGGTGGTGGCCTCTACTGTGAGGCCCACCACCAGGATCAGGATTTGCCCTGGCTCTCGAATTCGCCGGGGTTTCTAGCCGATTCTTTCCCTGCCTCCAACAACGCAAACCGAAGAGACAATCCGCCGACAATCCCGGTGACAACTTTCAGAATTCGCATTCTTCGAGAGGTCGGTTTCCAGGAATGAAACCACAACCCTCCTAAGGCGAGGCCAACGGCTGCTTTCCATAGTTTTCCCGATGCCCCGCTCCGCAAAGGGCCCGACGAGCCTCGGTTCTTGCGCAGCTTTCTCGACAGCAAGAGCATTGTGATCAGCTCAGCACTCCTGAAGAACACTCCGAGACGAGCCAGAGCTTTTAGTTCACTGATGTTCAGACTGCTGATTTGAATCAACTCAGCTGCCGATGCGGCCCCGGAGGAGAGGAACAGCGGTGGCAGAAGTGTTCGTGACGACTTCCATACAGGGACTGCCGTCGTCCCTAAAAGGACTCCGGTATAGCCGGCTAGTGGAAGTCCGAGCACACCAGAGCCGGCTCCACTCAATGACCCGATTCGGTGGAGTACACGACTGCTGGTGTTGGAGAAGGCGGCAGCCAGCATGACGAGAGGAGTCGTTGTGGCCAACAGCCAGGATCCTACACTCATCGGCGATGACAACTTGAACACCCGGAGCATGTTCAAGAAACGAGAGGGTCGACCGAGGTCGTGGATCAGCAGAACGGATCCGAGCAGAAGAGAACCGGCGGAGATACCCCGTGCTTTACTGATGACATTTCTGAAGCGATAGGCATCGGCAGTCTGAGCGGCGAAAGCCAGAGCTGCCGCGGTACCGGCAGTACTGCCCAAATAAAAATAAACCGGGACACTCCAGATCCAGACCGGCTGTTTCAAAACGGTAACGGATCGTTCGGAAATTACCAGGGGAGATTCCGGAGGGGCGCTGAGGAAATCTTCAGTCATGACCCTCCTCTCGTGAGGCAGAATTAAACGCAGCCAGTGCTGTGGCTCCCAGGACCGCTGCTGCAATGAACAGACTTTTCCAGGCACTGGCTGATTCCTTCTGAGGGGCTCTCGGGTTAGAGGGAAGCTGATAAACCTCCGGTCGGTCAAGGAGGAGGAAAAAAGCATTCAAGCCGTCTGTTCCCTCCTGCTCTACCCCATAGAGATAGGCTTCCTTCACACCGCGGTCGTGCAATTCAGCGACTCGCCGTCGGGCCCGTGCAAGCAGTGCATCGATCTCCCCAAACTGGATCGATTCCGTCGGACACACCTGAGCACAGGCCGGAGTCATGTCGGCACGAAGTCGATCGTAGCAAAGGGTACACTTCCAGGCTCTACCGTCATCCGACCTGCGGTCGATGACGCCGAAAGGACAAGCAACGATGCAGTAGCCACACCCGTTACAGATATCGGGCTGCACATATACGGAATCGAACTCGGTGCGAATAATGGAACCGGTCGGGCACGCTTCCAAACATCCGGCCGTTCGGCAATGTTTACAAACATCAGACATCAACAGCCAGGAGAACTCACCCAGACCGCTCTGCTGACCGCTGATCGCAACGGGGCGCTCGATAAAAGTCACGTGACGCCAGGTGGTGGCACTTAATTCGACGGTGTTGTCGTAAGAATTTGCAGAGAAGATCATCCCGTCATCGGGGAGTTGGTTCCACTGCTTACATGCCACTTCACAGGCTTTGCAGCCGATACACAGGCTGGTGTCTGTGAAAAAACCGAGTCGCTCTTGTTCCATTAGTGAACTACCGTTTTGAAAATCCTCCTAGACGTCCCGGCCTGATAGTGCCGGTGAGGGCCTTTGACTCCTGAATGGAGACGTTCGGATCACCGACCAGGGGAATCAAGTCGTTGGCGCTGTCTCCGGTTACAAGACCCTTTCGCCCCCAGTGGAAAGGCAACCCGATCTGATGAATCACTCGACCCCCGACCGTTAGCGAGGGCACTCGAGAAGTGATCAACACTCTGACTTCGACCTGAGCCCTGGCAGTTGAGATAGTAGCCCAACCGCCATTGACCAGGCCAGTCTCCGCAGCCAGCTCGGGAGAGACCTCGCAGAAAAACTCCGGCTGCAGCTCGGATAACCAGGACAGCCAGCGACTCATCCCACCTGCCGTATGGTGCTCGGTCAGGCGATAGGTTGTAATTAAATAAGGAAAACGCGGATCTCTGAAGGGCTCATGATAAACATTATCTTGCCGCCGCCATTTCATCCGAACCGGGTTGGACTGCTGCTGGTAGAGCGAGTTGATGGTCACCGATTCGTGTGGCTCGTAGTGGGTCGGTAGTGGACCATCCAGCAAACCGTGCGGCACGAACAGCCACCCTTTTCCATCCGCCTGCATGATGAAAGGGTCGGTGCCGGCCAGAGCAGCCGGCCCGTCCGATTTGGATGCCGGTTGAGAGCGGGGATGGAGACGGGCAGGAAAATCAGGAACATCATAGCCGGTCCACCTCGACTTCTCGGAATCCCACCAAATGTACCGCTTGCGGTCAGACCAGGGCTTGCCGTTGGGATCGGCGGAGGCGCGATTGTAAAGGATCCTGCGATTGGCCGGCCATGCCCAGCCCCAGTCGGGAGCTATCCAGTTATCGGAAGACGACACAATTCGCTTGGCGGGGTGATTGATCCCATCCGCAAAGCAGCCAGAGTAAATCCAGCAGCCGCAAGCCGTCTCTCCCCGGTCCGAAAGCTCACCGAATCCACTGACCGGCCTGGCGGTGCGAATGTCGAATCCATTAATCTCTCGAAGGACTGCCTCGGTATCAGGCTCTTCTCGCTCCAGCACGACAGGGTAATCCCAGGTCAGGTCTCGGACGGCACGATCCCTCACTCCAGTTCCAGCCATTTTCTTGAGTCTGCGGCCAAGATGATAGATAAAGTGCAGCTCGCTTCGTGCATCACCGATGGGTTGAATAGCAGCGGCATGCCATTGCAAGAGCCGCTGTGTGTTGGTGAAAGTTCCATCCTTTTCGACGTGAGAAGCGGCGGGAAAAAAGAAAACCTCAGTCCCGATCTCCTCAGGGCGGATTTCACCGCTGGTGATCTCTGGAGCGTCCTTCCAGAACTCAGCTGTCTCTGTGAGGACTAGGTCTCGAACGACCATCCAGTCAAGATTCCGCAAGCCCTTTCGCTGAAGGGTCCCATGAGGGGATCCTACGAGTGGATTCTCCCCCATTACGAAATAACCTTTCACCCGGCCGTCCACCATTGCGTGAATGGTAGACAGGTGTGAGTGATCACCGGTAAGCCTGGGCAGATTGGCGTAAGCCCAGTCATTCTCTTGGGTGGCCGCATCTCCGTACCAGGCCTTCAGAAGAGAAATCAGGTAGCGAGGCAGTTCACCCCACCAACCCTTCTCAGCACGATAGTTCTCGATGTAAGTCGGCAGGTCGATGTCGACCCCCGCCCATGGCATCGGCAGATAACCAGGCAGAAGGTCGAAAAGCGTAGGGATATCGGTTGAACCCTGGATGGAAGAATGTCCCCTCAATGCCAGAATGCCCCCTCCGGGCCGGCCAATATTACCCAGCAAGAGTTGAATAATGGCAGCCGTGCGGATGAACTGAACACCGGCTGTATGCTGTGTCCAGCCTACCGCATAACAAAAGGCAGACGTTCTCTCCGGCCCAGAGTTATCGCACAGAGTCTCGGCAACGCGTAAGAACAGCTCTTTAGAAACACCACAGCACTCCTCGACAAATTCCGGAGTGTAGCGGGAAAAATGTCGCTTCAGAATCTGGAAAACGCAGTGTGGATGCTTGAGGGACGGATCAAAAAAGGGACCCTCTCCTTTTTCTCTTTTGGAGTGAGCGACCTGTCGAGCTCTGACTTCCCGATGTCCGGCCGAGGCCTTAATCGGACCTGATCGATACTGCCACGAATCGATCGAGTACCTCTTCGATTCGGGATCCCAGCCGCTAAAGAGACCGTCTAAATCCTCGGTGTCTTGAAAATCTTCTCGAATCAGTTGACCGGCGTTGGTGTAATGAACCACATATTCTCGAAAAAAGCGCTGGTTTTCGATGATATAGCGAACCAGTCCACCCAGGAAGGCAATATCGCTGCCTGCCCGTAGTGGCACGTGCAAGTCGGCCATAACACTTGTCCGCGTGAATCGAGGGTCGACATGAATCACTTTCGCGCCCCGCTTTCGAGCCTCCATGACCCACTGGAATCCGACCGGGTGGCATTCTGCAAAATTGGATCCCTGAATGAGAATACTGTCAGAATTCTGAAGGTCCTGCTGGAAGGTCGTCGCTCCGCCGCGACCGAATGACGTTCCCAGACCGGGAACCGTAGATGAGTGTCATATACGGGCCTGGTTTTCGATTTGGACTATGCCGAGGGCGGTAAATAGTTTCTTAATGAGGTAGTTTTCTTCGTTATCCAGGGTTGCGCCGCCCAGATGCGCTATACCCATCGTCCTGTTGGTCACGTTCCCATCGGCGGAGACTTCTTCCCACGTCTCGCTGCGCGTCTTCCACACGCGTTTGGCCACCATATCGACGGCCTTTTCCAGAGGAATTTCTTCCCACTCTCGCCCGTATGGACGCCTGTACAGAACTCTGTCAATTCGATGCTTATTGGTTACAAGTTGGTAGGTGGCCGCCCCTTTAGGGCAGAGACGCCCCCGTGAGATGGGAGATTCGAGGTCGCCTTCGATGTTGATGATCTTCTCGTCACGCACGTAAACCTTTTGTCCACAGCCGACAGCACAGTAAGGGCAGATGGAACCAACGATCCGATCGGCCTCCTTAGTTCTGGCGGTGAGATTTCTGGTTCGTGGCGACAACGCACTTGCGTTGCCGGCGGAGGGATCCGACCATTGCCCAATGACGGGCCACCGGCGTAGCTTCCTCATCAAAGGCATCTCTCATCGCCCTTCTTCTTCATGTCGGCATTGCTCCACACTAGCAGGCCAGCCGCTCCTCACCACTATAAACATTGAATCCGCTCCCTCGACAGAAGCCGAACAGCGTCACGCCGAAGTGTAAAGCGAGCTCGACAGCCAGGCTAGAAGGGGCTCCGACGCCTGCCACAATCGGGATTCCCGCCATGACCGCCTTCTGAAGAATTTCGAAACTCGTCCGTCCGCTGACCATCAGTATCCTTTCCGACAGAGGGATGTTCCCCAGCATAAACTCCTCTCCGATCACCTTATCCACCGCATTGTGACGCCCAACATCCTCCTGAATGCGGACCAGTTCCCCTCTGCAATCGAAGAGGCCTGCCGCGTGCAATCCCCCTGTCAAGTCGAAAATCGATTGTGAGGACCGCAGTCGATTGGACAGTTTGCTTATTGAGCGTTTAGAGAGGCGCAGATCCAAACCAGCGACCGACGGAACATTGCGCATCGCCAGTGCTTCAATCGAAGCCTTGCCGCACACGCCACAGCTAGAGGTCATATAAAAATGTCTTTTCAACTGCTCGGTGGAAGGTTGGCTGTCGGGTGTCAGGAAAACTCGAACGATGTTACAGCCACCTTTGTTCGGCGAGGGGCCTCCCTTATCGATACGATCGATGTCGGACGGCTGCCGGATAATACCTTCTCCAAAGAGAAAGCCGACGGCAAGTTCAGCTTCCCGGCCGGGTGTTCGCATGGTGATTGAAACCGTCTGCTCACGCACCCCCTGTTCCGACCGAGAAACCAGGCGAATCTCCAATGGCTCTTCCACGGCTAAGAAATCGGTTTCGAGAGTACCCGAAGGGTCAGCGCGACGGACCTTTACCGGCTTGACGGCGCTGACGCTCGGCTTTCGCTCATTCAGTGTCGAAGCAGACCACGACCTCAGCTTTTCCGCCATAGGTTACCCCCCAGCGGTCTTTTCCCATTGTGGAACACTCGGACCTTTAGTTTCCCGCCCAATACGAGCCGATTGGTACAGGATCTGGACCAGTTCCAGGCTCCTTCTGCCTTCCGCGCCATCACAGGCCAGGGATTCACGATTGCGAATTGCGTTGAGAAAATTCTCCATGATCTTTCGATGACCCGACACGTCTGAAACGACCGGCGAGGTTTCACTTCGGTTGTCAGTGTCAGCTCTTTCTTGCGCGTTGTGGGCCTGTTGCCGATCACCCTCCAGGTCTACAGAGATGACCCGATTATCCTCGATCACTGCAGAACCACGACTTCCAGAGATCACCAGTCGCCTTGGAAACCCGGGATATGCGCAGGTGGTCGCTTCAAGAGTCGCCAGCGCGCCATTGTCAAATTCCAGAATTCCCACCAGGGCATCTTCCACCTCAATATCGTGGAACCGCGTAGCGGCCAGACTGGATGCCTTCTTCACTGGGCCCAGGAGCCACAACATTAAATCCACCGTATGAATGGCCTGGTTGATCAGGGCCCCTCCTCCGTCGTACTGCCACGTACCCCTCCATCGCGACTGGGAATAATATTCGGGAGGACGGAACCATTTGACCTGGGCCGAAGTAATCAGGGGACGCCCCAGTGTTCCGGAATCGAGCAGCTGTTTCAGATGGATGAAATCTGGGTTGACTCGATCCTGAAAGAAGACTCCCAGCTGGACCTGATTTTCCTGGCAGACAGAGATAAGCCGATCAGCCTCTTCCAAAGTCACGTCGATCGGTTTCTCCACCAGAACGTGAATGCCTCGTGCTGCCGCCTCTATACCCTGTTTGGCATGAACACCCGACGGACTTCCGATGGCAACGATATCGAGCGGCCGATGCCCCCAGAATTCCTCTTCGCTGCCGTACCCGGCGCACTTGAACTCTTCCGCCAGATTCGCCACCCGTTCTGCATTCTGGCCCGAAACAGCAACTATTTCGAGATCTTCAATCTCGGCGGCAGCCTTCATATGCGTTTCGGTTATGTTCCCTGCACCAAGAAATCCGATATGCCACTTCGTCATTGATATACGCATCCCAGCTTTGCGGAGTCGATTTGCTTACCAGGTGCCACCGATTTTAACGATTCCCGTCGTTTTATCAAACGCTCTTGGAAGATAAGCCGTCAGGCGGGTCCGGTCTTCTTATCTCCTCCAGCGAGGAAGTCTCGAGCGAGCAATCGTCGCTCGGCGCAAGATTTACACGGGAGAGTTAATCCACCGGGTAGGGCGGCCATGATCCCTTAATTGACTTCCGGCGGCTGACGCAGTAATCTCAGTTTCTGTTGTTGCGATGGCACTTGCGGAACCTGAAATAACACTCGACCTAACGCCGAGAAAACGTCTGGACCTGATCGATGTCACTGCCCAGCTACGCCGTACCTACGGCGACGTCCTTTCTTCTTATCAGCGGGCCGTCTACTACTCATACCACACTACCGCGGGTTATCTTGAACAGAGCCTGTGTGCTCGACTGCGATACAATCGTGAATCTTTGCAGGATTTCATCCAATCGTTTCAAACGCTCTTTCCGCCAGGAGCGGATTACCGCCACGATGAGCTTCATTTGCGTTCGGAACTCACGGAAGAGCAGCGTAAATGCGAACCAAGAAACGCTGATTCCCACTTGACCTTCATCGGCTGTGGCCTCGCCAATTGCGTCACGTACGTCCACAAACCAGAAGTTCCGGTCTTCTTCATCGATCTTGATGGGATTTGCAATCAGCAGCAGCGCCGCCGGCAAACGACGATTATTCCGTTCAATCGAGAGCGGCTTGTCACTGAGGTCGAGCTGAGCGTGCCGGTCTCGAATCACTCGGTTGACTCAGTGAATTTAAAGGACCCCCGTCTGGGACTTTTTCAGCAATTCCAGGAGGCCATACAACGCTACGAGATTCGAAAAGGTCGAATCGACCTCAGGTTGCATCCGTCGGAATCGCATGCTGGCTTGACCGTGAATGAGTATGAAACGCTCTTGATGACGTACGATCTGGTGGATGTCTTACTGAATCCACTCCACTTCATGGCTGAGAAGGGGCGGCATATTTGGAACGATCCCCGGGCGGTTCCCAGCAAAGCACTCAATTATGCAAAGTATGACTTGGTGCAGGTGGTCAACAAGTTTCTAAATGTGATGGGCCTGAGCGAATCTTTGCTGGAGCGGATCGTCAACAAGTTTCTGGCTGTTCCTGCGGAGCGCTTTCTTCGGATGAAGCGCTCGGTCAGTCTTCTCGTTTCGAGCAATGAACCTGGCAAGTCGATTGTGGAAGGGGCCTACCAGAGCCCCATTATGGTGCAGTGGCGAAGAAGTGAGAATCAGACACGGCGTCTGCTCGCACGCTTAATTCGTTTTGAGTAATCTGAAGGCAGGCAGCTGAGCTTTCTATTCAACTAAAATTCAGGCCGAGTGACCTCTCGCCGAAGCCGCTCCAGCTCAACTCGCAAATCATCCAAACGAGCGTTGATGCCATCCAGCGTAGTCGTTGTCTTTTGAATTTCGCTTTGCAAATCCAGTCTCACCGCGTCCACGGTTGAGCCAGCTTGGCTGAGTTTGGAGAGCCGGTCTTGAACATCCTGAAGGGAAGTCTTGAATTCATCTACTTCATGGGATCGACGGTTCACTTCCGCCTCAAGACTTCGAACAGAATCGTTCAAATTCTTGAGTATGTCGCGGTGGCCGCTTACCTCCCCACGAATATCGCTGGACAGACCTGCAAGTGATTCCCTGGTGCGATTCTGCTGTTCCTTCAAACTTGTGATCGCCTCTTCGAGGCCAGTTAACGACTCTCGTAGCGACTCCACCGACTCGCGATTTGCCGAAATCGCTTGATCATAGCGGATAAGCATCGTTTCGAGAAGCTTACCGACCTCCTCGTCTTTATTGCTCAAGTCAGACTGAAGTTGCTGCGAATTATCGATCAGGCCCGAGACTCTCGAGCGCAGTTGCTGCTGCTCGGTTCTCTCCGCTTCCAGTTCAGCACGAAACTGCTCGAACTCTTCTCTCAGTTCTCCAAACCGGAATTCAACAAAGGCTACGACCCCGGCCCCGACAAGCAGAAGAATGACGAGGATGATCCAGGTTCTGTGGCGGGTCTTCTGGCTGTCCTGACGCTCCGAGCGACCTTCATTTGATTCCACCATAGTGCCTCTCCTTCTGAGTCCTCGACACGGTTGAGATACCCCGGGGCCCCTTCCTCGAGTCCAAGAAATCTCCCTTACCCGCTCCCCTTTATTATCATACAGCTTAAATAATCGCTACGACGTCTTAGTGAAATCGGTTCTTGCTATTGCGCGTGATTATGGTACTCAGGTCGATTGACGTGCTGAACCAAGTTACCCTGAACTCAGTGGAGGGCGTTTGCGGCTATTGAGAAAAATAGTTCTGGCTTTGTTGACTGGATTTTTCGGGATCCTGCTGATCTGCGTGATCCGGGCTTTTCTAGTGGTGCCTGCTGTCGAGGAAAGCGCCGCACCTCCTAGTGTCCGGCTCACCAGCGATATGCTCCACAGGTTGAGTGCCGTGATTCAGCGAGTCACCGTCTTCGACGACGATGCAGTGCTTGCCGAGGAATTTCTGGCGTTGCGGGATTATCTTGAAACCTCGCTTCCCAACATTCATCGCCTCCTAGAGCGACAAATCATTTCCAATTACAGCCTCCTTTATCGGTGGGAGGGACAGGATCCGTCTCTTGATGCCGACCTTTTTGTTACCCATATGGATGTCGTGCCGGTTGGTGAGGAAGACATAGGTCGCTGGACTGCTCGGCCCTTTGGAGGTGAGATCCTGGAAGGATATCTCTGGGGACGCGGAACGCTCGATAACAAAGGGCCTCTGATGGCACTTCTGGAAGCAATTGAACGACGCGTTTCTGAAGGTTACCGGCCCCGTCGAACCATTTATGTCTCAGTTGGGCATGATGAAGAGACGGGAGGCCTACGAGGAGCCCAGGCGATCTCCCGTCTGCTTAGGCTGTCCGGCATCGGCCTTCGGTCGGTCTTCGACGAAGGAGGTTTTATAACCGAGGGACTGATACCCTATACTTCGCGGCCGATAGCAGTGGTGGGAGTCGTGGAGAAGGGATACCTCACCCTCGAGCTATCGGTTCAAGGCAAAGGGGGACATTCGGCTGCTCCTCAGGGCCTTTCGGCCATCGCGAGATTGGGGCAGGCGGTCGCTAAGATTGAGTCCAACCGGTTGCCGCCACGCTTGCCACCCGTGGTTGAGCAATCAATAGAGAATCTTGCCCCGGAATTGACTTTCCTGCCTCGCATGGTTGCGGCCAACCTCTGGATCTTTCGTCCTCTGGTGCGGACCTGGTTTTCAAGATCCTCCCTTTTTCCACTGGTACGCACCACCTCCGCAACAACGCTGTTCCATGCTGGCCAGAAGGAAAATGTACTTCCCGCACAGGCGAGCGCACTGGTCAATTTCCGGCTCCTTCCAGGAGACAGCCGAGAAAGCGTGCTCCAGCATGTCCGTAAAGTTGTCAGTGACCCGCTCGTGGAGATTGGCGTCCATTCAACTCGTGGCGTGGAAAGCTACTTTCCTCCCGCACCCGAAGCCGACTACTCAACGGCCGTCTACCGTGCGATCCGCAAGACGCTGAGCGAAATCGTTCCTGGTGCCATCGCTATTCCGTCCCTCAACGTCGGGGCAACGGATTCACGACACTTTCTTCCAATGACAAAACAGGTCTTCCGCTTTGTTCCCCTCCGAGTGTCACGTGATGACTTGGGAAGGCTACATGGAATCGATGAACGAATTGCGCTTTCTAACTATCAGGAGTGCATCCAGTACTATTACAGGCTCTTGGAAAACCTGGATCATATTAACTAGCAGCTAATATCGAGAGTGCTTTCGGGCCGAAAGGATTGGCTGGGGACAGAGGCAAGAAGCATATATTCCTTGCACTGAAAACTCCCGGGTGAATAATCTGGACTCGGAGACATCACGAATGACGCTCAACAATCGAGGTTCCGGCGGAAGGCGCACGAGCCGCCGCGCTTTTTTGAAAAGGACAACGCTGAGAAGCGCAGCAGGGGGCCTCTCACTACTCCTAACAAGGTGTACTTGGACTCAGAAAAACGAGCTCGAGATTCCTCGGAGAGTTCTCGGTAAGACAAAAGAATTGGTCACAATGATC
>Ga0079224_100008959_pt1 | contig 13599 bp, 15 predicted proteins | sample Stecom2015_FD_80414 | JGI IMG/M metagenome (GOLD analysis project Ga0079224, IMG submission 80414) | Agricultural soil microbial communities from Utah to study Nitrogen management - Steer compost 2015 | ecosystem: Environmental > Terrestrial > Soil > Agricultural land | place: USA: Utah... | reverse complement strand
GGGCATCATCACCAAGATGGACGGCACGCTGGAGCTGGACAACGCTCGCCTAGACAAGGCCATCGAGAGCAATTTTGAGCAGATCGGGTCGCTGTTCGCTGCTATGGGACTCACTGCCGAGGCCGAGGGCGTGGAGTTCGTCGGCAGCAGCAAGGACACCCGGGCCGGCGTCTATGCGGTAGAAATCACTCAGGCCGCGACTCAGGGCCGTTACCTGGCGGCACCGCTGCCGAGCCTGGAGGGGGAGCAGGGTGGCAGCTTCACGCTCAAGCTCGACGGCGTCACCAGCAACACCATCGCGCTGCCGCGGCGCAGCTATGCCGACGGCGCGGAGCTTGCCGCCGTGCTGCAGGCGCAAATCAACAGCGACGCCAAGCTGCGCGATGCCGGCCTGAGCGTGTCGGTGGAATTCCGCGACGGTCGCCTGGAGATCGTCTCCAGCCGCTACGGCAGCGAATCCACCGTCGAGATTTTGACGGCTGATGCCGATTTTCGGGCGCTGGGGTTCGAGGTCGGAGAGGGCGAGGCGGGGCTGGATGTGGCCGGAACCATCGGCGGGCTGCCGGCCACCGGCAACGGGCAGATTCTGACCGGCACTGGCGCCGCCGAGGGGCTGCAGCTGCGCATCAGCGGCACCGGGCTGGGAAGCCGTGGTACGGTCACCTTCTCCCGCGGCATTCTCGACGACATCGACAGCCTGCTGAGCGATTACCTGGATTCCGACGGCATCCTCAACAGCACGACCAAAAGCCTGGATGCCCAGCTGAAAGATATTGACAAACGCCGGGAAGCTCTTGATGCGCGCATGGAGAGCGTGCATGCGCGCCTGCTGTCGCAGTTCATCGCCATGGACGCGCTGCTGGCGCAAATGAACCAGACCAGCAGTTTTCTGGCGCAGCAACTGGCCGGCCTGGAGCGAATGATCAATGCATGAGAGGTGCAGCATGAGCTACGGTTTTGCGCGCGGTGCGCAGATGTATCAGCAGGTGGGGGTGAGCAGTGCCGCCTATGCTGATCCGCACCGTCTGGTGCAAATGCTGATGGAAGGTGGCCTGGAGCGCATCGCCCGCGCCCGCGGGGCCATCGAGCGGGGCGACGTGGCGGAGAAGGGCGCCTTGATCGGCAAGGCCATTGCCATCATTGACGGCCTGGCTGCCAGCCTCAACCACGATGCCGGCGGCGACATTGCCGCCAACCTCGCGGCGCTGTATGACTATATGCAGCGGCGCCTGCTGCATGCCAACCTGCACAGCGATGTGGCGGCGCTGGACGAAGTCGCCGGCCTGCTGCGCGAGATTAAGCAGGCCTGGGACGCCATTCCGCCCGAAGCGCGGGGCTCTGCTTCGGCCCCCGCCTGACGGGCGCCGGGTCGGAGACTGCCATGGCAGGCGTCGGGGAAGAAAAACGGAGGAAAGCCTTTCAGCTGCTGGAGCTGACCCGCTCGTTGCTGAAACATGCCCGTGCCGGCGACTGGGTTGCTCTGGCTCGCGGCGAGCAGGAGCGCCAGGATCTTGCCCGCAGTCTCTTCTCCACGCCGGTGCCCCCCGACGCCGCTCCCACCGTCGCCGAGTGCATCCGCCAGGTGCTGGCGCTGGACACCGAGCTGCTGGCGCTGATCAGCGCCTCCCGCGAGGAGGCCGCCAAGGCCATGCAGGAGGCCCGTCAGGGCCGCAAAGCCGTGGAAGCCTATCGGCGCTTCTCGCGCTGACGACGCTCCGACTCGCTGCCTGCGTCGTTTTCGGCGCCTTGTGCCTGCCAGCCGTCGCCCGGCTCGCCGTAGGGCGGGATACTGACGATTTCTGACCGCGGTCCGATCACGCCTGCTTGCATCTACGCTTATACTGGCCTAAAGGCTACCGATGCGGAGCGCAAATGAACGCCTTACGCTATCAGGACAACGTCCCACTGCGCTGGCAGGAGCTGACTGCGCTGCCCAGCGGGGCGGAAGAGGAACGGATCGCCCGCGACAACAGCCGCCTGCTGCAGTTGCTGCCGTTTCTGGAAGAAAGCGGACAGGAGCAACCCCCTCACGACGAAGAGCCGCCGCCGCGTTATATCCAGCTGCTGGAGCAGCGGCTGCTGCTGCTGACCGAGCTGCTGGCCGACTTGCTGGCACAATCGCGCCCGTTGCCACCATCGCACGAGATCGGCATCACCGCCAACACCCTCGACTGGATCGATGACGAGCCGCCCGCGCCTGGCGCCCTGCTGCTGGTCGAGCTGTTTCTGCACCCGCTGCAACCGCGGCCACTGCGGTTGCCGGTGGAGGTGCTCGCGGTTGAGCCGCACGAGGACGGGCAGCAGGTGCACGCCCGGCTGCACGTCAACGCCGACCATGCCCAGGCCGAGCTGGAGAAGCTGATTTTCCGGCAGCACCGGCGGATCATCGCCAGCCGCCGCCAGGGCAGAAGTCAAGTATCGTAAAAAAGCCTAAAAAGCGCTCAATTTCCGTCATTGCGAGGCGCTTCCGTTGACTTTATGACGCATTGCCGGTAGTTTCAGAGAGATGCCGGTATTTTGACGGTACTGCACGATCAAGAATAAAAGTAGTTGTTCGCGGCGCCGGACGGCCACGCAAGGTGGCAAGCATGCAGGCGCTCGACAGGATGTCAACGAACTGCATCCTTTTATGGGGTTGGGTGCGTGGTTAAAGTTCTCGTGATCGATTCCGACCCGCAAAGGGCCGCCGCCGTTGAGGCGATCGCAAGTTTTCTTGAGCATGAAGCCACGGTCATCCCCTACGACAGCGATTTCAGCCGCCTGCCTGACGCCGGACGCTACAGCCTGGCTCTCCTGATGGTGGATGCGGACACACGCCGTTGGCAACACGCCTTGGGCGGGCTGTGGGAAGAGCTGCCGAGCCTGCCGGTTTTCCTGCTCGCGCCCCACGGCGTGGGCCGGGTCAGCAGCCAGACATCCTGCCCCAGTGTGCTCGGCACCTTGGAGTATCCCTTGCGGCAGACGCAGTTCCAGGCCGCCCTCAAGCAGGCTCTCACCCACAACGCGCAGCATAGGTCGAACGCGCCGCCTTCGACGACGGTGCCGCGGCTGGTCGGACAAAGCCGCGCCATGCAGCGTGTCCAGCAGCTGATCCGACAGGTGGCGGCCAGCGACGCCAACGTGCTCATCCTGGGTGAGTCCGGCACCGGCAAGGAAGTGGTGGCGCGCAACCTGCACGCCCAGTCGCCGCGCCGGGACAAGCCCTTCGTGCCCATCAACTGCGGCGCCATCCCGCCCGATCTGCTGGAGAGCGAGCTGTTCGGCCACGAGAAAGGAGCCTTCACCGGTGCCATCAGTGCCCGTCAAGGCCGCTTCGAGATGGCCCAGGGCGGCACCCTGTTCCTGGACGAGATCGGCGACATGAGCCTGAACATGCAGGTCAAGCTGCTGCGGGTGCTGCAGGAGCGCTGCTTCGAGCGGGTGGGGAGCAACAAGACCATTGAGGCCGACGTGCGCATCATTGCCGCTACCCACCGCAACTTGGAGCAGCGCATCGCCGAGGGCGAGTTTCGCGAGGACCTCTACTACCGCCTTAACGTCTTTCCCATCGAGCTGCCCGCCTTGCGCGAGCGCCCCGGCGACATCCCAGTGTTGATCGAGGAAATGGTGCGCCGAATCGAGGAAGAGGGACGTGGCTCGGTGCGCTTCTCGGCCGCGGCGCTGTCGGCGCTTGCCCAGTATTCCTGGCCAGGCAACGTCCGCGAGCTGGCCAATCTGGTCGAGCGCATGGCCATCCTCCATCCCTTCGACGAGGTGCAGCTGGAGGATCTGCCGGAGCGCATCTTGCAGCAGTGCAACGGCGAGACGGTCGCGCAGCCGCAGGAGGCGGAGGCGCCGGCGGCGCGCCGCGATCCCTGCGCGCTGCCGGCGGTGGACTGGTCCAACGGCGGCATCGACCTGCGGGAGTTCCTGGCCAATCAGGAAGCCGGCCTGATCCGCCAGGCGCTGGAAGCGGCCGAGGGAGTGGTGGCTCAGGCAGCAAAGCTGCTCGGGCTGCGCCGCACCACGTTGGTCGAGAAGCTGCGCAAGTACGGCATTCGGCGCCCGGAAGAGGAAGCATTCGGCTAGAGGGCGCCGCAGCTCGATCGCGCCCGCCTGCGCTGGCCTGCCTTCATAATCCCCCGCACTGGCCGTCGCCCGCAGATTTCTCCAGTAGGTCTGTGAGATTGGCCCGAAACCTGCATGCATTCCTGCAGCAATGTATCGGGGAGTAGGGCAATGACTGTCGACAAGGTCAACCATCTACTGCGCGAGATGCGAGCCATGGCGATGCAGGCCGGCGCGCTACCGAAGGAGTCGGCGCCGACGGCCAAGCCGGCTGGGTTCGGCGAGGTGCTCAAGAACGCCGTAGACAACGTCAATCGTCAGCAGCTGCAGGCGACCGCCCTGCAGGATGCCTTCATGCGCGGCGAGGACGTGCCACTGACCGAGGTGGTAGTCTCCATGCAGAAGGCGCGGGTTTCCTTCGAGGCGGTCAAGCAGGTGCGCAACCGCTTGCTGGAAGCGTATCAAGAGATTGCACGGATGCAGGTCTAGCCGATGCGCGAGCGCGTGACCAGGTAGCAGGGCTTTGGCCGCCCGCTGCGGCGGCATGACGGAAGAATAGAGAAAAACGATGGCAGAAACGGGCCAAGCGCTTTCCACTACCAACTCGAACACGCCTCCTGCCGACGGCAATGTCCCGCTTCCGCAGCAGCTGCTGCAAATGGTAAACCCGCAGCTGTTGCGACAGATCGGGTTGCTGGTCGGGCTGGCGCTAGCGGTCGCTGTCGGCATCGGCCTGTTCATGTGGGCGCAGGAGCCCGTGTACCGCCCCTTGTACGGCCGCCTTCCCGAGCAGGAGGTGCCCGCCGTGCTGGACGCCCTGCAGGCCGCTGGCGTTCGCTACAAGCTGGATCCACAGAGTGGTACCGTGCTGGTGCCGTCCCGCGACGTGCATACTGCGCGGCTGCATCTGGCCTCGCAGGGCCTGCCGCAGAGCGGTAGCGGCATGGGCTATGAGCTGCTACAGCAAGACCAGCGCTTCGGTACCAGCCAGTTCATCGAGAGCGCGCGCTTCCATCGGGCGCTGGAAACCGAGCTGGCGCGCACCATCAGCTCGATCCAGGGGGTAGAGAGCGCGCGCGTGCATCTCGCCATCCCCAAGCAGTCCGTCTTCCTGCGCGACCGCAGCCTGCCGTCGGCTTCGGTCATGGTGCATCTCTATTCCGGCCGCAGCCTGAGCGAAGGGCAGGTGGCGTCCATCGTGCACCTGGTGGCCAGCAGCGTGCCGGAGCTGCTGCACGAGCGGGTCACGGTGGTAGACCAGCGGGGGCGGCTGCTTACTCGCAGCGACGACAGGCCGCTCGACGCCACCGCCCAGCAACTCGAGTACAAGCAGCAGATCGAGGAAGCTTACGTTCGCCGTATTGAGAACCTGCTTGCGCCCATGCTCGGCGCCAACCGGGTACGGGCCCAGGTCAACGCCACCCTCGACTTCACCTTCGAGGAGAGCACCCAGGAGCTGTACGACCCGGCCGCCAGCGCCGTGCGCAGCGAGCAGCTAGCCGAGGAGCAGTCGCAGCGCAGCAGCGTCGGCGGCGTACCGGGCGCGCTGACCAACCAGCCGCCGCAGGCCGGCGTGCTGGCCCCGGGCGAGCCGCTGGACGAGGCCGACGCGGAAATCGTCGACTTCAGCCGCAACGAGACACGCAACTTCGAGATCAGTAAGACCATCCGCCACAATCGCCGTCCCCTCGGCACCATCGAGCGGCTGTCGCTGGCAGTCCTGGTCGACGAGCGGCTGGTGGAGGACGAGGAAGGCAACCTGGTGCGCCAGCCCCTGTCCGCGGAGGAGCTGGAACGCATCAGCCTGCTGGTGCAGCAGGCCGTGGGCTTCGACGCCGCCCGGGGTGATACGATCACGGTCATCAGCGCGCCCTTTGAGGGCGGCACCGGCGAGGAACCGACGAGGATGCCCTGGCTGCAGCATCCGCTGGTGCTGGAGGGCGGCAAGCTGCTGCTAGCAGCCATCCTGGGACTGGTGTTCATCCTGGCGGTGCTGCGGCCGCTCATACGCGCGTTGTTCGGCATCGAGGACAAGCCCGAGGAGGCTGAAACCGAGGACAAGCAAGGCGACGAGACGCCGCAGCTGGAGGGGCCGACGGAAGAGACGCCGCAGCTGGAGGGGCCGACGGAAGAGACGCCGCAGCTGCCGGGAATCACCGGGCCGACCTCCTACGAGGACATGTTGACTGCCGCGCGTCAGGTGGTCAGTCAGGAGCCGGCGTTGGCTGCAAGCGTGGTGAAGAGCTGGTTGGACGAAGATGAGTGAGCAGAAGCAGGCAAGCAAGACTTCCCTCACCGGCGCCGAGCGCGCGGCCATCTTTCTGATGTCCTTGGGTGAGGACGAGGCGGCCGAGATTCTCAAGCACTTCGGCCCCCGCGAGGTGCAAAAGCTTGGCACGGCCATGACCTCGCTGCGCAACGTCAACCGCGAGCAGGTGAGCCAGGTCCTGAACGAGTTCGTCACCGCGGTCTCGGAGCAGGCCGGCTTCGGCGTGGGCAATACGGACTACATCCGCAAGGTGCTGGTCAAGGCGCTGGGCGAGGATCGCGCCAGCAGCATCATCGATCGCATCCTGATGGGCGGCAGCACCCGCGGACTGGAGCAGCTGAAGTGGCTGGATAGCAAGACCATCGCCGAGATGATCCGGCTGGAGCACCCGCAGATCATCGCCATCGTGCTTTCCTACCTGGATCCCGACCAGGCGGCGCTGGTGCTGGAAGAGCTGCCGGAGCGCATTCGCTTCGACGTGGTGGTGCGCATCGCCACCATGGAAGGCGTGCAGCCGGCCGCCCTGCAGGAGCTGGACGAGATCATGGAGCGTCAATTTGCCGGCAAGCAGCGGCTGAAGTCCTCCTCCCTGGGCGGTCCACAGGCGGCGGCCAGCATACTCAACCACCTCGACTCCAGCATCGAAAGCGCGATCATGGACAAGATCAGCGAGCACGACAGCGAGCTGTCGCAGCGCATCCAGGATCTGATGTTTGTCTTCGACGACCTGAAAGAGATCGACGATCGTGGCATTCAGCTGCTGCTGCGCGAGGTCACCACCGATACCCTGGTGGTCGCGCTCAAGGGCGCCGATACTGCTCTGCGCGACAAGATCGTCAAGAACCTCTCCAAGCGGGCCGGCGAAATGCTGCTGGATGATCTCGAGACGCGCGGACCGGTGCGGGTCAGCGAAGTCGAGGTGGCGCAGAAGGAAATCCTGGCCATTGCCAAGCGCCTGGCCGACGAAGGCAAGCTTGCGCTCGGCAGCAGCGGTGAGGAATACCTGTAATGACCACCTCCACGCCCAAGATCATCCGGGGAGACGAAATCGAGGGCTTCGATCGCTGGGAGCTTCCTCTGGTGGATGAACCCTCCCCGGCAGCTACGGAGGCGGCCGCCGCCCCGCCGGGGCCGACTGTGCGCGAGCTGGAGGAGCTGCAGCAGGTGGCCTACGAGGAAGGCTTCGCCGCGGGGCGCGCCGCCGGCTTCGAGCAGGGCAGAGAAGAGGGCCGGGCGGAAGGCAGGAAAGAAGGCCATGCCGAAGGCTATGCGCAAGGCCGGGAGGAAGGTTTCGCTGCGGGCGAGCGGGAAGCTCGCGAGCTAGTCGAGCGCATGCGACGGATCCTTGACGCCCTTGCCGCGCCGGCCCGTCAACTCGACGACGAGGTCGAGCAGGCCTTGAGCCGTCTGGCTATGACGCTGGCGCGGCAAATCATCCATCACGAGCTCACGGTGCAGCCTGCGGAAATCCTGACGCTGGTGCGGCGAACGGTAGCCATGCTGCCGCTGGCCGAGCGCGAGGTCCGCATCCATCTACATCCGGACGACGCCAGTTTTCTGCGCCAAGCCTTGGCGGGCAGCGACGAGGCGGCGTCCTGGCGGCTGGTGGAAGATGCTTCGCTCGCCCGCGGCGGCTGCAGGGTGGTCAGCGGCAGTTCCCGCATTGATGCCAGCCTGGAGCACCGCCTAGCACTGCTGGCCGAGCAATTGCTCAGCGCACGTAGCGGCGAGGACGAGGACGCGGCCGACGCCGTTGTTGACGACGAGGCTGCGGGCGAGACCGACGGCGAGGTGGCGGAGTGAGCGCGCTGGAAGCGAACCGGGCCCCGGAGTGGGTGAGGCGGCTGGAGCGGCGGCGGGCGTGCCTGCGGCGGCCCGAGCTGGTGGTCGAAGGCTCGCTGCGGCGGCTGGTCGGCCTCACCTTGGAGGCGGAAGGCTGCGTCGCCCCGGTCGGTTCCCGTTGCCTGATCCGCAACACCGACGGCAGCGAGGTCGAGGCTGAGGTGGTCGGTTTTGCCGGCGAGCGGCTCTACCTGATGCCGACCGGCGACTTGTACGGGCTGACGCCCAACGCCCGGGTGGTGCCGGTGCCGGGCGCCTCTGCCGTGCCGGTCGGACCTGGACTGCTGGGCAGAGTGCTGGACGGCAGCGGTCGCCCGCTGGACGGGCGCGGGCCGCTGGAGGCCGAAGCGCAGATGCCGCTGGTGGGGCGGCCGGTTAACCCGCTGCTGCGGGCTCCCATCGAGCAGCCGCTGGATGTCGGCGTGCGCGCCATCAACGCCATGCTGACGGTCGGCCGCGGACAGCGCATGGGGCTGTTCGCCGGTTCCGGCGTCGGCAAGTCGGTGCTGCTCGGCATGATGACCCGCTACACCGAGGCTGATGTAGTGGTGGTCGGGCTGATCGGCGAGCGTGGCCGCGAGGTCAAGGAGTTCATCGAGCAGATCCTGGGACCGGAGGGGCTGGCCCGGGCCGTGGTGGTGGCGGCGCCCGCCGATGCCTCGCCCCTGATGCGCCTGCACGGCGCCATGCTGGCCACCACCATCGCCGAGTACTTCCGCGACCAGGGGCGGCAGGTCCTGTTGCTGATGGACTCGCTGACCCGCTACGCCCAAGCCCAGCGCGAGATCGGGCTCGCCATCGGCGAGCCGCCCACAACCAAGGGCTATCCGCCGTCGGTGTTCGCCAAGCTGCCGGCGCTGGTAGAGCGGGCCGGCAATGGCCCCGAAGGCGGCGGCTCGATTACCGCTTTCTATACCGTGCTGACCGAAGGCGACGATCAGCAGGATCCCATCGCCGATGCTGCCCGCGCCATCCTCGACGGCCACGTCGTGCTGTCGCGCCAGCTGGCCGAGCAGGGCCACTATCCAGCCATCGACATCGAGCAGTCGGTCAGCCGGGTGATGATCAACGTCGCTTCCGAGGAACACCGGCGGCCGGCGCAGAAGTTCAAGCAAATGTACTCGCTGTACCGGCAGAACCAGGACCTCATTAGCGTCGGCGCCTACCAGAAGGGGAGCGATGCGCGCATCGACGAGGCCATCCTGTTCTATCCCAGGCTGCAGCAGTTCCTGCGCCAGGACGTGTCCGAAGCCTGCGACTTCGAGAGCAGCCTGCAGCAGCTGCAGGCGCTGATGGAGCCGATCAGCGATTGAACGCGATGGAGCTTGAACCATGACCCGTTCCGAGCGCATGCGGCCGGTCCGGAAGATCGCCGACGACAAGGCGGAGGCGGCCGCCAAGGCCTATGCCGCCCTGCAACAGCGGCTGCAGGAGCAGCAGGCCCGCCTGCAGCAGCTGGAAGAGTTCCGCGCCCAGTACCAGGAGCAGTGCATTCGCAGCGGCGCTGCCGGCATCGACGGGTTCCGGCTGCGCGACTACAACGCTTTCGTCGGCCGCATCGATGCCGCCATCCGGCAGCAGCAGCACGAGGTGGAACAGCTGAGCGCCGCGGTCGAGCAAAAGCGGCAGCAATGGCTGGCGCTGCTGAGCAAGGCAAAAGCCATCGACAAGGTGGTGCAGCGCTATGCCGAGGCCGAGCGTCAGGAGGTGCAGCGTCGCGAGCAGCAGCAGAATGACGCCATGGCGCTGCGCCGGCGGCACAAGTTGCCGGACGACTGACGGCGGCGTTGCCGCCGGCCGGGACGACGGAGCTTTGGCCCGAAGCTTGCAGTGCAAATCGGGCCGATCGCCTGCTAGTGGGGGCAAGACATGATTTCTGAGTTGTCAATAGTGCAAATGCTGTCCGAGCGCGCCCAGCCCGAGTCCGTCCAGCCGGCCGCGGGCGAAGGGTTTCTGGAGGCGCTGCTGAGCAGCCTGCCGCCGGAGCTGCAGAGCCTGTCGCCACGGGAACTGCAGGACTGGCTGCATGAGCAGGGCCGGGCGGAGCTTGCCGCGCTGGTGGCGATAGCGACGCCAGCGCAGCCGTCGGCGGCGGGCATTGCTGCTGCCGCCAGGACGGTCGGGGACGAGGCCGTTACCGGTGAGGCCGCTGGTGATCCCGCAGCGCTGCTCGGCTTCATCGCTAACAGCCGCGGCCAGCTGAGCGGGCAGGCGAGCGAGCAGCAGCTGCTCGCGGAGGCGCTGGCCGCAGAGCAGGCGCAACAGGCCGAGCAGACCCGCTTCGCCGAGCGAGCCACGCTGGAGCGGGGCGGCCTGGAGGCGGAGGGACCGGAGTTCAACCTGCTGCTGCAGGCGCAGCGGAGCGAGCGAACCGGCGTCGCCGCCGAAGCGGAACGCCCGCTGTCGGTGCCGGTGCGCCACTCGGATTTCGGTCAGGCGGTGGGCGAGCGCCTGCTGTGGCTGGTACGCAACGACGTACAGCAGGCTACAATCCGGCTCGATCCGCCCGAGCTGGGACCGCTGGAGATCAGTATCGCGGTCAAGGACAACCAGGCCGCGATTACCTTGCAGGCGCAGCACGCTGTCACCCGGGAGGTGCTGGAGGCGGAGCTGCCGCGCCTGCGCGGTATGCTGGGCGAGAGCGGCTTTACCCAGGTCGACGTCGATGTGGCGCGGGACCAGAGCGGGTGGAGTGGAGGACGCAGCGAGGGTGGCGGCGGCGCGCCGCGCACGGGCCTCGCTGCGGTTGACGAACAGAGCGCGGTCGGCGCCGTGGAGACCCGGGTGCGGGTCTCGCGGGGGCTGATCGACCAATACGTGTAAGCCTGGATCGAGGCGGAAGGAGTTCCTGGATGTCCATGACTGATGGCAACACGTCGGGCCCGCCGGGGGCGACGGCGGTCGTGACGCTACTGATCATTTTGATCGTGCTGGTCAGCGCTATCGGCGTCAGCGGCGCTCTTTACGTGACCGGCGTCATCGGCCAGCCGAGCAACAGCGAGATCACCATTGCCGCTCCCAAGCCAAAGCCACCGATCTACATCTCGCTCGAGCCCCTGGTGGTCAATTTCGAGCGCAGTGACGGACGGATGGGATTTCTGCAGGCGGACATCGAGATCATGACCCGCGACGAGCGCGTGCGGGATGCGATCATGCAGCACATGCCGGTAATCCGTAACAATCTGCTGATGCTGCTATCCAGTAAGACCTTCGCCGACGTCGCCGACCGGGAAGGCAAGGAGCGGCTGCGCGTGGAGGCCCTCACCGAGGTCAACAACATCCTGTTCGACCACGATGTCGGCGGCCAGGCCTCCGATCTGTATTTCACCGGATTCGTGATGCAATAGCCCATGGCGATGCACGACGTCTTAACCCAGGACGAAATCGATGCCCTCTTGCACGGCATCGAGGGCGGCGCCGTCGAGACGGAGACCGATGCGGCTGCCGACCCGGACGGCGTAAGAAGGTACGACTTCAACCAGGAGCGCATCGTCCGCGGACGGATGCCGACCCTGGAGATGATCAACGAGCGCTTCGCGCGCCTGTTCCGGATCGGTCTGTTCAACATGCTGCGCCGCACGCCGGAGGTCTCCGTTGGCGGCGTGGAGATGCTCAAGTTCGGCGAATACGTCCACAGCCTCTACGTGCCGACCAGCCTCAACCTGGTGAAGATGCATCCGCTGCGCGGAACCGGGCTGTTCGTCATCGACCCCAAACTGGTGTTCATCGCGGTCGACAATTTCTTCGGCGGCGATGGCCGCTTCGCTCCCAAGATCGAGGGCCGCGAGTTCACCCCGACCGAGCAGCGTGTCATCCAGAACATGCTGAACCAGGCTTTTGCCGATCTGGAGCAGGCCTGGGCGCCGGTGCTGGAGGTGAAGTTCGAGTACCAGGGCTCGGAGGTCAATCCCCAGTTCGCCAACATCGTCAGTCCCACCGAGGTGGTGGTGGTCAGCAAGTTCCATGTCGAGCTGGACGGCGGTGGCGGCGATCTCCACGTGGCGCTGCCGTACTACACCATCGAGCCGATCCGTAGCCTGCTAGATGCCGGCTTGCAGAGCGACCGCAACGAGGTCGATGAGCGTTGGAGCCGCTCCCTGCGCGAGGAGATCAAGGACGCCCCCGTCACCCTGACCAGCCGGCTGTGCGAGATTGAGCTGACGCTGCGCGAGCTGGCCTTGCTGCGTCCCGGCGACGTCATCCCCATCGACAAGCCGGAGGAGGCCATCATCTTCGCCGAGGACATCCCTCTGTTCAAAGGAATCTACGGCGCCGCCAACGGACAGGCGGCTGTCAAGATCACCCGGCGCATCACGATTCCCAAATCCGATGCGGACGTCATTCTCAACCTAAAGGCGAAAAAAAAATGAGCGAGAAGACTGACAACGACATCATGGAGGACTGGGCGGCAGCGCTCGCCGAGCAGGCTCGGCAGGAGGAGGCTGCCCAGGCGAAGTCGGACGAGGCGGTGCCGATGCCGCTCGACGAACTGACCGACGAGACCGAGGAAAAAGGCAACGAGGACAAGAACCTGGAGGCGATACTGGATATTCCGGTAACGCTCTCGGTGGAGATCGGCAGCACCAAGATCAACATCCGCAACCTGCTGCAGCTCAACCACGGTTCGGTGGTGGAGTTGGACCGGCTGGCCGGCGAGCCGCTAGACGTGAAGGTCAACGGCACCCTTATCGCCCACGGCGAGGTGGTAGTGGTGAATGAGCGCTTCGGCATCCGGCTCACCGACGTGGTCAGCCCGGCGGATCGGGTGCGCAAGCTGCGGTAAGGACAAGCGATGCGAAAGAGCGTGATTCTGCCGTCGCTGTTCTGCTGCAGCCCGGCGGCCCTTGCCGCCGCCGAGCCGGCCGGGGTCGATGTCAGTTCTCTGGTGCGGCTTATCGTCGGTTTGCTGGCGGTGATCGTGGCCATTCTCGTGCTGGCATGGCTGATGCGCCGCATGGGTAGCATCGGTGGCCACGGCGGCGGCCAGCTGCGCGTGCTGGGCGGGCTGGCGGTGGGCCAGCGCGAGCGGGTGGTGCTGATCCAGGTCGGCGACAAGCAGCTCTTGATCGGGGTTGCGCCGGGACGGGTACAGACCTTGCATGTGCTGGAGGAGCCGCTGGCCGAGGACGGCATCGGCAGCGGCACCCGTCCGGCGCCCGGGGGCAATTCCTTCGCCGAGCGGCTGCGCCGGGTCATGCAGCAGTCGGAAGGCAAGCGTTGAGCTGGTCGCCGACGCGGTGAGCAACATGCCCAGAATGTTTCGTTTTCGCCTTTTGCCATGCCTCGCCTGCGGGCTGCTCCTGCCCGGCACGGCGCTAGCGCAGCTGCCCGCCATCGAGGCGCTGACGGTGCAAGCCGGCCCCGAGGGCGAAACCTACAGCGTGACGTTCCAGATCCTGGTCGTCATGACGCTGCTGACGCTGCTGCCGGCGCTGCTGCTC
>Ga0079224_100008958_pt1 | contig 13599 bp, 9 predicted proteins | sample Stecom2015_FD_80414 | JGI IMG/M metagenome (GOLD analysis project Ga0079224, IMG submission 80414) | Agricultural soil microbial communities from Utah to study Nitrogen management - Steer compost 2015 | ecosystem: Environmental > Terrestrial > Soil > Agricultural land | place: USA: Utah... | reverse complement strand
TACCGGCGTCGAGCAACGCGCGCTCCAGGTCATCCCCGGCGGCCTCGGCGTCGACGCCCGGAGCGAGGTTGACGGCCAGCAGATTGGCCTGCCCCTGGGCGTCGATTAGTGCCGTGAGCGGCTCGACCGGCACGTAGGCGTAAGGCCCCATCAATTGCGTCGTCACCGCGCCGACGATTGTCCAGCCGCGGCGGCGCCCGTCGACGTCGAGGATGACCTCGTCGCCGATTTCTAGATCGCTCTCCTCGCGCAGGAAATCCTCGTTGACGACCACCGCGAACTCATCGCCCGGCTCCAGCCAGCGCCCAGCGGCGAGCGTCGGCCGGATCGAGGTGGAGTCGGGCGGCAGGCTGACGAGGAAGATGTTCTCGTTCTCGGTGCCGTTCGGCCGGATGCGGAAGGCGTCGCGCAGCAGCCAGCCTTCGACGCGCTCGACGCCCGCCTGAGCGGCGGCGACGCTGCCCGCCTTGGCGACGTCGACCGGCTCGGTGAGGATCAGTTCGACGTCGTAATCGGTGTAGCCGGCGACCTCGTCGGCCACCTGGCGCAGTGCCAGGTCGGTCGAGAGCAGGCCGATCAGCAGCGCTCCGGTCAGCCCGACCGTCCCCAGCGTCAGGGCTAGCCGCGCGCGGCTGCGGAAGGTGTTGCGGATCGCGAGCCGGGTCGGGCTGGCGACACGCCGGAGGCCGGCCGCCAGCGCCGGGTTGGATCGGGTGGACAGGCCGTAGTCGCTGATCGTCTCGCGCACCGTCTGCCGGGCGGCGCGCCGGACAGTCCAGGCGACGGCCAGCGCCGGGGCGCCGATCGCCACGCCGGCTTCAATGGCCAGCGTCGCGGCGGGCAGGCCCAGCGGGGCGAGCGAGAAGTTGAGCATCCTGGAGAAGAAGCTCGCCATGGCCCGTCCGGCGACGATCGACGCCGGGATCGCGATGGCCAGGGCGATCAGCCCGAGCGCAACGGCATACGCGGTGTAGAGGACGGCGATCTGCCGCGAGGTCGCCCCGACCGCCTTCATCACGCCGATCTGCCGGCGCTGTTCGGCCAGCAAGGCTGACATGGTGTTGACCACCAGCACACTGGCCAGGATCAGGATGAAGATCGAGAGCAAGCGCAGCCCCGTGGTCACGCCATCCAGCGCGTTCTGGATCTGGTGGACCGAGGGGTCGCGGATCTCGCTGCGTTCGACGGCTAGCCCGGCAGGCTCGATGACGTCATCGCGCACCATCGCGGCCACGGCGATGGCCTGCTCGCGCTCGAGCGGGCGCTCGGCCGCGCGCAGGTAGAGCGCGTTCAGCAGCTCCGATCCGCTGAAGCGGGCGATTGTCGGCATCGTGACGTAGCCGCGCGGCGCGCCGCCGAACGTGGGCGGGACCTCCCAGAAGTCGTGCGCCATGCCACGCACTTCCAGCTCGACCGGGGCCTGCCCGGGGACGTGCACCTGCACCCTGTCGCCGATCTCGACGCCGATCTCCCGGGCGGCGGCGCGCTCGATCACCAGCGCGTCGTCGACCGGCGGCCAGGCGCCTTCCTCGGGCTCGATGAGCGACACCCGGTTGTCGGCGAAGTCGGGCATGGCGACCAGCATGAAGTTGGTCCACTTCCCTTCGCCGGCCCGGACGCGCACCTGCAGCCGCTGGCGGCCTTCCACCTGCCCGACCGCGTGATGCTCACGCACGGCGTCGACCAGCGCCGGCTCGAACGAGTTGACGGTGATGACGGCCGACGGCGGGTTAGTCGCCTTGAAGTTGCGATTAAAGGACTGCACGACATCGCCCGTCGCGAGGTGGATCGTGCCGATCGCGAAGATACCGACGATCAGCGAGAGCACGGCCAGGACTGTGCGCGAGCGCCGGTGGAAGAGGTCAGCGCGCAGCTTTCTCCAGCGAGGCGCGAGCATGGCTCACCTCGCCATCTCGTAGGCGGGAGCCAGGCGGCCGTCGCGGACGGCGACGATGCGGCTGGTGCGAGCGGCCAACTCGCGGTCGTGGGTGACCATCAGGATTGTCCGGCCGTGCTCGCTGAGGCGGGCGAAGTAGTCCATCACTGCCGCGGCGTTGGCCGAATCCAGATTGCCGGTCGGCTCGTCGGCCACCAGCACTGGTGGGTCGTTGGCCAGCGCCCGGGCGATCGCGGCGCGCTGCTGCTCGCCGCCCGAGACCTGCCCCGGGAACTTGTCGGCATGCTCGCCGACGCCGAAGTCCTCCAGGAGCTTGAGCGCGATCTGCGGGCGCTCGCGCGGCTCGTGGACGCCGCAGAAGTCCATCGGCAGCATCACGTTCTCGAGCAGCGTGAGCGCCGGGATGAGCTGGAAGAACTGGAACACCACGCCGACGTTCTTGCCGCGCCAGCGCGCCGTCTCGTTCTCGTCGAGGCGTCCCACGTCGACGCCAGCGACGATGACCTGCCCCGACGTGGGGCGGTCGATCCCGGCGGCCAGATTGAGTAGCGTCGACTTGCCGGAGCCGGATGGCCCGACCACGGCGATGAATTCGCCGGTCTCGACCGTCAGGTCGACGCCGGCCAGCGCGACGTGCTCGATCGGGCCGCTGCTGTAGACCTTGCCGACCCGGTCGAACGTGATGATCGGGCGGGTCGCGGCTTGGTGCGAGGCGGTCATGGCTCCCCCGTTCAACGCAGGTGCTCGATGGCCGGGAGTGGGGCGAGCCCGTTGGCTCGTAGGGCGTACCGCGAAAGCTTCGGCGAGCGCCTGCCTCGGGGGCGGCCATGGCACACCGTCAAGTAGTCAGCCTGAGGCTAGCGGCGACGCCGTTACAGCAACGCCAGCCGGCGGTCTGCTGGCGTGACGATCTCGTGCCAGTTGGTTACTGGAGTCAGGCGGTAGCCGCCTCGGGTTCAGTTGCGAGCGCCGGGAAGGCCACGCGCACCGTCGTGCCGACGCCGACCTCGCTCTCGATCGTGATCTCCGCGTCGTGCTGCTCGACGATCCAGCGGGCGATCGAGAGGCCCAGGCCGGTGCCGCCGGGGTCGCGTGAGCGCGCCGGGTCGGCGCGGTAGAGCCGGTCGAAGACGTGCGGCAGATCCGCCTCGGGGATGCCCACGCCGGTGTCTCGGACGATGATCTCCGGGCCGCTCGCGGTCTCGCGCAGCGCGACCGAGACCGTGCCGCCCTCAGGGGTGTACTTGATGGCGTTGTCGAGCAGGATCAACATGAGCTGGAGCAGGCGATCGCGGTCGCCAGCGATCATCGCTGGCGTCAACTCCTCGACCTCCAGATTACGCTCGGCCGCGATGCGGCGCACCTCGTTGAGCGCGTCGAGCAGGATGCGGTCCAGCTCCACCGGCTGGAGCGTCAGCCCCAGCCCCGCGTCGGCGCGGGCCAGCGCCAGCATGTCGTTGACCATCAACGTCAGGCGGCGGATCTCGCTGGTGGCGGAGGCGACGATCTGGGCGCGCATCTTCTCATCCATGTCGGGCCGGTTCTGCAGGAGCTGGAGGTCCGCGTGGATCGCCGTCAAGGGCGCGCGCAGCTCGTGTGAGGCGTCGCCGACGAAGCGCAGCTCGCGGCGGTAGGTCTCCTCCAGGTTGTCCAGCATCTCATTGAACGTCGCGGCCAGGCGGCCGATCTCATCCTGCCGCTCGACCTTCACGCGGCGGTCGAAGGCGCGCTCTCGCGAGATGGCCTCCGCCGTGGAGGTCACGTTGGCGACGGGCTTGAGCGCCATGCCGGCCAGGATCCAGCCACCACCGACCGTGACGATGCCGCCCAGGGTGAGCATGCCGGTCACCATCACGCGAAACAGGATCAGGGCGGAGTCCAGGCGCGCGAGCGTCGCCGTGGTCATGACATAACCTTCGCCGTTGCCCAGCGGCGCGACGTAGACGCGCCAGCGGTCTCCGGCCGCGTCTCTGATCGTGCCGAACTCGCCGTTCTCCTTCTTGGCCTGCACGAAGGAGAGCGGGAGCGAGCGCGCGAGCCAGTCATAGGTCGGTCCCGCCGGGTTGGCCAGCACGGCCGGCGGATCGACCGGCGGAGCGATGTCGGAATCCTCTGAGGCTGAGATCACTTCGCCGTCCATCGCGTAGAGCCGCACGATCAGGGCGGGGTGCCCGATGCTGAGGCTTTCCGGGGATCCCGCCTGGGCGGCCTCGACGTAGACCTGCCCGATCTCGGCCAGACGCCGGTCGACATCCTCGTAGTGGGCGCGCACGCCGCCGATGTAGGTCAACAGCGCGACGATGACCGCCACCAGCCCCGCCAGGAATCCGTACCAGATCGTCAGGCGCAGGCGCAGCGACATGGCTAGCTGCTCTCGCGCAGGATGTAGCCGACGCCGTGGACGGTGTGGATGACCCGCGGCTCGCCGCTAGCTTCCAACTTCTGCCGGAGTTGCTTGACATAGGTTTCGAGCACGTTGGTGCCGCCGACCGGCTCGTAGCCCCAGACGCGCTCCATCAGCAGGTCGCGTGGCAGTACGCGCCCCTGGTGCAGCAGGAACTCGCGCAGCAGGTCGTACTCCGTCGGAGTGAGCATGATCTCGCGCTCGCCGCGCTTGGCCGTCCGCGTCGCCTCGCTGAGCGACAGGTCGCCCATCCTCAGGATCGTGCCGGGCTGAGACTGGGTGCGGCGCAGCAGGGCGCGCACCCGGGCGATCAGCACATCCCAGTTGAAGGGCTTGACGACGTAATCGTCGGCGCCATGCTGCAGGCCCAGCGCCTCGTCGCCCGGCGCGTCGCGCGCCGTGAGCATCAGGATCGGCAGGGCCGGGTCAACCTGGCGGATGCGTTGCAGCACCTCCAATCCATCCATGCCCGGCATCATGACGTCGAGGATGATCAGCTGCGGGTCCCGGTCACGGTAGAGCTTGAGCCCTTCCTCGCCCGAGTTGGCGGCGTCGACGGCGAAGCCTTCCAGCCCCAGGCCGCGCTGCAGGGCGTCGGTCACGGCGTGGTCGTCATCGATTACCAGTATGCGATCCATCCTCGGCCTCATGTCTCCCGAATCGTTCCGGCGCCCCGATTGTACGCGCGATGCCCACTTATTCGGTGCATTCGGCCGCGTTGGAGAGCGCTCAGTGACTGATCAGAGCTTCCTCAGAAGTTCCTCAGGACTCAAACGGATACTGGAAACAACGGAACTGTGAAGTGTTCACGAGACGATTTAGCGGAGGACATCATGAAGATCGACAGCATGGAACGACTGACGACTGCGCGCATGGGCCGCCGCTCGCTCCTCAAGCGGGCCGGTGCCATTGGCCTGGCGCTGCCGGCTGCCGGCATGCTGCTCAACGCTTGCGGCGGAAACGACGACGAGGCCCGCGCGGACGCGCCGGCCGACAAGGGTAACGACGTGGCCCAGGCGGCCGGCGTCCAGGAAGTCACGATCACCGCGTTCGACCTCGGCTTCCGGCCGAGTGAGGTCACGGTGGAAGCCGGCAAGGCTGTGCGCCTGACCTTCATCAACGAGGGCGCGATGGAGCACGACATCGAGCTGGTCGGCCTGAAGGCCACCGGGCTGAAGGTCATCGAGGAAGCCGGCCAGTTGAGCGACCGCGCCAACGACCTGCTGGTCGAGAAGACGGCCGAGAGCATCCCCTACGCGGCCGCGGGCGGCGGCAACGACAAGATGGTGATCGAATTCTTGCCTGAAGAAGCGGGCCAGTACGAGATGATCTGCGTGGTCCCCGGTCACGCCGCCGCGGGCATGCGCGGGACCTTCACGGTCGGGTCGGCGACGGCCGCCGTGGCCGAGGCGGATGAGGGCCACGAGCACACCGAGACCGCAGCGCAGGCCAGCAGCGGCGAGCCGTACGAGGCGCCGCAGCTGCCGAACCCGATCGTCCCGCCGCCGGTCGGCAACCGCGGGCCGGAGCTGGTGAAGGTCGAGCTGGAAGCGCGCGAGGTGGTCGGCAAGGTCGACGACGGCGTGGCCTTCGAATTCTGGACCTTCGACGGCACGGTTCCCGGCACGATGATCCGCGTGCGCCAGGATGACACCGTCGAGCTGACGCTGAAGAACGCGACCGACAGCCGCATGACCCACAACATCGACCTGCACGCGGTCACCGGTCCGGGTGGCGGCGCGGACGCGACGATTGTGGCCCCGGGCGAGTCGGCGACGATCCGCTTCAAGGCGCGCCACCCTGGCGTCTACGTCTACCACTGCGCGGTCGCTCCGATCCCGCACCACATTTCCGCCGGCATGTACGGCCTGATCGTCGTCGAGCCGGAGGGCGGGCTGCCGGAAGTCGACCACGAGTTCTACGTGATGCAGGGCGACCTCTACTTCGAGGGCGGGCGCAACGATCTGGGACTGCGCCAGTTCTCGATGGACAAGATGCTCGACGAGCGGCCCGACTACGTGGTCTTCAACGGCTCGGTCGGCGCGATCACCGGCGAGCGCGCCTTCAAGGCGAAGGTCGGCGACACGGTGCGCATCTTCTTCGGGGTCGGCGGGCCGAACCTGGTTTCCAGCTTCCACGTCATCGGCGAGATCTTCGACCGGGTGATGCAGGAAGGCGCTACGGAGTGGCACACCAACATCCAGACGACGCTGGTCCCGGCCGGTGGCGCGACGATCGTCGAGTTCACCTGCGAGGTGCCTGGTAGCTACAAGATGGTCGATCACAGCCTGGGCCGCCTGGGTAAGGGCGCGGTCGGAATTATCGAAGTGGAAGGCGACGAGAACCCCGAGATCTTCGAAGTCGTCTCCTCGCCACACGCCTAAGCTTCAACCGAGTTCCACAAAGCAGTTCCTCCGCACGGCAAGGGAGCGTGGTCACACACGCTCCCTTGTTGTGATTGGCGCCGGACGGATCATGCGGCTATTCCGGATTCCGAGGTCGCCCGCCCGGTCAACGCTCGTAGGAGTCGGGGCGCAGATTTCCAGTGCGAGGGCGGGTGATTCGGGACGTGATGGCGGCCACCACGGCAGTGGCCAGCACGTGTCCATCATGCAATGCGCCTAATCCAGCATGAGGAACTTGTGCTGCACGGGACTGGGGGCAATTGAAACGGCCCCTCTCCACCGTTAGCTCCGGGGAGAGGGGCCGCAGTGCTTGATCCGTGCAGGCGCCGGTCTAGTTGCTGCGCAACGCCTTCCAGATCTTCTCGGCAGTGAACGGGATGTCCAGGTGCGTGATGCCGAAGGGCGCCAGCGCGTCCATGACGGCATTGGCGACCGCCGGGGTCGAGCCGATTGTGGCCGCTTCGCCGATGCCCTTGGCGCCGAGCGGGTTGAGCGGCGAAGTCGTGATCGTGCGGTCGACCTCGAACATCGGGAACACCTCGGCCTTCGGGATGGCGTAGTCCATCAGCGTGGCCGTGACGAGTTGGCCGTTCTCGTCGTAGACGGCCTCCTCGCTGAGCGCCTGGGCGATGCCCTGAGCCAGGCCGCCGTGGACCTGACCCTCCAGCAGCAGCGGGCTGATGACGTTGCCGCAGTCGTCGATCGAGACGTACTTGATTAGCTTGACGGCGTAGGTCTCCGGGTCGATCTCGACGACGGCGATGTGCGTGCCGAAGGGGAAGGTCTCGTCCTCCGGGCTGAAGTAGTTGACCGTCTCCAGGCCGGCTTCCATGCCCGCCGGGATCCGGCCGCTGTAGGCTGCCCCGGCGATGTCGGACAGCGTCACGAACGGCTCCGGCGCGCCAGCAGCGTGGTAGCGGCCGTCTTCCAGGACGATGTCTTCGGGGCTGACCTCCAGCAGATGCCCGGCGATCTGATCGGCCTTCTCGCGGATCTTGTCGAGCGAGATCATCAGCGCGCCGCCGCCGACGACCAGGCCGCGGCTGCCGCCCGTGCCCTGGCCCTGGGCGGTGTTGTCAGTATCGCCGTGGTGCACGACGACGTCCTCGAAGCGCGCGCCGATGCGGTCGGCGACGATCTGGGCGAAGGTTGTCTCCTGCCCCTGGCCGTGCGGCGAGATGCCGGTGTAGACGCTCACTGCGCCGCTGGGCTCGACCTTGACGATGCTCGACTCCCAGGGCCCGAAGCCGCAGATCTCGACGTAGCTGGCCATGCCGATGCCGACGATGCGGCCCTCGGCGCGCGCCTGCTCCTGCATCCGGCGCAGCTCGCTGTAATTGGCCACTTCCAGCGCCTTGTCGAGCGCCTTCTCATACTCGCCCGTGTCGTACTTCTCACCGGTTGCCGTGGTGTAGGGGAAGGCTTCCGGAGGAATGAAGTTCTTGCGGCGCAGCTCGGCCGGGTCCATGCCAAGCTTCTGGGCCAGGATGTCGACCGCGCGCTCGATGTAGTAGGCGGCCTCCGGGCGGCCGGCGCCGCGGTAGGCGCCGACCGGCGTGGTGGTCGTGTAAACGGCGCTGATGTCAAGATCGACTGCCGGGATGTCGTAGCAGCCGACGGCCATCGTTGCGGTCAGGTAGGCCAGGTCGAGTCCCTTGGGGTAGGAGCCGGCATCCTGGATCACCTTGAGCTTGAGGCCGGTGATTTTGCCGTCGCTGGTCGCCGCCAGCGAGATATCGGCGATCTGGGCGCGGCCGTGGTTGGTGACCAGGAAGTTCTCGCTGCGCGTCTCAACCCAGCGCACCGGGCGACGCAGGTGCTTAGCCAGCGCCGCGACGGTCAGTTCCTCGTGGTAGACGCCGAACTTGCTGCCGAAGCCGCCGCCAACCTCCGGCGCGATGACTCGCAGATTTGCCTGGGATAGCCCCAGCTTCGGCGCGGCCTCGTCGCGCCAGCCGTGCGGGGCCTGGTTGGAAACCCAGACGGTCAAGCCCTGGGTGAGCGGATCCGGCGCGGCGGCGCAGGCGCGGCCCTCCATCGCCAGCGGGACGAGCCGCTGCGAGCGGATGCGCTGTGAGATGACGACGTCGGCGTTGGCGAAGGCGCCCTCGACGTCGCCGTTGGAGCGCTGGTGGGCCATGCCGATATTGTTCTTGACCTCGTCCCAGACCAGCGGCGCGCCGTCCTTGGTGGCCTCCTCGATGTCGACGACGGCCGGCAGCACCTCGTAGTCCACGACGATCGCCTCGGTGGCGTCGCGGCCGAGCTGCTCGTTCTCGGCCAGGACCACGGCGACAGGTTCACCAACCCAGCGCACTTTGCCCTCGGCCAGCGTCTGGACGGCCGGGATTGGGATGTCACCAGCGTCGACCGCTTCCAGCTCGGCGTCGCCGCTCATGCCGGTGCCGCCCAGCGGTTCGGCCAGCTGCTTCAAGTCCTCGTTGGTGTAGACGCCAAAGACGCCGGGCATGCTCTTGGCCGCAGATGTGTCGATCGAGCGGATGCGTGCGTGGGCGTGCGGCGAGCGCAGGAAGCTCGCGTGGAGCATGCCGGTCAGCTGCAGGTCGCCGACGTACATCGACGTGCCGGTGATCAGGCGGGGATCTTCCTTACGCTTAATGCGCGCGCCCATCAATTGACTGCGTACCATCAGGCCGTCCCTTTCTTTGTCAGGAGTCGCCGGTCTTGCCCGACACGTGCAGACTAGCATTTCCCGTGAATTGGTGAAAGCGGCGCGCACCGGTCCCTATCGGCAGGCCGCCAGGCCGGACGCGTCAGGATTCATACTGATGGGCGATGGCGACGCGCGTGCCTCGCGGACAGTCGCATCGACTCAGCCGCGGCAAGCGAAGGGGGCGCTCGTCATACGCGAGCGGATTCCCAGGCTGAGCGATACGTTTGAGCCAACGCCGCACGAGCCTTTCCCGCACAATGTCGGCCCGTTTGGCACGCCCATGACGGACCCGCTCTTCGAGACGCTCGTCGTCATAGTCGCCGTTGCGATGTGCGGCGCGTTCGGGTTTCGCATGTGGCGCGCTTACCGACCGCGCTCCTGGAAGTACCGGCTGAAGAAGCGCTTGCGAGGCGCAGCCCGCCGGCTCGAAGCCTGATAGCGCCACGCGAACCATTCGTCCTGAATCGCACGCCGCTGTTGCTGTGTGGGCCGGTGATGGATTCTACTGGTGGTATCCTTTTCGGCTGTGCGTGACCGATTTTGCGCGGGAATCCGGCGACGAGCGGCACCCACGATCGGCATCTATCCCAGGGAGTACGGCATCCATGCGCTCCTTGCGCGTCTGGCTCGGGTTCCTGATCAGTTTCATCTTCCTCTACCTGGCCTTGCGCGGTCAGGACTTTGCCCTGATCTGGGACTCGATGCGCTCCGCCGATTACATCTGGCTCATTCCGGCCACCGTCGTCTACTTCGGCGGCGTGGCGCTGCGCGCCGTGCGCTGGGATTACCTGTTGCGCGGGGTCGGGCGCATCCGCCCGGCGGGGCTCTTCCCGATCGTCGTCATCGGCTATATGGCCAACAACGTCCTGCCCTTCCGGGCCGGCGAGCTGGTGCGCGCCTATGCCCTCTCCTCGCGTTACAACGTCCGCAAGAGCGCCTCGCTGGCGACGATCGGGGTCGAGCGCATCTTCGACGGCCTGACGATGCTGCTTTTCTTCGCGCTCGCATCCTTCTCGATCACATTGACCAGCGACCTGCGGGCCGTCTTCAACGTCGCCTCCTGGGTCTTCGCGCTGATGGCCGTGGGCGTGATCCTCTTCGTCTTCGCGCCAGGCCTGCGCGACCGGTTGATCGGCATGCTCCTCACGCGCCTGCCGGAGCGCCTCAGCGAGCGGGTCGGTCCGATGACCCAGGCTTTCATCGACGGCCTGAGCATCGTGCGCCGACGCAACGACTTGCTCGGCGTGGCGCTCGCGTCGCTGTGCGCCTGGCTGCTGGAAGCTTCGATGTACCTGATGATCGCCGAGGCTTTCGGGCTGGACATCTCGCCGCTGGGCATTCTGATGGTCACGGCCGTCGCCAATCTGGCGACGCTGATCCCCTCCTCGCCCGGCTACGTCGGCGCTTTTGAGTATGGCGTCATCCTGGTCGTCGCCGGGGCGCTGGGCTTCGGCCGCGAGCTGGCGCTCTCCTACGCCGTGGTAGTCCATGCCGCGCTCTACCTGCCGGTGACGCTACTTGGCTTTGTGTTCTGGTGGCGCGAAAGCCTCTCCTGGGGCGCGATGCGTAAGGCAGAGAAGGCGGCGAGCTAGCGTTGGAGATCCTCCAGGCCATCGTCCTCGGGATCGCCCAGGGCCTGACCGAATTTCTCCCGATCTCCTCCTCGGCGCACCTGATCGTCATCCCCTGGCTCTTTGGCTGGGATTCCTTCGGGCTGGCGTTCGACGTCGCACTGCACCTGGGCACGTTGGCGGCCATCCTGATCTACTTCCGCCAGGACCTGATCGCCATCCCGCGCGGCCTGATCGCCGAGCGCGACGCTCTGGCGCGCCGCCAGTTGCCGGCCGACCCGATGGCGCGGCTGGGCATCTACATCGTGCTGGCATCGTTCCCCGCCGGGCTGGTCGGCCTGTTCGGCGAGGATGCCATCGACCGCGCCTTCCACACCGACCCGCTCACGCGCGGCGCGCTCGCCACGATCGCCGTCGTCCTGATGGTGGCCGGGCTGATCCTGGAGATCGCCGACCGCCGGATGACGCGCATGACCCGCGAGCCGGGCGCCGAGCCGGTCACGTTGCGCCAGGCGCTGGTCGTCGGGCTGGCCCAGACACTGGCGCTGATTCCCGGCGCCTCGCGCAGCGGCACGACGATCGCCGCCGGGCTGTTCGTCGGCCTGAGCCGTCCGGACGCCGCGCGCTTCTCCTTCCTGCTGGGCGTGCCGCTGATCGCCGGGGCCGGGGCGAAGCAGATGGCCGAGGTCGCGCTGGACGGCTTCGACGACGTGTCGCTCGGCGTCTTCCTGTTCGGGATGCTGGCGGCCGCAGTCACCGGCTACGCCGCGATTGCTGGCCTGTTGCGCTTCCTCCAGCGCCGCCCGGTCACCGTCTTCGTCGTCTACCGCATCCTCCTCGGTCTGACCCTCCTCACCCTCCTCGCCGCCGGCTTCGAGGGCTGACCCTTCATTACCGCAGCACTCCCCTACAGGCACTTGGGTGGTCGGCTGTGACGTCAGCCAGCCCGGGCGAGCGTGCGACGGATCTTCGCGGCGGCTGCGGCGACTTTCTCTTCGTCGACGCCGGTTTCGATGCCGAGGCCGTGGAGCAGGCGCACGAGCTTCTCGGTGGCGAGGTTGCCGGGCGCTCCAGGGGCGAAGGGGCAGCCGCCCAGGCCGCCGGCCGCGCCGTCGTAGACGGTGATCCCCGCCTCCAGCCCGAGCATCACGTTCGGTAGTGCCAGGTCGAAGGTGTCGTGCAAGTGCAGGGCCAGCTTCTCGACCGGGAGCTGGTCGACCGCCAGCGTCAGCACGGCGTCCATGTCCAGTGGCGTGGCCCGGCCGACGGTGTCGGAGATGGCGACCTCATCCACGCCCAGGTTGAGCAGACGCGCCGAGACCTCGATTGCCTTCTCCGGCGCGATTCGGCCTTCGTACGGGCAGTGGAAGGCCATCGAGACGTAGCCGCGCACCCAGATGCCGTGCTGCTTCGCCGTTGCCACTACCGGCTTGAAGCGCTCGAACGTCTCGTCGATCGTGGCGCGGACGTTGGCCTGGCTGAACTGCTCGGAGGCCGCCGTGAAGACGCAGATCGCGTCGACGCCCGACTCCAGCGCGCGCTCCATGCCGCGCTCGTTCGGCACCAGCACCGGGAAGCGCACGCCTGCCCGGCGCTCGATCCCGGCCATGACCTCCCCGGCATCGGCGAGCTGCGGGACGGCCTTCGGGTTGACGAATGACGTCGCCTCGATCCAGCCTAGCCCGGCGTCGGCTAGGGCGTTGACGAAGGCGATCTTCTCAGCGGCCGGGATCGGCGCGGCCTCGTTCTGCAGCCCGTCGCGCGGCCCGACCTCGAAGACGGTGACGCGCGGCGGCAACGAGCGAAGTAGCTGGCTCATCTCGCTCCTCTATTCAGCGTGCGGCTCGATGGTGACGATGACCTGGCGCAGGCCGACCAGGTCACCGGGACCGGCGGAGATGGCTCCGACCGTCCCGGCGAAGGGCGCGGTCAGGCTGATCTCGATCTTCATCGCTTCCAGCACGGCGACGACCTCATCGGCCGCTACCTCCTGACCGGGTTCGACGACGATGTCCAGCACCTTCCCGGGCATCGGCGCGCGCACCTGGCCGTCGAGCGTGGCGCTCCCGCTCGACGAGGAGGGAGCCGGGCCAGGCTTGACCAGCCAGCGGCCATGCGACGATACCAGCTCCCAGCCGGCGCCGACACCAACAATCGTGCGCTCGTCCGGACGAGCCTCACCGCTGAACTGGATCGTGCGCTGCCAGCCGCTGCCCTCGTCGCCGTGGAAGGTGAGCGTGGCCGGCGTCACCGCGCGATACGGGCCGGCCAGTGACCAGGCGCTGCCAGGCTGGGCCGCCGCGCGCTCCGCGACGATGTGCGCCGCCAGCGGGGCAAGGTCGGCGTCGTCCGGCGGCCGCGCTTCGAGCTGAATTGTTCCGGCGGTGGTCAGGTCGTGCTCGTTCCGCCTGAAGTCGGAGCCCTCGGCCAGGGCGGCGAGCAGCCAGGGGCGGTTGGTCGCGACCCCGGCCACCCGCGCGCGCTCCAACGCCTCGACCAGCCCGGAGATGGCTGTCTCGCGGTCCCGCTCGGAAACGATGATCTTGGCGATCAGCGGGTCGTAGGCTCCGGGCACGGTGTCCCCTGCCTCGTAGCCACGGTCGACGCGCAGCCGCGCCGGGGCGATGTCGAGTTCGCCGGGGAAATCG
>Ga0079224_100008956_pt1 | contig 13602 bp, 9 predicted proteins | sample Stecom2015_FD_80414 | JGI IMG/M metagenome (GOLD analysis project Ga0079224, IMG submission 80414) | Agricultural soil microbial communities from Utah to study Nitrogen management - Steer compost 2015 | ecosystem: Environmental > Terrestrial > Soil > Agricultural land | place: USA: Utah... | reverse complement strand
GCCAGCACGTAATTTCCGAAGCCAAAGCCCCAATAGCTCGGCCCTTCGGTGCTGCCGCCATCCGCGTCAAACGTCGCCAGATAGTCGTCGAGCGACCGCGCGCCGCGCGCGATGATCTCGGCCAGCCGCGAAAGGTCGCGCTCGAGGTATAGCGCCGTAGCGATGATGTTACCGGAGCAAACCGCCGTCCAGTTACAGGTAGTGTGGCCGGGGGTCGGGTGCAGCCACCAGTGGTCATGACGCGTCAGAAACGGCGTCAGGATGCGCCGGTCAACCTCGTGGCGGATGCGTTTTTCGAGCAGCGGATGTAGCTCGCCGCTGAGCAGATGCACCAGTTCTGCGAGGTGCGTCCCGGTCAGCGCGGCGAACAGCCCGACGACCGGGTATTCAACATCCGGCAGATCAGGGTGATGCGCAGGGAACTCCCAGCCGCTTTCCTCGCAGATTGCCCAGGCAACATCCAGCAGCGGATCGAGGAAGCGTCCCTCGAATTCAAGGCATTCCGCCAGCAGCAGATCCGCCAGTATATCCCGCCGGGCAAACCAGGGCGTCTCATATTCCTGACGACTGCCGCTCCGGAAGAACTCCAGGAACAGCGTCGCTGGAAGCGGCGGGATTGGCTCGTGCGCGGCGCGCTCGCCTGCTGCAATCAGAGCGCGGACCCGCTCCGGGCCGAGCGTCTCTTTCAGCGCATTCCACGCGGCGCGGTCAGCCGCCGGGGGAAATGGCGGTGGCGCAGTTTCAGCGCGCAGAATCAACTCCACGCGGATGGGATCATACTGGCTGAGCATATTCGCCCCTCACACTACCAGAAGAACGCCGTGCGGCCTTGCGCGCGCAACAGCGCCTCGATGAAGAAATAATCGCCATACGGCAGCATATTGTCGCAATATCCGTGTGCGACATGGCTCGCGCCTTGCGTCAGCAGCCCCTCGGCTTGCGGGTGATCGAAGGTGGTGTATCCGGCGATCAGCCCGTCGAGGATCGCGCGCGCCGAGGCGCGGTAGTGGGCAGCTTTGGCCTCGTCGTCCAGCACGTCCGCCAGCAGGAACAACCCCGCCGCCATGATCGCGCCTGCCGAGCTATCGCGGTAGCGCGGCGCATCGTCCGTCAGAAGGAAATCCCAGTACGGGACACCGTCATCGGGCAGGCGCGCCAGCGCGTAGTCCGCCAGCCGGATCGCCGTCAGGCGGAACCGCTCATTCCCCGCGTACCGGTACGCCATCGTGAAGCCATGAATGCCCCACGCCTGTCCCCGGCTCCAGCACGAGTCGTCGGCGAAACCCTGCACCGTCTGGCCGTATAGCGGCTCGCCCGTGTCGGGGTCACACACGAACGAGTGATACGTCGAAGCATCCGCGCGCACGATTGTATCAATGGTGGTGTGCGCGTGCGCGACCGCGATATCGCGGTAACAGGTTTGCCCCGTTTGCGCCGCCGCCCAGAAGAGCAGATTGAGATTTTCCATGCAGTCGATGATGATCCGGCCTCGATTGGGGTCGCTGTCCGACTGCCAGTTCCAGGCGGGGATGAAGCGCCCGCGCGGGTTGTAACGCCCCGCCAGTGCGTCCGCCGCACGCAGCGCACCGCGACAGGCTTCTTCATCGCCGGTCAGCACATGATCCGCCACCAGCGTCAACGTGTACAGAAACCCCAGGTCGTGGTCGTGCGTCTCCGGGCGATCCAGCCGCGCGATGAAATACGGACGCTGCGCGCGCGCCGCTTCAAAGAAGACCGGATCCTGCGTTTCGGCGTACGCCAGCCAAAGCTGCCCGCTCCAAAAGCCGTCGACCCAGTGCTTATCGTGGCAGCGCTCGTAGGTGAGATCGCTGCGTCCGATCGCCGGGCGATCGGTGCCCATCTTCGGAATCGTATGCCGGATGGTGTCAAACGCTTGAGTGAGTGCTTCGGAGTACGTCACGCTTCGCCCTCACCCCGCCACAGCGCGCGCACGCGATGCGCCGCCAGCTTGGGCCGCCGGTCCCGCGTGAAGACGCCTTTGTAGTTGTACGACCCCATGCGATGCACCGCCTGCCCGGTCTTGAAATCGCACATATTCCAGATGTGCTGGCCGATGACATACGGCTTGGCATCGGTGAGCCGGATCTGCTTGGTGAGAAACTCCGCCTGGTATTCCTCGCTGAACATCTCTGGCGGCTGCGCGTGGTGGCCGGGAATCGTGTCCGTCCCGAACTCCGAGAGGATGAACGGCTTAGGATACAGCTCGTGGATGAGCTCAATCTCGCGGTCGAGCTTCTTCAAACCTTCGTCGATCTGGCCGGACTGCGAGTACCAGCCGTGATAGCGGTTGAGGCACACCACATCCACGAACTGGAACGATTCTTCGGTCGCGCCTTCGAGGCTGACGAGCGTCACCGGGCGCGTGGGATCAAGCGCACGCACCAATTCCACCTGCTCTTTGAACGCCGCGACCGCTGCCGGGCGGCTGGGGTGGCCGATCACTGTGAAATCACGGTTGTAGGCTTCGCGCGCTTCGAAAGTGGCGGTGTGCGGCTCGTTCGCGATCGACCACATGATCACGCTCGGGTGGTTCTTATCGCGGTCGATCAACTCGCGGAGCATCTGCAAGCAGAGGCGGTTGCGCTTTTCCAACCCGTCCTCAAAGAAGTACAGACCGACCGCGGGCGTCTCGTCGATCACCAGAAAGCCCAGGCGATCCGCCAGGTCCATCATCTGCTCAGAATAGGGATAGTGCGAAGTGCGGAACGAGTTCGCGCCGATCCAGCGCATCAGCGCGTAATCCTTGACGATCAACGCGGGCAGCAGCCCCCTGCCCACCACCGGAAAATCCTCGTGGCGGCCAAAGCCGACGAGCTTGACCGGCTCGCCGTTGAGCAGTAGTTGCTCGCCCTCTACCACGATCGTGCGGATGCCCACCGCCAGCGTATAGCAATCGACCGCCGCGCCATCACGCAGCAGCTCGACGCGCAGATCGTAGAGATTGGGCGCGTCTGGCGACCACAACGCCGCGTCCGGAACGGCGAGGGTCGCTTCTGCAGAGCCATCTATAACGGCGCTCTCCGCCGACAGGCTGGCGCCATGCCCATTGAGCGTCACCCGCGCCGCCAGCGCATCGCCCGGCGTGGAATCGACATGCACTCGCACGACCCCGCTCGCGCCGTCGATGTCTGTCGTCACGGCTAGGTCGGTGATTGCGTCTTGCGGCTCGGTGTAGAGCAGCACTGGGCGGTGGATTCCGCAGAACGGGAAGAAGTCGTAAGTGGTGTCCGGATAGTTTACGGTTGGGAAGGCGGCCCCGGCGCGTCCGTTCAGATTCCCCGGCGGCACACGGTCCGGCGCGAGGTTACCATCCACGCGCACCACCAGCCGGTTACCTGACTCTTTGATCCGATCTGTGATGTCAAACACGAACGGCAGATGACCGCCTTCGTGCTGGCCGAGGCGCTCGCCATTCAGCCACACCTCCGCGAGGTAGCTCACCGCATTGAAGCGCAGCTTGATCCGCTGCCCGCGCCAGCTCCAGGGCAGTTCGAACGTCGTCTGATACCATGCGATACCGATGTAATCGCGCCAGTCTGCAAACTGATCATTCCAACTGGCGGGCACGGCGATGATCTCAGCCGGATCAAAGCCCGCGCCCCATCCCTGGCTCAGCCCTTCGTCAGCGACATCAAAGCGGAAGTCCCAGAACCCGGAAAGATCAGCCGTCTGGCGGCAAGCATTCGACTGGGGATAGAGCATAGTGGTCATCACCCTTTTAGTATCAGGCAAAGTAAAAGAGAAACTCGCGAGCAGGCCCGCAAGGCGGTCACATCAGCCTTTGATCCCGGTGGTTCCGATCCCCTCAACAAAGAAGCGTTGGAAAGCGAGGAAGAGAATCATCACGGGAATTACGGAGACAAGTGACGCCGCCATGATCAAGGAGTAATTGGCGGAGTACTGCTGGATGAACATCCGCAACCCCAACTGAATGGTCTTCAGCGAGTCGGAATGCAGATAGATCAGCGGCCCCATGAAGTCATTCCAGACGAACACAGCCGAGAAGATGGTGAGGGTCGCCAGCGCAGGCTTCGACATCGGCAGCATGATACGGAAGTAAATCCCGTATTCGCTCAGGCCGTCGATGCGCGCCGCGTCCAGAATCTCGTTAGGCACGCTGATGAAGAACTGGCGCATCAAGAAGACGCCAAACGCCGTAAACGCCTGCAACAAGATCAGCGACATATGCTTGTCCACCAGGTCCAATTCCCGCATCAGGATGAACTGCGGGATCATGTAGACCTGCCAGGGCACCGCGATACTCGCGAGATAGGCGAGAAACAACGTGTCCCTGCCCCTGAAATCCAGCTTGGCGAAGGCGTAAGCGGCGAAGCTACTGGTCGCCACCTGGAGAAACGTAATGATGACTGTCAGCTTGAACGTGTTGAAGAAGAAGGTCAGGAACGGGATGCGCGTCCAGATGGTCTCGTAATTGCCCCACTGCGGGTCCGAGGGGATCCACTCGATCGGGAAGCGGAACACATCCTTGTCGAGCTTGAGCGACGCGGACAGCATCCAGATGAACGGCAGCAGCATGATGAACGCCAGCGCGAGCAGCAGCGCGTACGTGAGCACGGTGCGAACGGTCCCGCGCGGCAGAGTGGGTCGTGTCGTGGCTGTGCGGCGTTGGTCCGAAGTCAGTTGAATGGATTGACTATTCATAATCGCTGTCCCGCCTTAAACCTGTGAATACTCAACCCAACGGCGTTCCATATAGAACTGAATGATGGTGATCACCATCACCAGGGCGAAGAGCACCATCGCGATGGCGCTGGAGTATCCAAATCGAAATTGTCTGAATGCGGTGTTATACGTGTGAATCACTAACACGTTGGTGGCGCGCCCCGGCCCGCCATTGGTCATCACCAGAATCAAGTCGAAAACCTTAAACGAGGTGATAGTGAGCATGATGCTGATGAAGAAGGTAGCGGGCGTCAACATCGGGACGGTGACAAAGCGGAATTTCTGCCACGCGTTCGCGCCGTCGATCTCCGCCGCCTCGTACAGAATGCGCGGGATGCCTTGCAGCGCCGCGAGGTAGATAATCATGTAATAGCCCATGTTGCGCCAGATGCTCGCCATGACGACAGTGGGCATCGCCCAGTCTACCGAGGCAGACCAGCGAGGCGGATTCTCCACGCCCAGCATTCTGAGAAACTCGTTCACCGGCCCGGCGGACGGGAAAAAGAGCATATTCCACACAACGGCCACAGCGACGAGCGACGCAACATACGGGAAGAAATAGATGGTGCGGAAGATGTTTCTGCCGCGAATCGGCTGGTTCAGCAGCACCGCCAGCCCCAGCGAGCAGGCCATCGTCAGCGGCACAGTCCCACCCACGTACCAAAGCGTGTTTTTCAGAGCGATTTTGAAGGTGCTGTCGTCCAGCAAACTCTTGAAGTTATCCAGCCCGACCCAACTGACCTGGTTCGCACCATCCCAGCTCATCAGCGCCAAGCCCAGCGAGAACACCATCGGCACCAGCGTGAAGATGGCGAAGCCGAGCAAATTCGGGAGGATGAAGGAGTAGGCAACTAAGTTTTTGCTGAACTCTCTTCGCCGCTTGGTGGGATATTTTGCCTTGATGCTTAGGTCCATAGCTCCCATAAAAGGACTTCCTTATTTCCCTGCCGTGCTGAACGTCATCGCCAACGCCAGTCAACGACGATCGTGAATAGTGCGGGGTTACTTCTCGGCAGACGCTGAAACAAGTCTGGCAGGGATGCCCCCCTAACGAGGGCATCCCATGAGTCAGGTCACGCGGGGTGTTAGTTCAACACCTCGGCGATGCGTTCGGTCGCTTCCGCCAGACCTTCTTCGACGGAGTACGAGTTGGTCATGATCAGCTCGTGCACTTCGTTCAGGATCTGCTCGATCTCGCCCACGTTCGGGTGCATGGGCAGCTCAAGACGGACGGTCGTGGTCTGCAGGGCATCTGTCGCCTCAACGGGCACGCCGTCGAGCGAAGCGAAGATTTCGAGGATTTCAGGCGTGCGGATGGCGGGCAGGTTCCCTGTCTCCGCCAGGACCTTCGCGCCCTCTTCACCGGTGTAGAACTTGATGAAGTCCCAGGCCGCGTCCTTGTTCTCCGACTGCTCGTTGATCGCCAGCGAGGTTAGCGTGCCAGCGGTCGTGCCAGCGGGGACGCCCTCAGGATGCGGGTACGCCGCCACGCCCCAGTCGAAGTCGAACAGGCCATCATTTTCGGCAGCAATCAGCGTCGCGATAAACCAGGAACCCATCGGGAGCATCGCAACCTGGCCGTTTTCGAACACACCAGAGTAGTGGATATTCCCCGCGCGCAGCTCACCATAGTCCATGATCGCGCCGTCGCTCTGCAGCCCGGTCACCATGTTGTACATCGGCGCCATGAAGTTGTAGTCGTCCGCAATGATGGTGTTCTCGCCATCCTGCACGGTGCCCAACTGGACGGTCGAGCGCCAGACGTGGAAGTGACCGCCGTAGACCTTGTCGGCGCCGCTGCCGCTAGTCAGTTCGCGCGACAGCGTAGCGAACTCGTCCCAGGTCATGTCGTTCGTGGGATATTCAACTCCGGCGGCGTCAAAAACGTCCTTGTTGTAGTACAGGATCCAGATGTCGCTGCGGAATGGAAGCGCGTAGATCGAGCCTTCGTACGTCAGCTCGTCGGCGGCGCCGCTGTAGGCGCTCAGGTCGATCCCGTCCGCTTCGATGTAGTCATCGAGCGGAACGATCTGGCCGCGGGTGAGCATCGCCGAGTAACCAGGGATGTCCTTCACGGTGATGATATCCGTGTCGTCACCCCCCGAGAGGCGAATGTTCATCGTGTCCTGATACTCAGCCGACGGAACATCGATCAGCTCGACGTTCACATTCGGGTTGGCAGCCTCATAGGCGTCGATCACCGCCTGCCAGTAGGGTGTGGTGGCGACGTCCCAGGCCGTCATCGTAAGAGTGATCTCTTCCTGCGCCGAAGCCGTGCGCGACAGGAAACCGCCGCTGACCGCCAGCGTGACAACGAGCAGCGCCACAAGAAGATTTGCCGGTAACCGCTTATTCATTGCTGTTGCTCCTTATAACAAGTTGAGTGGCGATTGGACTATGCGCGAGATAAGTGTTTGAAAGGTTGGTAACGGTGTGCCTCCTTAGTCTCTAGTGGCTGAAAAGCAAGTACAAAGCGCATCGGGTTACGGCGCGCTTTCGCGGATGATCAGACGTTGTTCGATGACGACCGTCTCGTGATGGCGCTGGCCGCTGATTCGCTCGAGGAGCATATTGACCGCCAGCGCACCGATTTCTTCTTTGGGGGTTTGCAGAGTTGTGAGACTGGGCTGGACCAGGGTGGCGGATTGGGTATCGTCACAGCCGGTGATCGCGATGTCGTCCGGCACGCGGATGCCCATCTCGGTGAGCGCGCGAATCGCGCCCGCCGCCACCATGTCGTTAAAGCACACCAGCCCGTCAATGCCAGACAGCACATTGCTCAGCCGCTTAACAGCTTCATAGCCACCTTTGAGGTCCGCCGGATGGCAGGCGGTGTGCCACTCTGGATTCGACGTGTAACCCGCTTCTTGCAGCGCGTGCACAAACCCGTGATAGCGCTCCGTGCTAACGCGCGCATCCGGCGGCCCGCCGAGGTAGGTAAGGTGGCGGCGCCCGCTCGAAATCAAGTGATTGACCGCGAGCCGCATCCCGCCAGCGTCATCCGTCTCGATGGCGCCCGCTAGCTCGCGCCACGCGATCCCCTGGCCGTTGACAACTACGACGTTCTGGAATTGTTCGACGAGCGGGACAAGCCTGTCTTCTGGCAAACGCGGGGCGCAGACGACAATACCGTCGGCCTGGATATCTTTCAGGAAGAGGAACATCCCCTCTTCTCGATCCCAGTCACCTTCCGTGTTGCAGAGCAGGATCTTGTAATCGTTCTCCCAGGCGGTGTTCTCAGCGCCGCGCACCAGATCGGTGAAAAACTCGTTCGCGATGCTGGGGACGATGAGACCGAGCAGAAACGTCCGGTCGGTGGCGAGGCCGCGCGCGATCCAACTGCGTCGGTAGCCCAGGTGCTCGACCGCCTGAAGCACTCTCGCGCGGGTCTCCGGGCTGATCTCGCCCTTGTTGTTCAACACCCGCGAGACCGTGGTCTTGGTTACGCCTGCATATTGGGCGACATCCGCCATTGTTGCGCGCTTGGCAAGCCGGGCCATCAACTGTCCTCTGGGGCGAATTCTCTAACGGGCGCATCCGTAGCGGACGCATCCGAACTCATCAACTGTCTAGCGGTAAATGGCAGGCGCTTTCTGCCGCATCAATCCCAAAAATCAACTTCCGTTACCGGTTGCGCAACCGGTAACATCACGATATCACACCTAAAAGGCAAGTGTCAAGCAGTTCGTTTTTTTCGTGATCGCGACTGCCAGTGGCGGTATGCCGCATGGGGAGTTTTGAGACGCACGCAAAGCGCGCGACGGCGCGGGCATAGTTCGGAGACACGTTTCGCGTTCGGACGCGGGGGAGGTTATGCCTTCACATAGTAGTACAGCTCGCCCGGCTGGAGAAACTTCGCTTTCTGGCGCGGCGCCAGCGCCTGCACAATGTGCTCGTTGGGAATCGTGTTATTCGGATACAGGTCGTTGTGGCCGGGGATCAGCACGTCCCAGCCGAGATCGTGCGCGAGGCGCGCCGCCTCTACCGGGAGCAGGTTGCCGGTGGCGTCCCCTTCGGTCTCGCGATACGTGTCGCGTCCATTGACCGGCAGCATCACTACATCGGGCCGCGGCAAGCGCTGCAGCGTCTCGATATAGCCGGGATAGATGATCGTGTCGCCCGCGTGGTAAAACGTCACGCCGTTCCACTCCATCAGAAACCCTATCCAGCGGTAGCCCTTCTGCGCGTCGTACTCTTTTTCATAGTGGGCGGATGGCACCACGGTCAGCGTGATACTGGTGCCGGGCAGCGCGACGGGTTCTAACGCGTTCGGCGTCATGACGCGCTCAAGGCCGATTCCCAGTGTCGCGAACAGATCGAGACACCAGCCGGTCGAGACAAATGTCGCCTGCGGCGAGGCGCTCGCCGCAGGGCCGACCGTCAGCGGGTCGAAGTGATCCGCGTGCTCGTGCGAAATCAGGTAATAATCTGCGTTGGTGATGTCCTTGGGGCGCAGCGGCGGGTCATAGGCGCGCGCCCACCACTCCCCTGATCGCTCGCGCACGACATCGCTCAGGCACGGGTCGATATAGAGCATAGCGTCTGGACCCTTGATCGCGACGCCCATCTGCCCCAGCCCCCAAATCGCGAGGCTGTTCGGAATCACAGGGATGTCCTGCATTTGCGTGATACTGATCATGGGGTGCGCCTCTGGCTTTCTGTGCGAACTGGCTGACAACAAGCTGCAAGCTCAATCATAGTCAATGTCGCGTCAATCCGCCTACTGCGCACCCCTGCGGGACGCTGCCTCCGGGGCAGATGCGTTATCGGGCGGGCATCCGGCGCTTGCCCCACGTCGAATTGGCATCAGGAGGATTTGCGGTATGATGGCAGCAAAGCATTGTGCATGATGATGGAGTTGGTATGGTAAACATCCGCGTGTTGATATTCCTTGCCATCTTGCTCGCGGCAATGGCGGGGCTCGCGCCAGCGCACGCGGCGCCTGCCGAGCCAGTTGAACGCCCCACAGTCGCCCAGGGCCACCCAGGCTGTGCCGGGATTACGTACAACACCCCGCAGACGCCCGAATGTGACGCCGTGATGGCCTCGCAGCCCTATCCGAATGTGTCGCGCGTCCCGTACGACCTCGGCGTGATCGCAGGACAGAATTTCATCTACTTTCAGGCGGATGAAGTGCCAATTTACGACGGGCCGAACGGCAAAGTGATCGATACGTTCACCGCCGGTCGCAGCAGCTATGTCAACGTGCTTCGGATGTCTGGTAGCTGGGCCGAGATCCGACCCGGACGCTGGGCCTCGCTGGAAAAGGCCGTGTTCGCCCAGCCCTCGACGCTGACCGGCGTGATCATTCACGGTATGGAAATGCCCTTCGCGTGGGCGATATACAATCACTGCACGTCGCTCACGCCGGGCGGCCCGCGTAACTGCCGCCAGTCCGGCTCGTTCGACCGTTACGACCTGATGAACATCTACGCCACAGTGCGGGTAGGCGACCTGGACTGGCACCTCGTCGGGCCGAACCAGTGGACCGCGCAGACTAACCTCAGCATTGTGCACCCCACGTCCCCGGCGGTCTATAACTGGCGCTGGGTTGCGGTGAGCACGTACGAGCAGAACCTTGTCGCCTACGAAGGCTCGCGTCCGGCGATGGCTGCGCTGGTCTCGACCGGCGACATGGATGAAGAGAGGTGGCGCACCGATCCCGGCGTGTGGAAGGCCGAGCTATTCTGGGAAGTGGGGCCGATGTCCGGCGCCGCAGGAAGCGATAACTTCTACGCGCTCGATCAGGTTCCTTACCATATGTACTTCAACTGGCGCGAGGCGCTGCATGGCGTCTACTGGCATGACAACTTCGGCTATTGGTGGTCGCACGGCTGCGTCAATCTGACCGTCAGCGACGCGAAGTGGCTGTGGGACAACTGGATCAACATGAACACCCGCATCTATGTCTACGACGAAAAACCGGGCTAGTCGCTGGCGTATCTCCATTCCTGCAAATCATTGAACAGCCGGATCACGCCCCGTCCGGCTGTTTGTCGCTTAGAGCCAGGCAAGTGTATCAGGTGCAAAAAGCGCACCGCGCCAGGCGATTCGCACGCCTCACCCTCGCGCGGCATAATTCCCCTTACACAACTACACTTAGGCGAATGTCATCCAGGGGGCTATCATGCGCAAGAGGTTTGTTTCGCTCATCCTGGTAGCGGCGGTAATCGCTGCCGCCTTGTCCCCGGCGCTGCTGGAAGCGCCACGCCCACGTACGGCGCTCGCCGCGCCGGGCCGCCAGACCGACGAACGCCCCACCCCTATCCCCGCGGCGGCGTGGACGCGCCCCATTGGCTTGCCGTTCGAGAAACCAGCGCGGGAGAAGGTCAATTACCCCATGATCGACGATGGGCCGCTACAAGGCGCGCCACTCGGCGGGCTCGGCGCGGGCACGTTTGCGCGCACCTACGCGGGAGACTTCGCCCGCTGGCACACCGATATTGGCACGCACCGGTATGCGACCGTCGCCGCTGACATGTTCAGCGTGTACGCCCGCCAGCGAGAGACGCCGATCGCACAGGCGCTGTGGACCGGCGCGCCACGACAGCATCTGGACGCCTGGACGTGGGAATACCCGGTCGGCGCGGGCGACTATTATGCGCTGTACCCGCGCTCGTGGTTCGTCTACGATTGGGAACGGTTGCCGGTCGACCTCTCCGTTGAGCAGTTCTCACCGGTCATCCCGCACGATTACCAGGCCAGCAGCTACCCGGTCGCGCTGTTCACCTGGACCGCGCGCAACCCCACCGACCAGCCGGTGACCGTCGGCGTGATGTTTACCTGGGAGAATTCGATCGGCGACCCTGCCGGGCGGCTCAACACCTCGCGCGCGGAAGATACCCCCGCCGGGCGAATGGTAGGCGTAGAAATGGGCCACGCCGATCCGTTTGACGCACAGGAAGACCAGGGAACCGCTGCAATCGCGGCGCTCGAAGTGCCGGGCGTCACGGTCAGCACCCGCAGCCGCTTTGTGACCAACAGCGACGGGGCGGATGTCTGGACAGATTTCGCCGGCGATGGCGCGCTGGACAACGTGGACGACGCGACGCCCGCCACCCCCGCCGAAACGCTTGGCGCGGCAGTGTCCGTCACGTTCGATCTAGCGCCCGGCGAGACGCTCTCTGTCCCGTTCGTATACGCGTGGGACCAGCCCGTGATGACCTTCGGCGCGCCCAGCGAGAGCTGGTACAAGCGCTACACCGCATTCTTTGGGCGCGACGGCGACAACGCCTGGCACATCGCGCGTGAGGGGCTGCAAAACGTGGATCAGTGGCGGCAGGCGATCATCGACTGGCAGGCGCCGATCCTGGCGGACGAGGCGCGCCCGCTGTGGTACAAAACCGCGCTGTTCAACGAGCTGTATTATCTGGCGGACGGCGGCTCCGCCTGGGAACATGGCCGCGTCGGCGAGCCAGATCCAGGTCCGGACTATTTCGGGCGCTTCGCCTATCTGGAATCCTTCGATTACTACTGGTACAACACCTTTGACGTGGATTTTTACGCGTCGTTCGCGATCATGGAGCTGTGGCCGGAGATCGAGATACGATTGATGCGCGATTTCGCCGCATCGGTGTTGGTCGCGGATACCGAGCAGGTGATCATCCAGTCGTCGCGGCAACTCGCGCAGCGCAAGCAGCCCGGCGCTGTCCCGCATGACATGGGCAGCCCGTATGAAGCGCCCTGGCTCAGACTGAACGGCTTCACGTGGCAGAATGTCAACCTCTGGAAAGACCTGAACCCGAAGTTCATCCTGCGCGTCTACCGCGACGCGATGCTGCTCGACCGGCCCGATCTGATCGACGAGATGTGGCCACCGGCGATAGTCGCGCTGGTCTATCTAGCGCGCATGGACCGCAACGGCGATGGTATTCCCGAAAACGCGGGCATCCCCGACCAGACCTACGACACATGGCCGGCAACCGGTATCAGCGCCTACAGCGGCGGGCTGTGGCTGGCGGCGCTGGCGGCGATGCGCGAGATAGCGATTATGCAGAGCGAAGAAGACGCCGCAGCCGAACTCGATTACTGGCTGGAGAACGCGCGCAACCGCTACGAGGACGCGCTGTGGAGCGACGAATACTACCGCTACGACGAGACCGACGACGGCATTATGGCAGACCAGCTCGCAGGCGAGTGGTACGCACGCATCAGCGGCTTATCTGTGCTGCCGGATGACCGTGTTGACCGCGCGCTGCGCACCATCTATGACCACAACGTGCTACGCTACGAGGGCGGGCAGATGGGCGCCGTGAATGGGATGTATCCGTCCGGCAAGCTCGTTCGGGGCGAGCAGGCCGAGGAAGTGTGGGTTGGCACAAGCTACATGCTGGCGGCGCATATGCTGTGGCACGGCCTGGACGAGCAGGCGTGGGGCACAGCTTACGGGCTGTACAAGCACGTGTATGAGACGGGCGGGTTATGGTTCCGCACGCCGGAGGCGTGGAACCGGCACGGGTTCCGCGCCAGCATGTACATGCGCCCGCTGGCGATCTGGGCGATGGAGACCGCGCTCAAGCACCGCTAGGCAACGCGCGCCGAACGCGATGCGAGTCACGTTCGGCGCACAGCAAAGAAGCGCGAGAGTGTAGATGCGGTCGCGGCTAGCGCGGCACCACGCAGATCGTCAGCAGATCAGCGACCGCTGCCGGGCACGTATAGCGCTGGCCATCCGTCGCGCTGATGATCTCAAAATCCGCTCCCCAGAAGATGAGCGACGGGTCCACGTCCAGGCGCGCGATCACGGTGCAGTCTTCTGGCGGCGCGGCGACGGTAGGGCTGCTGTTGGTGTACAGCAAGCATTGGCCCGGCGCCAGCCGTGTGACATCCGCAACGGTCGGCGGGTTGCCGAACAACTGCGGATCGCCAGCCGCAAATGTCACACCACCCGCGACGGCG
>Ga0079224_100008955_pt1 | contig 13602 bp, 9 predicted proteins | sample Stecom2015_FD_80414 | JGI IMG/M metagenome (GOLD analysis project Ga0079224, IMG submission 80414) | Agricultural soil microbial communities from Utah to study Nitrogen management - Steer compost 2015 | ecosystem: Environmental > Terrestrial > Soil > Agricultural land | place: USA: Utah... | reverse complement strand
TCCGGAGGCGCTGATGGCGGACGTGCCGGACCGAAGCCCGGCGCCCATTCTGGAGCGGCTTCTCGACCTTGCGCACGAAATCGGGCTTCTCCCGGAAAACACCGCCACGCACCGGGATTTGCTCGATGCCCGGATCATGGGGCTTCTCATGCCCCGGGCGTCGGAAACGAACCGCAAATTTTGGCGGATCGCCCGGGAAACGTCCATCGAGGCCGCCACGGATTTTTTCTACCGGCAATCCATCGCGGCCAACTACATCATGATCGAGCGCGTGGCCCGAAACGAATACTGGCTGGCGGAAACGGAATACGGCGAGCTGGAGATCACCGTCAACCTGTCCAAGCCGGAGAAGGACCCGCATGAAATCGCCATGCTGCGGAACGCGCCGGCGGTCTCCTATCCGAAATGCGTGCTCTGCGCGGAAAATGCCGGCTACGCGGGGCGGATCAACCATCCCGCGCGGCAGAACCACCGGCTCATTTCGCTGGAGCTGTGCGGCGAACCGTGGTATTTCCAGTATTCGCCCTACGTGTACTACAACGAGCACAGCATCGTGCTGCACCGGGACCACATCCCGATGCGCATCACGCCCATGACGTTCCGGCGGCTGGCCGCCTTTCTCGACCAGTTTCCCCACTACTTCATCGGGTCCAACGCGGATCTGCCCATCGTCGGCGGGTCCATCCTCGTCCATGAGCATTACCAGGCGGGGCGCCACCGCTTCCCGATGGAGAAGGCGCCCGTGGAAGCGGCGTTCTTCCACCCGGATTTCCCCGGCGTGAAAGCGGGCATCGTCCGCTGGCCGCTGTCGGTGCTGCGCCTTTCATGCGCGCCCCAAGGTCGGGAGCAACTCCTGTCGCTGGCGGATCATGTGCTGGCGCTGTGGCGGGCCTACAGCGATCCGTCCGTCGGGGTGCTGGCCTTTAGCGAAGCGCCCGATGCCGCGGGAAGCGTCCGGCCCCACAACACCATCACGCCGATCGCGCGGCACAATGCCGCGGGCGAACTGGAGCTCGACCTCGTGCTCCGCAACAACCGCACCGACGAGGCGCATCCGGAGGGCATTTTCCATCCGGGCCGCCATCTGCACCACATCAAGAAGGAAAACATCGGCCTGATCGAAGTGATGGGCCTCGCCGTGCTGCCGGGCCGGCTGAAGGAAGAGCTGGCCGGCATCCGGCGGATCCTGACCGGCGAAGACCGGTACGACCCGGCGGCGCTTTCGGAAGGAAACCATCCCCTGGCCGGACACGCCGCCTGGATCGCGGAACTCGTCGCCGCCCGCGGCACGTCGATGGGGCCGGAGGAAGCGGAATCGCTGCTTCGGGCCGAGGTCGGCCGCAAATTCGCCGAGGTGCTGGCGGACTGCGGCGTGTTCAAGCGCGACGGGTCCGGCCGCGCCGCCTTCCGCCGGTTTCTCGCCCATGCCGGATTTTCCGCCTGGTGACGGCCGCGCCCCGAGCACTTCGGACAGCCGGCTTTCGCTCATGCCGATCCCGTCGTCCTCCACCTCGATCCACAGCCGGCCGTCCGCGAGCCTGATCCGGATCGTCACCGTTCCGCCTTCCAGCCGGCTGGCGATGCCGTGCCGGATCGCGTTTTCCGCCAGCGGCTGCACCAGGAGGGGCGGAACGGGCACGCTGAGGGCCGCTTCATCGATTTCGTACTTGACGGACACCCGGTCTTTGTACCGGGCTTTTTCGATCTCCGCGTAGGACCGGATAAGCGCCAGTTCCCTGGACAGCAGCACGTCTTTTTCCGTATTTTCGAACGCCAGGCTGCCCCGCAGATAATCCGCCAGGTTGGCCGTGAGCTCCCGCGATTTTTCCGGGTTCGTGTAGCTGAGCGCCATGATGTTGTTCAGCGCGTTGAACAAAAAGTGCGGATTCATCTGCGACTGGAGGAACGCGACTTCCAGGTCGACGGCGTTTCCGGCCAGTTCCTTCATCGTCAGCAGGCTGACCGCCCGGGCGCGCAATTCCGCCGCATCGACGGGCTTCGTCAGGAAATCGTTGGCCCCCGCCCGGAACGCCGCCAGCTTGTCGCCGGGATGGATCGACGCCGTCACCATCAGGACCGGCAGTTCCAGCGGGGAAAAGTCCTGCCGGATTTTGCGGCACAATTCCAGGCCGGACATCCCGGGCATGAGCAAGTCCAGGATGACGAGGTCGATGCCGGAAACGGCGGCCAGCTGCTCCAGCGCCTCTTCCCCGTTCTTGACGCCGATGACGCCGTATTCCAGCGTTTCCAGCATGTCGATCGTCATTTTCAGGCTCGAATGCTGGTCGTCCACGACCAGCACGGTGAAGTCGCCCCGTCCTTCCGAGACGTAGGGCGTCGGAAACGAATATTCGGGCGCCCACCGCGCCCGGCCGGTTTCCGGCGCAATCGGATCCGGCTGCGGCCCGTCCGGTATCCGGACCGCTTCCCGGTCGTTCTCCCGCTCTGCCAGCGGCAGCCCGATCGTAAAGCGGGAGCCTTCCCCGACGCGCGATTCCACCCGGATGTACCCGCCGTGCAAATCCACAAGCTGCTTCACGATGGGCATCCCGAGCCCGAAACTGTGGTGCAGGTTGGCCTGCATGGAGCGGTACGGCTCGAAGATGACGTCCAGATCGCGCTCGTCGATGCCGATGCCGGTGTCCGTGACCGAAATTTCCCCCATGCCGTCCCGGACGGCCGCCGTCACCGCGATCTCGCCCCGGACGGTGTATTTCACCGCGTTGTCCAGCAGATTGCCGATCATCTGGGCGAACCGGTTTTCGTCGGCCAGCACCGGCGGAAAGCCGGCGGGAACCCGGTTTTCAAGCCGGATGTCCTTCCCTTCGGCCATGGCCGCGTAAATGTCGAGGAACGCGTCCACCGAGGCGCCCACGTCGACCGAAACCGGCCGGATTTTCATTTCGCCCTGCTTGATGCGGCTCAGGTCCATGATGTCGTACACGAGCTGGTTGAGCCGGTGGGCGGTTTTCATGATCAGGCCGAGCCGCTCGCCCTGCTCCCGGGTCAGCGAGCCGTCCGGGTCGTCCGCCACCGCCTTGGCCATGTGCAGAATGCCGTGCAGGGGCGCCTTGAATTCGTGGGCCGTTTTCGACAGGAATTCGTCCTTCAGCCGGTCCGCGCCGAGGAGCTGCTCGGACAGCCGCCCGATCTGCCTGAACGCATCGGAAAAATGGAGCGACATGAGCAGGGAAAGGAACAACGGGAAGAAAAACGCTTCAAGCGGCGGAAACGTGAACACCGGAACCGCGAAATACACGTTGATGTTCTGGACGAAAATTTGCCAGTTCAGCGCCAGCGCGGAAAGCGAAAGCAGCACGCTGCCGTCCAGCCGGTGCTGGGCGGCGTAAAGAAACACATACGTGACGTACAGAAAAGGAACGGACACGTAGAGGGTATGGGCGGCCAAAAACAGCGGATGGCACACCAGATCCAGCAAACCGACAATCGCCGCCAGAAAAACGCCCCCGGCGATCGTCATGGCGCGGCACACGCGGGCGGAACTGTAGGGCTGAAACGCCTGCCGCAAATACACGGCCATCGCCATGCCGGCGCATACCGTCGAGGCCATCTGGATGCGCAGAAACAGCCAGATCGGCACCTCGTCGAACAGATCGTAGATGATCCGCTCGCCGCGGGTCATCGCATACCGCGATGCAGATGCACAGCGTGCCGAACGCGAGCAGGAACGGATCTTTCCGGCGCAGCGCAAAAAGGCCGACATAAAACAGCCCGACGATGCCGAAGGACACGACGGAAATCCAGTCGTGCGCCAGCGCCCGGGACTGGAGTTCGCCGATCGCCTTCTGGGGCCCGAAATAGATCGGATGGTTGATGCCGCTCGAGGCCGGAAAATCGAAGTTGGCGGCATGGACGATGATCTCGTTCCAGCCGTCGCGCACCGGAAAATAGACGGCAAACGGCTTGTTCCTGGCCTCGTACGACGCGTCGCCGGCCGGATGGCCGCTGGCGGCCGCTTCTTCCCCGTTGACGTAAATGCGCGAAGCCATCTGGACGGACAGCGTCTTGAGGCCGAAAAGCCCGTCCGGTTCCAGAACGTAGACCCGGAGCCGGTAGGTCGCAATCCCGTAGGCCGGCATGCGCGTCTCCCACGAACCGGGCACCCGGATCGTCTCCTTCTCCCGGGCCAGTTCGGGAGATGCGGCGAAATCGCCGCTTACCAGAAGCCGGTTGGGATAAAACTCCCACTCGCCGTCCAGCCGGACGACCCCCCGTTCGGCAAAGGACCAGCCGGACAAATCCATCGCGCCGCCGGCCGCCCGGACGTCCTTCTGTGCGAGGCGATCCAGCGTGACCGGCAGCACGATGCCGTAAACAACCGCCACAATGGCCGCCGTCATCGCGGCGGCCCGCCATTTCCGTTTCAATCCGCGTTCCCCGTTCCGCCCTGCATGGCCGTGATTTCCCTGTACAGCACCGTCGTTTCCGGCTCCGGCTCGAGATCCAGCAGTTCGCGCACGGACCGCTCCAGCATGCGGTACGTCCGGACCGCTTCGGCGCGGTTGCCGGCGCGCATGTGCAGCCGCATCAGTTCGCGGCCGTCGGCTTCCGAATCCGGCGCCAGTTGCAGGATGCGCCCGAGGCAATCCGCGGCGGCCGCATCCATGCCCCGTTCGCGGAAATACCCGGAATAGACGCGCAGGGCACGGACATAATGGTCTTCCAGCATTCTCCTCTTCGGAATCGCCCATTCGTAATCGCAAAACTGCAGGTATTCGCCGGCGTACAGGGCGTTGATCCGGTCCAGGCGATGCGGGCTCAGGCCTTCGCCGCGCATGGTCCGCTCCAGCAGTTCCTCCAGCTCGGCAACGTCCGGACGGACGCCGCCGAGGGAAAGCCGGTAGCCGCTGCCGTTCCGGAGCAGGGAAAAGGGCAGGTTGTGGGTGTCGAACGTGCGGCGCATGTACGATACGCAGGTGTACATGTACATGCGCGCCGTATCCGGTCCGGAATCGGGCCACAGCGTCTCGATGATGTACGACTGGTCGACAAACTGACCGCCGTGGTGGACGAGAAGCGCGCACAATTCCCTTTCCTTGTTCGTCCGCCACGACACCGGCCGGTCTTCCCCGCCGCCCGTGATGGCAAACCCGCCCATGCAGGTGACGGCCGGTTTGCCGGTCCCGCCGGGCGATGCGGCCGTCCCGGCCTTTTTGATCCGGCTGACCGCTTTCTCCAGCCGGTCCTTGCGGATCGGCTTGAGCAGATAGTCCGTCGAGCCCAGATCGAACGCCTCGATGGCATACTGCGAATAGGCGGTCGTGAACACCACTTCGATGCCCGGATCAATGTCCCGGAACATGCGGGCGAGTTCCATGCCGCTCAATCCCGACATGTCAATGTCGAGGAACACCGCATCGCAGACGGCCGGCTTGAACGCGCGGACCGCTTCCAGCGGATTGGTGAACCGCCCGACGATCTCGAACGGCCCGATCTCGCCGGGGAGGATCTCCAGGACATCCATCGCATTTTCCTCATCGTCGACCAGCATGACGCGAATCATGGTGCGTTCCCCCGTTGCGGCCGGATAAACCCATTGCATGGGGTTGCGGATGCCTTCGAAAACCCCGAATCGGGAGGAAAGATTTTCCTCCGCGGCCGCCTCCGTCTTCGTCTTCGCCTCGTCCCGGCGCGTCTGGTCCATTGTACATGCCGGATCCTTAACAATCCCATAACAAGCGCCTTCCCGCGCGCGGCCCGCATCCTCCGGAGATGGTGGCCATCGCCTATTGATGCGAACGTATATTCGCATTATAATGGGCATACACTGAAAGCGGGAGCGCTCCCCACTTCTCCCCGGACGGGGACACCGCGGCCCGCCGCCCGCATCCGGCGGCCGGTCCGGTCTTTCTCCCGCTCCGGAAGCCCGAGGCGAAGAAACGATGGCGGAAGCGGCGAACGGAAAGGTCATTTTTCTGGTGGACATGCAAAGTTTCTACGCCAGCGTGGAGAAAGCGGCCCGTCCCGAATACCGGGACAAGCCGGTCATCATCGCCGGCGATCCCGCAAAGCGGTCGGGCATCGTGCTGGCGGCCTGCCCGCTGGCCAAAAAATGGGGCATCCAGACGACCGAATGGGTCGGCGAAGCGGTGCGGAAATGTCCCGGCGTCGTCGTGCTGCAGCCGCGGATGCAGGAGTACATCAACGTGTCGCTGCAGATCACGCAAATTCTCGAGCGCTACAGCGATCTGGTGGAGCCGTATTCCATCGACGAGCAGTTCGTCGACGTGACCGGCAGCGTCGGCCTGTTCGGGCCGCCGGAAACCATCGCGCGCATGATCCAGAGCGATATCGGCAAGGAAACGGGCGTGTTCGCCCGGATCGGCATCGGGCCGAACAAGGTGCTGGCCAAGATCGCCTGTGACAATTTCGCGAAAAAGCGGCCGGACGGGATTTTCGCGCTGCACGAGGGCAACATGCGGGAGACGATGTGGCGCCTGCCCGTCGCCGCCATGTTCGGCGTCGGCACGCGCATGGCGCGCCACCTGCACCGGCTCGGCATCGCCACCATCGGCGAGCTGGCGCAATACCCGCTGGAGAAGCTGCAGCGCATGTGGGGCATTCCCGGCCACGTGCTGTGGATGACCGCCAACGGCATCGATCATTCGCCGGTTTCCCCCGCCAGCCACGAAACGCAGAAAGCGATCGGCCACCACATGACGCTGCCGAAGGATTACCATCTGCGCGCCGACATCGAGACCGTGCTGCTGGAGTTGTCCGAGGAAGTGTGCCGGCGGGCGCGCAGCAAGGGGCTGATGGGCCGGGTGGCGGCCGTCGGCTGCCGCGGCGCGGATTTCGACCGGCCCAGCGGATTTTACCGGCAGACGACGCTGCCCGAGCCGACCCACCACGCGCCGGACCTGTACCGGGCCGTGCGCCGGCTGTTCGAACGGCACTGGGACGGCGAGCCGGTGCGCAGCGTCGGCGTCACGCTGACCGGCCTCGTGCCCGACGACACCTACCAGCTGGATCTGTTCCGCGACCGGGAGAAGGAGCGCCGGCTGGCGGAGGCGATGGACGCCATCAAGGCGAAGTACGGCGCCGCCGCCATCATGCGGGCCGTCTCCGCCACCGCCGCGGGCCAGGCGAAGGAACGGGCCGTGAAAATCGGCGGCCACTACAAGTAGCGGGAGGAGGTTTTGGCAACATGGAGGATCCGCGCCATCTGAAACGCGGCAATTTGCTGTGGGAGTCCAGCCGCATGTTTTTGCCCGAACACAGGGAACAGCTGCTGGAACACCGCCGCCGGCTCCGCGCGTTCATCCCGCCGGAGCCGGACGAAGATCGCATCCGCCTGATGAACGGCGTGCTCGCCGCCGCGCTGGCCACCGGACGCCGGGTGGCCGTCACCGTCGCCGGCGAATGCGCGCCGGAGGTCCGGGTGGGCCGGGTCGACAAGGCGGATCCCGTCCTGGGCCGCCTGCGGCTCAACACGGACGACGGCCGCATGTGGATCCCCTTCGGCCGGCTGCTGCACGCGGAGTGGGCAGAACCCGGCCCGGCCGGCGATGCGGCCGATGCCGCCGGCGATTTTGCCGATGGTGCCGGCGATGCCGCCGGTGGCGACGACGAATTCGACGATTCGGACGCCGGTTTCGCCGATGGTGGCCACGGACATTCCAACGGCCTCGGCGGCGGCTTTTCCGGCGTCGCCTCGCGAAAGGAAGGAAACGGGCGTCCGGATTGAATGAAAAACAAAAACCGCCCGCCCCGCCGGCCAGCATGCCGAACGGTCGGACGCGTTGCACGAAAAAGCCGGGCATCCCCCTGAAAAAACCGGCCGACCCGGCCGAGCTGCTCGAAAAAATCAAGCATCTCCCGCGAAAGCGGAAGTCAACGGAACATGCTCCACAGCCTCAGCAGGTGGAACGTGTTTTGCGGGTCGATTTTCAGCGCGAGGACGAACTGCACGATGTTCTCCTTCTGGCGTTCGGTCAGCGGTTCCCGCAGGATGGCGGCCGCCTGGTCCACCAGGCGGCGGACTTTGCCGCGGCTTTGCAAATCGGCTTTGGTGACCCCCTCGAGCAGTCGCTTCATGCGATCCTTGACCGCGGGGTTTTTCATTTTTTCCTTGATCCGGTGGACGAGCTCATCGCTGATGCCGTACTGATGGTAATGCATCGGCACACCTCCGCTACCCATCCTATGACCCGGATGGGCGCTTCGTGCCAGGCCACCCTCATTCGGCATCCGCTCGGCATCCGTTCAGCCGTTCGACATACCCTCGGCATCCGTTCAGCGGGCACCCGCCAACCGTTCGGCATTCGGTGTGCGTTCGGCATCCCCTCGGCGCCGCCGGACCGGCATCCGTCAATCCAGCCGGCTGGCCTCCAGCACGCCTTCCCGCTGCAGGTACTCGCGCAGGCTGGCGTAGGCCGCATCCGTCCAGAAGCCGGGCCGCGCCAGCAGGTCCGCCGCGTCTTCCCGCGCCATCTCCAGAATGCCGTAATCCGTCAGCAGGTTGGCCAGCTTGAAATCCGGCATGCCGCTCTGCTTCGTGCCGAAGAAGTCCCCCGGTCCGCGCAGTTCCAGATCGCGGCGGGCGATTTCGAATCCGTCGTCCGTCCGGGTCATGATTCGCATCCGTTCTTCCGCCGCCTCGTTTTTCGGATCCGCGATCAGGATGCAGTAGGACTGATGCCGGCCGCGCCCCACCCGTCCGCGCAGCTGGTGAAGCTGGGACAGGCCGAACCGGTCGGCGTCGTAAATGATCATCAGGGTGGCGTTCGGCACGTCGACGCCGACCTCGATGACCGTGGTGGACACCAGCACGTGCACGCGGTTTTCCTTGAAATCCTGCATGACCGCGTCCTTCTCGGCGGCGGGCATCCGCCCGTGCAGCAGGCCGACGCGGATCCCGTCGCCGGACAGGTCGCGCCGCAGCCGTTCGTAGACGCCGATCGCGTTTTCCACGTCCAGTTTTTCCGACTCTTCGATGAGCGGACAGATCACGTACGCCTGCCGGCCTTCCTGCACCTGGCGGCGGATGAAGCCGATCACCCGGTTCATCATGCCGTGGCCGACGGCATACGTTTTGACCGGCTGCCGTCCCTTCGGCCGTTCGTCCAGCGTGGACACGTCCATGTCCCCGAAGGCGGTGATGGCCATCGTGCGGGGAATCGGCGTCGCCGTCATGGTCAGCACGTCGGGATTGAGCCCTTTGCGCCGCAGCATGCTGCGCTGCTCGACGCCGAACCGGTGCTGTTCGTCGACGACCACCAGCCCGAGCCGGGCGAAGGAGACGTCTTCCTGGATCAGCGCATGGGTGCCGACCACGACGTGGATTTCCCCCGACCGGATGGCGCCGAGCATCGCCTTGCGCTCCTTCTCGCCCAGGCTGCCGACCAGGAGACCGACCGCAAGGCCCCACGGTTCAAAAATTTGCTCCAGGAAACGGGCGTGCTGCTCGGCCAATATTTCCGTCGGCACCATCAGCGCGCCCTGGCACCCGGCCGTCCAGGCGGCAAACAGCGCCACGGCGGCCACCACCGTCTTGCCCGAGCCGACGTCGCCCTGCAGCAGCCGGTTCATGGCGTGCGGGCTTTCCATGTCGTTCAGCAGCTCGGCGATGACGCGTTTCTGGGACGCCGTCAGGGCAAAAGGCAGCGACCGCACCATGCGGCGGACCTGGACACGGTCCACCGCCATGGACACGCCGTCCGCCCGGCTGCGGCTTGCCGCCCGGAACGCCAGCAGCTTCAGCTGGAAGGCAAACAGCTCCTCATAGACGAGCCGCCTTCTCGCTTCGTCGCCGTCCTTCGTTTCCCCGGGCAGATGGATGGCCGCGATGGCCTGCCGGCGCGGCATGAGCCCGCGGCGCCGGAGCAATTCGTCCGGCAGCCACTCTTCGATGCGTCCGGCGTATTGCTCTATGGCCCGGCGGATCGTTTTGCGCAGCCAGTTCTGGGTGATGCCGCCGCCGACGTGGTAGACCGGCTGCAGCGTCCCCGTCTTGACGGCGCCGGCGTCGGGAAATTCCGAATCGGTGACGGCGATTTCCCGCCGGTGCGCATCCCACTTGCCGGTCAGCACGATTTCCCGTCCGGGCTGCAGCCGGTCCTTCATGAACGGCCGCCCCCACCAGACCGCCGTCACAAAAAAACGGTCAACCAGCACGATGCAGGTCAGTTTGGATTTGTTCCGCCCCCACACCCGCAAGACCGGTTCACCGTGTATAACGCCTTTGATCGTCACTTTCTCCCCGTCTCCGGCATCCGCCGGATGCCGGAGACGGTAATCCTCGTACCGGAACGGGAAATGTTCGAGCAAGTCCAGCACGGACACGATGCCGAGCGCTTCCAGCTCCCGGGCCTTCTGCGGACCGACGCCGGCGACCGCCCGTACCGGCAGCTGCTTCAGTCCGTCCATCATGCCGGAAACGCAAACACGGCCAGCGTCCCGGGACCGGCGTGCGCGCCGATGATCGGACCGACATCGATGAAGGCTTTCGGTTCCGCGTTCACTTTGGCCACGATCAAGTCCCTCAGCTCCTTCGCCATTTCGGGCGAATTGGCATGGCCGACGTACAGTTCGACGGCTTCGCCGCCAAAATCCTGCTGCAGCAGTTCAACCATGCGGTTCAGGGCGTTCTTCTGGCCGCGCACCTTGTCCACCGGCGCCACTTCGCCGGCTTCGTCCACGGTCAGGATCGGCTTGATGTTGAGCAGCGAGCCGAACAGCGCGGACGCCTTGCCGATGCGGCCGCCCTTGTACAAATACTGCAGCGTATCCACGATGAAGTAGATGCGGCTTTTGGCCCGCTTTTGCTCGATCAGGGCGAGAATCTCGTCCACCGATTTGCCCTCGCGGGCGGCCCGGGCCGCCGTCACGACCATCATGCCGTGGCCGAAGCTGGCGTAGCGGGTGTCCACGATGTGGACCGGAATCTGCTCTTCGAGCAGCTGTTTCGCCAGCGTCGCCGACTGGTAGGTGCCGCTCATGGCGGAAGAAATGTGGATCGAGATGATCTCGTCTCCGGGTTCCGTTGCCGTTTTTTTGTACACGTCGAGAAAATCGGCCGGGGAAGGCTGGCTCGTGGTCGGCAGCCTGTCGGAAGCGGCCAGTTTCGCATAGAACTCTTCGACGGTGATGTCGACGCCGTCGACGTATGTTTCGTCGCCGAAATGCAGTTTCAGCGGGATCACGGTGATGCCCAGTTCTTCCAGAATCGACTTGGGAATGTCGGCACTGGAGTCCGTCACGATCTTGATTTTTGCCACATTTGCCAACTCCTTTTCCCGGTCCCTCTCCCCGTCAACGCCCCGGCGTCAACTTCTCCCGAATCCGATTGCTTTTCGCGTAAAACGTTCGGCAGGCCGTTTCCGACCCGTTTCTTTCGTTATTTTTACCCAGCTTGTCCCGTTCCGTCAACCCTTCTTTTCGGCAAAGGGACACGGGACCGCCGTCCGGTGCCTTGCGCCCTCCCGTCCGGTTTACCGTTCCACCGATATCAGATAGTAATACAGGGGCTGCCCTCCATCGTGCAGCTCCGTTTCCGCGTTGGGATAGCGCTCCGCCAGATAGGCGACGAGATTTTCGGTCCGCTCGCCGTCGGCGTCCCGGCCGGCAAAGATGGTGACGATCTCCTCGCCCGTCTCCATCATCCGGTCCATCAGGGCGCGCAGCACTTCGTCGAGATCGGGACCGTGGGCGGCGATTTCCTGCTCCAGCATGCCGAGGTAGTCGCCTTCCCGGATGTTCAGGCCGTTGATCGACGAATCCCGCACCGCGAAGGTGACCGATCCGGAGCGGACGCGGCCGGCCGCCTCCGCCATCGCCCGCTCGTTCGTTTCCGCGTCGGCGAATCCATTGAACGCCAGCGCGGCGGACAAGCCTTGCGGAATCGTGCGGGTCGGGATGACGATGACCCGCCGGTCCGCCAATTCCGCCGACTGTTTGGCCGCCATGATGATGTTCGGATTGTTCGGCAGCACGAACACCGTGTCGGCCGGCACGTTCCGGATCGCCGTGGCGATTTCTTCCGTGGACGGGTTCATCGTCTGCCCGCCGGCCAGCACGACATCCACGCCGATGCTGCGGAACACCTCCGTCAGGCCGTCCCCGGCGGCGACGGCGACGAGGCCCATCGCCTTGCGCGGCGCGGGAGGCGCCGGCGTCCGGTCCGCGATGCCCGCGTCTTCCGCGCCGTCTCCGGAATCCCGGGAACCGTGCAGCGATTCGCCGCCCGGGCCGTCGCCCGCCACGATTTCCGAATGCTGCTCGCGCATGTTGTCGATCTTGATGCGGGTCAGCGAGCCGTATTCCATGGCCAGGTTCAGCACGTTGCCGGGATATTCGGCATGGATGTGCACCTTCACCATGTCGTCGTCGGCCACGACCACCATCGAGTCGCCATGCCGGGACAGGGCGTCGCGGAACGCCCGTTCGTCGAACCGGGCCTTGCCTTCTTCGCTCATCATCAGGATGAATTCCGTGCAGTAGCCGAATTCGATTTCCTCGGTGGCGATGTGGGACTGGGCGCTGCGGCTCCTCCCGCCGTGATCGCCGGCCGGGGCGGGGGATGCCGCCGCGGCCGGCGGCGCGGTTTTGACGCCCGCCGGCTCGGCCTTCGGGTCGCTCAGCGCCAGGCGGATGCCTTCATAGATGAAAATGAGGCCCTGGCCGCCCGCATCCACGACGCCGACCTGCTTCAGGATCGGCAGCTGCTCCGGCGTGCGGGCCAGCGCTTCCCGGGCCGCCTCGATGAGCGCGTTCATGAGGGCCTCGAGGCCGGCGCCGCGTTCCGCCGCCTTCGCCGCCGCGTCGGCCGCTTCGCGGGCAACGGTCAGCATCGTCCCTTCCACGGGCTTGACGACGGCTTTGTAAGCGGTTTCCACACCCCCCGCGAAAGCCTGCGCCAAAAGCTTTGCATCCGCTTCCGCATGGGGAGCCAGCGTCCTGGCAAAGCCGCGGAACAGCTGGGACAGGATCACGCCGGAGTTGCCCCTCGCCCCCATCAGGAGGCCCTTGGCGAGCGCTTCCGCCGTCCGTCCCAGATGGGCTTCCGCCTTCTTCCGCATTTCCTGGACGCCCGTCGTCAGCGTCAGGTTCATGTTCGTGCCGGTGTCACCGTCCGGCACGGGAAACACGTTCAGCGCATTGACCTGCTCTACATGGGCCTGCAGCCTTTCGGCGGCAAACAGCATCATGCGGACGAATTCGGTACCGTTGACTTTCGGGCTGCTCAATGGACATGTTCCTCCTAGCGGCTTACGCGTACCCCTTGCACGATGATGTTGATCCGATCCACCTGCAAACCGAGCACGTCGTTCAGCACATATCGGACTTTGGACTGGATGTTGTGGGCCACTTCCGAAATTTTCGTTCCGTACATCACGATGATGTGCAGATCGATGACGGTCTTGCCGTCCTCCTGCTTCACTTCCACGCCGCGGGTGAAATTGTCGCGGCCGAGAAGCTCGGCGATGCCGTCTTTCAACTGCTTGCGTGAGCTCATGCCGACGAGCCCGTAGCAATCGAGGGCGGCGGATCCGGCCAGCGTGGCAATCACTTCATCCGACACGGAGACTTTGCCGTGCTCGGTTGTCAATTCGATCGGCATGCGGGTCACACCCTTTCGGA
>Ga0079224_100008953_pt1 | contig 13604 bp, 12 predicted proteins | sample Stecom2015_FD_80414 | JGI IMG/M metagenome (GOLD analysis project Ga0079224, IMG submission 80414) | Agricultural soil microbial communities from Utah to study Nitrogen management - Steer compost 2015 | ecosystem: Environmental > Terrestrial > Soil > Agricultural land | place: USA: Utah... | reverse complement strand
CGCTCGATGGTGACGCCCAGGCCGACGTCGGCATCACGTCGCCAGGCGACCCGGGCCTCGTAGCGATCGAGCGGGATATCGGCCTCCTCGAGTACCCCCGGAAGGCTCACGATCGCCTTGGCGCCGGCAAGCGCCAGCCGGCCTCCCGCCGGATCGAGCCGGGCCGTCCCGCTGAGGCCGCGAAACCCCGGGACGTCCCCGCCGCGGGGCGAGCCGCCCAGCGCGAGCGCGAGATCGCTGAACCCGACATCGATGCCGTAGTCCGGCTCGGCAGCCCCTGCCCGCCAGTCGAGGTTCGCGCTATCGATCCGCCCGCCCACGCGCCATCGCGAGATGCGCTCGGCAAGGGCGGCCGGTAGCGGCATCGACCGGGCGAAGCGCAGCAGGTCGTCGGCATCGGCCGCCGCCAGCGCAATCCGCGCCTGCTCGAGGCGCCAGTCGGGGTCGAAGACGAGCCGTTGTTCGCCGGCCGCCGCATCGATGGCCACGCCGGTCGAGTCGACCAGTTCGACGCCTTCGGTGGTGATCTCGACCCCGCCTGCTTCGAGCCAGCGCGCGGCGACGCGGCCGGCGAGGACATCGAGCCGGCCGGCGCCATCGGCGGTGCGCAGGATCGGCGCGGCCAGATCGAACTCGCCATGCGCCTCGACCGGCCGGTCGCCGGCAAACTCGAACCAGAGCCGGCCGCGGCCACGCCCGGCAGCCAGCGGCGAACGGATCGCCGCCAGGGCATTGAACGTGAGCACATCGGCCTCGTCGAACGAGGCGTACGCCTGTCCGGTCCAGCCAATCCCCGTGGCGCCGCTATTGCCGCTGCCGGCTCCCGCGCCATTGCCGGCCGGCGCGGTGCGCTCGAGATCCGCCACCAGGTCGAAGGCGCCGATCGGCGCCACCGATACGCTGCTCGCGGGCTGGCCCCGGCCACCGGCCCGCAGCTTGTGCCGCTCGCCGTCGGAATCGAAGGCGATGTCGACGTCGGCGAACTCGGCTGCCGTGCCGCTGCGGGCGTCGGTGTATTTCACTCGAGCTTGCTGGATGCGGATCGAGCGCTGTGCGAGAAGCCAGTCGAGCACGCCCGGGCCGCCGGTCGATGCAGCGGCGGTATCGAGGACGAGTCCCGAAACCGAGAACCGGCTGCGGTCGAGCCGCACGATGTCGAGCCGCGGCGCATCGAAGCGCAACAGGCTGAATATCGGCGCCATCGCGAGGAGGCTGCGCCACGACACCTGGGCCTCGACGCGGCCCAGCCGCAGGCCTGCGCTGTCGTCGCTACTGCCAATCTCGACCCCGTCGATCAGCAGCCGGGGACGCAGCCGGTCGAAATCGGTAACGAACTGCCCCAGCCGGACCGGCGCGCCGATCTCGCTCGCGAGGCGGGCCTCGATGGCGGGACGCCATTGGTCGAGCCTCGGCCAGGCCCAGTGGCGCACGCCGAGGAAAGCGAGGCCGGCGATGAAATAGACGACCAGCAGGCATGCCGCTGCGAGGCGCAAGCTGCGGCGTGTCCATGAGGGCGGAGCCTGGGTTCGCTCGGGTGCGTTGGCGTCGTTCGGACTCACTCGGCTATCGGGACCAGGGCCCGGGCGGTCCGGGATCGGGTTGCAGGAGATCGGGTCGCGCGGGGCGGCTCGGTACATGCCGAGCCGGCCGGTCGGCGGCGACTAGAATACCCCGTCAGGTCGCGCCGCAGGGGAGACCCGCTTCGATGCCGTTTCGCGCTGAATCGTATTCGGGATACTTCCGTCGCTCGGTGTTCGCGATCACGGCGGGCGGCGGCTCGCTCGAACCCGTCGAGTCGCTTGTCGCCGCACCGGTCGACGGCGCGCGCATCGCGGCCCTCGTCGATTCGCAACGACCTGCCGACGATGCCGGCCGCGCCCTGCGCGAGGCACGTCGCACCCTGCTGCTCGCGCTGATGGAGCGCGACGTCCGTGGCGAGGCCAGCCTCGAGGAAATCTGCACCGCGATGAGCAGCTTCGCCGCGCAGGCATGCACGATCGCGATGCGGGCGGCCGCCGGGGAACTCGTCGAGCAGTTCGGCATCCCGCTCGACACCGAGGGGCGCCCGCAGGACCTGCTGGCCGTCGCGATGGGCAAGGGTGGCGCCGGCGAACTCAACGTCTCCTCGGATCTCGACCTCGTCTTCGTGCATCGCGACCGGGGCGAGACCAGCGGATTGCAGGCCGATGGCTCGCCGGCACGGCGCGGTCGACTGCCGGCGGCGGAGTTCTTCCATCGGCTGGCGCGGCGCGCCATCGGCCTGCTCTCGGAAGTCAATGCCAACGGCTTCGTATTCCGCGTCGATACCCGCCTGCGCCCCAATGGCGACTCCGGCCCCCTGGTCGGTTCGCTGGCGATGCTCGAGGAGTACTTTTATGCCCAGGGCCGCGAGTGGGAACGCTTCGCCTGGCTCAAGGGCCGGGTCGCCGCCGATTCCGGCATGGCCGGCGAGGCGGCCCGCGCCGACGACGAGCAGGCCCTCGCGCAGATCGTGGAACCCTTCGTGTTTCGCCGCTATCTCGACTACGAGGTGTTCGACGGCCTGCGCACGGTGCATGCGCTGATCCGCAGCGAGGCCCGCAAGCGCGAGGCGCGTCGCCAGGGTCTGGACGTCAAGCTCGGGCGTGGCGGAATCCGCGAGATCGAGTTCGCGGCCCAACTCTTCCAGATCGTGCGCGGCGGGCGCGACCCCGGCCTGCAGGATCCCGCCACCCTGCCGACCCTGGCGGTGATCGGCGAACGAGGGCTGCTGCCGGTAGCCGACGTCGACCTGCTGGTCGACGCCTACCGCCTGCTGCGCCGAACCGAACACATGCTGCAGTACCGGGAAGACGAGCAGACCCATCGCCTGCCCGACGATCCGGAGGTCCGCGCCGATGTGGCCGCGATGCTCGGCCTGTCGACGCCGGCCTTCGAAGAGGCACTCGCGGCGGCGACCAGCGCGGTCGACCGGATCTTCAACGACCTGCTCGCCGAGCCCGACAAGGAAGACGAACCGGATGGCGGCATCGACGAGGCCAACCTCGATCCGGACGTCGCGCGCCTGCTCAAGGCGATGCGCGAGGGACCGCGCTACCGGGCGGCCAAGGACGAGGCGCGCCAGGCGATCGAGCGCCTGCTCGCGATCGCGCAGGCGAAGGGCACTTCGCCGCGCGGCATGGCGGGGCTGATCGAACTCTGCGAAACCGTCAGTCGACGCCCCGGCTATCTCGCCCTGCTCGCCCGCCACCCCGAGGCCTTCGACCGGGTGCTGCGCATGGTCTCCAAGTCGCAGTGGGCGGCCGGCTACCTGGTCCGGCATCCGATCGTCCTCGACGAACTGATCGCCGGCCAGGTGCTGGTGCCGATCGATTTCGATGCATGGGAAGCCGCGCTGCGCGAACGTCTCGAGGCGGCCCAGATCGAGGGCCAGCCCGACACCGAGCGACAGATGGACATCGCGCGCGAGGTGCATCATGCGAGCGCATTCCGGCTGCTCGCGCAGGACATCGAAGGTCGGCTGCCGGTCGAGCAACTCTCCGACCTGCTCTCGGAGGTCGCCGACCGCATGCTCGGCATCGCGATCGAGTACGTCTGGGCGCAATGCCCGAAGCGCCATCGCGACGTGCCCCGCATCGCGGCAATCGCCTATGGCCGGCTCGGCGGCAAGGAACTCGGCTACACCTCGGACCTCGACCTGGTCTTCATCTACGACGACGAGGACAAGCAGGCGCAGGAGGCCTATTCGATCCTGGTGCGGCGACTGAACACCTGGCTTTCGGCCCAGACCGCCGCCGGCATCCTGTTCGATGTCGACCTGCGCCTGCGACCCAACGGCGACGCCGGCCTGCTGGTCGCCTCGCTCACCTCGTTCGAGTCCTACCAGCGCGAGGAAGCCTGGCTCTGGGAACACCAGGCGCTGACCCGCGCCCGGTACTGTGCGGGCGATGCCAGCATCGGCGAGCGCTTCGAGGCGGTGCGCCGCGAGATCCTGGCGCGGCCCCGCGACGCCGGCAAGCTGCGCGAGGAGGTCGTTGCGATGCGCAAGCGAATGCACCAGGGCCATCCGAACCGCAGCGCGAACTTCGACCTCAAGCACGACGCCGGTGGCATGGTCGACATCGAGTTCATCGTGCAGTACCTCGTGCTGCGCCACGGCGCGACCCATCCGGCGCTGCTCGACAATGCCGGCAACATCGCGCTGCTCGGACGGGCGGCAAGCGCCGGCCTGCTGGACGAAGCACGCGCCCGGCGCCTGGCCGATGCCTATCGTCGCTACCGCGGACTGCAGCACGCCTTGCGGCTCGACGGCGCGCAATACGCCCGCGTCGAACCGGCCGAGGTCGCCACGGAGGCCGCCGCGGTCACCGAGGCATGGGCAACGCTCTTCGGCTGAGCATCACCGGTTCGGCCGCATGGCCCACCGCACGGGCTTCGGCGCGCGGCCCGACCCCGGATGCCTCAGCCGAGTCCGGCCAGCGCGAGGTAGACGATCACGCCGGCAGCGACACCGGCAAAGACATTGCGCCGCCAGTGCACCGCGGCGATCGCCGCGAGCGCCGCGAGCAGGCGTGGATCGGCAAGGCCGGCGAACATGCCGGCGCCCGGCGCGGCCTCGAACAGCGGCGCCAGCACCTGCGGCGCGACCAGCGCGGCGAGCGCCGCCAGCGGCGCATGCGACAAGGCCTGTTCGAGCAGGCCACGGGGTCGCCATTCGCGCGGCAGGACCAGGAATACCCAACGGCCGGCGGCGACGATCATCGCCACGACGACGATCGTGCTCCAGGTGGTGACGGGGTCGTGGTTGCCCATCCGGTTCAGGCGGCGAGGCGCCGGCGACGATGGCGGGCCTCGACCAGCATCGCGGCGGCGATGCCCGCGACGACGGCACTGAACATCCCGAGACTGTAGGGCCAGTCGCGCCCGAGCAGGGCGACCCCGATCGCGACCGCGGCGGCGACCACCGACGCGGGCGACCGGACCAGCGCGGCGGTCATGGCGACGATTGCCAGCGTGCCGAGGTAGCCGAGCCCGGCGCCGGCCGGCAACAGGTGGGCAACGCCGATGCCGGCGAGGCTGCCGAGCTGCCAGACGAGATAGACCGGGAAGCAGCAGCCGGCGAACAGGGCGATCCGCTGCACCTGCGGCTCGCCGTCGCGGTGGCGCAGTCGGTAGGCGGCCAGGGCGGTGTCACTGGTGAGATAGCCGAGCCCGAGGCGAAGCGGCAGCGGCAGCCGGCCCAGATCGCCCGCCAGCGTCGCGCTGTAGATGATGAAGCGCAGGTTGGTCAGGAACACCGTGAGCATGATCACCGGCAGCGACGCGCCGGCGACGATCAGCGGAATGGTCACCAGCTGGGCGGTGCCCGAGAACACCAGCGCGGCCATCCCGAGCGCCTGGCCGGTGGTCAGGCCCGCCTTGACCAGCGCGATCCCGGTCACCAGGCCCCAGGAGGCCGTGCCGGGCAGCAGGGGTGCCACCGCGAGCATTCCGTCGCGAAAGGCGATGCGACGAACCCGGGAGCGGGTCCATCGAAGCGGAGTTCGGGGCATCTGTCGGGGCATGGGATGACCTCCCGCGACCGCTGTCGCGCAAGGCCGGGGACGCGCGAGTGTATCAGCGCCGGCCGATTCGATAGAATCCGGGGATCGATGCCGAAAGTCCCGACGGGGCCCATCGGCGGCGTCGGGGCCCGGCCGCTACCGGGTGATGCCCTGTCTGGAGAAATTCATGTCGATGTCCGATCGCGACGGACGGATCTGGTTCGACGGCCAAATGGTCGAATGGCGTGACGCCAAGATTCACGTTCTTACCCACAGCCTGCACTACGGCATGGGCATCTTCGAGGGTGTCAGGGCCTACAAGACCGACGCCGGAACGGCGATCTTCCGTCTCGATGCCCATACCCGACGCTTCACCAACTCGGCGAAGATCCTGCAGATCGACCTGCCCTACCCGGCCGAGCAACTCGCCGAGGCACAGAAGGCGGTGGTCCGCGAGAACAAGCTCGAGTCCTGCTACCTGCGCCCGCTCGCCTGGTACGGCGACGAGAAGCTCGGGGTTTCGCCCGTCGGCAATACCGTGCACGTCATGATCGCGGCCTGGTCCTGGGGCGCCTACCTCGGCGAGGAAGGGATCACCAAGGGCATCCGGGTCAAGACCTCGTCCTATACCCGTCACCACGTGAACGCCGCGCTGGTGCGAGCCAAGGCGAGCGCCTACTACCTGAACTCGATCCTGGCCAACCGCGAGGTCACTTCGGTCGGCTACGACGAAGCCCTGCTGCTCGACACCGAAGGCTATGTGTCCGAGGGCGCCGGCGAGAACGTCTTCATCGTTCGCGCGGGCCGGCTCTACACGCCCGACCTCGCGAGTTGCCTAGACGGCATCACCCGCGACTCGGTGATCACCATGGCGCGCGACCTCGGCATCGAGGTCATCGAAAAGCGTATCACCCGCGACGAGATGTACGTCGCCGACGAAGCCTTCTTCACCGGGACCGCCGCCGAGATCACCCCGATCCGCGAACTCGACAACCGCAGCATCGGCGAAGGCCGTCGCGGCCCGGTGACCGAGAAGCTGCAGTCGCTGTTCTTCGATGTTGTCGCGGGGCGCAACGAGCGCTACGGCCACTGGCTGATGCCGGTCTGAGCCCGAGCCTTTCCGGAAACAAGCGAATGTCCAGCGAAAAGACCGAATCGGTCGTCGAACTCGACGCCGACGACCTGCCCGCCCACTGCCCGAACCCGAAGATGTCGATCTGGAGCTCGCACCCGCGGGTCTTCATCGACATTACCCACGAGGGCAAAGGGCAGTGCCCGTATTGCGGTACCGTCTACGCTCTGAAACCGGGCGCGGTCGTCAGGCCCCATCACTAGGGTTCCGCCGGCGGGGCGGGGACAATCGCGTCGCACTGTGACGGACTGCGCGGACAGCCGACGAGGCCGTCGCGACAATCCATTACCAGCCAGACGGATTCCCGAGTTCGAGCCTTGAAGACGCTCGTCATTTCCCCAAACTGGATCGGCGATGCGGTCATGGCCCAGCCCCTGATCGCGCTGATCAAGCGATTCGACCCCAGCGGCACGATCGATGCGGCCGCGCCGGGCCATATCGCCCCCGTGATGCGGGCCATGCCCGAGATCAGCGAGGTCCTGCTCGCCAACAACGTCCACCACCGGCTGCAACTGGGCCAGCGCTGGCGGTTCTCGCGCCAGCTGCGCGCGCGCGGCTACGACCGCTGCTACATCCTGCCCAATTCCCTCAAGTCGGTGCTCGCACCGTGGCTTGCCGGCATTCCGAGGCGCATCGGCCACCGCGGCGAGGCCCGTACGCCATTCCTGACCCAGGTGCACGACGATGGCCGGGCCAAGGCGCAACCGATGGTCGAGTTCTACGCGAGCCTGGCCTTCGAGCCGCGTCATCCGCTGCCCGGGCGGGTTCCCGACCCCGTCCTGATGCGCCGGCCCGAGGCCGAGCACCGGGCGCGCGAGAAGTTCGGCATCCGCACGGATGGGCCGCTGGTCATCCTCTGCCCCGGCGCCGAATTCGGCCCGGCCAAGCGTTGGCCCGCCCGGCACTTCGCTTCGCTCGCCGGCATGGTGGCCGACGAATGGCCGGAAGCCACGCTGCTGCTGCTCGGCTCGGCCAAGGAGCGGCCCCTGGCAACCGAGATTGCCGCCCTCAGCGGCCAGACCATCCGCAACCTGAGCGGCGAGACCTCGCTCGACGAGGCGCTGGCCCTGATCTCGCAGGCGCAAGGCGTCGTCTCGAACGATTCCGGCCTGATGCATGTCACCGCCGCCTACGGACGCCCCCAGGTCGCCGTGTTCGGCTCCTCGGATCCGCGCCATACGCCGCCGCGCTCACCCCGGGCACGGATCGAGTGGCTGCATCTCGACTGCAGCCCCTGCTTCGAGCGCACCTGCCCGCTTGGGCACACTAATTGCCTGAACGACATCGAGCCGGCCCGGGTACTGGAGTCATTGAGCGGCGCGATGCGCTTCGAGACCGCGCCCCGGCCGCCCCACTAGCAGCGGGGCAGACCCATGCTGCAAGCCGGTTCCGCACCGTCCGGCATACACTGGCGGCAGGGGGCCCGATGAAGAACACCAAGCCGATATTCGCGACCCCGGCAGCCGTCGAGGAAGCCTTCTACGATGCGCTGGCGCGGGGCGATCTGCACGGACTGATGAGCCTGTGGGCCGATGACGACGAGATCGTCTGCATCCAGCCGGGCGGCCCGCGCACGACCGGCGTACCGGCGGTGCGTCGCGCCTGGGCCAGCGTCCTGGCCGGTCGCCTCGACATCCGCGCCCGATCGATCCAGCGCTACGAGACCTTGACCACCGCGGTCAGCAGCGTGATCGAGGAGATCACCGTCGGCAGCGACGAAAGCGTGCGCTGCGTCGCCACCAATGTGTTCGTCAAGAATGCGCGGGGCTGGCGGATCATCCTGCACCACGCCTCGCCCGCGGGTGATGGCGACGAATTCGCTCCGGTGAGCACCGGCGCGATCCTGCATTGAGAACGCGGCCCTATCGCGCCCCCCGCTGGTTGCCGGGGCCCCATGCGCAAACGATCTATCCGTCGTTGTTCGGCGGTGCGCCGCCCATCGAATACCGGCGCGAACGCTGGACCACGCCCGACCAGGATTTCATCGACCTCGACTTCACCAGGCCGCCGCCGGCGGCCGACGCCCCATGGCTGGTGCTGTTCCATGGCCTGGAGGGGTCCTCGCAAAGCCACTATGCGCGCGCCCTGATGGCCGCGGCGCGCGACGCCGGCTGGCAGGGCGTCGTCCCTCATTTCCGTGGTTGCAGCGGCGAAGCGAATCTCGCGCCCCGCGCCTACCATTCGGGCGACAGCGACGAGATCGACTGGATCGTGCGCCGGCTCGTCGCCCGCGCGGGCACGGCGCCGGTATTCGTCGCCGGTGTATCGCTCGGCGCGAACGCGCTCCTCAAGTGGCTCGGCGAGCGCGGCGACGAGGCCGCCGGCCTGGTGGCCGCCGCCGCCGGCATTTCGGCGCCGCAAGACCTGCGAGCCGGCGCGGAAGCGCTCGCTCGCGGCTTCAACCGCATCTATACCCGCAACTTCCTGCTCAGCCTCAAGCGCAAGAGCCTCGCCAAGCTCGTGACCTGGCCGGACCTCTACGAAGCCGAGCGGGTGCGCCGGACACGCGACTTCCACGACTTCGACGATGTGGTGACCGCGCCGCTGCACGGGTTCCGCGACTGCTTCGACTATTGGGCACGTTCCTCGTGCAAGCCCTGGCTTGCCGCGATCCGCGCGCCCACCCTGGTGATCAACGCCCGCAACGACCCGTTTCTGCCGGCGCGCCATCTCGCCGTACCCGCCGAGGTATCGACGATGGTGAGCCTGGACTATCCGCTCACCGGCGGCCATGTCGGCTTCTTCGAGAACCGGCTGGCAGGCAGCGACGCCTGGCTGCCGCGCCGGGTGCTGGCGTACTTCGCGCAGCATGTCGCGCGTAGCCACTCGCGGGTCGAAGCGGGCGCGATGATGGAGGAGGCGATCGATGGATGAACAAGTCTTGCGGGCAATGGCCCGATGGCCTGACGTGCCGGCGGTCCATGGCTGGCTGCGACTCGGCCGTCGCGGCCAGTGGTTCCTCATCGACCGCAACAGTCCGGGGTTCGATGAGCGACTGCACGGTGAAGGCAGCCCGATCGGCAACGAGCAGATCAACGAGTTCATCGGCCGCAACTACCAGGCCGAGGCCGATGGTCGCTGGTACTGGCAGAACGGTCCACAGCGAGTCTATGTCGACCTGGAGACGGCGCCGCTGGTCGTCCGTGTCCTCGGCACCGCGCAGCGCCCGGGCCTGGTCGACCATACCGGCGTGGAGATCGATATCGCCGCCATCGAGGCGGCCGGCATCGGACCGGCCGGCGAACTGCTGCTCGCTACCGACCGCGGCGCGGCGGTCGTCCATGACCTCGATCTCGGCTCGCTCGTCATCGAGCCCGGCGAGGACGGCGATGCCGGCATCCTGGTGCTCGGCGAGCGTCGCATCGAACTGGCCGAATGGGCCGACCCGCCGGCCAGGCTCGGCTTTGTCGCCAAGCCCCGGCCGACCGAAACCTAGCCGTCGATACCGACATCGACGCGGCGGGCGCGTCGATTGTTTTCCTCGCCGAGCATCTCCTGCGGCTTGTCGAGAATGACGCGGTCGGCTGTGACCCCGAGCTCGACGAGCGCATCGCGCACCGCGAAGGCGCGTTGCCTGGCAATCTCGGCATTGCGCTCCGCGGACCCGGTCTTGCTGTGGAAGCCCGAGACCCGCAACGAAGCCTGCTTGTCGCGAGCATACCGGGCCAGCGGCGCGAGCTTGTCGCCGTCGCCGGAAGCGACCTGGGTCACCCCTTCCTCGAAGAACACCGACACCGGCGCTGGCGCAACCGGCACTGCGCTCGATGCAATCGATACCGTGGATGCAGCGGCCGCGGATTCGGCGATCGTGAGCTGGTTGACGACGGTAAACGGCGCGCCGAAGGCCGCGGTTACCTGGTCGGCGAGCCCGGTGCGCTGCGCTTCGTCGGCAACGCTGCCCTCGAGGACGACGCGATCGCTGTCGATGGCGGCCGACACTCCGTCGTGGCCGGCGAGCGCGCTGATCGCCGGGCCGACATGCGACAACCAGTCGGGCCGGCCGGCGGCGTCGGCCACGCCCAGGCCATCGTCGACGCGATCGGCGCGGCCCAGCGCCTTGCGCGCCGCCGCCAGGTAGTCGTTGCGGGTCGCCTCGTCGGGCACGCTCCCTTCGAGCCGGATCCGCCCGTCGACCGATGCGATCCGCAGTCGGGACGGCACGGCATTCGCGCTCGCGGACGCGGCCGTGGACCCCTGCGCGCTGGCCGCGGCATCGCCGGGACCCGTCGGCGCCATCGGCATCCGGTCGGTGAAGAACAGCCAGGCGATGAACAACAGGACCGCCACCGCGAGCTTGAAGAGATCGTAGCGCCGTACCTGCTCGAGGCTGCGACCGTTGATCTGCGGCATCGCGGGCCTCCTATTCGGTCGAGGCGCGAACGCCGCCGCGCAACTGCGCCTGCAGGCGATCGAGTGCTTCCCATTCGCCGCGCGCCGCCAGCAGCGCCTGCTCCGGCCAGGTGCCCGGATCGGCGAGGCGGAAGTTCGGCCCAGCGTCGGCCAGTATCCGGGCCAGGCGCGACGAAGGCGTGATAGCGAGATCGGCGAAGCTGCGGATCCCGGCATCGGCGAGCAGGCCGGCGATCGCGGGCCCGACCCCCTCGACCCGGGTCAGGTCGTCGATCCGGGCGGCCGGGCCAGCGGTGGAACCGCCCGCGAAGCCCGCCGGCGACCCAGCCTCGGCCGGCTCATCGCCGCGGCGGCGACGCCACCACACCCAGTCGACGATCCATTCGAACAGCCATCCGACCAGCAGCCCCAGCAAAAAGTACCTGACCATCGTCGCCCCCCTTCGCGGCGCAGCCTTCGATTACCTCGTGCAGGGTAGTCAGGACGGCAACGCAGCGCAACGACTCGATGGCGCGCCGGCTTCGGGCCCCGCCTCATTCCTCGCCGATCGACTCCTGCTCGCGCGTGTAGCGCGCCTGCAGTTCGCGCAGGCGGGCGTCGATCTGCGAGCCGACGTAGAAGTCGTTGCCCGCCTCGCGCTGCGCGATTCGCAACTGGTCGATCGCGGCGAGCAGGCCGCCGTCGAGCGCATAGTGTTCGGCCACCGCGCGGCGGGCGGCGATCGGCTGGTCGGCACCGAAGCGCGCTTCGGAGAGCATCCGCCAGAGGACGGAATCGCCGCGATAGCGACGCACTTGCGCCTCGAGGTACTTTGCGGCGTCGGCGAATCGGCGCATTCGCAACAACAATGCGCCATGCTGCTGGACGAGGGCGCGTGATGCGGAAAACGCAGCCAGCGCCTCGGTCGAAGCAGCCAGCGCGGCATCTTGCCGGTCGGCGCGCATGTCGATGTCGATCGCAAGGCGAGCGAGCATGGCGTGGGGCTCGCCGAGCGCCTTGCGCGCCGCGGCCAGCGCGCGGCGCGCGACGTCGAAATCCTTCTGTTCGTTCGCAACCACTGCCAGGCGGTACTGCGCTCCCGCCTCGTTGACGAAGCTGCGATCCTGCAGGCGGCGTTCGATCGACGAGCGGGCGCGCGCAAGTCCGTCGACGCTGGTATCGGCGGTCGCCTCGAGCTTGGCCCGCAGCAGTGTGAACTCCACCGCATCGACATGCTGCCGGTAGCGCTCGTCGGAGAGCCGGTTCTGGATGTCCGCCATCCGCTCGGTGGTCACCGGGTGGGTGCGCATGTAGGACGGCGCGCCGCTCTCGTAGATCCGCGTGGCATTCTGCAGGCGACCGAAGAACGCCACCATGGCATTGGCGTCGAACCCCGACTGGCGCAGGACATCGAGCCCCACCCGATCGGCCTCGCGCTCGGCGTCGCGCGAGAACGCGAGCATCTGGTCCTGCACTATCCCGCCACCGAGGGCGACCAGGCCGCCGGCGGCCTGCGGATTGGAGCGCGCAGCGAGCACCGCGAGCACCGCCGTCGCCAGCGAAACCACCGTCGACTGGCGCCCCTTCTCCAGCATGCGCGCGATATGGCGCTGGGTGACGTGGCCCATCTCGTGGGCGAGAACCGACGCGAGCTCGGACTCGCTGCTGGCGGCGATGACCAGCCCCGTGTGCACACCGATGAAGCCGCCGGGAACCGCGAAGGCGTTCAGGGTGGCGTCGCGCACCGCGAAGAACTCGAAGCTGTAGCCCGCCGCGGGGCCGGTCGCGCCGAGACGATCGCCGAGCCGATTCAGGTAGTCGACGACCTCGGGATCCTCGACGAGCAGGCCCTGCTGGCGGAAGTCGCGGCGGATCGCTTCGCCGATGTCGCTCTCGGTCTGGGGCGAAAGCTCGTCGGCGGCTGCCGCGCCGATCCGCGGCAGGCTGTCGAACACTGTGCCGGAGCGCATGTCCTGTGCCGCAGCAGGGCCCGGCCCGGACAGCATGAGGATGAACGCCAGCAGGCCGGCGAGGCCGCTGCGCATGGCCGGGCGTTGGCCCGTGCCCGCACCGGGCGGGCGATGAAAATACTGCATCGCGGGCTATGATAGCCTCGCTGCCCCATGACGACCGAGCCGATGAGCGACAAGCCGCAGACCCTGACGCATTTCGATGCGAGTGGCCGTGCCCACATGGTCGATGTCGGCGACAAGCCGGCTACCCGGCGAGTCGCCGTCGCGGCCGGCGCCATCCGGATGGAGCCGGCCACCCTGGCGCGCATCCGCGACGGCTCGGCCGACAAGGGCGATGTCCTCGGCATCGCCCGGGTCGCCGCGATCCAGGCCGCCAAGCGGACCGCCGAACTGATTCCGCTATGCCACCCGGTACCCCTCACCCGGGTCAGCGCCGAATTCCATATCGACGACGAGGACGCTCGCGTCCGCTGCGAAGTGCGTGCCGAGTGCACCGGACCGACCGGCGTGGAGATGGAGGCCCTGACCGCGGTCTCGGTCGCCCTGCTCACCATCTACGACATGTGCAAGGCGATCGACCGCGGCATGGTCGTCGAGCAGGTCCGCCTGCTGGAAAAGTCGGGCGGCCGCTCGGGGCATTTCGTCGCG
>Ga0079224_100008952_pt1 | contig 13606 bp, 14 predicted proteins | sample Stecom2015_FD_80414 | JGI IMG/M metagenome (GOLD analysis project Ga0079224, IMG submission 80414) | Agricultural soil microbial communities from Utah to study Nitrogen management - Steer compost 2015 | ecosystem: Environmental > Terrestrial > Soil > Agricultural land | place: USA: Utah... | reverse complement strand
GAGGGCTCGATGCTCCTCTGGATCCTCATCCTCGCCACCTTCGGTGCGCTGGTCGCATTCTTCGGCGCCAACCTTCCCGCGTCGCTGCGTGCCCGCGTGCTGGCGGTTCAGGGGTTGATCGGCTTCGGTTTCATCCTCTTCATCCTGTTCACGTCGAACCCGTTCGACCGCGTCTGGCCGCCGCCCCCGGATGGTCAGGGGCTGAACCCGCTGCTTCAGGACCCTGGTCTCGCGTTCCACCCTCCGTTTCTGTACTTCGGCTACGTCGGCTTCTCGGTAGCGTTCGCGTTTGCAGTGGCAGCGCTGATCGAAGGGCGCGTCGACCCCGCCTGGGCACGCTGGGTGCGGCCCTGGACGCTGGCCGCGTGGTGCAGCCTCACGCTCGGCATCGCGCTCGGCAGCTGGTGGGCCTACTACGAGCTCGGCTGGGGCGGCTTCTGGTTCTGGGATCCGGTCGAGAACGCCTCGTTCCTGCCCTGGCTGTCCGGTACGGCGCTCCTGCACTCCGCCATCGTCGTGGAGAAGCGCGACGCGCTGAAGAGCTGGACGGTTCTGCTCGCGGTCCTGACCTTCTCGCTCAGCCTGATGGGGACATTCCTTGTCCGATCCGGCGTGCTGACGTCGGTGCACGCCTTTGCGACCGACCCGGCGCGCGGCGTATTCATCCTCGCACTGCTGGTGATCGCGAGCGGCGGCTCGCTGCTGCTGTACGCGGTACGCGCCCCTTCGATGCAAGGGGGCGGGCTCTTCGCTCCGATCTCCCGTGAAGGTAGCCTGGTCCTCAACAACCTGCTGCTCGCGACCGCCACCGCCACGGTGTTTCTCGGCACGCTCTACCCGCTGTTTCTCGACGTGCTGGACGCCGGCAAGGTCTCGGTCGGGCCGCCTTTCTTCAACATGACGTTCGTGCCGTTGATGGTTCCGGTGATCGTGGCCATGGGCATCGGGCCGATGCTGGCGTGGAAGCGAGGCGACCTGCCCGGTGTGCTCTCGCGCCTCTGGCTCGCCCTCGCCCTCGCCGCGGCGATCGGGATCGGCACTCTCATCGCCATGGGCGTCCAGTCGGTGCTCGCAGCCTTGGCGATGGCGCTGGCCGGCTGGCTGATGGCGAGCGTGTTGGTCGAGTGGGCCGAGCGGGTGAAGCTGTTCCGGGCGCCGCTGCAGGAGTCGTGGCGGCGGGCGCGGCACATCCCGCGATCGTCTTACGGCATGTCGGTGGCACACGCCGGGCTCGCCGTGATCGTCGCCGGAATCACGGCCTCGAGCGCATGGCAAACCGAAGTGATCCGGCAGATGAGAGCCGGCGACACGGTGGAGGTTGCCGGCTATTCGATGCAGTTCGAAGGCGTGCGCGAACAGCGCGGGCCCAACTACATCTCGCGGCAGGGCGAATTCCTGGTGACGCGCAACGGGTCCGTCGTCACCACGCTCACGCCCGAGCGCCGTGCCTACCCGATCGAGGGCGATACCACCACCGAAGCGGCCATCCACACGACGTGGCTCGCGGATCTCTACGCGGTGATCGGGGATGGAAACGCCGAAGCCGGCTGGTCCGTACGCCTCTACCATAACCCGCTGGTGCCGTGGATCTGGGTAGGAGCGGTGATCATGGTGCTCGGCGGTCTGGTCTCGCTCAGCGACAGGCGGCACCGGGTCGGCGTGCCCGAGCGTCGGCGGGCGCGACCGGGGCCGGCCATGCCCGCCCCTGCCGAATAGAGGAACGGGTCCGTGGTGCGCCGCCTCGCCTATCTTCTGCCGTTCCTGCTTCTGGTGATCGTCGCCGGCTATTTCCTATTCGGTCTCGAGCGAGACCCGGGCGAGTTGCCCTCGGCGCTGCTGGGAAAACCAGTTCCCGCCTTCGACCTGCCGGCCCTCACCGGTGCGACGGCATCCGAAGACGGCATGAACACGGACGACCTGACGAGCGGACGTGACGTCAAGCTCGTGAATTTCTTCGCCTCCTGGTGCGTCCCGTGCCGTGCAGAACACCCGCTGATCACCCGTCTTGCGGGGATGGACGGGGTGCGGATGTTCGGCATCAACTACAAGGACGCGCCCGAGGATGCGACCGGATGGCTGCAGCGCCTCGGCGACCCGTATGAGCGGATCGGTGCGGATCGGACCGGCCGCGCCGGGATCGAGTGGGGCATCTACGGCGTGCCGGAAACATTCGTCGTCGATGCGGACGGGATCGTGCGGATGCGCCACGCCGGACCGCTCACGCCTGAAATTGTCGAGCGAGAGTTGCTGCCGCTCATCGAGGAGTTGCAACGATGAAGCGGTTTTGGGCAGCGATCCTGGTCGCATGCAGCCTGCTGGCGTCGCAGTCGTCGCTCGCGATCCGGCCGGACGAGGTCCTTGCCGATCCGGTGCTGGAGGAACGGGCGCGCGAGATCGGAAAGCAGCTTCGCTGCCTGGTCTGCCAGAACCAGTCGATCGACGATTCCGACGCTGACCTGGCTCGCGATCTCCGGATACTCGTGCGGGAACGCCTGCAGCAGGGCGACACGGACGACGAGGTCCTCGCCTACATGAAGGCGCGGTACGGCGACTTCGTCCTGCTGAAGCCGCCGATGGGGCCGGTGACCTATCTTCTGTGGTTCGGCCCGGCCCTCCTAGGAGTGGCCGGCATCGTCGCCGTCGTGTTCTTTTTCCGTCGCAACCGCGAGCGCCCGGACGAGCCGACGCTCACCGACGCCGAGCGGCGGCGGATTGCGGAGGTGATCGGCGATCGGCCGGAAGCCGGGGGCACCTAATGTCCGCCGCCACCCTAGCCGTAATGGCGCTTCTCGCGCTGATTGCAGCAGCTGCGATCCTGCTGCCCCTCCGGCGCGGCCCGCGCGAAGAGGCGAGCCGGCGCGATCACGACCTGTCCGTCTACCGCGATCAGCTCGACGAAGTGGAGCGTGAGCTCGCGTCGGGTCGTATCGGTGCAGAGCAGGCCGCCGCGGCGCGTGCGGAGATCGAGCGCCGTATCCTCCGCATCGTCGACGCTTCCGAGGCAGACGAGACGTCTGCGGCCGAGCGGCCGCTTCCCCGGATTGCGGCCTGGGCGCTCGCGATCGCGGTTCCTCTGACAGCGACCGTCGTCTATCTGGAGATCGGCGCTCCGGGCATGCCGGACGTCCCTCACGCGTCGCGCGCCGTGGCGAATCCCACGGCCGTCGCCGAGAGGCAGGAATTCGAGCGCCTGACCAATCGCCTGGCGGAAAGGCTGCAGCAAGGAGAAGGCGATCTCACCGGGTGGATCATGCTGGCACGCTCGCTCCGCACGCTCGGCCGCACCGAGGAAAGCGCCGACGCCTACGGCAGAGCTGTCGAGGTGGCTGGCGGGCTGGATCATGCGCCCCCCGCGCTCCTCGAGGATTTCGGAGAGGCGCAGTTCGCGGCTTCGGGCGGCCAGGTGACGCCGGAGGCCAGGCAGACGTTCGAAGCGGCCCGGAATCGGGAGCCGCGGGCGTTCAAGGCGCGCCATTACCTCGCCGTGGCGCACCTGCAGTCGGGCCAGCCCGAACGGGCGATCGCGATCTGGCGCGGCATGGAGCGCGATTCTCCTCCCGAAGCTCCATGGCTGGCGGAGTTGCGTCACCGGATCGACGCGCTCGCGGCAGAGATCGGCGTCGATGCGCAGACGATCGAGCCGGAGGGTGCACCCGGCTCCTCACCCATCGCGCAAGCGCCCGACCAATCCGCCGCGCCCCCGGATCCGACCGCGGCAGAGATGGGGGCCGCCGCCTGGATATCGGCCGAAGAACGGGCGGCATTCGTCGAGGGTATGGTCGAGCGGCTCGCGAACCGCCTCAGGGAAGCCCCCGAAGACGCCGAGGGTTGGGCGCGGCTCGCCCGCGCCTACACGGTCCTCGGAGAGGTCGACAAGGCCGCAGAGGCGCGGGACCGGGCGATGACGCAGTTCCGACAGAAGCTCGACTCGCTTCCCCCCGACTCGCCGGAGCGGCCCGGCATCGAAGCCCGGCTCTCGGAGTTGGAAGCCCAGGGCTGACCTGATCTTCAGCCTCGCGAGACGGGATCAGCCTCCGATCGGCCCGCCGCCTCGCCGAGTGATGACGACGACCGAAGGTCTCGGCGGCATCCCGTCCTCGAAGTCCGGCCAGCGGGTTACAGGATCGTCGAACGTGGACTCACGGCCGAACGGCTCATAGTGGTGGGCACCGTCGGCGCCCGGATGCTGGACCGCGACGAACAGGGTCTTGTCGTCGGGCGTGAACACGGGGCCGCACATCTCGGCCCCGACCGGAACTCGGAAGAACATCCTTCCGGTCCCTCTCGCCTCCCCTTCGGCGGCCAATGCCCAGACGCCGTCGGCGGTGCCGCTCTTCGCCCAGCCGCTTCCCTGATCCGTGGTGACCCAGAGGCGGCCACGGTGGTCCACGGCGCAGTTGTCGGGGGATGCGAACCACCCGTTCTCCGAAGTCGCCGGGTTCCACATAGCACCCACTTCGGCAACCGATGGGTCGCCGCATTTGACCAGGATCTCCCACGACGCCGTCGTGGCGGCATGGTCGCCATTGGCCGGAGTCATCTCGATGATGTGCCCGAACGGATTCCCCGCACGCGGGTTGGCGGTATCCACCTGCTCCGGCTTCCGACGCGTGTTGTTGGTGAGCATGACGTAAACCCTGCCTGAGGCCGGGTCTGCCTGGACATCCTCCGGACGGTCCATCGGGGTCGCCTCGAGCAGGTCCGCCGCCCGGCGCGCCTCGATCAGAACATCAGCCTGACTCTCGAAGCCGTTCTCAGGCGTCAGAGGACCGGTGCCGAACGTGAGCGGCATCCAGTCGACCTGCCCATCGTCCAGGAACTTCGCCACGTACAGCGTGCCACTGTCCAGCACGTCGGAATTGGCCCCGCGGTCCGAGCGGTCGACCGGCTTCTCGCTGACGAACTTGTAGACATACTCGAACCGCTCGTCGTCTCCCATGTAGATCACGACTCGGCCATCACGATTGAGGACGGTTTCCGCTCCCTCGTGCTTGAAGCGCCCGAGGGCGGTCCGCTTTACCGGAGTCGAGGAAGGATCGAGGGGATCGATCTCGACGACCCAGCCGAACCGGTTCGCCTCGTTCGGCTCCTTGTCGATGTCGAAGCGATCGTGAAAGCGCGCCCAGGCGTACCAGCCGCCAGGCACGCCGTAGCGCCGGTAGTTGCGCCCCTCCGGGTGTCCTTCGAGGATGCCGGAGAAGTAGCCGTTGAAGTTCTCTTCGGCGGTCAGATAGGTGCCCCAGGGCGTCATGCCGCCGGCGCAGTTGTTGAGCGTGCCGATGACGCGAGTGCCGGATGGATCGGCGCCGGTCCTGAGGCGCGGGTGACCGGCCGCCGGACCCGAAATCAAGATTTCGGTGCTCCGTGCCGAGATGCGTCGCGCGTAACGGCTATCCGGTACGACCGACCACTTCCCACCGGGATCGCGCCTCACTTCGATGATCGAATTGCCATGCGCCGCCATCTCGATGTCGACGAGCTCCCGCGTCATCCCCGCGAGGGCCGCCTCTTTCGTGTCCTGCCGGCCGAGGCCGGGGAACATGAGCTCTTCGTTAGTATACTCGTGGTTGACGCAGAGCAGCCCGTGGGAAGAGCTGTCCGAGCCGAACGGCAGACCGACGTAGCCGATATAATCGTTGTTGTAGCCGAACTGCATTTCCTGCGCCTCGGCCGACTGGTTTCGAGGATCGAAGGGCGGTGCATCGGGCAGCACCGGATCGCCCCACCGGATCAGGATCTCGGCGTCGTATCCGGGTGCCACGTGATGCCTTTCGTCCACGCCGTGGCTGATCTCTTCGAAGGTGAACGGCGTCATCACCGTCCCCGCCCGCGCAGCGCGGGCGACAGCCTGGGACAACGGGTCCATCGCAGCGCCCATCACCGTCACCGCCAGGCTTCCCTTGAGGAATTCGCGCCGCCCGAAACGGCGACCGATCACCTCGCCGATCGTTGGTGCGATCGACTGGTTGGACGGCACATCCTCCGAAAGCTCGAAAGCGTGCGAACGTGTCAGGCCTTTCACGTCTTGCTTCTTCACGGTCGGGCTCCTGCTGGAATCAGCTCGGGTTCCCGATACCACCCGCTCATGACCGTCAGGTGACGCTATGATTTCGTTTCCGATGCCGGACCTCCCGCACCGAGTTCGCCGTGCGGCGGCATGGCTCTGCTTCATCACGGCGATGCTCCTGTGCTCCGCCGTCTCTTCGGACGCTGTGGCCTCCGAGCCCAGCCTGAACGAGTTGGCGCTTCGCCTCGTGAACGAGAGCCGGGCCGAGCGTGGCCTCGAGCCGCTGCGGCACGACATCGCCCTGGAGGCAGCCGCCCAGCGCCATGCCGAGGATATGCTGGCTGCCGGCTACTTCTCACATACCTCACCAGACGGGACTACGGTTCTCGACCGCTTCCGCTCCGCCGGCGGCTCCGACAGCCTGATGGTAGCCGAGAACATCGGCAACTGCAGCAGATGCTGGCCACCCATCTCGGCGAAGCAGATCGAGGCGTTGCACGATGGCTGGATCAAAAGCGTCGAGCACCGTCGCAACATCCTGTCGGCAGATTTCACGCGCTTCGGCTTCGGCTTCGCGATCGACCGCGTGGGCGGCCTCTACGCGGTTCAGACGTTCGCCGGACCGGGCGCGCCTCCGGCCGGCAGCGGCCGACAGACCCGCAAGATCTTATCCGACGCCGAGGCGGCAGAGCTGGCGGTGGGAGAGCTCAACCGAACACGGCAGCAGCTGGGGCTGCCGCCGGCGCAGCTGAACGCATCGCTGACGCGTGCCGCTCACCTGACGCTGGCCGACGCCCGCACCGGGGGCGGCCTGAGCTTGCGGAATCTCAGCTCCGAAGCCGCTCTCGAACGTGCGGTCGGGTCCGGGGATGCGCAGTGGCGATCCATCTCCACCGTCGCCGGCGAGTGCGGCGGCTGCGGCGTAGAGCCGACGAATAGCGACGTCGAGCACTTCATGGGCCAATGGCTCGCAAGCCGGGAGTATCGAGACCACCTGCTCGCTCCGGGTCCGTTGGCGGTCGGCTTCGCCATCGCGGCGGACGGAGACGGCCGGAAGGTCGCTCTCGCCCTGGCCGGCTCACCCTGATCCCGCTCGCGCCGGCGAGGCTGTACAGTGCGGCGCGGGTGCTGCATCTTGCAGTTCTCGCGCAAGGAAGACATCGCCAAGGGACGACTCGATGACCGATGCCCCGTTGACCGAGCAGGAGCTCGCCGAGCTGCGCAAGCTCGACACCCCTACCGTCTGCAACGCACTGGAGGTCGTCGCCCCAGAGCGCCGCGGCTTCGGCTACACGACCGACCCTCTGGTCTGTGCCTTCCCGTCGCTGCCGCCGATCGTCGGATACGCACGCACGGCCATGATCCGCTCGATGCGTCCTTCCGCCTTTTCCGAGACCGAGGCACGCGACAAGCGCGTCGCCTATTACGAGTACGCGAGCAAAGGGTCCGTCCCGAAGGTGACCGTCATCCAGGACCTCGACGGCACGCGCGCCGGCTATGGCGCATTCTGGGGGGAGGTGAACTCGAACATTCACAAGGCGCTCGGCAGCCTCGGCGTCGTTACCGACGGCTGCATCCGCGACCTCGACGCGATCCCCGAGGGCTTTCAGATGCTCGCCGGCAGCATCAAGCCTAGCCACGCCTATGTGCACATCGTCGACTTCGGGGCGCAGGTGAACGTGGCCGGCATGACCGTCGCTCACGACGACCTGATCCACGCCGACCGGCACGGCGCCGTGGTGATCCCGGCGAACGTCGCACGCAAGGTGGCCGAGGCCGCGGCGCAAATCGCGGCCAAGGAGGCGGTGATCCTAGATGTCTGCCGCTCTTCCGACTTCACCTTCGAGAAGCTGCGCGCGGCGATGGTGGGACCGAAAGACATCCACTGAGCAAGAGTGAGCCTTGGCACGTCGCGGATGAGTATCCGATCACACCAACCCGCGGAGAAACGGGGTCTCGCCATCGCGGTCACCGCGATGGTGCTGCTGATCGCCGCCTCCAACGTCCTGGTCCAGCACCCTCTCAACGACTGGCTGACGTGGGGCGCGCTCACCTACCCAATCTGCTTCCTCGTCACCGATCTGACGAACCGGGCCTACGGAGCGGCGATGGCCCGGCGCGTCGTCTATGCCGGCTTCGCGGCCGGTGTCCTGCTCTCGGTGTTCCTGGCGACGCCGCGCATCGCCGCCGCCTCCGGGACCGCCTTCCTGATGGCCCAACTGCTTGACGTGGCGGTGTTCGACCGGCTCCGCCGAGCCGTCTGGTGGCAAGCCCCACTCGCCTCCTCTCTGCTCGCTTCCGCGGTGGATACGGCCCTGTTCTTCGGCCTCGCCTTCGCATTCACGCCGGTCCCGTGGGTGACGCTCGCCGTCGGCGACTACGGCGTGAAGGCTCTCCTGGCGCTGCTGATGCTGATCCCCTTCCGCGTCGCGCTTCCGTTGGTCGGAGCGGCCGCGCAGAAAGGATGAGCGTTCGTCAGAGGATCTTCTCCCCCAACGGATGCCGCCCCTTTCGATCCTCGACCTCGATCACCCACAGGTCGGGATCCACCCGGAGTTGCCGGCCGATGTAGTCGTCGGCCTGCTGCTCGGGCACACAATCCGGCCCGGTCCCGCGCATCCAGACGAGATCGCCCTCCATCGTTCGCACCTGTGCGAGCACCGAGCAGCCGGCGGCGCCCTGATTCAGCTTGATCAGGACCGCGCCGGCCTCGTCGTAGCCATGCCGCACGACAGTGGCAGGGATGCCTTCTGCGTTGCAGGCGCGGAGGCACGCCTGCACGAAGGTCCGCGCCTTCAGGATCGCCACGTGCCGCCTGCCTCGCCGCGTATGCGCCCGGTCATCGTCCCTTGAAGACCGGCTTCCGCTTTTCCATGAACGCGCGACGGCCTTCGGCGTAGTCCTCGCTCGCGAAGCACTGTTGGACGAGCCGCTCGCACAGCGCCATGTCGCGCTCGTCCTTGTCCTTCATCGCCTCGCGGATGATCGCCTTGGTCGCCTTGACCGTGAGCGGCGCGTTCTCACCGATCGTCTTCGCCAGTTCCCGAACCGCCGACTCCAGTTCGGCGACGGGCACGACACGATTGATCAGCCCCATGCGCAGGGCCTCCTCGGCGCTGAAGCGACGGCCCGAGAACAGGATCTCGTTGGCGTTCGCCGGACCGACGAGATCGACGAGAGGGCGGATCCGGCTGTAGCCGTAGCCGAGCCCCAGCTTCGCGGCGGGGATGCCGAACTGGGAGTCTTCGGAGGCGATTCGGATGTCGGCGCGCATTGCCGTGAGCATCCCGCCACCCATGCAGAAGCCGCGGATCATGGCGATCAGCGGCTTGTCCAGCGCCAGCATCGCCTCGGTCGAGCGCTCGCCCATGCGCTCGTACTCGGCGACCGCCTCGGGCGAGGCGCGACGCTCTTCGAACTGCGAGATGTCGGCACCGGAGACGAATGCCTTGTCGCCCGCGCCGCGCATCACAACCACGCGGACCGCATCGTCCTTCTGGAATGCCTCGAAGATGACCGGCAGCGCCTGCTGCATCTCGACCGAGACGGCGTTGCGTCGCTCCGGGTTGTTGAAGACGACCCAGCCGATGCCGTCTTCCACCTCCGCGATCATCTTGTCCGTGTCCAGCTTCAACCTGCTCATGTCCCATTCCTTCCCCGCGCCCGATGGCGCCGTGCGATGGTTACGACTATGCTCCGACCATAGCAGAGTTTGTCCCCACAGCCCGGGAGGAAAGCCCAGATGCCGCAGGCAGATGCCAACGGAATCAAGATCGAATACGAAGCCTACGGCCCGGAGGACGGCGAGGTCGTCCTTATGATCGGCGGCCTCGGGACGCAACTGATCAGCTGGCCGAAGAGCATGATCGACGGCCTCGCCGGCAGGGGTTTCCGCGTCGTCGCCTTCGACAACCGGGATTCCGGCCTCTCGACGAAGTTCGACGACTGGGGACCGGCCGACATCAAGGGCGCCTTCGCGGCCGCACGCGCCAAGGAGAAGGTGAAGGCCCCCTACACGCTGGAGGACATGGCGGACGACGCCGCCGGCCTTCTGGACGCCCTCGGCGTCCAGGCGGCGCATATTGTCGGCAGTTCGAACGGCGGTGCGATCGCGCAGATCTTCGCCATCCGCCATCCCGAGAAGACCCTCTCCCTCACCTCGATGATCGCGACCTCCGGCCGCCGAGGATTGCCGCGCCCGAGCGAGGCGGCGAATGCCTGGCTGAACAAGCCGCGCAAGCCGACCCTCACGCGCGAGGAATTCATCGCCGAAGCGCTCGAGACCGCCTCCGTCAACGGCAGCCCGGGCTTTCCGCGCGACGAGGCGGCGATCAGAGACCGCGCCGGCCGCATGTACGACCGCTCGTACTATCCGATGGGCCATGGACGGCACCTGCTCGCCAGCATCGCCTCCGCGGACAGCCGCGTCGCCGGCCTGCCCGGTATCAAGGCTCCCACTCAGGTGATCCACGGCCGTGAGGATCCGCTCGTCCCGCTGCCCTGCGGCGAAGATGTGGCGAAGAGCATCCCGGGCGCACGGCTCCTCGTGATCGACGGGATGGCACACGACTATCCGGAGCCGGCCATCCCGCGGATCGTCGAGGCGATCGCAGAGAACGCCAAGCGCGCTCACGCGGCCTCCTAGCCGGAGCCGCCGCCTCTGAAGCCGGTCGCGACCAGGTAGATCTCCGACGATTCCTTGCGCGACGCGTTCGGCTTCGCGTGCCGGACCTTCTCGAATTCCTTCTTCAGACGGTCGAGAAGGTCCGCGTGCGCCCCGCCCTGGAACAGCTTGACGACGAAGGCGCCGCCCGGCGCGAGCAGTTGCTCGGCGAGATCGTATGCGGCATCGGCGAGAGCGACGATGCGCAGCTGATCGGTCTTGGTGTGCCCCACCGTCGCCGGTGCCATGTCGCTCAGGACCACGTCCGCGGGGCCGCCCAGAGCTTCGCGGATCCGGTCCACGGCATCCGCCGCGTAGACATCGAGCTCGAACGAGACGGCGCCGGCGACAGGATCCATCGGCGAGATATCGACGGCGATCACCGGCTGCCCCGATTTGCCGACACGCTCGGCTGCGATCTGCGTCCATCCGCCGGGCGCCGCCCCCAGGTCGACCACCCGCCTGCCGCGACCGAGGAAGCGGAAGCGGTCGTCGAGCTCGCGCAGCTTGAAGGCAGCCCTCGAACGGTAGCCGAGCCGCTTCGCCTCGGTCACGTACGGGTCGTTGAGCTGGCGCTGCAACCAGCGGGTGGAGGAGGTGGTTCGCCCGCGTGCCGTGCGGACCCGTACCGAAGGCGTGCGGCGGGAAGTGGGTTTACCGCCCCTGCTCACTCCGCCGACCTTCCCCCGCAGACGACGAGGCCGTCCGCGGCCATGAGAGTGAACAGGATACCCTCGCGCACGCCCCGGTCGGCGACCCGGAGGGAGCCCACCGGCCACATCGCGCAGATCGCGGCAAGGATGGCACAGCCCGCAACGACGAGATCGGCACGCTCCCGGCCGACGCACGGATGGGCGGCGCGGGCGAGGTAGTCCATCTCGCGCAGCCGCTCCGACACCGTGGAGACCTGCTCGAACGACAGCTGCTGGCCGTCGACGATGCTCCGCTGATAACGCGGGAGTGCCAGATGAATCCCGCACAGGGTGGTGACCGTGCCCGACGTTCCAAGCATCTGCACCTGCCGCTCCGCCACTTCGCGCGCGATCCGGTTCCGCGCCTCGAAGGGCTCGAGATGGACGGTCACTTCATCGATCATCCCGGCATAGGTCTCGGGCGTGATTTCGTAGCCTCCGTAAACCTCGGCCATGCGGACGACGCCCCAAGGCACGGAGACGCTGTCGATCACCTCCGGGGGACCGACGCGGGGCACCGAGAGCCACATGACCTCGGTGCTGCCTCCACCGATATCGAACACGAGCGCCCTCCGCATGGAGCGGCGCAGAAGCGGGGCACAACCGAGTGCCGCTAGTCGTGCTTCCTCGACGGCCTCGATGATCTCCAGCCGCACACCGGTCTCGTCCCTTACGCGCGCGACGAAATCCTCGCAGTTGGCGGCGAGACGGCAGGCTTCCGTGGCGACGCTGCGCAATCGTGTGACGCCCCGCCGGCGCATCTTGCTCGCACAGATCCTGAGCGCCGTGATCGTGCGATCGACCGCTTCCTCCGAAAGCCGCCCGGACGCCTGCAGGCCCTGTCCGAGCCGCACGATCCGCGAAAAGGAATCGACGACCTCGAAGGCCTCGTCGGCCGGCCGCGCTACCAGAAGGCGGCAATTGTTAGTGCCGAGGTCGAGGGCCGCATACAACTGATCCTCTCCTAGCGCCCTGGTTCGCGCGTAAGCGAATCGCCCCTTCCGCCGGCGTCCGTGACGCCGAGGAACGAAGGTCATGAGCTATGCCTCCCTAGCCTGCCCGCCCCGACAGCTCCTGACATCGGGCGGTGATTTTTGCGAAATGGTACACCTCTCCCGCCGAGGTCGCCACCTGCCCATCCCCTGTCGCGGGGCGGAAAGGAATTTTTCGGGGAAAAGAGTACGGATAACCGGCTACAAATGCCGTCGTCGATGTGCTAGAAGCCCCGCTCACACGACGGCAGACCCTTTGGGGGATAGTTTAGCGGTAGAACCCCGGACTCTGACTCCGGTAGCCCTGGTTCGAATCCAGGTCCCCCAGCCATTGAGTTTCTACATTCTTTCGCCTGTCGCCCGTACGGGGCGTACATATGGCCCGTACTGTGGGATGATCCTCCGCGCTGCAGGGACTTGGCCGCGCAGCTCGAAAACACCGAAAGGGGAAATTCATGGCAAAGAAGCAGTCGGAGAAAGTCGCCAAAACCGGTTCGGCGAAGTCCGGTTCGACGAAGCGCAAGGTCAACCCTGCCTTGATGAAGCCGCTCCAGCCGTCGAAAGAGCTGGCCGCTGTCGTCGGCTCGGACCCGATACCGCGCCCGGAGGTGGTGAAGAAGCTCTGGGACTACATCAAGAAGAACGATCTGCAGAACCCGGAGAATCGGCGGGAAATCCGCAGCGACGACAAGCTGCGGGCGGTTTTCGGCAAGGACAAGGTCACGATGTTCGAGATGAACAAGTACGTGGCCCAGCACCTGAAGTAGCATTCGGCGGTTACGCGCGGCCGGCGGCCACCGGAGCCGCCGAGCCCTGTTCGTGCCGTTCAGGCCGGGGCCATTCTCGATCGAGCCTTGGTGACACCACCCGTAGCCGTTCTCGAGCGGGCGCGCTGTCCGACGACTTTGTCGGCGGTCGCTCCTACTGTGCGGGGCAGTGAATCCCGAGGAAGCGGCGGACGCGTTCGATCGTCCGTTCTTTCAGTTCGGGTGGCGACTTCCACGGAAAGACGGTTATCTCGGCGTTCGGCGCCAGTGAAGCGACATCCACGGACGTCTGGTGCGGGTGAGCCGGCGTATCGTCCGGCAGCACGAGAATGGGCGTCTCACAGTCGCGTATCGTTTCGCGTGAGACGCTGTAGAGAAAATCGGGGTTCACCCGATACAGATTGTGCAGGTACCTGTCGATCACGTCCTGGGTCACGTCGGGCCGCCGGGCAAGGAATTCCGGAGCCCAGCCATCCCGGCCGGAG
>Ga0079224_100008950_pt1 | contig 13608 bp, 10 predicted proteins | sample Stecom2015_FD_80414 | JGI IMG/M metagenome (GOLD analysis project Ga0079224, IMG submission 80414) | Agricultural soil microbial communities from Utah to study Nitrogen management - Steer compost 2015 | ecosystem: Environmental > Terrestrial > Soil > Agricultural land | place: USA: Utah... | reverse complement strand
GCCGACATCTTCTGGGTGCCGTCGCCGCAGGTCATGACTTACTACGACAACGGGCTGTACCGCCCGCTCGCAGATGTCGAGACGCTGGATCTCTCGGACTACTCCGAGTCGGATCTCCAGGACTTCCTGCTCGACGGCGAGCACAACACGATGCCCTTTGGGATCTTCGTGCCCGTGGTGCGTCGGAACGTCACCTTCGCAGAGGAAGCTGGACTCGACGAGATCGTCACCGGCGACTGGAAGCAGTTCGCCGAGCTCATGAAGGACTACTCCGCAGAGACCGAGGGCCGCTTCGGCACCGCCTACTCCGCGGATGCTGACCTCCCTTTCGAGGGCTGGCTCCGCCAGCACGGCGAGCAGCTCTGGAGCGAAGACGGCAAGATTGGCTACTCGCAAGATGGGCTCGAGGCGTGGTTCGAGTTCTGGGAGGACCTCCGCAAGGCAGGCGCCACCCCGGAGATCGGTCAGCAGGACGGCGTCAGCGCCTCCTGGGAAGACGCAGGCGATCTATGCCTGACCTGGTTCGGTAACTCGAACCACATCGTCGACGACGCGACCTTCTTCCCTGACTTCGACTTCGCTCTCGAGCACCTGCCCGTCGCGGCCGAGGCCGAAGACGGCCATCAGTTCCTCTACTTCCCCCGGATGGCGATCTATAAGGACACGAGCGACGAGAAGGCTTCTCTGGCCGGCGAAGTGCTCTCCTTCTGCACCGCGAATGTCGAAACCCAGAAGCTGACGGGTCTCACCATGGGCGCTCCGGTCAACCCGCGCGTCACCGAGGAGTACCGCGAGTTCGCCACCGAGGACGAGACCTCGATGCTCGATATCGTCACCGCGGACCGAGAACGAGATCGCCGCCCGCGCTACGAGGCACCCCCTGGGTCGAACACCTGGCGCCAGATCATGGTGCGAGTCCTCGAGGAGATCACGCTGGGCAGCACCAGCATCTCCAAGGGTGCCGCCTCGATGATCGAACAGGTCACTACCGGCATCGACCGGGCGGCGAGCTGAGCCCGCCATGACCATCGCCAAGAGCGCTCCCCCCGTACAGATCACAGCGCCTGACCCGCCTCCGACACCGGTCGATACAGGGAAGGGGCGCGGGCGTCGACGGCAGACCGCCGCAGCACACGCCTTCCTCGCTCCGTGGCTCATCGGCCTGATCGTGATCACGGCCCTGCCAATGCTCGCCTCCCTCGCGCTGTCCTTCACGGACTACAACATCCTCTCGACCCCGCGCTTCATCGGGACCGCGAACTTCGAGCGGATGCTTGATGACCCGCGGTTCTGGACCTCTGCCAAGGTCACGGGCATCTATGTGCTCGTCTCCGTGCCGCTGCAGCTCGGTTTCGCCCTCGCTCTCGCGCTGATCCTGGACAAGGGGCTGAAGGGCCTCGCGATCTACCGCAGCGCCTACTATCTGCCCTCACTACTGGGCGGGAGCGTGGCCGTCGCGGTGCTCTGGAAGCAGATCTTCGGTTACGACGGGCTCGTCAACCAGGGCCTGGAGACGATCGGCATTCAGGGAAGCAACTGGCTGCAGAACCCGGACACTGCCCTGGGGACCCTCATCGTTCTCAACGCCTGGACCTTCGGATCGCCGATGGTCATCTTCCTCGCCGGCCTCCGACAGATCCCCGAGGAGCTCTACGAGGCGGCACGTGTGGACGGTGCGGGCTGGTCGCGCCAGTTCGCGAACATCACGATTCCTCTGCTCACGCCGATCATCTTCTTCAACCTGATCCTGCAGACGATCGGCGCCTTCCAGGCCTTCACGCAGGCGCACGTGGTCAGCGGAGGCACCGGTGGGCCGGTGGACTCGACGTTGTTCTACACGCTGTACATCTACCAGCAGGCCTTCGTGAACTTCGACATGGGTTACGCCTCGGCACTGGCCTGGGTGCTGCTGCTCGTGATCGGTCTGATCACGGCCCTTCACTTCACCCTGTCCAAGTACTGGGTGTTCTACGGAGACTGAGATGTCGACACTGACCGACTCCACCACGTCCACGTCCGCGCTCGCCCCACGCCACATCTCCGTCTCCGTGCGCCGCTCCCGGCTGCGCGGGGCGCTCGTCCGGCACGGCGCGCTGACCCTCTTCGGACTGTTCATGCTCTACCCGCTGATCTGGATGCTGGTCAGCGCCTTCAAACCCTCCCACCTGGTGCTCACCGACCCAGGGATCATCCCCACCGAGCTGACGCTCGAGAACTTCCGCAACGGCTGGGTCGTCGGCGGGTTCCCGTTCTGGGTGTTCTTCGGCAACTCGCTCGTGGTCGCGATCAGCGCGATCGTTGGGAATCTGTTCTCCTGCTCTCTGGCAGCCTTCGCCCTGGCGAGACTCGACTTCCGAGCACGGAACATCTACTTCGCGATCGTGCTCGTCTCGGTGATGCTGCCGATGCACGCCGTGATCATCCCGCAGTACATCGTGTTCTCGAACCTCGGCCTCGTGAACACCTTCGTGCCGCTCATCCTCCCGAAGTTCCTGGCCACGGACGCGTTCTTCGTGTTCCTGATGGTGCAGTTCATCCGCGGCATCCCGCGCACGCTCGACGAGGCGGCGTGCATCGACGGGGCTGGACCGTTCCGTACCTTCTGGTTCGTGATCCTTCCGCTCATGCGGCCAGCGCTGATCACCACGACCATCTTCACCTTCATCTGGACGTGGAACGACTTCTTCGGACAGCTGATCTACCTGACTGACTCCTCCGTCTTCACGGTGCCGGTCGCGCTGAATGCTCTGGTGGACTCCCAGTCCAACCAGGGAACAGGCACCCTGCTGGCGATGTCGCTCCTGTCATTGCTGCCGATCCTGCTGTTCTTCGCCTTCGCGCAGAAGTACCTCATCCAGGGCATCGCGACGACGGGACTGAAGTGACTGACATGAAAGGAACCGGCCCGATGTCTCTTGCCGATGTGGCCGTCGGTCCCGGAGCGAGAGGAGAGGCGGACGAGATAGCTGCCGTGGTCGGGCCGGAGCGGATCGTACACGCGGACGTGCTGAGCGCGGCGGGCATCGAGCAGGCTGGCGGTGACCCAGCTTCGATCAGAGTGGTGCTGGGCGCAAGCCCCACCGGCCTTCTGGCCGAACTCCCCTCGCTGACCTGGGTGCACAGCGCCGCCGCTGGCGTCGACGGATGGCTCACCGGCGCGCAATTGCCGGAGAGCGTCATGCTCACCTCGGCGGTGGGTAACGGCGCGATTCCGCTCGCTGAGCACGCACTCATGCTCATGCTCATGCTGAACCGGGACACCGCGCGATGGTTCCGGGCCCAGCAGGAGCATCGCTGGGACCGTCACGTCCATGGAGAGCTCGCTGGCTCCTCCCTCGGCATCATCGGCTATGGGAACAGTGGGCGTGACCTCGCACGCAAAGCGCTCGCCTGCCATATGCGGGTGCGGGCCCTGCGCCGCCGTGGTCCGGACGGAGAGGAGGGCGGTGTGCAGGTGCTCACCGGGGAGGAGGGGCTGCACGAGCTGCTCCGGGAGAGTGACGTCGTAGTCGTCACGGCGCCGTACACCTCGGAGACCGCCGACATGCTGGGGTCTGCGGAGCTCGCGATGATGCCCGCTGGCTCTCACCTGATCGTGATCTCCCGCGGCGGGATCGTGGCGGAGGACGCGCTCATCGAGGCACTTCGCTCGGGCCACCTCGGAGGAGCCGGTCTCGATGCCCATGCTGTCGAGCCTCTCCCGGCCGACAGCCCGCTCTGGGACCTGCCGGGAGTGATCGTCACCCCGCACAACGGAGCGACGACGCATGAGACCGCACGGCGCGGCCGAGAGATCATGCTCGACAACCTACGACGCTGGCGGGACGGCGTGGACCTGCTCAACATCGTCGACCGAGATCACGGCTACTGAGCGTCGTCGCGTGAGAGCGACTGTGCTCAGCGGACCGGATGCATGCTCGTGGTGAAAGTCTCGAGGTCGACGCTCGCCCGCACCAGCTGGCGGATGGCACCCGGCCCGTCGGGGACGGCACCGAGCGCACGGGCCTGCAGGGCCACGTTCCCCAGCGCTGTCGCCTCCATCGGCCCGGCGATCACCTCGATGTCGAGCGCGTCGGCCGTGAGCTGGTTCAGCAGGGCGTTGCGGCTGCCGCCGCCCACCACGTGCAGGCGCTCGGGCAGGGGGACGCCCGCGAGATCGCAGGCGGTCTGGAGCGAGTCGCGGTAGGTCTCCGCGAGGGACTCGAGCAGGCAGCGCACCAGCTCTGCCGGAGTGCGTGGGGACTCCTCGCCCGCGAGGGGCCGGGCGGCCTCTCGCACTCGGTCCGCCATCCGTCCGGGCGTGAGCCAGGCGGGGTCGGTGGGGTCGATGCGGAAGCGGTCCCCAGGGACTGCAGCCGCGGCGGCGAGCAGCTCCTCGAGCACTACCTCTGCACCCTCGTCCTCCCACTGCCGGATCGACTCGCTGACCAGCCACATCCCGGAGACGTTCTGGAGGAAGCGGACGGTGCCGTCCACCCCGCCCTCGTTCGTGAAGCCGGCCTCGCGGGCCTCCTCGGCGACCACGGGCGCCTCGAGCTCGAGCCCGATCAGCGACCAGGTGCCGGAGGAGATGTACGCGACAGGGGCGCCTTCCGCCGACGCTTCGGCAGGGACAGCCAGCACGGCCGATGCCGTGTCATGCGAGCCGACGGCGACGACCGGCACCTCGCCGATCCCGAGCTGGACGGCGAGCTCCGGACGGACCGTGCCGAGCACCTCGCCCGGCGCGATGAACGGGGCGAACAGCCCCTCGTCCACGCCAGCGGCCGCGAGCAGCTCGGGCGCCCACGCGGCCTCGCCCGCGGCGAGCATCCCCGTGGTCGAGGCGTTCGTCAGCTCGGTGCGGCGCTGCCCGGTGAGCAGGAACCCGATCGCATCCGGGACCAGCAGCGCGGTCGAGCCCGCGGGGAGCGTGGCCAGGCGATCATCCACTGCGAGCTGGTAGAGCGTGTTGAAGAGCTGCTGGGCGATCCCCGTCAGCGCGAACTGCCGCTCGGCGGAGACGGTCTCCGCAAGGCGCTCCGCGACCCCGTCGGTGCGGTCATCGCGATAGGCGATCACCTCGCCGATCCGATTCCCGTCGGGGCTGACCAGGGCGTAGTCCACCGCCCAGGAGTCCACGCCGATGGAGGCGAGGCCGGGCAGGCCCCGCAGCTGGGCGAGGTCGTGCGCGGCGGCGAGCCCCTGCTGGATCTCCTGCCACAGGGCGTCGAGATCCCAGCTCAGGTGCCCGTCGCGCTGCGCGAGCCGATTCTCGAAGCGGTGCGCGGGGACCAGGTCGATCCGGCCCCGCGCCACCACCCCGAGCATGACCCGGCCCGAGGTCGCCCCCAGGTCGATCGCCGCGACGGCGCATGCGCCGACCTCGCCCGTGCTCATCGCAGGAACGCCGCAGCGACGCCCGCATCCACGGGGACGTGCAGGCCCGTGGTGTGCGAGAGATCCCCGGCTGTCAGGGCGAACACCGCGTTCGCCACGTTCTCCGGCAGCACCTCGCGCCCCAGCAGGGTGCGCTGCGCGTAGAACTCGCCCAGCTTCTCCTCCTCGACCCCGTACACCTTCGCGCGCGAGGCGCCCCAGCCGCCGGCGAAGATGCCGGAGCCGCGCACCACCCCGTCGGGGTTGATGCCGTTGACGCGGATCTGGTGCTCGCCGAGCTCCGCCGCGAGCAGTCGCACCTGGTGGGCCTGGTCCGCCTTCGTCGCCGAGTAGGCGATGTTGTTCGGGCCCGCGAAGACGGAGTTCTTCGAGGAGATGTAGAGGATGTCCCCGCCCATGGCCTGCGCGATCATCACGCGCGCCGTCTCGCGGGAGACGAGGAAGCTTCCGCGCGCCATGACGTCGTGCTGCAGGTCCCAGTCCTTCGCGGTCGTCTCCAGCAGCGGCTTGGACAGCGACAGGCCAGCGTTGTTCACGATGAGGTCGAGCCCGCCGAAGGCGAGCACCGCCTCGGCGACCATCGCGATCACAGCCTGCTCATCGGAGACGTCCGCGCGCAGCGCGACCGCATGATCGGATCCGCCGAGCTCCTCGGCCGTGGCCTCGGCGTTCTCGAGGTTCAGATCCGCGATGACGACGCAGGCGCCCTCGGCGACGAGCCGGGTCGCGGTCGCCTTGCCGATCCCGGACCCGCCACCGGTGACGAGCGCGACACGGGTCGCGAGCGGCTTGGGCTTCGGGCGGCGCTGCAGCTTCGCCTCCTCGAGAGCCCAGTACTCGATGCGGAACTTCTCCGCCTCGTCGATGGGCGCATAGGTGGAGACCGCCTCAGCGCCACGCATGACGTTGATGGCGTTGACGTAGAACTCGCCGGCCACCCGCGCGGTCTGCGCGTCGGCGCCGAACGAGAACATGCCCACCCCGGGGATCAGCACGATCGCCGGATCCGCACCGCGCATGGCGGGGGAGTCGGCTTCCGCGTGGCGGTCGTAGTAGGCGGCGTACTCCTCGCGGTAGGCGGCGTGCAGCTCCTGCAGCCGCGCGATCTGCTCCTCGACCGGTGCGTCGGCCGGCAGGTCCAGGACCAGCGGCTTCACCTTGGTGCGCAGGAAGTGGTCGGGGCAGGAGGTGCCCAGCTCTGCGAGCGGGCCGAGCTTCTCCGAGGCGAGGAACTCGTGCACCGTCTCGGTGTCCGTCCAGTGCCCGATCATCGGCGCATCGGTCGAGGCGAGGCCTCGCACGACGGGGAACAGGGCCGACGCCTTCGCGCGACGCTCCGCCTCGGGCAGTGCGGCACGGGCAGGATCATGCGCGCCGAAGGGCTCGGCGGCACCGTGCGCATCGAGGTGCGCCTGCGCCGCGCGGATGATCCGCAGCGAGTTCTCCTTGGCCTCCTCGGAGGTCTCACCCCAGGCGGTGATGCCGTGACCACCGAGGATGCAGCCGATGGACTCGGGGTTCTGAGCCTTGATCTCGGCGATGTCCAGGCCCAGCTGGAAGCCTGGGCGGCGCCACGGCACCCACGCCACCGCGTCCCCGAAGATCTCGCGGGTCAGCGCCTCCCCGTCGGCCGCGGTCGCGATCGCGATGCCGGCATCGGGGTGGAGGTGATCCACGTGCGGCGCGTCGACCAGGGCATGCATCGCTGTGTCGATGCTCGGTGCCGCGCCGCCCTTGCCGAACAGGCAGTGGTCGAAGGCGGCGACCATCTCGTCCTCGCGCTCCACGCCCGGGTACACGTCCTGCAGCGCCCGGACCCGGTCCAGACGCAGGACCGCGAGGCCCTTCTCCTGCAGGGTGCCGAGGTCGCCGCCGGAGCCCTTGACCCACAGCAGCTCGACGTCCTGCCCGGTGACGGGGTCGAGGTCGGTGCCCTTGGCGGAGGTGTTGCCGCCGGCGTAGTTCGTGGTGGTCGGGTCCGCGCCCAGCTCGTTCGAGCGGGCGAGGAGCGCGTCGATCGTCTCGCGTGCGGTGCTCATGCTCAGGCGCCCCATCCCATCTGGTTCCCGCCCACGCGCTCCGCGGCGACCTTCTCCTCGTAGCCGCTCGCGCGGAACGCCGCGAAGGGGTCCGCCGGCAGGCTGCGCTCCTCGCGGAAGGCAGCGAGCGCCGGACGCACGTCCGTCCAGAAGGCGTCCATGAGGATGGCGTGCGCCTCGAGCACGTCGTGGCGCTCCTGCGCGTCCGCGAGCGCCTCGCGATCCACGAGCAGCGCCTTGGCGAGGGTCTCCTGCACGTTCATCACGGAGCGGATCTCGCCCTGGATCTTCGACTCGAGGTTGTGGCACTGGTCGAGCATGAAGTTCACGCCCGAGGAGGGGCGGTGCGCGTCCTGCTGCACGATCTCGAACAGGATCCGGAACAGCTGGAACGGATCCGCGGAGCCGACGATCAGATCGTCATCCGCGTAGTTGCGGGAGTTGAAGTCGAAGGCGCCCAGACGGTTCTGGCGCAGCAGCTGCGCGACGATGAACTCGATGTTCGTGCCCGGTGCGTGGTGGCCGGTGTCGAGCACCACCTGCGCCTGCTCGCCGAGGGCCAGGCAGTGCAGCAGGCTCGTGCCCCAGTCCGGGACATCGGTGTGGTAGAACGCCGGCTCGAAGAACTTGTACTCGAGCACGATCCGCTCGCCCTCGCGCAGCCCCAGGTAGATCTCCTGCAGCGACTCCGCCAGATGGTCCTGGCGGCGGCGGATCGAGTCCTGGCCGGCGTAGTTCGTGCCATCGGCCAGCCAGATCTTCAGCTCGTGCGAGCCGGTCTCCCGCATCACGTCCAGGCACTCGAGGTGATGGTCGATCGCGCGGCGGCGCACGGTCTTGTCGCCGTGGGTGAGCGAGCCGAACTTGTACTCGTCATCCTGGAAGGTGTTCGAGTTGATCATGCCGATCTGCACACCCTGCTCGGTGGCGTAGTCGCGCAGCGCGCCGAAGTCCTCGACCTTGTCCCAGGGGTAGTGCAGGGACACGCGCGGGGAGGCGCCCGTGACCGCATGCGCCTGCGCGGCATCCGCGATCTTCTCGTAGGGATCCCGCGGCGTGCCCGGGGTGCTGAACACCTTGAAGCGGGTGCCGGAGTTGCCGAAGCCCCAGCTGGGGACCTCGAGCGAGAACTCGGCGAGGTCGCGGGCGACCTCAGCGGAGAAGGTGGTGGGTGTGGACATAGGGGCTCCTTCGACGCGGTGCGGTCCGTCCTCGACGAGGGACCGATGAGGCGGGGCGGGCCGGAACGACCAGTCCCCCCGCCGCCTTGAAACGACTCAAGAAGGAACCTAGCATTCCATTGGGCGCTCCGACAAGCGGGGTCCCAGCTGGTTTCGCCGCTGATGCTCTCGGTGAGGAGACTCGATGACCGACCCCACTCTCACCCGCCTGCTCGCCACCACCGACGCCCGCAGCCCGCACCGCTGCTGCTTCCTGCTCCACGTGCGGCCCGAGAAGCTCACCGAGTACGTCGCCGCGCATCAGGACGTCTGGACCGAGATGCGGGAAGCCCTTTCCGAGGCGGGCTGGCGCAACTACTCTCTGTTCCTGAGGCCCGAGGACGGGATGGTCGTCGGGTATTTCGAGTCCGATGACGTCGACGCCGCGCAGGACGCGATCGCGCGCGCCGCCGTCAGCCCCCGCTGGGAGGCCGCGATGGCCGAGTACTTCGCTCCCGGCGGTGGCGAGAAGCAGGTCCTGCCGCAGTACTTCCACCTCGCCTGAACCCCTCCGAAGGAGTCATCGATGACCACCGAACCCGCCCCCAGAGTGCTCAACGACAACGGGGCCTGGTGCTGGTTCCAGGACGAGCGCGCGCTCGTCGACCCCGAGCGGCGACTGCTGGTCGTCGGCTCCATCGCCTCCGTCGGCGGGAAGGACGGAGACCGCCGCGGCGGCGACCTCGACCTGAACGTCGTGGACCTCGAGAGCGGGGACGTGCAGGTCGTGACCCTGCACGAGGGCTTCGAGTCCGATGACCACGACGTGCCCGCGCTCTGGCTGCGGCCCGACGGGCGCTGGCTCGCGGTCTACGCCCGCCACAAGACCGACGACAACACCTACTGGCGGATCAGCGAGCCCGGCGACCCCACTCGCTGGGGCGAGGAGAAGATCTTCGACTGGTCCGGCCTCACCGGGAGCCGCCGCGTCACCTACTCGAACCTCCACGAGCTCGACGGGCGCCTGTACTGCTTCGTCCGCGCGATCAACGACGACCCCTGCGCGCTCGTCTCCGACGACCACGGTGAGACCTGGACTTTCGAGGGCAAGCTGTTCCACCGCGAGAAGATCGGCTACGTCAACGCCTACGCCCGCTACGCCGACGGACCCGACGGGCTGCACGTCATCGCGACCGACCACCATCCCCGCGACTACGACAACGCGATCCACCACGGCGTCCTCTCCAGCGGCCGCCTCCACGACTCAACCGGGCAGGTGGTGGGCGGTCAGCTGTTCACCGACCCTCCGATCAACCAGGACCAGCTCACCACGATCCTGCCCCGCGGCAGCGAGGTGGGCGGGGCGCTGCTCAGCCACGCCTGGACCACCGACCTGCGGGACGTGAACGGAGTGGTCTCTGCAGTGATGACCGCCCGCGCCGACCATGACGGCTGGCCCGAAGGCAGCGCAGTGACCAGCCCGGACGCGGTACGGGATGCCAACGGGAACGACGTTCCCGTCCCTGATCTGCGGCTCCTCTACGCCCGTCTCGGCGCCGACGGGAACTGGGCCGTGCACCCCCTCGCCGCAGCGGGCCCGGGCCTCCTGCCCCACGAGCAGGACTACACCGGCCTTGCCGCACTGGACCCCTACGACCCCGACCACCTCGTGCTCTCCACCCCGATCGACCCGCGCGACGGCCGCAACCTGGAACGCCGGGAGCTGTTTCGCGGTCGCACGGCCGACGGGGGTGCGACGTGGTCGTGGACCGCGATCACCGAGGACTCCGCGGTCGACAACCTTCGCCCGATCCTCGCCCCCGGCGACCCCGCCACCGAGCACCTCCTGTGGTTCCGCGGCGACATGGCCTCCTCGCAGCGCTTCGACTGCGAGGTCGTCCTCGCCTCCCGCCCCCGCTGACCCCGCTCCCCGCACCTCCCGCTCACCGCCGAGCGACCCGCCCCAGAACAGAAGGCCCCATGACCTCCGCACGCCAGATCCCTGAGCTCCATCCCTCCGCACTCGGGCAGATGGCCGCCCGCCTGCGCGATCTCTCGGACGCCTATGCCGCCGGCGGCCCCACCCCGGAGCAGGACGCCGCCTGGAACGCGCCCTACGGTCCCCGCGAGGAGTGGGACCTCGATGTCCGCGATGACTCTGCGCCCGGCCCTCACGGTCCGGTGCCCGTCCGGGTCTACAGCCCGCGCACCCCGTCGGCCGCGCCGCGGCCCGTGCTCGTGTTCTGCCACGGCGGGTCCTTCCAGCACGGCGACCTCGACATGCCCGAGGCCGACGCGACCGCACGCGGCGTCGCCGGACGCGCGGACGCCGTCGTCGTCTCCGTCGACTACCGACTGTGCGACGAACCGCTTGGCGGCAATCCCGCCCGCCGCCTGCCCGGCACCCCGGAGGACCTCGAGGTCCGTGCGCCGATCCCGTGCGATGACGTGATCGCCGCCGTGGACTGGACCCGGGCCCAGGCAGGCGAGCTCGGCATCGACCCTGCTCGCCTCGCCCTCGGCGGTGCGTCGGCCGGTGGGAACCTCGCCGCCGCGGCGAGCCTGCGCCTCGCGGAGGAGGGCTGTGCTCCGGCCCTGTCGCTGCTCATGTATCCCGTCACGCACCCGCTGAACCCCGAGCCCACCACGGAGGAGGCGGAGGCGCTCGGCGCCCTGCCTGAACCGCTCGGCTTTTCCCCGGAGAAGATGCGGGTCATGTCCGAGAACTACCTCGGCGGCCCGCTCGAGGACGCTACCGCCCACGACTTCCCGGGCCTCGGCACGCGTGAGCAGCTCGCGATCCTGCCCCGCACCTATCTCGAGGCCGATGAGCACGACCATCTGCGCCTCTCCGCCCGGCGCTACGCCGAGCAGCTCGCCGAGGCCGGCGTCGAGGTCGAGTACGTGGTGCGCCGCGGCGTCACCCACGGCCACCTCAACAAGGTGGGCCTGGCCGAAGCCGCACAGTCCTTCGAGAAGCTCGCCGCGCTCGTCGGCGAGCTCTGAGGACCGCCCCCTTCCCCGGAGGACGACGATGTCTCTCACGCAGCCCACCCCTCAGTCCCGCACTCCCCGCAGCTGGCCTCTGTTCAGCCGCCGCCGCGCCCTCGGCGCCGTCCCGCTCCTCGCCCTCACCGGCACCGCGCTCGTCGCGTGCAACCCCGCGGCGAGCACCCGCCGCGAGGACGCGAAGGGCCTGCGCTTCTCCTGGTGGGGCAACGCCGAACGGCAGGCCACGACCGAGGAGATCATCGACCTCTTCGAGACGGCGCACCCCGATATCCCCGTCGCGACCGAGCCGGGCGACATCGCTGGCTACTGGGACAAGCTGAACACCGCGGTCGCCGCCGGAGACGAGCCCGACGTCATCACCATGGGTGGCGCTTACCCCGCCGAGTACGCGCAGCGCGGCCTCCTGCTGGACCTCGGCACCGTCTCCGAGCAGCTCGACCTCAGCGTCTTCGACGAGTCGGCGCTCTCGCCCGGCACCGTCGACGGCACCGTCGTCGCGGTCCCCACCGGCATCAACGCCCCCGCGATGATCATGAACCCCGCCGTGCTCGAGGCCGCCGGCATCACCCCGCCGGACACCGACACCTGGACCTGGCAGGACTACATCGACATCTGCGCCGCCGTCACCGAGGCGAGCCCCGAGGGGACCTACGGCTCCGGCACCACCCTCACCCACGACTCCCTCGACCTCTGGGCCCGCCAGCACGGCCAGAACCTCTACACCGAGGACGGTCAGCTGGGTCTCGAGGTCGGGACCGTGGAGAGCTTCTTCCAGCTCGCGAAGGACCTTGTGGACAGCGGCGCCGCACCGAGCGCGGATCGTCTGGTCGAGCTCACCGACGTCTCGACCGAGCAGACCCTCATAGGCACCGGGCAGGCCGCGTTCACCGCAACCTGGTCCAGCTCCCTGACCCCGCTGAGCGATGCGGCAGGCGAGAAGCTGCAGCTCGTTCCGCTGCCGGGGGAGAGCGAGGAGCCCGGAGCCTGGCTGCAGCCCTCGCAGATGTTCACGATCTCGGCCCGCACCGCCTCCCCCGAGGACGCCGCGCTCCTGGTGAGCTTCCTGCTCACCGACCCGGAAGCCGGGCGCCTCGTCCTCACCGACCGTGGCGTCCCCGCCGTCGCCGCCCAGCGCGAGGCGATCCTCCCCGAGCTCTCCGAGACCGCGCAGGCCGAGGTCGCCTACATCGATGACCTCTCCGCCCGCGAGCTCAAGCCCACGTGGATCGGCCCGGCCGGCTCCACCGCGATCGAGGAGATCACCCCGCGCCAGCAGCAGGAGGTCCTCTTCGGGCGCGCCACTCCCGCCGAGGCCGCCGCGGCCTGGTTCGAGGAGGCGAGCGCGGCGATCACCGACGGATGACCCCCACCGACCCCGCCCTCGCGTCGGGACCTGCCTCCCGGGTCGACCGCCGCGCACTCGTCAGCCGCCACAACCCGCAGCTCGGTCTCGACGATCGCGCCGTGCTCTCCGTGGGCAACGGCAGCTTCGCCGTGGGCCTGGACCGCACCGGCACCCACACCCTGCCCGCCCGGCCCGGCGCCCCGCAGACCACAGCGCTCGCCGAATGGGGCTGGCACAGCCTCCCGCAGACCGACGACGCCACCTGGGAGGAGCACTTCCGCCTCTACGACAGCCCGCGCGGCGAGGTGCCGTACATGGACCTCGTCGGCCCCTCTGAACCGGGGGCCGACGAAGGCCGCGCCCGCTGGTTCCGCGCGAACCCCCACAAGGTGTCCCTGCTGCGCCTCGTCCTTGTCGATCGCGAGAGCGGGGAGGCGCTGCAGGAGGCGGATCTGACCGACGCCCACCAGGTTCTGGACCTCTGGAACGGCCTCGTCACCAGCACCTTCCGCCACCGCGGCCGCCCTGTCACGGTGACGGTCGCGGCCGACCCGGAGATCGACGCGCTCTCGCTGCGTGTCGACGCCGCCCACCTCGCCCTCGAGCTGCACTTCCCCTACGGCACCGAGGACTGGGACGGCTCCGCCGACTGGACCCGCCCCGAGGCGCACCG
>Ga0079224_100008949_pt1 | contig 13608 bp, 13 predicted proteins | sample Stecom2015_FD_80414 | JGI IMG/M metagenome (GOLD analysis project Ga0079224, IMG submission 80414) | Agricultural soil microbial communities from Utah to study Nitrogen management - Steer compost 2015 | ecosystem: Environmental > Terrestrial > Soil > Agricultural land | place: USA: Utah... | reverse complement strand
CCAACTCAGCTATGCTGGCTTTGGCACGTTGTGCCAATTGTTCACCGAATTCCGTAATTCGCATGTGGCGTGTGTTACGATAGAAAAGTGGCTCCCCTAATGTTCTCCCCAGTTCCTTGATCGCACGCGTCACTGCCTGGGGCGACACAGCAAGACGAGCAGCAGCCTCCTTAAAACTTGAGGACTCAGCAGCTACACAAAAGATACGCATCATTTCAAGACGATTTGACATCTCTCGATTATTCCACAAAATGGAATACTAAAACTAACATATTCCTATTTATTGCATGCAAGGAATTCATCATACTTGCAGCATCTTTTATTCATTCCCCGAGCACATGAGGTCAACATGCTGACTTTGAATATCAATGGCGAAGAAAAACAGCTAGATGTAACGGATGACATGCCCATATTATGGGCGCTGCGAGATGTCGCGCAGATGACAGGAACGAAGTTCGGCTGCGGCATGGCACAGTGTGGTGCCTGTACCGTGCATCTTGATGGTCAGCCAATACGTTCCTGTGTCACACCAATCTCCGCAGCTGTCGGAAAAAAAATTACGACTATCGAACACATGAACAGCGACCCCGTGGGTCAAGTCGTACAGGACGCCTGGCAGGAACTTGATGTCGTGCAATGCGGTTTTTGCCAGTCAGGACAGATCATGGCTGCCACCGCACTGCTCAGTCAGAACAAGTCCCCTACCGATGCCGATATCGACGCGGCCATGAATGGCAATATCTGCCGGTGTGGCACCTATCCGCGTATTCGCGCCGCCATCCACCATGCTGCAAAGAAACTAGCCTGAGGATCATCAGATGGGAAACATTAAGAACATTTCCAGACGTCAATTTCTCAAGGCCACGGCTTTCATCGCCGGCGGCCTGGTAATCGCATTCACCATCCCGCAAGCGAAACGCTTCATGAGTAAAAGTCCAGCATCGAATGCCGATGGAGCGACCTTCGCACCGAATGCTTTCCTTCATATCGGAAGCGATGACACCATCACCGTATTACTGGCACACAGTGAGATGGGACAAAGCATCTGGACCACGCTCCCCATGCTGATTGCAGAGGAACTCGATGTCGAGCTCGAACGCATTCGCATTGAACATGCACCTCCAGCCCCCGTCTACGCACACACAGCCTATGGCCTCCAGATTACCGGTGGATCTACAACGACTTGGTCGGAATTCGACCGTTATCGACAAGCTGGCGCGATGTCGCGCACTCTATTGGTGATGGCGGCCGCCAATCGACTGGGTGTCAGCCCGGAACAATGTCGCACCGAGAACGGTATGGTGATCGTTGGTGACCAGCGTTTCACCTACGGTGAACTGGCAGACGAAGCAGCCAAACTCGAAGCGCCGTCTGAGGTTCCTCTTCGTGACCCTAGCGAATGGAAGATCATTGGAAAGGCGACTAAACGTCTGGACAGCCGTGAAAAGATCGATGGTAGCGCGGTCTTTGGCCAAGATATCCAATTTGACGGCCTGAAGATCGCCGTGGTGTCTCGCAGCCCGTATTTTGGCGGCAAACTCAAATCTTACGATGACAGCGAAGCAAAGAAGATACCGGGCGTCATAAAAGTAGTACAGGTGCCTACCGGCGTTGCTGTTGTAGCAGACAATTTCTGGGCAGCGAAACGCGGTAGAGATGCACTGAATATCGAATGGGATGCTGGTCCCAATGCCAATCTCGACAGCGACCAGATGTTCGCCGATTTCCGCAAGATGGCCGCTGAGAAAGGTGCGATAGCCGCTGCCGCAGGCGAACCGGATAACGTACTTGATCAGGCCAGCAAGGTGATCGAGGCCGAGTACGCCGTCCCCTACCTCGCCCACTCGCCGATGGAGCCACTCAACTGCACCGTCAGGATCAGCAAGGATAGCTGTGAGATCTGGACAGGCACCCAAGCCCCAGGTCTGGAACAGGCGGCGGCGGCAGCCATCCTTGGCATAGATCCAGAAAAGGTCAAAGTGCATACCCCATTCCTTGGCGGTGGCTTCGGCCGTAGAGGGAACCCCGATACGGATTTCGTTTCTGAAGCGACCCATGTCGCCAAGGCAGCCGGTATGCCGGTCAAAACGATTTGGACACGTGAGGACGATATCAAGGGCGCATACTATCGCCCAATGAACCTGCATCAGGTCAAGATCGGTCTTGATGAGGCGGGCAACCCACTTGTCTGGAGACACACCTGTGTCGGCCAATCCATCATGACGGGCACGCCATTTGAAGAATATATGATCAAGGACGGCGTCGATGCCACCTCAGTCGAAGGCCTTGCGGATTCGCCCTATGTCAAAGCGACCCCGCACCACTTGGTCGACCTGCATACACCCAAGATCGATATCCCGGTACTTTGGTGGCGATCGGTTGGTCACAGCCAGAATGCCTTCATCGTAGAGAGCTTGATCGACGAGATGGCACACGCTGCCGGTCGCGACCCGGTGGAGTATCGCCGTCAACTGCTGAAGGAGCACCCTCGCCATCTTGCAGCACTCAACCTAGCTGCGGAGAAGGCCGGATGGGGCAAGCCCTTACCTGCCGGTATCTTCCGTGGAGTAGCTGTGCACGAGTCATTCGGTAGCTACGTCGCCGAGGTCGCTGAAGTCTCGGTGGCGAACGGTGAGGTCAAGGTGCATCGCGTAGTTTGTGCGATCGACTGTGGGCTTGTTGTCAATCCAGAATCACTGGTGGCCCAGATGGAATCTGGCATCGCCTTTGGTCTGAGTGCCGCACTAACCGGCAAGATCTCGCTGAAAGACGGAAAGATCGAGCAATCGAACTTCAACGACTATCAAGTACTCCGGATAAGCCAGATGCCCAAGGTGGAAGTGCATATCGTACCGAGCACGGACAAGATGGGCGGCGCCGGGGAACCAGCCACCCCACCGATCGCTCCTGCCGTCACTAACGCCATCTTTGCAGCGACAGGTAAACGAATCCGCACGCTGCCTATCGCGGATCAGTTGGCTTAAAGACCGCATGAACTCACTTGACTGGGAAGTACTGTCGAAGGCACGTGAGTGGCTAGAACATGGTCACCACGTGCATCTTTTCACGGTGGTGCAGACCTGGGGATCCGCACCACGTCTGCCCGGCGCGATACTTACAATCAGAGAAGACGGTCAATTATGCGGCTCGGTTTCCGGCGGATGCATAGAAGACGAACTGGCTGACAAGGCAAAGTCCGGCTTGCTACCTCAAACGGTCTCCTTAATGGAATATGGCGTCAGCCGCGATGAGGCACAACAATTCGGCATCCCATGTGGTGGCAGGCTACAGATCTTTGTCGAACCGCTAAAATCCGCACTCCAGCTGGATCCTATCATCGATAACATAGAGAATAGGAGACTGGTCCAGCGCTCGGTCAATCTTCTAACCGGTGAATCCAAACTGAAAGAGGCTTTGCCTGGTAGTTCCGCAAGACTGGAAGGAGACTGGTTCCACACCTATTTTGGACCGAAATGGCGCCTACTCATCATCGGTGCTAATCAACTCGGCAGCACACTGGCCAGCATGGCGCAAACGCTAGACTTCGACGTTCTAGTATGCGAGCCTCGTGAAGACATTCGAGCGCAGTGGCATGTCGATGGAACAAGGTGGGTAGATGGCATGCCTGACGACGTCGTGCAGAACATTAGACCTGATGCCCACACGGCCATTGTCGCAGTGACGCATGACCCCAAACTCGACGACATGGCGCTACTCGAAGCACTTAAATGCGATGCATTCTACATAGGTGCGCTCGGATCTCGAAAAAATCAAGAAAAACGCCGGGAACGCCTAAGAATGTTCGATTTGAGTGAATCAGAAATCGCGAGGCTGCATGGCCCAGTCGGCCTGCCCATCGGGAGCAGAACTCCGGCGGAGATCGCTATCGCCATCCTTGCCGAAATCATCCAAGTAAGGAGTCAGCAACGTACCGCGACTTCTGAGTCGATCGCATGTGCGACCAAAGCCAGTTGTAGAACATAGTCTCAAGTATCGGGTAGTTAGATTTCCAACTGGTCGGGCGTATCGATATCCTTCAATATGCCGGCATCATCACTGGGGAGAAGCTCTACCGCTGATGCATGTCTCTCCAGTAATGCCTTAGCACCAACATCACCTGTTAACGCTAGAAGTTCCGGAGCGTATCGTGCAGAGAAACCTACAGGATGCCCTCGCCTTTGCCCGATAACCGGCACGACGATCCCACTTCCACTCCGGATACGCCGGCCGACCTCAGCGATGGTCTCAGGACGGATGAACGGCATGTCTGCCAACGCGATCACAAATCCGCTCGCCCCCGGGTAATGGGCTGAAGCCAAACGAACACCGGTCGCCAGACTCTTCGACATCTGAAAATCGTCAGCATCACATACCGCAAGATCCAGACCGAGGGATCGTAGCGCATCATGGAGTTCTAAGTCCTTTGGTCGCACCACTGCAACACTTATAGGCAAAGCCTTGACCAGATGCCGTGCTGACCTATCCACCATCAGGCTACCATCTGGTAAGGACTGCATCAATTTATTCTGGGTCCCAAAGCGGCGGGAATGTCCTGCAGCTAGAAGTATGCCGATCGCATCCATCACAAGCATCCATCCCTTGAGGAGAAGAAACGTAAGATTTCGCTAGGAATAAAAGGAATTTGGTTGGGATATGAATGGCGGAGAGGGAGGGATTCGAACCCTCGACAGGGTTGCCCCTGTGCCACCTTTCCAGGGTGGTGACTTAAACCACTCATCCACCTCTCCTGCTTGGAGGCGGGATTATAGCGTAAGTCTCGCGTCTGTCCAAACATACGAGAAAAATTGACCGCTTTTTTCGCTCAAGTGATGACGCCCTCCATCACATAAGCCTTCACCGGCCCCCTTCCCTTGACATCGATCTCGCCCAGAGGCTTGAAATTAAACTTATCCTTGAGGAGGTGGTAAGTTGCCTCAGTCACTTGAATCGTACCCGGCTGGGCGTAATGCTCCATACGGCTTGCCACGTTCACTGTATCTCCCCAGAGATCATAGCTAAACTTGGTGTTGCCAATGACACCTGCGATCACCGGCCCACTATTGATACCGATTCGCATACTGAGGTCCTTACCGTTCTTTTCCGCCACCTCTCTTAACGCATCCTGCATCTCAAGTGCCATTCTGGCCACAGCCTCTGCATGATCAGGTCTGTCGTTGGGAGCACCCCCTACGACCATGTAGGCATCCCCAATCGTTTTGATCTTCTCCAGACCATATTTATCAGATAACTGATCGAATCGGGAAAATACCTGATTCAGTAAATTGACGAGCTCAGATGGCGGCATACCTGCGGAGATCTGTGTGAAATTAACAAGATCCGCAAACAAGATGGTGACGGACTCATGACTGTCCGCGATATTCAAACTTTCAGCCTTTAGCCGACTCGCGATAGATTCCGGCAGGATATTAAGCAGCAGTTTATCTGACCTTGCCTGCTCTATCGCCAATGCCTGTAACACACGCTCCTTCTGTGACTGGAAATAGCGCATCACGATATAAAGAATAGTCGCGGTTCCAGTCAGATTCATGACAAAAAAGGTATCCTTAACATGCGTAGGTATAGGCAGGGCGTTATTCGCAAAGATGGTGTTCATCTGCCAGGAAACCGCTGCCAATGCCATGAATAATGCAAACCATGGCGTCGACTGACGCGTACCCAGAATCATCAAAGCGCCGACAGGTGATAAAACCGCCCAGATAGCGACACCGCTAGAAGCCTCGAAGCCACCGATCACCCACTGCATAAAAAAGGGCATGACCAGCAGCATGACGAGTTGGACGAATATGAAATAGTCGAAGCGCTTGAGGTGATAGAAAATCAGGAGGCTGATATAGGAGACGACGATATAGAGATACGGAACCGCAGCCATAAAGGCGTATCCCTCACCTAACCCGGAAAGCGTGAATATCCAGAAGACGCAGATCAGGCTTTCGGTGAAAACCAATAAAGAAAGTATAGCCCGCCCCACCAAGGGTGCGGATGGATCAGAAAATCGACCCCATACCTGGCGAGGGAACTGGCTGAAAGATTTAAGCTTCAATTCCATCGCCTTTGAACAGCAACGCCCATTGATATTATTCTCTATACTTCCCCTGAACTTCTGAACTATATCGCATGCCTTTTGGATTATCCAGCGGCCTACTGCCAATTCTTGGCACAATTTATTCGCACGACCAATCCAAGCCTCATGGCGTCTATCGTCCGATTCAGGTAGAATTCTATTCGGCGGGCCTCCCCGCATTGCGAAGCAGCCAACCTGGTCAGGTCCGGAAGGAAGCAGCCACAACTGTCTAGCAAGTGCCGGGGGTTAGGCTCGCTCCCTATCCTATCGCTATCTACGCAAGGTCTACTTAGACTTAGACGACGAATTAAGCTAAAGTTGAGACACATCATACGTTCTCCCAACCTTGTGAGCATTCAAATATGAGTTATCAGGTTCTGGCCCGCAAATGGCGTCCGAAATCATTTGAAACGCTGGTCGGTCAGGATCATGTCGTTCGGGCATTAAGTAATGCACTGGACCAGCAGCGCCTACATCATGCTTACCTCTTTACGGGAACCAGAGGTGTAGGTAAAACGACGCTTTCACGAATACTGGCGAAATCCTTGAACTGCGAGAGCGGTGTCACATCCAAGCCCTGTGGGCAGTGCGAGGCCTGTATCGCAATCGACAAGGGTAGCTTCATCGACTATGTGGAAATGGATGCAGCATCCAACCGAGGCGTCGACGACATGACAGCCTTATTGGAGAAAGCGATCTACGCCCCGACACAAGGGCGCTACAAAGTCTACATGCTGGATGAGGTGCACCAGCTAACAGGACACGCATTTAATGCCATGCTCAAAACCCTTGAAGAGCCACCTGAGCATGTCAAATTCATACTGGCAACCACAGATCCACAAAAAGTGCCGGTCACTGTGCTGTCCCGATGCCTGCAATTCAATCTGCGTCAGATGCCAGGCAGTGCAATCAGCGAACACCTGATGCATATCCTCACAGAAGAGCAGATCGAGTTCGAGGCTATCGCACTCCAACTCATCGCGCGCGCTGCCAACGGCAGTATGCGAGATGCGCTATCGTTGCTTGATCAGGCTATCGCTTACGGTGGAAACGCTGTCAGGGAACAGGAAGTGCGTGCCATGCTGGGCGCCATCGACCAAAGCTACCTGCTCGACCTTCTTGACGCGCTGGCGAGACGGGACGGCGGCAATCTGATGAGTCACATCCGAGAGATGGAGCAGCGTAGCCAATCCTTTGAATCGGCATTGATGGAATTGGCGACCATGCTCTATCAGATATCCGTCTTCCAGGTCGTACCGGACAGCGTTCCTCAGGACTTGCCGGAACGCGGGAGAATCGCCAAGCTGGCAGAAAAATTCACGCCGGAACAGATCCAGCTTTTCTATCAGATCGCGCTGCTTGGCCGGCGTGATATCGGGCTGGCGCCAGATGAGTTCGCCGGGTTCAGCATGAGCCTGTTACGGATGCTGGCATTTATGCCAGCAGAACAAGATCACGCGCGACCGACATCAGGAAAGGCTTCTACCGACACACCTACACCCGTTAAGAATAGCGCACCTATTCAACACCGCTCGGCCGCAGAGGCGATGCAATCAATCGTGCAGAACCCTCCCTCACAGGAGGTCAAGCCACCACAACCTGAGGAAGTACACAAGGAAGCGCCAGCTTCATCGCAGCCATCAGAAACAACGGTCCCCTCCGCTTCCTTTGACGGCAACTGGCGCAAGCTCGTCGATGGCCTGAAACTCGGGCTCGCCAGAGTCCTGGCACAGAATTGCGAACTCGTACGTCACGATGAGCACAATTTCTATCTGTCAATTTCTGACGCCCACAAGCATTTGCTCGAGCAGAACTATCAGGAAAAGCTGCGTTCAGAATTGTCGCAGTACTTCGGCTGCAACATCAGGCTACACTTCGAAACTGGCAGCACGGGCAACACCCCGGCAGAACAGATGAATCAGGAGAAGGCCGAGCTACAGTCAGCTGCAGAAAGCGCTATCCGTAAGGATGAGTTCGTAAAAACACTGCTGAAAGAATTCGAAGCGACGATCATACCGTCCAGTATCAAACCCATTCAATAACGTATCAGGAGAATAATATGTTCAAAGGTGGCATGGGCAACCTAATGAAACAGGCGCAGCAGATGCAGGAGAATCTGAAGCGCGCTCAAGAAGAATTAGCCAATATCGAGGTTGAAGGTCAAGCCGGATCCGGCATGGTTAAAGTCGTTATGACATGCAGAAACGAGGTCAGACGGGTTAGTATCGACGACAGCCTGATGGGTGATGACAAGGAAATGCTGGAAGACTTGCTTGTCGTCGCTCTCAACGACGCTGTCAGCAAGGCTGAAGCCACTTCACAACAGCGGCTAAGCGGCATGATGCCAGCCGGAATGAAACTACCATTCTAAACCGAGCACGTCTTTGACCCATGTACAACCCGCCTACCCTTGAACTACTGGTCGAGGCTTTGCGCTGTCTGCCCGGCGTAGGGCCAAAATCAGCTCAACGCATGGCTTATCACCTACTCCAAAGGGATCGGAAAGGCGCAGAGCGTCTCGCTGCGACGCTTGGCAAGGCGCTAGACACGATAGACCATTGCTCTTTATGCAACAACTTTAGTGAACAACCTGTCTGCCACCTATGCAGTTCGGAAAATCGTAATGCTAGACAGCTGTGCGTCGTCGAGATGCCGACCGATCTCATGATGTTGGAGCAAACACAAAGTTATCGGGGCATGTACTTTGTCTTGATGGGACGGCTCTCTCCACTTGATGGTGTCGGCCCCAAAGAGATCCACTTGGATAGACTGATCCGCCGCGCGTTAGATGGCCACATCAACGAGGTCATCTTGGCGACCAATTACACGGTTGAAGGCGAAGCGACCGCACATTACATCAGTGAACTACTCAAGACCCGTGGTCTAAAGGTCAGCCGCATCGCCCGAGGGCTGCCCATGGGCGGAGAGATCGAGCATATTGATAGTGGCACCCTCGCACAGGCATTGATGGAGCGCCGCGACGTCAGTTAACTTGAAGGCATTCATCCCTGAATGACGGACTTGCCAGCCATTCTCACAGTAAGTCGATCAATTCCCCCGGATGAGAGATCATGATGTCTGCGCCCCACTCTTCCGGGCTTTCCGTTTCGTCTATATAGCCGAATAGCGCCACCACAGTCTTCATGCCTGCCGCCTTCCCGGCTTGCACATCGCGCTCGGCGTCACCGACATAAAGGCAATCAAGCGCATCGACCGACGCCATTCGGCATGCCATCAGCAAAGTGTCTGGATAGGGTTTGGCACGATCGGCGTCATCACCGCAGACCAAGCAAAGCGCGCGCGCATCCAATCCCATCACCCTTAAGAGCGGTTCTGAGAATCGGCGAGGCTTATTGGTCACTATCCCCCAAGATAGCCCTCTACTTTCAATCTCATCCAGAACCTCGTTCATTCCCTCAAACAGTATCGGAGATCGAGTAAACACTTGATCGTAGAGATCCAGATACTCCTGCCGCATATCGGGAAAACGTGCGTCTTCAGGTTCAAGACCAAACCCTACGGACAACAACCCTTTTGAACCATGCGATGCATACGGTCTGATCGTACTGTAAGGCAAAGCCTTCAAGCCGTGCCGCTCACGTTGCAGATTCAGTGCGTGCGCCAAGTCGGGCGCTGTGTCGACCAGTGTCCCATCAAGATCAAAGAGTATCATCTTCTATGACTGCTTGATCGCGTGTACCAGATAGTTCACGGAGACATCGTCGGTCAGACCGTAGATCTTGGTAATCGGGTTATAACTCATTCCCTTCAGGCCTGATACGGTAAGACCACTTCTTCTGATACTTGCCGATAGTTCTGAAGGTTTGATGAACTTCTCGTACTCATGCGTCCCACGTGGCAGCAGATTCAGGATATATTCAGCACCGATTACGGCAAACAGATAGGACTTCGGATTACGATTGATGGTCGAGAAAAATACATGACCGCCGGGCTTGACCAGTTTCGCACAAGCCTGCACCACAGCATCTGGATCAGGCACATGCTCTAGCATCTCCATGCAAGTCACGATATCAAAGCTCTCCGGTGCCTCGTCAGCCAGTTCTTCTACAGAAACCAAGCGGTAATCGACGCTGACACCGCTTTCCAAGCTATGCAGACGCGCGACTTTCAGCGCCTTATCGCCCAGATCGATACCAGTGACTTCAGCGCCCTTTTGCGCCATGGATTCAGACAGAATACCGCCACCGCAGCCTACATCAAGCACGCGTTTTCCCTGTAGTCCTGCACGCTGGTCGATAAAGCCCAATCGCAGTGGATTGATCTCATGCAGTGGCTTGAATTCGCTATTTTTGTCCCACCACCGATGGGCTAATGAAGAGAATTTCTGTAATTCCGCGGGATCGACGTTTAGTTGCTGCTGCGTTTCCATATCCAGTCCACTCAATGTTGTCGTGCCAAACGTGCTTGCCAGGACGACACAATTTCCTGCAATTGTGCAGGCTCGATATTGGCATAGACGCCACTTTGCCCTGGAAGTTTTCGATAGAGCAGATTCCCTGCCACCCAGGTATGGGTCACATGCTCTCGTCCGGCAACGTAAACCAGATGTGAGACTGGGTCAAAGCAAGGAAGCAATTCAGGGTCGGAGATCCTGACGGCCGTCAGGTCTGCGTCTTTACCAACTTCAATACTGCCGATTCTATCATCAAGACCGATCGCACGCGCCGCATCAAGGGTCGCCATACGTAGGGCTGTGCTGGCTGGCATAGTATCAGCCATGCCTGAAGAGCCTTTAGCGAGCAATGCCGCAAGACGCAACTCTGAAAACACATCAAGACGATTGTTACTCGCCGCACCATCTGTGCCGATACCGACATTGATCCCTTTTCGTTTCATCTCATGAACCGGTGCGATACCGCTAGCAAGTTTCAGGTTCGATGTCGGGCAATGTGCGACATGGCATCCATACCCAGCAAGGACGTCCATTTCCTTTTCATCCAAATGTACGCAGTGGGTCGCTATGAGCCCTGGTCCTAGCACACCAAGCTCTGCGAGTCGCTGAACCGGTCTCTTGCCGAACTGTTCCATGCTTGTCGCGATCTCATCGACTGTTTCATGCAAATGAAGATGTATGCCGAGACTAAGTTGCTCTGCATACGTTACGATCTGCTCAAAGCTTCGGTTGCTGACCGTATAAGGCGCATGAGGTGCCAGACTTGACGTCAATAATGGATGGTTCTTCCAGCCATCACGCGCCTCTAACCCCTTCATCAAATAGTGTTCAGCATCACTGGCATACGAGGTCGCAAACTCCATAACCACCATTCCGAGATTGGCACGCATACCAGACTGTCTGACCGCATCCGCTGCGGCACTCGGATAAAAGTACATATCATTGAAGCAGGTGACACCGCCTGCCAGCATCTCGGCACATCCAAGCAACGTGCCGTCAAACACGAAGTCCTTCGACAGGGCACGCTTCTCAACAGGCCAGATATATTCCTCCAGCCATGTCATCAGTGGCTGATCATCCGCATAGCCACGTAATAACGTCATAGCCGCATGGGTATGCAGATTGATGAGCCCAGGCAAAAGCACGTGCTCTTCAAGCTCTACGTTCGTTGATGCCCGATATCTCTGTGCCGCGGCCGACTTTGGTAGGACATCAATGATCTTCCCACGTGAGACGATGACGGCATGGTTCTCCAGCACTTCGCCAGATACGGTTACTACCCATTTGGCGCCAATCGCCAAATCAGCGTCCAGAATTTCTTCAGCCATTGTTGTTCGCATAAAAAAGCCCCGCATAGCGGGGCTTGAATTAGAAGTTACGTATTATTCGCAAGCCTTCACATCATCACGCGTCGCTTCGATCTCAACACGACGGTTCGGCTGCAAGCACTCGATCAGTTCCTTGCGTGGCAATTTCTCAGAGCAAATCACCAACGGTGTGGATTCACCTGCGCCATAAGCACGGATCAGGTTGGAACTGATGCCTTGGCTGACCAGATAGGAAGCAACTTGGTCAGCACGTCTCTTTGACAATGCATCATTGTATTGGTCAGAACCGAGCATATCGGTATGACCGGTAACGAATACGACTTCGAACGGCTCGTTCTTCAGCTTCGGAATCACTTCGTTATCAAGTACAGCGATACCTTCTGGCTTCAGCTTGTCCTTGTCGAAACCGAACAGGACTTCTGCAGACAATTCAAACCGCTCAACTTTCGGCTTACAAACCTTAGGCTCAGGTGCAGGTTCTGGTGCTGGCTCAGGTGCAGGCGCCGGTGCCACGTATGGCTCTGGCTCAACCGCTGCAACTTTCTTAGGTGCGCCAAACTTCCAGATAGCACCGATATTCAGGTAGGTGTTGCCAATCGTTTCAGATCCGTTGAAACCCAGATCACCCAACGCCTTGGCATTGTTCTCAGCCTCGGCACGGCTCCAGACATGACGCAAGTCTGCCTGCATACCCAGTGCTTCAGTGAACATGAACTGCGCACCGACACCAACGTTTGCCATCCAAGAAGTCTTCCTGTCGCCAATGTCGACACCATTGACGTCATAGTCCACATTGTTTCGTGCGATACCGAGACCGGCCAGCAAGAATGGACGGAAACGGTCACGGCTGAACATATAGAGTGCATCCACTCCGAACAGAGTTTGCTTGAATTTTCCGCTACCACCGACAACGTTCAAATCTTCATCAGCACGTGCGTGCCCCACACCGATCTGTACATCCCAGTGCTCGCTCAGCTCTTTACCGATACGCAGGAAACCGCCTGCATGATTGTCTGCTTCCAGATCGCTATCGGTATGCATGTAGCTAACACCTGGAACGACATACCAGGAACCCTCGTAAGCATCGCCAGCTTGTGCGGCAGTCATGCCGAAGCCGAGAACACCGGCAATCGCCAGACTCATCAATTTCTTATTCATTATGAAGTACTCCGTGTTTGGACGTTGATGATGAAACTATACGCAATGAAAAACCGCTACGCAACGCACTTTCAGGACATATTTACTGGATTAGCGTCTCAGACCGCCACATGTTGCATTTTTGCAACATTGAAGTGATCTTTTCCAGATTTGATGCATCCAATCGTGCATTTCTGTTCAGGCTTTCGCAGACTGCGCCACGAAAACCCAGATAATCCGGTTGTAATCGATGAAGTGTAGCAATATGCGACTCGCGAAGTGAGCCCGCAAGTCCTGTGACCAAACCATGGTTTCGGGCAATCTTGCAGAAATTGTCCAATTCCTCAAATGAGAGGCAGTCTGTCAAACTACCACTCAGCTTATCCGCGGTATCCAGCATCACACCATAGAAGCCGGCTCCGGCCAATATCGGAATCAGCGAATAATCCGGGTATTTGTCAGCCATAAGCACTGCGACCAGCTTGAACCGCTCACTTGCGACTTCAGCTACCGCATGTGCGCATGATGCCATCTCATCGCCACCAACAAAGCCTACCTTTACGATATCGACCCCCGCACTCCCCACTTCGAGAACGGCTTCTGCAAGTAGTTGTGGCTTCATTGCCAGATCCCCGATAGTCGCGCTG
>Ga0079224_100008948_pt1 | contig 13608 bp, 16 predicted proteins | sample Stecom2015_FD_80414 | JGI IMG/M metagenome (GOLD analysis project Ga0079224, IMG submission 80414) | Agricultural soil microbial communities from Utah to study Nitrogen management - Steer compost 2015 | ecosystem: Environmental > Terrestrial > Soil > Agricultural land | place: USA: Utah... | reverse complement strand
CATTGCTCCTGTTGCAAAGAAGGCAGCAAAGTAATGGTAGAAGTTAAAGTAAAAACTCTGGATCATTTCGATCCAGAGTTTGCTCTTCCATTTTATGCTACAGATGAAGCCGCTGGGGCCGATATTAAGGCTTCACTTCCGGGTAAAAAATCCTTAATTGTTAAACCTGGAAGTCGAGTGCTTGTTCCCACAGGCCTTTGTATGGAAATCCCGCCAGGATATGAGATTCAGGTTCGACCTCGCTCTGGCCTGTCGCTGAAATCATCTCTTCTTGTCGTTAATTCTCCCGGTACAATCGACTCTGATTATAGGGGAGAAGTTAATATTATTATTGGAAACTTCGGAACAGATGATTATGAGATCGAGCACGGTCTAAGAATTGCTCAGCTTGTCATTGCTCCCGTTCTACAGGCAAAATATATTCTTGCTGATGCCATAAATGATACCGCTCGTGGAGCTGGTGGCTTCGGTTCAACAGGAACAAAGTAGAGGTTAAAATGGATATAAAAGTTCCATATCAAAATATCACAGATAAAAAAGTTGCTTATGATAAGGCCTGTGAACTTATTCCTGAAGTTATTGCTAAATTCGGAGTAAAAGCTCAAGTTGATAAAAACGATGCTGACTGTCTGATGAAAGCCAAGGGTAGTGGGTTTGAAGCCAAAATTCATTTTTTAGATAACGAAGCACAGGTGAGTGTAGACCTAGGATTTATGCTTAAGCCTTTTAAATCAAAAATTTTAGAGACGATTGAACATCAAATTAAGAAAGTAGTATGAGCGATTATAAAGTTACCCTGTGGCCATCAGGTGAAGTTTTAAACTTCAATGGCGATGAAACTCTGCTTGCCCAGTTGAAGGCAAGTGGTAAAAAAATAAAATCAAGCTGCGGTGGTTGCGCGACCTGCAGTGATTGCATGATTATTGTTAAGTCAGGTGAAGATAATCTGACTCCTCAGACTTTTGAAGAACTCAGACTTCTCGGAAATGTGTTTCATATTACAAAAGAGCGTCTAAGTTGTCAGACTCGTCTTACAGGGGATGCGACCATTGATATTAGCGCTCATGATAAGAATACTTTTACCGGAAAGAATGAAGTGCAAAAGCCTCAAGTGCGATTAAAAAAGAAAGAAGAAGTAGAGAAAACTCTCAAAGAAAGAGAAGAACGGGCCCCTCGAGGTAAAGGGGATACTTGGTTTAAACATTGGGAGAAAGGGGAAGAAGGAGAGAGTGAGGGAGCTACCAAAGCTAAAAAGCTTGGTGGTAACAAAAGGCCTAAACCTTTTAAATTCTCTACCTCAGATGAAGATGAAAACTAAGCTAGTAAAGTTGTCATAGTAATTTTCTCAGTGTTACAGTTTATACTTTAGCACTGAGGATTTAAATGACAGCAACAACACACACAGAATCAAATAACAAATTTCCCTCACAAATTAAGTACATCGTAGGAAACGAGGCCTGTGAACGCTATAGTTACTACGGGATGCGTTCAATCCTCACAGTTTTTATGATTCAGGTTCTCCTGTTTCAAGAAACCAAGGCCACTTCAGTTTATCACCTCTTTGCGGGGGCCTGTTACCTTACTCCGCTTTTAGGAGCATGGATTTCTGACAGAATTTGGGGAAAATATAAAACAATTCTTTATCTCTCGCTTGTTTATTGTGTGGGTCATGCAGTTCTTGCGATTTGGGAAACAGAGTACGGACTCTATGCTGGTTTAGGGCTTATTGCTCTAGGTTCAGGTGGGATTAAGCCATGTGTTTCGGCCCACGTAGGGGATCAGTTCAAGGCCAATCAACAGCATCTCTTGAAGAAAGTATATGAACTATTTTACTTCATGATTAACTTTGGATCTTTCTTTTCAACTCTCATTACTCCTTGGACCCTTGATAAGTATGGTCCTTCCATTGCCTTTGGGATTCCGGGAATCCTTATGTTTATTGCTACTTTTATTTTCTGGTTGGGAAGAAAAGAGTTCGTCCACGTTCCTCCTACAAAGTCAGATGGTCACGGATTAGTTCCGGTCGTCCTTTCTGCTTTTAGAAATAGAAGTTCAAGAACTCCAGGTACGAAATTTTTAGATGGTGCTATCACAGACCACTCACAAGATCAGATCGAAGCGGTGAGGGCGGTTTTTGATATTGCTAAGCTTTTTGCTGCTATATCAGTCTTCTGGGCCCTTTTCGATCAACATGGTTCAAGTTGGATTATTCAGGCCATGAATATGAATCTCGTCTTTATGGGAGTACAGTTTTCGGCGAGCCAGATCGCTGCATGGAATCCCATTATGGTAATGGGACTTATCCCATTCTTCTCTCTTATGGTTTATCCTTTCTTTGAAAAGATGGGAATACACATGTCAGCTCTTCGTCGTATGACTTGGGGGATGTTCACGGGTGCTATTTCATTTCTTATTATTGCGATGATTCAAGTATGGATGGATTCTTCTGCGGATAAAATTAATGTCATGTGGCAGTTCTTCCCATACCTCGTAATTACTATGGCCGAAGTGATGATCTCTATCACAGGTCTTGAGTTTGCTTATACACAGGCCCCTCGTTCGATGAAGTCTTCCATTATGTCGATTTGGCTATTAACAGTCTTCTTTGGAAATTTGATAACGGCCTATGTTGCTGAGATTAACTTTTTCCCAGTGGCCTCTTCAGGTTATTTCTTTTTCTTTGCGATCTTGATGGCGCTCTTTGCAGTGATCTTTTGGTGGATGGCCAAGAACTATAAGATAAAAAATTATATGGAGTCTTAAATTGCAAAGCCCCTCTTAAAGAGGGGCTTTGTTTTTATTCTTCTAGTAGAGCTTGAGGGAAGTTTTTTGAGCTGTTGAAACCATGGACTGGCTCCCAAACCGTGTTAGTCAGGTGAAGTGGTCCCAATGTTCTTCTCATTGGAATGACATCATCCCAATCTAAGATATCATTAAGGTCATTGATGGGGTCGTTGTCACCAGGGTTTTCTACTCCAAGATAGTTATCAATTCTTCCATCAGCAAGATCATAGATATCTGAGATGAGTTCAAACTTGGTTCTATCTGTAGAGAAGAATCTGTCCCACTCTCTCACAACCATTTTGATTCTTGCACGAGTTTCTCTTGCTGAATCAAGACAGTAGAATGTGTAGTAAGGGCTTGTTCTGTAACTATCTCCTGTTTCTTCATCATAATAACCTAAAAAAGGTTCTGCTGCATAAGCAATCCCTCTTCTTACAGGTCGAGGAACGAGAGTACTGTCGAGTTCAGTAATGTTATCTGTTTGATCGATTCCATCAATATCTAGAATCCCTCCATAAGACCTTCCTGCCGCATAGTTCTCCATTAGAAGAGGATAGTATGTTCTCTGTTCTCTGAAGGCTTCTGCATAGTCGATTACCGGATCACCTGGCTCTAAAGGCTGGGTTCCATAATCCGCATGAGGTGTAGCTAGGTTTCTTCTAAAATTGGCATAAAAGAGGTTAGAAAAGTTTTTTGGAGCTTCCCCATATTCTCTTTTGTCAGTGAAAGTTTCATTTTGAACAGTTTCAGTAAGAGTGATCATACTTGTATGGTCTTTATATCTTTCTTCTGCCCTAATTGGACCTTGGATACAAGCACTAACTTTCCCGCCACACTTAAGTTCTCGCGCTGGTTTTCTATCTACGTCAATTCGCGCAGGTTCTTCTTCTGTGGCAGCAACATACTTTAGGACAATTTCGTGAATAGTGATCTTCCCCACATCACAATTTGGACCTGGGTTTTTTGGGTCTTGACTATAATCATATGTACAAAGAGTTTGCTCATCTTCAGGTGTACCAAAAGGAAGAGCGGCCGTACTTGGAGTTATAGTATCGTTAAGAATCATATTGTTACATTGAACCATGTTGCCGTTAGCATCATATATCGGTGGAGGTGCAAGAGGGCTTGCTACATCAGCTCCATCCTCACAGGTAATTTGCGTGTAAGTTCCAGTAGAGTTCCCAGGCTTATGGTTATAGAAAGAGAATGGTGAATATCCCACGAACTCGCAGGTATTAGGACTTGCTTCAAACTCAAAGCTAAATCCTTTCTGATTCAGAACCAATTCTTCAGCATTGTAGAAGCAAGTAATATCAAATTCAGGCTTTCTAGCAGGATCACGGAAGAGGTTACTAGAAAATTTGTCATACCCTTTAATTTCACAGGGAGTATTGTAATTGCCGATTCCTGATTTATGGAGATGAATTTTTCTATATTCCGGAGAAGTGTTTTTAACTCTAAAAAAATATTCTTCAGGCTCAATCACAGGGGGAACTGTGGTGGACTGATTGGCATCCAATAGTTTTGGAGAAATCTTCTCATTACAAGCAACACTCAATGTCGCTAAAGTAATTAATGTGAAGTAGTTGAAAGCTTTCATAATCAAATCCTTGATGTTTTTTTACTTCCTCATGGTCCTATCGGCGAAAATGCTAAATTTTTTAAGTTAACTTTTTCCTCTCCTCTTTTTCGCCTAGGCAGGTTAAAATTTTCCTATGAGCTATTCTTTATCAACAATCTTTAGTCGTTTGGTCGGGTTTAAGGGGTTTCTTGGTTTAACCTTGATTGCCTTTTTTTACTGCCCACATACTGAGGCGGCCAGAACGGCAATAGTTGTGGCAGATAAGGCCATCATTTATTCGACTACTGAGCTAGAGGCCCCAATTGGCTATGTCTCCCGAGGTAAGAAGATCCAGGTCGGTGAAGTGGCCCGCAATCGCGATCAGGCCTATCCTGTAGTGGTGTCGGGTAAAATTGCTTATATCAGATCAAGAGATATCAGTTTTGATATTGATGAAAATCAAAACTTTGTGGCGACTCGATTTTATGAGATGGCCCGTGAATCCTATAACACTCATTACTCTCTTGGTTTTATCAATTATTCAAGTCAGTACAAATCGGCCATTACTGGTTTGGATGAAGCCTTTAATTGGTATGGCTATCAAATTAAAGGAGAGTTTGTTCACGATAGCCGTTGGGGTATCCATATACTCACCACTGGGATGTGGGGGACCAAAGGGGAAGAGCAGTTTAGGACGATTGAGTTAGGGGTTGGCGGATCTTATATGATCTTTGAACTCTCACGCTTGAGAGTTAATCTTTTCGCGCAATTTTTAGGAATTCCCTTTGCCAACTACACTGTTGGTTCGAAATTTAGAGTTAATGGTGGTGGTTACGGAGGTGGAATGGGGCTTTCAGCGACCTATAATCTTCATAACAGGTGGGGAATTGAAGGAAGTATTGGTGTTTATCAAACTCGTCTCATGAGTTTTGAGGCTCCAGATGAATTTGAATCTCCTGATCCTACATTCTCTGGAGCGAGGACGGTATTAAGCGCTTATTATCGGTTCTAAAAGTTTTTTTAGTTTTTCTAGATCTACTTTTCGCGAGTGGCGATCAATTTGAATCTTTGTTTTTTCATTTTCTTTAAACCACAAGATAAAATAACCTTTATTTTGAAACCCTTGGGTTCCTTCTTGGGACTTTAATCGGGCCACATTGGGAGAGTCCATAAAGGCCTCAACCACAAGTTGATCCATTGATTCAACCTTTAATGTTTCTGTGAAAACAGGAATCCAAAAAATTCGGTGCTGGAGTTTTATTTCATTCTTACGAGCGATTATTCTTTTTTCATAAAAAAAGAATGAGAGAACGATTACCGGAGAAGCAGCAATAAGAGATAAGAGTGCGTAGCCTAAAGTAGCATCAGTTTCATCTCCTAGAGAAATGAGTTTTAAGATCGGCGTACGTATCCCAAGAAACATGAGGCCGATTATCCCAATAACACAAACAGCATAAAGCCAAAAAATATAAGGAAGGCCATAGGACTTCAAAGTGATTGTATCTGAATCTTTTTTTACAAAATCTGTTTCTTCTTCAGAAACAGGGAAAGGATAAAGTAAACCCATTTTAAAAATCCTTTAAATAGTGAGGGGAATAAATCTCTAGTACTTCTAGTCGAGGTGACAGATTTTTTGCCCAGGACATGAAGAGTAGAGGGTTCGCTTTTGCCTCAGCATCATATATATTTTTGAAGGGAATGGATAGCTCATCTCGGTTAATTGTGTTCATTAACCCAAGTCTTTTCTCAAATCGAAAGATCATGATCTTTTTTTGATCTTCTAGAATTTCAGGCACCTTTATGCTTTTAAGACCTTGATAAATGAGGCTTAGTTCTCCCTTGTTATTAATGAATTTATACTCCCAAGCTGTTTGAAATAAATATAAAATGTTTCTCCAGGTTTCATGGGGCATAAGGGATCGACTCATCTGTAGCTGATGGTAGCCAAGTTCATCATTCTTTTGATCGAAATTGGCCTGTGCCTCTCCGGCGAGCTTCCAGGCCTTCTCAAAATCAGTCATGCTTTTTTTGCTTTTAATCTCTTCAAATTGGCCGTTACTTAAATGGAGTCTATAAATTCCATCGGATTTAGTGAGAGGCCCATTCTCAGTTGTTTTGAAATCAACATAACCTTTCGTAAGATTTGCGTGGTAGGCCCCAATGGTTGCTAGGGTTGCGGCAGGATGATACCACGACTTTGTTTTCGTCTCACTGAGGTCAGTAAAGTGGTCCAGAGGATGTTCTTGTATTTTCGATTTTAGTTTTTGTTTAATCCAGTTTTGACGTGAGTGAGTAAACTTTAAAAATTGAAATGATTCATCATCATGAGAATGAAGAGAGATATTTGTAAAGAAGAGAGAAGGGTCTTCGTTGAGGGAGTAGAACTTTTTGTGGAAAGCAATGTGATCTAGGTCACAGGCCATGACCTCTCCCTTAGCGCTTACAGAGTAGATACCCCATTTGGAAAAAGAGCTTTGGTCTTTTAGAAGGTCCTTAAAATGATGAATGTCTTTAGCATCAAGTAAACAGTTGAAGAGAATATCAAAAATTGATTTTCCCGTATTATTTATTTTGAGAGAAGATTTATGATGAAGAGCAAAACTCATTCCTGACTCATGAATCCCATTAATAAAGAGAAGAGCGAGACCAGGGCAACTATAGGTTAGGATGGTTTGACGTCCCGGAATTTTCCAGTAGTAGAAACGCTGTTCATTAGCAAACAGATCCGTTAGTGGAAAATCCAGAAGACGGGTATGGGTTACTTCATCTTCTTTATTTTTTAAGAAGATTGAACTGCAGCCGGGAAGAAGTGACTTAAAGTCGGGGAATATATTTTTCTGGGCACTCAGTTCTATAAGTAGAAGCAGTGATAAGTATTTGCTGGGATGAATTCCCAAACCTTTGCAATAAGAATTCAGGGCCTGATTAAAGAGAGACTTCTTTTGGTAATCAAATACCGCCTTAGCTCTACCTGTAAGTTGAGTCAGCAGAGTGATCACCTCATTATTAGAGAGTATCTGGCCAATTCTTTGATCAAGTTTTAGAAAGTATTCTCTTTCTTGAAGACCAAGCTGATAGAGAGAATCTTGGGTATCGGTAATGGTAATGAGCTTGTACATTTCAACCTACATAATAATTAACGAGATATTTTAACTGATTCGCATAATCTAATTTGAAAACTTGTTTTTCTAAACCTTCAATCATGTGTTGCTTACATCTGATATAAATTTTTAGTTTAGGAGGTGTTCTGGATAGACCTAGGTGTTTTAGCTGGTTGAGCTTTGTTAGAAATCGGACATTCTGATTATTGGTGAGTTTAAAGGCTTCTTGGGTCTTCACAGAATTCCAAAGCATCCAAGGATCATATTTGCCAACTAAGATTGCTGCAATAGTCAGATAAATAAGCGTATCCGATTCAAAGCCATCTCCAATAAGAACCAAATCATCAGGTACACCAGTCATAAGCAGGATATTGACGATTGTATCAAACTTATAAAACCCCTGAGACTTTAGGTCTTTGGTGGAGAGTTCGCCCTCAAAGAGTGAAAAAATATTTCTATAATCTTTTAAAAAAATATTTCCAGTGAAGATCTGCCTTTTATAGAGCCAGTCTCGGATAGCATTTTCATAAAAATGAGGAGAAGCTGAAACAACAAAGGGGCTAAAGTCCTGCTTTAGATAGTCATGCACCAGAGTCATAGAACTCGGCACTTCAGGGAAATACTGGATAGGATTTCTTAACGAGAGATAGAGTTCCTTAATGGTGGAATAGCGTGTATCAACCAATGTTTTATCAAAGTCAGTAATGAGAATTTTCTTTGGGATTTTAATCTTAGTTGGGATGAAACTCCCAATGAGAAGCTCAAGTCCTGGGTGAGATTTGATTTCAAAAATTTTTAGCTTTAAGTCATTCTCATCTTTGGGCTTAAGAATTTTAAAATTAAAGTTTCCGAAGGGATCTGAATCAAATTGCTTCATGAGGCAAACTTGATCATTTTGATTGAGTCCTACAACTTTAATACGAAAAACGTTAGAACTTAGAAGCCCTAAACTTTGGATAGGTTTAGTTGGCACAAAGTCCTTAAAGTTCTTTTTTATTTCTTCAAAAACTTCAAATTTGGCCTGGTGAGAATAGGTCATGGATGCTCTGATGTGGATATAGTCATCAGATTGAATGCTGATAAAATGTACAAGTTTAGGCCTAATCATGATGCTTATTGTACTCTGAAGTAATCCTCTTCACTAGATATTTAGGCTTGTCTGTTTAGAAGAATTTTGTTCCTATAATCTTATGTTAAAAATGACACTAAATATCAAGGGAAGAGTTCAAAAAGTTGGTTACCGTTATTCGGTGATAAATTACGTCATTGAGAGTGGTAGCACCCTTACTGGTTATGTCCGCAATCTATCGGATGGAAGTGTTGAGGTGGTAGCGGAAGGTGAACTAGAAGAACTTAAAGAGCTCCATCGCTTCTGTCTCAAGGGACCACCCGCTTCAGAAGTCAGAGAGATAGATCAAGATCTAGCGCCTATCAATGTAAGAAATTACGGCCAGTTCACAATTATTAATTAAGCTTTAAAGATTTTATAACTCATGACCCCGTCATTATAGTTTGACGAGATTTTTTTAGAGTTGAGGAAGTGCTCTGTTGGTAAGCGAGTACTTAGAGTTTCTACTTTGTTTACCTTGTGCTTTATACCATCTTTTTCAACTTGGTCTTGATAGCGACGATTTAAAGTTAGAAGAATTTCTTTATTATTGGTGGTCATCCGTAAATCATTCTTAGCGTATTCAGGTAACTCAACATCTATAGTATAGTGATCACCCTTATCTTTAACTTTTGCATTAAGTTCAGTGAACTCAAAGAAAATATCATTTTCTTTTCTCTTAACGGCTTCAATTTTTGTCATCAGGTCGTGTTTCATTTCTTGAGAAATCTTTTCAAATTTCTGATCTAGATTTCCTAGCTGATTTTGATGGGAGTGGAGCTGGCCTTCAAATTTCTTTTCAAAAAATTGATCTTGTTCATGAAACTTATTTTTGTAGTCATTATCTCTTTTCTGATAAAGGTCCTGATGGATTGTTGTTTGCTCAACAATTTTATTTTCATGACTATCACGTAAAGAAACTTCTTTGGTTTTATATTCTTTTTCTTTTTGTCGTGTGATGTTTTGAAACTCTTGTTCTTTTCTGGCCAGTGTTGAGTTGTACTGATCAGAATTTTGTTGGAGTTTATTTTCAAAGTTATCAACAACAGCATTGTGTCGCAAAGACAAATTCTCTGAAGTCTCTTGAATACGGTTTTCGCCTTCTGCATTCAATTTGTTTAATTGATTGTTATATCGATAGTTTGCTTCTTGAAGGTACTGCTCATTATTAGCATTAAGAAGGAGTCGTCTTTCAGCATGATCATCTTGGATCTTGTATTCTTCTTCTTTTGTTTTTGCTTTTAGAGTCTGAAGTTGTTTTTCTGTTAGATTCTTCGTTTGATTAAGGTTTCTCTCAAGTTCAGTGAGCACTTTTTCTTTTCTCTCATGGGCCTTATCAATTGCTTGGGCATGATTATCCCTAAGTTCTACGATTTCGTATTCCTGAACTTGTTTAAGATCTGCCTTGTTTTTTTGATGAACTTCTTCCAAAGCACGTCGCTCTTGGGTGATCTGTTTTTTTAGACCAGCGATCTCTTGTTCACGTATTTTACTGTAATCCCTGATAGTGGCGCTCACTTAGGATCCTCCTGATCATAAGGGTGGGGGCATATATCTTTTCTTCCACCAGTATAACCCGGACATATCCAAGTTCTCAAAAGTGATACCGAAAGAAAACTTCCCCCATGATAACTTTTAAACATAGCAGGATTAAGGGTTGAGGTAACAATTTGAGCTTGGGCTCCATTGGCCTCGGCAAATTGATCATGAGACTTGATAATATACTGATAGGCCCGATACTCGGCAAAGGTGGAGTGAGAGTAGAATACTACTAAAAGGCCTAGGATATATTTCAATGAAGCTCCTTAATTCTATCAAGGGATCTAAATTCCACCATTCTCATAAAGGAGCGTACAAATTCTCGTCTTTCATCGGAGTTAAAGGCCATGAGGGCAGTTTGTTTTCTTTCATAACTTGAATGGCGTTTTATTTGTTGGTAATAGCGCTCAACATTTTCAGCGGCCTTAGAAAAAGAAATCCGAGGAGAGGTATCCTCAGTGAAACTTTCTTTAATCCAGTCTTGATGAAAGAGGGGAAAATAACCTGAGCTTCCTGCTTCGATTAATTGATCTAGTCCCGATTCTGTTGCTAATTTCCTCATGAAACTTGCTCCTTTTGCTTCTTCCATTCTACCTTCTTGCCGAACTTGCTACAGAGAGGGTATCTTTTTCCATAGATTGTTTTTGAGATAGGTAAGTCATGGAAATATCAGAAGAAGTTCAAGAAAAACTCGCTCTTTTAAAATCAACTTTTCTTTCAGAGATCATCATTTATTCAGAAGAAGGGGATTTCGATTTCACGGAATATTTAAATTTTGATCATCAAATTGAGCAAACTATCGCGGCTCCGGATGAAATTTGGAATTTTGATAAGGAAGTGCAAGTTTATCGAAAGCACTTTGCTACGACGGATATGACTTATTCTCAAATTGTTTTGAGCTTGAAAGAAACCAAGGATAATCCCTTACTTATTATTCTGAATTTTGTGACAAAGTCTGAATCCCTAGCACAGCGATTTTGTCGAGGAGAAAGAGAGTTAATCAGTACCCACCATTAGCGAGTACTGATATCTGCATATGAATTTCTATATTTCGATTTAAATTGCTCACATGTCGCAGTCATAAATTCTCTGGCCGCAGCTGCGCAACTCGGATTTGTAGCTGCTCCATTGGGACAACTTGAATAGGCCTGCAAACAAGTTTGATTAGTGTAGGCCCCTGATGGACAGGCACTTGCTGGCCAACTAATAGAGGCATTCATACAGCGATGGTACTCATTGAGAAGAGGGTACTTCATAACTATGACACCATTGATGCTATATCCAGAGAATCCACTTCTGTCTTTATAAAGGTAGCCTTCATAATCTTTTCCAGCTTCCGTATAAACACACTGAGGTCTACCTAGGTATGTAGAGCCACCTGATTGATCGCGATAAGTGGGAATTAAACAAACCTGAACATTTCTATTGGCCACTTGAGTTTTAAACTTGAATTTCGACTCATTAGTTCTACTTTGGCAAATAGCAAAATGGCCAATATCGATGGTGTGATACTTATAACTTAAATCACAGTGAGAATATTCAGAAGACTCGGTTCCCGTTCCCGGATTTCCTGGGTTGAAATCACCACTTTCAGGAGTTTTGTCTTGCCCGCTGTTACCATCCTTATATGGGTTGGTCATATAATCATAACCAGACTGAAGTCTCGTTCTTTGAGGGGCATCACAGGCGATAAGAGTTAGTAGAGTGAAAATTGATAATAATATCTTCATAGTAAACCTCTTAACTCTTTTCGGTTATAAGGAAAAATTCATGAGTTTTAATTAGATTGCCGATAGAGACAAAGAAGTATGGTTTGAATTTTAAGGTATTTACATGCGTTGGCTCGCCGGATTTTTATTATTATTAGCTCTCTCTCTTCTAGGGGGTTATGTTTTTATTAAGGGGTATCCTTATCGTATCTATGCTAATTGGGCCTATGGAGAAGGCTGGAATAAATATTATATGATCAGCTCTTACCGTAGTATGTACCTAGTGCCCGAAGGGACAGCACCTCTTGAAGAATACAAAGAAGACTATCAGCAGCTATGGAAACCTTTCCCTCTTCGTAATGCTTTAGTTCCTTTTCCGGTGAGGCATCCTCTTTTTAGAACTGTTCCCATTATTCAACGATACAGCACAAACGCACCTCCCTTGATCGGAATGAGTATTCTTTCCGCTAAAGGAAGAGAACTTACAAATCTTTATACTATTCCGGCGCGTTTTCTACCGGATTACACCTTAGGGCAGGAATTATTCAAACTTCCTTTTGTAAGAAATCGAATTTTAAAATATGACCAGAACCAAGTCTGGAAAGATGTTTATTCTAAGAAAATTGAAGTCTCTTCAAAATCTATGGATGAGATGATCTATGATCTGTACTTAATCCATTTACGAGCAGAGATGATTCCTCGGGATGCTATTCGTTATGGTTTAATTGAGGGTGACCTTGCTGTTTTAGAAGTTAAATCCCCTGATAAGGATTATCGTGTAGAGATGATTAATAAGCTTTTAAACGGTCAGGTTTATACCTATGTTTTAAAAACTGATCTTAGAAATCAAAACTCCACTAAGCTAAGGTCAAAGTTTTTATCTTCTATTAACTTCACACATGTCGATAGTTCAATGGGAGATATTCTCTACCGCGAGTTTAAACAACTAAGCTATGCACGACAGGTGGACTCTGAAGGGATGCTTTATCTTTTCTCCGCCTGGAGTATGGATATTGATAATGAAAACCTCTTGAGAGAGATGATCTTTCATCTTGAAAGAGGGACTTTAAATGATCTGCAGCTTGTTCCTCTTCATCGATATGCCTTTAGTCGATTCGGTTCAACCTTTACTACTAAAGCATCTGATTCAGATAATTCCGATCCAGAAATTCATTTGCAACGAATGATTGAACTCGATCGTAAGGAACAAAGGGCAAGGGCCTCAAGAACCATCACTGTGCCAGATGAGATGGAAGGGCTTTCAGAAGATGAGAAAATGAGAATTCGGCTTAGAAAGGCCAAAGAAGCAGGACCTTCTGAAGCTCGTGATGTAACTGTTCATTAAGAATCAAAAGTGTTGAAACCATGAATGAGAGCATTAGTTAGGAGAGGTTTTAGTTTGTTAACCTTATCTACCACTAGCTCTTTTGTTTTCTCATCCATATAAATTTCACGCTTAATCTCGATCTGAATATTATTCGAACGAAACTTGTTAAGGTATTCAGTGACATATCCACCGACATAAGGAATGTTTTGAATTGTTTCATAATTTCGGGCCAGTGCTTGGTCAAAACAATCAATAAATTCTTTCTGACAAGTTAGTCCTTTTCTATCACTCAAACAAAAATCAGCACGGTGAGTTCCCTGATTTGGGTTCTGTTTCATATGGTATTCAGTTGGGCGAGAAGGCATACTATGGAGATCAACAGCACTGACTGGCCCTGACTTCTTTTGTTCAAGGCCTTCCATAATGGTTTTTAACATTTCATAGTAGGGGGCGTAGTACTTATCTAAAAGCAGTCTTTG